>PVMK01152357.1_pt1 | contig 22408 bp, 16 predicted proteins | sample 1853481 | NCBI WGS metagenome assembly PVMK01 (sample SAMN08533507, study PRJNA380276) | Marine sediment metagenome, whole genome shotgun sequencing project. | reverse complement strand
AACCCTCAACTCTCAACCCCTTGACTTCTCGACTCCTCATTTGGGCGCGCGGAACACCACCAAACGCTTCAGCGCCCAGACACTGAACGTTAAATCGTTGTCACAGACTCGGTTTTCGGCTGGACGAAGCGCGCGACTTTCCGTTACTTTAGAAGTCGATGTTGCGCAAACGCACCTGGATTCTCCTCCTGATTGCACTGGGTCTCCGCCTCCTTCTCCTGGGGTGGGACGTTGGGGGTGTCTCCTCCTCGATTCACCCGGACGAACGTCAAGTGGGATACGTCACCGAGAGGGTCGAAGGCTGGTTCGCCGACCCCGAGTTCTTTGCCTACGGTTCGCTTCACTTCCAGGCGGTGCGCGCCACCGCGGCCGCATTCGCGATGGGCAAGGGAATCCGGGGCCTGGTGGTGGGCGGACGATTGTTGTCGGTAGCCGCCTCCCTGCTCGCCATTCTCCTCGGGTTCGTCATAGCTCACCGGGCGTGGGGTCGCCGAACGGGAGAGCTGTTTCTGCTTCTTGTCGCCTGGGTCCCCCTCGATCTCCAGCAGTCCCACTTCGCAACCGTCGAGGCGCACCACGCGGCATGGGTCATGCTCGCGCTGGCGGCCTGTTACTGGCTCGCAACCGGCGGTCGAAAAGTGGCCGCGACAGCCGCGGGCCTTGCGGTCGGCGCATCACTCGCGGTCAAGGTCGCCTCGCTCGGTCTGATTATTCCTCTCGCCCTGGCGGTGCTGCTGGCGGCCCGGCAGCGCGGCGTCCTCCACCTTTTCCGCCTGATCTGGGTCGCGGTCGGCGCCGGAGCATTCGCCTTCTGGCTCTTTCAGCCGTGGGCCTTTGCCGGAGGCCGGCCTCCGCTCGCACTGCTCTCAGCGGTGACGGTCACGGTTGTCGCCCTTCACTTCGTGGGTCGGACTGAGGGCTGGACTCGACATGCCCTCTCCGGCCTCGCCGCGATCGCCGCCGTTCTCGTCGCGGTGCAGATCGCGGCTCTCTTCGGTCTTGCAGAGGGCACCGCCGCCGGACGGATCATCGCCTCCACCCTCCTCGGAGCCGGTCTCAACCCCGCCTACCTGAAGGGCGTGGGCGAACAGGTGGCAATGGTGATGGGGCACACCGACGTGGCCTACGTGCGGGTCTATGTCGACACCCTGCCGGTTCTCTACCCCCTGCGAGAGCTCGCCCTCTGGGGTTGGGGACCGTTGTTGCTGTTGGCGGCAATCGTCGGCGCCGGAGCCGGCGCCTGGAAAATGAGCAGTCGGTGGCGGCGATGGCTCGCCGGCCGGTGGACGAACTCCTCGGTGCTGGTGTTGATCCTCCTCGCCTGGCTGATTCCGATGGCCGTTCGCCTCAGCACCCTCTATGTCAAATTCCTGCGTTACTGGGAGCCGCTGGTGGTGCCGGTGGTTCTGGTTGCGGCGTGGTGGCTGGTTCGTCTCCCCAAACGATGGCGCCGCCCGGCGATACGAATGGTGGCGGCGGGCACGATAGTGTGGGGCGTGGCCTACGTATGGGCCTTCGTCGACCCCCACCCCCACCTCACCGCCTCCGAGTGGTTGCAGCCGATGCTTTCCTCGGAGCAGGTGGTCGCCTTCGAGACCTGGGATGAGACCATCGGCCTCGCGCCCGCGGACGGCGCGATCGAGCGTATCGATCTCCCATCGTACGATCTGCCCGACGACCGGGAAAAGGTCGAGCGCTGGTGCCACCAGCTGGATCGCGCGGACTGGGTGGTCCTGACGTCGAACAGGGTCATCCGAACGGTCCTCGAAAACGACCGGAGGTTTCCGCACACCGCCCGTCTGTACCGGTTGCTGCTGGCGGGCGAGGCCGGTTTCGAGCTCGCGACCAAGGTGTCGCGCGGACCCCGGATCTTTGGCCTCCGCTGGCCGGTACAAATGGCGGACGAGAGCTTTGTCAACTATGAGTTCCCGCAGGTTTTGATTCTTCGCCGCACCTTTGATGTCGCGCCGGGAGACCTCGCCGAGAGGGTGGAGCGGCCGCTGCCCTTTCTCGACGAGCTGGATTTCGCAGGCCTCGAGAGGAGCTTTATCGATCGCTTGCCGGCGGTTTCTCCGGTTCCATCCGGGGTGCGGCAGCTGTTGGACGTCACGATCTGGCTGGTCGTTTTTGCCGGGTTGGGGATCGCCGTCTGGGGGCTCCTCCTGCCGATCGTCCGCAGCTGGCCCGACGCCGGTGTCGGGCTCGCCCTCGCCACCGGGTGGATCGCACCCGCGTGGCTGATGTGGATGGGCTCGGAGTTCGGGATCTGGGCCACCGGCCCCGCGACCGCGTCGTGGATCTATCTCGGGTTGATCGTTGCGGGCGCCGTCGCGATCGGAAAACGGTGGCGCGAGGCCACTGCCGTTCTCCGGCGGCGATGCCCCGGCATCCTGAAGATCCTCGTGGTGACCGCTGCGATCGCTCTCCTCTTTCTCATCGTCCGTGCCTACAACCCCGCCATCCACTGGGGCGAAAAGCCCATGGACTTTTCCTTTCTCAACGCCTTCCTGCACGCGCCGCAGTGGCCGACCGGCGAGCCCTGGATGGCCGGCATGCCCCTCCACTACTACTACTTCGGCGAGATCCTCGCCGCATTCCCGATCCTGGTCGCCGGCTGCAGCCCGGCAGTTGGATACAATTTGGTGTCGGCGACGATCCCCGCCCTCAGTGCCGCCATCCTGGCGAGCATCGGGCTGTTGCTGGCGCGGCGGCGGGGATGGGGCGCGGCGTGGCTGCCCGCCGTCCTGGTCTTGCTCACCGGCAACCTCGCGTGGCCCTGGCTGGTCGAGGTCGCACGCGACCGCAATCTCTTCGATATGTGGTGGGCCACCTCGAGGGTCATCCCGGGCTTTGCCATCGACGAGTACCCGCTGTGGACCACGCTCTTTGCCGACCTTCACGGCCATTTCATCGCGCTCCCGGTGATGCTGGCGGCCCTGGTCTGGGGATGGATCTGTATCGAGGCCGGGGGGCGGCGGTGGATCGTTGCGGCGGCGCTGTGCGGTATCTCTACCGCGGTCCTGGTGGCCACCAACCCGTGGGATCTCTTCATTCTCACCACCACACTCGGGGTCGGAGTAGCTGCGGCCGCTCGCCGACCTCTGATCGGGCTCGCTCGTCTCGCCACCGCCGCAGTCGTCAGCCTCCTCGCGTCCGCACCTTTCGTGGTCGAGCTCCTCGCAGGATTCAGCGCCGGCGCGGGGAATCGGGGGCTCTTCCTCACCCACGCCGATTTTGCCCCGGCGTGGGCGATTCTCCGCCACTTCGGGCTCTTCCTGATACCACTCGGTGTGCTGGCGCTGGCCACCCTCGGCCGCCGCTCCTGGATCGTGCTGCCGACGGTCGCTGTCGGCGTCCTCGCAGGGCTCTCGTTCGGCTCGAGCGCGGCGGCTCTCGCGCTCGCCGGAACTGCGATCTTCGCCACGGTCGCGGCACGCACCGGCGACCGGCTCACACGTCTCGCGTGGGCGTTGGCGGCGATGGGCACTCTCGCCGTGGCTTCGGCGGAGCGCTTCACCCTCATCGACCGAATGAATACCGTTTTCAAGGTGTACAACGGGGTGTGGGTGCTGCTTGCGGTCGCTCTCGCCACCCTCCTGTTGCGCACCCGTGGCGGCAGGCGCCGACTCGTAGTTGCGGTCTGGCTCCCTCTCCAACTGGTGGCGATGGTCAACCTTCCCCTGGGAATCGCCCAGGGGTGGCGGTGGCCGCGCATCCAGTCCCCTCGACCGACTCTCGACGGACAGGCTTTCCTCGCCACCGAGGATCCCCAGACCTGGTTCCTGGTGCGCGCGCTGCAGGGCGTCGCCCGCCCCGGCGAGACCATCGCCGAGGCGGCGGGCAACTCCTACGGTCATTTCACCCGCATCACCATGCACACCGGGCAACCCACGGTGGTCGGATGGGATTGGCATCTCAAGCAGCGCGGCCAATCGCCGGAGGAGATCGCCGCACGTTTTGCGGACCTCGAGATCCTGTACGCCGGCGCCGACCGACGTGCGCGGCGGGCGATGCTCGACCGTTATCGCGTCGGCTGGGTCGCGCTCGCCGACATCGAGCGCGAGCGGTACGGCGTGGACGCCGCCGATCCGCTGCAGGGGGTGCCGGGTGTCTCGATCTTCGCCGAGAACGACGGTGCGGTCCTCTATCGGGTCGCGCCCGATCATCGGGGAGGCACCGCTGCAATTGCACCGAAGCTCGAATCACCCGCCGGCACGAGGCTCATCGGGAAGATCCCCGAGAGCGCAAAGGACCTCGTCCGATCGGTCGCCGTCGATGATCTCGGGGCATCGGTTGTGCTGGGCGACGGCAGCATCATCGAGCTCGACTCCGAGGCGAACCCGGCCGGCGATCTGTTGTCGCCGGGATGCAGCGTCTCCTCGGTAGCTCGCCGCGGAGAGGAACGCTGGGTTCTGTGCCGAAACGGGACCCTGTGGCTCAACGCCGGCGAACAGTGGCGAAACGACGGGAGTGTTCGCAACGCCGTCTTCGTCACTACCGACCAGATCGTAGGGGTGGGCGGTGGCGACGGCCTCTGGCGCCGCCAGGATAGCCGCTGGCGACGGGTCGACGCCGGTCCCGTAACCGCTGCAGCCGCCAAAACATCGGCCGTGGCGTGGAGCGACGGGTCACGGGTGTGGGTCGGCGATGGCAGCGCTCGGCGCGTGGTCGGCCGATCTCTTGCCGGGGTGACAGATCTGGCCTGGCGCGGCCCCGACCTTTGGGCCCTCGACAGTGAGGGGCTGTACCGCAGTGGCGGCGCCGTGCTGCCCTGGCGGCGGGCTGTGGATGAAGCCGGGCCGTTGGCCGCCATTGCGGGCAACAGACACGGTCTATGGCTGGTGCGAACGGACGGGTTCGTGCTCGAGGTCCCCGCATCTCGATGTCGTCCTCCATGGAAGGCGGTAGGCACGCCAACCGACGCCGGGTTAAATGAGCCTCGCGGGCTGGCTGTGTCCCCGTCCGGCTGGTTTGTGGTCGCCGACACCTTCAACCACCGGCTTCGCTGGTACACCGAACAGGGCAACTGCCTCGACACCTTCGGCGCCCTCGGTTTCACACCCGGTGCGTTTCGCGAACCGTCGGGGATCGCCCTCGCCGACGACGGTAGCCTAGCCGTCGCCGATACCTGGAACGCCCGCGTGCAGCTCATCGGTCCCGACGGCGATGCAACCGTGATCGACGACGGTCTCTTCGGCCCACGGGATCTGCTGTGGGCGCCGGACGGCTCGCTGCTGGTCGCCGACACCGGCAACCGGCGGCTGCTCCGTTACGCCCCGCCCGGTTGGCGGCGGGAGCTCGTCACCGAGCTCCCCGCACCGGTGGTCGGGCTCGCCTGGACCGGCGACCTGGTGGCCGTTGCTGCTCCCGCCGACGGAGCAATTCTCCTCGTCGATCCCGACAGCGGCGAGACCGTGCGGCGATTGGAGGTCCCCGGCTGGAGCAGTGCCAAGCAGCAGGAGGGCTACCTGGCCCTGCTGCCCTCCGGCGAGCTCGCGGCGAGCGCGCCGTTCCCCGGGGAGCTGTGGATTGTGGATCCCAACGGTACTTCGCGACCTCGCCTGCTGCGCTCCAACCTCCCCGGCATCACCGCCATCGCTCTGCTCCCGGACGGCGATCTCCTCGGCTCGCTCACGTGGGCACATCGGCTGGTGAAGATCAATCTCGAGGATTGATCAGAGTCTGCGGACGGTTAGGAGTTAAGAGTTAGGAGTTAAGAGTTGAGAGTTGAGAGTTGAGTTGAGAGTAAAGCCTTAACCTCTTAACTCCTTAACCCCTTAACCCTTGACTCGCCTCGGCAACCACTTCGGCGATATCGTTCCACGATACGATCAGAACGTGGAGAAGAAGAAACGCCTTGACGTTGTGCTGGCCGAGCGCGGTCTGGCGCCGTCGCGCGCCCGCGCTCAGGCCCTGATCCTCGCGCACAAGGTGCGGGTGAACGACGAGGTGGTGAGCAAGGCTGGAACCCAGGTTACGGCGGAGGCGGTGATCGAGGTCGAGGCGCCGGATCATCCCTACGTCTCCCGTGGGGCTCTCAAGCTCGCTGCCGCGCTCGACTCGTTTGCGATCTCACCTGAGGGCCTCGACTGCCTCGATGTCGGCGCTTCCACCGGCGGCTTCACCGATGTGCTGCTCGATCGTGGGGCGCGGCGGGTCATCGCCCTCGATGTGGGCCGCGGTCAGCTCGATTGGCGACTGCGAACCGACGACCGTGTCGTGGTCATGGAGAGGGTCAACGCCCGCCACCTCGACAGCACCTCGCTGCCCTTCGCCGTGGGTTTGGCGGTCGTCGACGTGTCGTTCATATCGTTGCGGCTGATCGTGCCGGCGCTGCTGCCCCATCTCCTGCCGGCGGCCTACCTGGTGTGCCTGGTCAAACCCCAGTTCGAGGCCGGGCGCCTCGAGGTGGGCAAGGGAGGCATCGTCCGTGACGAGGAGGTGCGCAGGCGGACGATCGAAGAGACTGTCTGCGCCTTGGAGGCCCTCGGACTGGAGCGCGTGGGGGTTATTCCGTCACCTATCCGTGGCCAGAAGGGCAACCTCGAGGAACTGGCGGTCTTTCGGATGCCGACTGAAGACCCAAGGTAGTTGAGAGTTGAGAGTTGAGAGTTGAGAGTTCAGAGTTGAGACAGACTCGCGTTCTTCTCTTTTCACTCTCAACTCTCAACTTTTAACTCTTAACTTTTAGCGTTCTGGAACCAGGTTGCGAAGAACCCGATGCGCGCTATCATCCCTGCCGAGAAGGAGGACCGATGAGCAGTGCAACACGATGAGCGTGACCTTCCCGGGTGGGAAGAGAGTCGACGCGAGCTACGACGGCTTTGACGATCGCCACCGACCAGGCCGTGGACGCGGCGGCGACGGCTCCGCCCCGGAACCGTTTCGACTACTTCCTGGCCTCGATCGCCACCTGTGCCGGCATCTACGTGCTCGGGCTTCTGTCAGAAGCGAGATCCCCGTGTGAGGGGGTTCGGCTCGTCCAGAGCTGGGAGCGCGACGAGAAGAGCAGGCGGCTCACGACCATCCGCATCAATATCGAGGTCCCTCCCGGCTTTCCCCGAGAAAGTACCACAAGGCCCTGATCCGCGCCGCCGCCCAGTGCTCGGTGAAGAAGACGATGGAAGATCCACCGCAGTTCGACGTGGAGAACGGTGGTTAATTCTCAGTCTCAATTCTCAATTCTTAATGACATCCATCACAGACGACGAGAAGCTGCATCGACATTCGAGAATTTCAAGACTGAGAATTGAGAATTCCTACAGTTCGTCCGCCCTCGTCGAGATGGGGCCCGGTAGTTGTGCTCGAGGCGGACCTGCGCCACCTGCGGCCCGAAACCGCGGTAGGCCTCCTTGATCCGGGTCAGGGCGTTGGATCAGCCAGTCGACGTAGGGATTGTCGATCTGCACCGGGTCGAGGCACCCGGCCAGCGCCACCTTGGAGGTCGCGCAGAACCGGCTCATCAGGGTCTTGGCCAGGTGTCGATCACCGTTCTGCAGCTCGTCCACGAGCACGATCGAGCGCTCGATGTCGAGACCGCGCAGCATCGAGGTCGAGACCATGGTCAGCCGGTCGGTGGACCGCAGCTCGTCGATGAAAGTCGTGCTCATTCGACAACGACAGGGAGCGAACGGCCTGGAAGAAGGGCTCCAGCCACGGTGACAGCTTGCTCTCGTAGTCTCCCGGCAGGTAGCCGAGATCGTACTGGCTCGAGGCGTGCTCGGGGCCGCAGCAGGAGGAGACCGTGGTCATACCCGTATTCGGGGGTCAGCGGCTGCGACTGCGGGGCCACCCGCCAGGTCGTGGGCTGGCCCACCAGCATGTAAAGACCGGTCAACACCATCATCCGGGTCTTGCCGGAGCCGGCCGGCCCGTCGAGGACCACGAGCTGCACCTCGGGGTCGAGTAGAAATTCCATGGCCAACGTCTGCTGCGGGTCGCGAGGAGTGAAGCCGAGGATGGGGCGCGGTTTATACATGATGCGCTTGCGATCCCAGTACTGCGCGTAGCGGAGGTCCTCCACCCTCTCAAGGTCGGGGTTGGCGCGGGTCAGGATCAGCTCCTCGCCACAGCGAAGCACCACCCCAGTGTTCCACAAGAGCTCGGCCGGTTGGCTGAGAATTACATCGCCGAAGGGCAACCAGCGCTCGCCGGGGGCGCCACTGTCGAGAAAGCTCTGCACCGCCTCCTCTTCGATCTCGCCGTCCACAACCCCGCGGTAGATCTCGTCGACGCTTTCGAGGCTGACCTTGCCGTACCGCAGGTTCTCGGCAACGATCGACAGCGCATCACACTTGAGCAGCAGGTTCGAGTCCTCAGAGATGACCACCACCTCGTACCCCGGGTGGCCGTTGGATTTAGCCACCTCGGCGAGGCGTTGTGCGCTGGCAAGGATATGGTTGTCCCCGGACTCCGCGCAGTACGGTTCGATGGTGGCGCCGTCCGGCTCCCAGGCAAGGATGCCGCCCGCCGGGGTTCGCCGAAATGCGTCCGGATCCGCCTGGGGCTGGAAGAGACGCTCAACGTTGTGGTGGATGAGCTGGCGACGCCGGTACTCGAGCATCTTCCGCATCACCAGGCGGGCCGCGTGCCGCACACCCTCTGATTTGGAGCGCGAGGCCTGCAGCCGCCCGAGCTCCTCGATGACCTGGTGCAGGAGCACCACCACATTGCCGTCGGTGAGGAGGCGATCGAGGGCATCGGGGTTTTCGATGAGAGCCGAGGTGTCGGGAATATAGATCGTGCCGGATAGGCCGTCAACCAAGTTGTGCATCGGCGGACAGTTTACCACCAGTAGGATTTCTGTCCTACCATGAAGCCATGGCAGAAGGCTCTCCCCTTCTGGTGGCGAACGCCCCTTTGAGCTGGACCCCGCGATTGGCGGCACTGGCGGCAGCGGCGGTCCCCCTCCTTGCCGCCGACGGCGGGGCCAACCATCTCGCCCGGCTCGGACTGCGGCCGGCTGCTGTTATCGGCGACCTCGACTCGATCAGCCCCGAGACCCGCGCATGGCTCGGCGAGGCGCTTCTTGTCGAGCGCCCCGATCAGGATCGAACCGACCTCGACAAGGCCCTGGAGTACGCCTTCGACGACCTCGGCGTGGACCGCTTGACGGTGCTCGCGGCTGTCGGCGGGCGACTCGACCACGATCTCGGTAACCTGGGTCTCCTCGCACGTCTGGCCATGGGTGAGAAGCTCATCTTCGAGGACGCCGGCCACAGGATTCTGGCCGTCGCCGGTGAGGCCGAGCTCGTCGCCCAACCCGGCGAAACCTGGTCGTTCTGGACCTATGACCCATCGGTGCGAGTCACTGTCGACGGAGTACGCTGGCCAATCGAGGACGCTACCATCGACGCCGGCGGAGGACCCTCGATCTCCAACGAGGCGGTCGGCGATCTGGTAGGCGTTCACGCCACGGGAGGCGCCGTGGTCGTCATGCGGCACTTCACCCGTTAGAACGTTTGAACGTTGAACGTTAAACGTTATCCATCGCACGGCGTCGGTGGGTGGAACGTTAAACGTTGAACGTTCAAACGTTCTAACGAAGACGCCCGGCGGATGCCGGGCGGATTCAACGATGTGGCTGGGGTGCAGGGATTCGAACCCCGATCCTACGGTCCAGAGCCGCATGTCCTACCATTGGACGACACCCCAACAGGCAAACGGGAACGGATTATACCAATAACGGAGCGCCAAGGGTCAATCACACCGCTGCACAGCAAGCACAGTAGTCCTGGCAGTTCAGAGTTTAGAGTTGAGAGTTTGGAGTTTCGAGCTTTGCCGCGCAACTCCTGGAGCTCGAGGGCGCGGCGGAAAACTCTCAACTCTCAACTCTCAACTCTCAACTCTCAACGCTCAACTCTCAACTCATAACTCGAGTTGTTCAGGCCCAACCGCGGAGGTGGCAGGCGGTCGCCACGCGTTGGATGGCGATCATGTACGCCGCATCGCGCATGAATTCCCCGGTCTCCTCGGCGAGATCGGCGACCGCGTGGCAGGCGGTGGTCATCTTCTGGTCGAGGCGCTCGAGGACCTCCTCCTTGGGCCAGAAGAAGTTGGTGTTGCACTGCACCTGCTCGAAGTACGAGCAGGTGACGCCGCCGGCGTTGGCCAGGAAATCGGGAATCACGAAGATCCCGCGTTCCTTGAGCACCTCATCGGCCTCCGGCGTGGTCGGACCGTTGGCCCCCTCGGCGATCACCTTGACCGCCGGGTTGATGCGGCCCACGTTGTCGGCGGTGATCTGGTTCTCGAGCGCGGCCGGAATCAGAATCTCGGCCTCCTGCTCGAGCCACGCATCGGCCTCGAGCACGTCGAAGCCGGCTCCGGCCGCCTTTTCCTTGTCGATGGTTCCGAAACGGTCGGTGATGGAGACCAGGAAGTCCATGTCGATGCCGTCCGGTTTGCTGAAGGTATAGGCGCAGTGGTCGTCGTTGTCCCAACAGGAAACCGCCACGACCTTGCCACCGAGCTCGATGAACAGCTTGGCCGCATACTGCGAAACGTTGCCGAAGCCCTGCAACGAGGCTCGGATCCCCTCGATCGGAATACCCAAAGCGTTGCAGAGCCTCGCGGACCGTGTAGATCACGCCGGAGCCCGGTGGCCTCGGTACGACCGAGCGAACCGCCCACCTCAACCGGCTTGCCGGTAATGAAGCCGGGGTAGTGGCCGCCGACAAGCTTCTCGTACTCATCGAGCATCCACACCATGTGCTGGGGGGTTGGTCATGACATCGGGCGCCGGCACGTCCTGCACGGGACCCACGTTGCGGACCACCTGCCGGACCCAACCGCGGCACAGCGCCTCCTGCTCGCGCGGCGACAGATCGTGAGGGGTCGCAGATCACGCCGCCCTTGCCGCCGCCGAGGGGAATATCGACCACCGCGCACTTCCACGTCATCCAGGTGGCGAGCGCACGAACCGTGTCGACGGTCTCCTGTGGGTGGAAGCGAATACCGCCCTTGGCCGGGGCCGCGGGCGTCGTTGTGCTGCACGCGGTAGCCCTTGAAGACCTTGACTGAGCCATCGTCCATTTTCACCGGCAGGGTGAAGTGAAACTCGCGCTGAGGGCCAGCGCAGGAGCTCCCGAATGCCCTCGTCGAGCTGGAGCTTGTCGGCCACCGAATCGAACTGCTGCTGAGCCATCTCGAACGCGTTGAACTCTGTTGCCATGATCGCCTCCCTGCGTGCCGTCGCACGCCCGCGCGTTATACGCCGAGAACGCCGCCGCGTCAATGAGTTTCTTGAACCTAAGATGAACCTCGAGCCGTGACAAACTGTTCGTATGCCCGACCGGCTCCGCGTCCTCCATCTGATCGACAAGAACCGACTCACCACCGGGTCGGTTGTACAGATGTTGGCGGCGGCGCGGGGTTTCCGGAAACTCGGTCATCGGGTGTGGGTCGCCGGACCGCCCGGCGGAGATCTCGAAGCGGTCTGCAGGGACGCTGATCTCCACTACCTCGACCTCGATCTTCGCCGGCCCGTTGATCCGGCATCAGCGGCGCGCCTGAGGAAACACCTCGGGCGCGAGCGAATTCAGATCGCTCACGCACACAAGGGGCGGGCACATGCGGCGGTCCTGCTCGCCGCCGCCGGCCTCGGACAGCTCCCAAAACTAGTTGTGAACCGCGGGGTGTCCTTCCCGCTCGACGGATTCAACCGATGGAAGTACCGGCATCCTCGGGTGGCGGCGGTTGTTTGTGTCGCAGACGCCGTGCGGGAGGTGGTGATCCGGTCCGCCGGCCTGCAGCCCAATCGGGTGGTGGTCATCCACGCCGGAACCGACATCTCGGTCTTCGATCCACACATCGTCGACGGTTCCCCTGTGCGATCGGAGCTGATGGCGGGAGAATCTGACCTGCTCGTCGCCCAGATCTCGGTGCGCGACTGGAAAGGTTGGCGGGAGCTTCTCGCGGCATTTTCGGCGCAAGCACCGCGGCGCCCGCACACCAGCCTCCTGCTCGTCGGTTGCGAGCCGGCAGCCGTGCGCGCACAGATCGAAGCGACCGCGCTGGCCGCCGGCATCGGCGCCCAGCTCCTCACCTTGCCCAACCGCACGGACATGCCCGAGATCCTGGCCGCCTGCGACGTCGTGGTCGATGCTTCGTGGGCCGGGACCGGGATCACCGGCACCCTTCGCGAGGCCATGTCCATGGCGCGCGCGGTCGTGGCCACCGATTGCGGCGGCAACCGCGAGCTCGTGATCGACGGGGAGGTCGGCCTGCTGGTGCCGCCACGAAACGCCGACGCACTCGCCGGCGCGCTCGCCCGCCTGCTCGACGATCCCGTTCTACGGCATCGGCTCGGAACCGCCGCAAGACAAAGGGTGGTCGATCACTTTACGACCGAGAGGCGGATCAATCGATTGGAGGCTCTGTATCGCAGGGTGCTCGAGTAAGCGGTCTCCTCCGACCCCTCTGCTCCTCCGCCCCTCTGTCCGCAATCGGGTACGGGGACGGAGACGGGCACGGTTTGTCGATCGCTATCGCTGTCGATCAAGACCGAGCTGAATCAATGTTTCGAGACCGATAGCGATAGCGATGGGCTGATCTCACGGTGGCGAGAAATGAAAAGCCGGGGCGGTCGCCCCGGCGGTATTGTTATCTGGCTCCGCAGGAGGGACTTGAACCCCCAACCTAGTGGTTAACAGCCACCCGCTCTACCATTGAGCTACTGCGGAACATCAGTGGCAACCGCATATTGTAGGGGCAGGCCCCCGAAAGTCAACCGACGGCGGATGAGCGCAGCAAAGTGAAGACCAGTCGAACCGTCGGCGCTCGCGTCACCGTCTCCAAAAACTCCTCCTGCGAAGAAAACGAGGAGGCCGCCAATCGACGCCCTTCGCACTGGATGCGCAAGCGCTCGCCCTCCAGCGGCCAGGGATGGACTCTCCATGTCGTGTCGTCGACGGTCTCGAATGTGACGGTGGAGGTCTCACCCGTGGCGCTCTGGGCCTGAATTTCGAAAGGAGAGGGCAGCGATGCACAGAGAAAGACGGAGATGCGGTCGCACGCGTCCAGTAAATTGGCGTTGACACGTCGCCCGGTGCCGCTCAGATATGCCTGGTAGCGGGCGTCCGCCCCGAGCTGTTCCCGCCAGGTGTGTTCCAGGCGCTCCATCTCGGCGCTGAAGCTCTGGCTGAGCCGCGCGCCCGCAGTGTCGTCCCGCGCGAGGAGATCGGCCAGCTTGTGCTGGGCCATTCCGGCGAAGTGGGCCGCCACCAGGAGGCCGGCATACCGGTTGTACTGGGCGCAGCGCAACACGCTTCGACGCCAGATCGCCAGGTGATCGGCGACTGGCATGCGATCGAAAGCGCAGGCCCGACCGTCTTCGCCGAGGGTCGGGGCTTCGTCGAACTCGCTCCAGCCACAGTCATGCAGCAGCACTGCTGCAAGGGTCTCAGGCAGCGGCGCGGGACGTGCAAATGTCCGGTTGCCCCAGTGCTGAGCCACCTGCCACGCCAGCCAGGCGTGGGAGGTCTGCGGGATCAGGTAATTACCTGTTGGGTCGCCTTCGCGGTAAATAAACACCCCGCGATTCTACACCGCGCGCGGGAGGGTTGAGTTTTGAGTTTTGAGTTTTGAGTTCAGACTTCCTGGAAATCTCGAGAAAACCTGGGCGAAAATTCCGAATTCCGAATTCCGAATTCCGAATTCGTCCCTGCGTGATAACCTTCCCCCATGGTGCATTTCGGGACCTCCGGGTGGCGCGGCATCATCGGCCGGGAGCTGACCTTCCGGCGGGTGCGGATAGTGGTGCAGGCGATGATCGAAACCCTTCGCGAGGCGGGCGATCCGGTCGAGCTCATCGTGATCGGCTTCGACACCCGGCTGCTGTCCGAAAAGTTCGCAAAAACGGCCGCCCAGCTCATCGCCTCGAACAGGATTTCGGCCGAGTTGGCCCCCCGCGATGTGCCTTCTCCGGTGGTCGCGTCGATGGTTCTGGAGCGCTCGGCCGCAGCCGGCATCACCTTCACCGGCAGCCACAACCCGCCCGAGTACAACGGCCTCAAGATCTACACCGCTGACGGCATCCTCGCGGCACAGAAGTTCACCGACCGGGTCGAAAAGATCTTCGACCGGCTCGAAAAGACGTACGACGACACCTTCGTGCCCCGGCGCCGAGCTTGTCGGCGACGTACGATCCGAAACCCGCGTACCTCGAGCGACTTCAGACGCCTCATCGACTGGGAGGCGATCCGCGCTCCGGCATCAAGATGGTGGTCGATCCCCTGTACGGCAGCGCGCGCGAGTACCTCGACCACATCCTGCTCGAGAACGAGGTCGAGGTCGAAGTCATCCACAGCACCCGCGACCCCTACTTCGGCGGCTATGCGCCCGGACTGCACGTCCGAGAACCTCTCCCGGCTGCGCGACGTGATGCGCCGCACCGGGGCGGATCTCGGGCTCTCCACCGACGGCGACGGCGACCGCTTCGGGATCCTCGACCACGGCGCCCGGATGTGCGACTCGAGCACGGCTCTCGCGGTGATCCTCGATTACCTCGCACGGCGGCGCGTTTGAAGGGCGGCGTCGGCTACACCGTCGCCACCTCGGGGCTGATCAACGCCGTCGCCCGCGAGCACGGCCTCGAGCTGGTGGAGACCGCCGTGGGATTCAAGAACTTCGGGCCGTTGCTGGTCGACGGCACCCTCGAGTACGCCGGTGAGGAGAGCGCGGGCCTGGCGTGGTCCAAGCACCTGCCGGAACGGGACGGAGTGCTCGCCTGCCTGCTGGCCGCCGAGATGGTCGCGGTCGAGGGGAAAGGGTATGGCGGAGCTCAGCCACGAGCTGGCGGCGCGGGTCGGCACCTACAGCTTCCGGCGCACCCAGATCCCCCTCAGCGACCGTTCGCGCGCGATCTACGAGCGGCGGCTCGCAGAAGTGGAACGAGAGTCGACGGCCTCAAGGTTGCCGAGGTGGACCGCAGGGACGGGCTCAAGCTGGTCTTCGAGGGTGGGAGCTGGATCCTGATCCGGGTCAGCGACACCGAGCCGAAGATTCGACTCTACGCCGAGGGGCGATCGTCGGAGGAGCGGCGCCACCTCATGCATCTTGTTCGACAGTTTTTCTCTCAACGGAGGTATGACAATGTTCGATATCGAGTTCGTGACCGGCCGCGAGGTTCTCGATTCCCGCGGAAACCCCACCGTCGAGGCCGAGGTGTTCTGTCGGGAGGCGCGTTCGGACACGCGATCGTCCCCGTCGGGCGCTTCCACCGGTTCCCGAGAGGCGCTCGAGCTGCGTGACGGCGACCGTCGACCGATACGGGGGCAAGGGCACGTTGCGCGCGGTCGAGCACGTCAACGGTCCGCTCGCCGAGGCGGTTGAAGACCTCGACGCGCGCGACCAGCTCGGCGTCGACCAATCTCTGATCGACGCCGACGGCACCCCCAACAAATCGGTGATGGGCGCCAACGCCATGCTCGCGGTGTCGCTGGCGGTGGCACGGGCCGCTTCTGAGGCGACCGGGCTTCCGCTGTATCAGTATCTGGGCGGTTGCGGCGCGCGCGAGCTGCCGGTGCCGATGATGAACATCCTCAAACGGCGGCGCCCATGCCGACAACTCGGTCGACTTTCCAGGAGTTCATGGTCATGCCGGTGGGGCTCAGCACCTTTTCCGAGGGTCTGCGCGCCGGCGTCGAGATCTTCCACACCCTGAAAGAAAGGTGCTCAAAGGAGCGGGGCTTCACCACCGCTGTCGGCGACGAGGGCGGTTTCGCCCCCGACCTGCCGTCCAACCGCGCCGCCCTCGAGCTCATCATGGAGGCCATCGACAAGGCCGGCTACGTCCCCGGGCGACCAGGTGGCCCTGGCGATGGACCCGGCGGCCTCGGAGTTCTTCTCCGACGGCGCCTACACCTCTCCGGCGAGGGGCGCGAGGGCCTGACGTCGGACGAGATGATCGAGGTCTACGCCGGCCTGGTCGACGACTTCCCCGATCGTCTCCATCGAGGACGGTCTCGCGGAGAGCGACTGGGACGGGTGGAAGAAGATGATGGATGCGCTCGGCGACCGCATCCAGATCGTCGGCGACGACATCTTCGTCACCAAACCCCGAGATCATCCGCGAGGGGATCGAAAAGGGAGTCGCCAACTCGGTGCTCATCAAGCTGAACCAGATCGGCACCCTGTCGGAGACCCTCGACGCGGTCGAAATGGCGCACAAGGCGGGCTGGACGGCAGTCATCTCCCACCGCTCGGGCGAGACCGAGGACACCACGATCGCCGACCTCGCGGTAGGCCTCAACACCGGCCAGATCAAAGACCGGCTCCGCCTGCCGACGGACCGCATCGCGAAGTACAACCGCCTCCTCCGCATCGAGGAGGAGCTGGAGGACGTCGCCCGGTACCGCGGCCGCTCGGCGCTGGCCCACGGGAGAGGATGAGGCGCGTCTCCTATATCCTGCTCGCCCTCGCGGCGCTGGTGGTGCTGGGGCTGCTGTCCTCCATCGTCAGCCACGGATTCGACGAGCTCGCCGCGGCCGAGGAGGAACGGGTGCAACCCTCGAGGAGCACATGATCGAGCTGTCGGAGAGTATCTCCGAGCTCGAAGCGACCCTCGGGGCAATCCGCTCGGACCCCGCCGCGGTCGAGTCCCTGGCCCGCTTCGAGCTCGGCTGGGTGCGCCCCGGCGACACCGTCATCCTCCTCGCCACCCCGACGCGCGCCGCCTCGAACCGGCCGCCTTGACAGGCCCCACACCGACTCCTATACTCACCCTCCCAGATTGACGCGGGGTGGAGCAGTCCGGTAGCTCGTTGGGCTCATAACCCAAAGGTCGCGGGTTCAAATCCCGCCCCCGCAACCAGCAAACGCAAGGCCGCCTTCCGGCGGCCTTTTTTGCGTTTGCTGGGTGCGGGCCCGCACCTCGCCGCGAGCAGGCGAGCGAGAGCACCATCGTCGCGAAGCGAGGATGGCAGTCATGGGTTATCATTGAACCGCCATGGCGACCTTTGTCACCGACCTCATCACCTATAAGAACCGCCTCAGCGGTTTCTGATCCCCCCCACCCGGCATCCGTTTCGGTATTCCAAAGGCGGTTTTCTACACCCGCCGGGCCGATTGAGTGCGGTGGCTGTATGGGAAGGGAGAAGAAGCCATGAAGAAAGAGAAGATCATCGTCCTGGGCGGAGGCCTCGTGGGAGGGCCGATGGCCCTGGACCTCGCAGTTGAAGAACGATTCGCCGTCACGGTGGTAGACGTCAATGAGGTCGCGCTCGAGGAGCGGCAGGTGGTCTGTGAGGAGGAGGTGATCGGTGGATCGCCAATCCTGTGTTGATCTCGCAGGCCTCGCGACGAGACGTGGTGAGAAAAGCGGGTTAGAGTTTCTGGAAGAATGAAAAAGGGAGCCCTCATGGCTGATCAGGATCTACCTCAAAGTGCCCGCGTCGTGATCGTCGGTGGTGGCGTCATCGGCTGTTCGGTGGCCTACCATCTGGCCCACCTGGGTTGGAAGGACGTGGTCTTGCTGGAGCGCGACCAGCTAACCAGCGGCACCACCTGGCACGCGGCGGGCCTGATGACCACCTTTGGCTCGACCTCGGAGACCTCGGTCGAGATGCGCATGTATACGCGAGATCTCTATGGGCGTCTCGAGGCGGAGACCGGGCTCGGCACCGGCTTTGAGCCCCTGGGTTTCATCGAGCTGGCCGCGGACTCAGACCGCGTTGAAGAGTATCGGCGGGTCGCGGCATTCAACCGGATGTGCGGCAACGACGTCGAGGAGATCGGCCCCGACGAGATCAAGAAGCTCTTCCCCCTGGCCAGAGTGGACGACATCGAGGCTGGCTTCTATTTAAAGCAAGACGGGCGGGTCAATCCCGTGGACGCGACCATGGCCCTGGCCAAAGGAGCGCGCCAAAAGGGCGTGAAGATCATCGAGGGTGTGTCGGTCACGGGCATCACCACCCACAACCGCCGTGCCACGGGCGTGACCACGACACAGGGCCCCATCGAGGCGGAGTTCGTGGTCAATTGTGCCGGCATGTGGGCCAGACAGCTTGGCGCCCTCAATGGCGTATGCATTCCGAACCAGTCGACCGAGCACTACTATCTGATCACCGAGCCCATCGAGGGAATGACGCGAGAGCTTCCCATCATCGAGGACCCCTCCTGCCACGGCTACTACCGAGAAGAAGGCGGCGGCCTGATGATCGGCCTCTTCGAGCCGGTCTGCGCCCCGTGGAAGGTGAACGGCGTTCCGGAAGATTTCTCGTTCGGCGAGATCGAGCCCGACTGGGATCGGATGACACCCTTCCTCGAAAAGGCCATGAGCCGGGTTCCCATCTCACAGGAGGCCGGCATCAGGAAATTCTTCTGTGGCCCGGAGAGCTTCACTCCCGATATGGGCGTGGCCTTTGGCGAGGCGCCGGAGATTCAGAACTACTTCGTCGCCGCCGGGCTCAACTCCATCGGCATCATCACCGGAGGCGGCCTCGGCAAGATCATGGCCCAGTGGATCACCACCGGCGACCCGGGCGCGGACATCACGGGCATTAATGTGGATCGATTCCACCCCTATCAGTGCAACCCCGAGTACCGCAATACACGCGTGGTCGAGACGCTGGGACTGGTCTACCGACGCCACTACCCGACCCGCGTGCCCGAGACCGCGCGCGACTGCAAGCGCTCGCCCTTCCACGATCGATTGCGCGACCAGCGCGCCTTCTTCACCGATGTGAGCGGCTGGGAAAGCCCGGCCTGGTTTGCGCCGGAAGGCAAAGAGCCCAAGGTCGAAAAGCTCTCCTGGGGACGTCAGAACTGGCTCCCTTATTGGGAAGCTGAGCACAGGGCATGCCGTGAGGGCGTCATCGCCATGGACATGACCTTCATGGGGAAGTTCCTGGTGCAGGGACGCGACGCCGGCAGGGTGCTCGACTACATCGCGGCCAACAGCGTCAACGGCCCGGTGGAGACCATCACGTATACCCAGTGGCTCAACGAGCGCGGCAAGGTGGAAGCCGACGTCACCGTGACCAAGCTGACGGAGGAGCGCTTCATCGTGGTGGTCACCGACACCATGCACCGCCACGTCGAGACCTGGCTCAGGCGCCATATCCCCGCGGATGCGCACTGCTTTGCCACCGACATCACCGGCGGCATCGGCCAGCTCAACGTGCAGGGCCCCAGATCGCGCGAGCTTCTGCAGTCCATCACCACGGCGGATCTGTCGAACGAGGCCTTCCCCTTCCGCACCGCGCGCGAGATCGAGATCGGATACGCACGCCTGCTGTGTAACCGCATCACCTACGTTGGCGAGCTCGGCTACGAGCTGAACATCCCCGCGGAGCAGGCCGTACACGTCTACGACCGCGTGGTTGAGGCGGGCAAGAACTTTGGCCTCCGCCACGCCGGTCTGAGGGCCCTGGGCAGCCTGCGCATGGAAAAGGCGTATCGCGATTACGGTCACGACATCGACAACACCGACGATGCCTACGAGGCAGGTCTCGGATTCGTCGTGGATCTGAACAAGCCGGACTTTCTCGGCAAGGCCTATTGCGTCGAGAAGAAAGCGCAAGGACCCGCCTATGACCGGCGCCTGTTGCAGGTGCTGGTCAAGGACCCCGAGCCGCTGCTCTACCACGCCGAGGTCGTGTATCGAAACAACAAGGCGGTCGGCTATATCCGCGCGGCGAGCTACGGCTTCACCCTCGGTGGCGCCGTGGGTCTGGCCATGATCGAAGCCGGCGAGCCCATCAACAAGGCCTACCTCAAAGAGGGCGAGTGGGAGATCGACATCGCCGGCAAAAGGTACCCGGCTGATGTTTCACTGAGACCCATGTATGACCCGAAAATGGAGCGCATCAAGGCGTAGGCCACCCAACGGACCCTGAGATAATGAGAGCGTATGAGCCAGGAGCCTCACGACGATCCGTACACCAATCCCGAGAGCTCACCGCGAAAAACCAACATCTGACTACCCTTCGCCGTCCTCGTCTAAAACCCGGTGAGAAAAGCGGGTTAGACGCGACGCCGAGGCGCTCATGCGGGACCACCGGATGTGGTGTCAGGAAACTGGTACCCCGAGTGGCCCCAGTTTCTCGAACTCCCACAGGTCGCGCATTGGGATACCCTCGTATCCCTTCTCCGGCAATCTGGGCTTGTGTTCGCGCACGCGGTCCACCGCATCAAGGTGTACCCGAACCATTCGATAGCCGTGGGCGCAGTTTCCCATATCATACGGCCAGGTAGTCACGAGCGGCAAGATATGCGGCATGAAATCCAGTCATCTAGAGGGGTCCGTTCGGGCCATGAACCACGGGTAGACCGCGGGCAGCACCAGCAGGGTGAGGATCGTCGAGGTGAACAGACCGCCGATCACCACTGTTGCCAATGGCCGCTGGACCTCGCTGCCGGCGCCCGACGACAGCAACAGGGGCACGAGGCCGAGGGCGGTCGTGGTCGCGGTCATGAGCACCGGGCGCAACCGCTGCGACGCCGCCCGAACGGTTGCGGTCACGACGGGCACGCCTTCCCGCACGAGCTGGTTGAGGTAGGTAACGAGCACCATGCCGTTCTCCAGCGCGATGCCGAAGAGGGCGATGAACCCCACCGAGGCCGGGACCGACATATTCTGGCCCGAGATCCACAGTGCGGCCACTCCGCCTACCAGGGCGAGGGGAATGTTGAGCAGAATCAGGGCCGAGCTGCTGATCGAATTGAAGCTCGAGTAGAGCAGCACGAAAATCAGAAGCAGGGTCACCGGAACCACAAGCACGAGGCGTTGGTTGGCCTCTTGCTGGAGCCTGAACTGGCCGCCCCAGGTCACGAGGTACCCCGGCGGCAGCTCGACCTCGCGGTCGATGGCCTGCTGGGCTTCGGCCACGAACGAGCCGATGTCGCGGTCGACCACGTTGCACTGGACGGTGGTGAAACGCTGGCCGTTCTCGCGTTTTATCTGGCGAGGGCCGACGATCTCCTCCATCTCCACGACCTGCGACAGCGGCACCGTGGCTCCGTCCGGCGCGGGCACCAGGATGGACGCGATGGCCTCGGGGGTATCCCGGTACCGGGCGGGGTAGCGCACACGGATGTCGAAGCGTCGCACTCCTTCGAAGACCTGGCCCGCCGTCTCCCCGCCGACCGCGGCCCGGATGGTCTGTTGGACCTGTTCCACATTGAGTCCCCACCGGGCTACAGCCTCCCGATCCACCCGGATCAGCAGCTGGGGCGCCCCGGAGATCTGGTCCGCCTGGACGTCGGCGGCGCCGCGGATGGTTCCGACGACGGCCGCAATCTCATCTGCCTTCCCCTTGAGCAGCTCCAGGTCGTCGCCGAAGAGCTTGATGGCGAGCTCGGCGCGGACGCCTTCGAGCAGCTCGTCCACCGTCATCTGGATCGGCTGAGTGAAGTTGGTGAGCACCCCTGGGATCTCGCCCAGGTGGTCCCGGATGAGGTCCTCCAGCTGAGCCTGGGAGCCCACCCGCCATTCCTCCTTCGGTTTGAGCAGCAGGTACATCTCGGCGCTGTTCACCGGATCAGTGTGGGCTCCGACCTCGCCGCGCCCGATGCGGGTTACCACCGATTTCACCTCGTCGAGTTCCATGAGCCGACGCTCCACCCGGAGGGCGATCTCAGTGCTCTCCGACAGGGCGATAGACGGCGCCATGGTGAGGCGCAGCACGAGCGTCCCCTCCTGGAGGGTTGGCGTGAACTCGGAGCCGAGCTGCGGCACGATGAGGGCACCGACGACCAGCAGGGCGGCCGCGGTCATGACCGCGACCCGGCGGTGGCCCACGAAGAAGCGCACCAGAGGTGCATAGGGGCGGTTGAGGGCTGCCACCACCCGCTCGCTGGTGCTCGTTCCCCCGGCGACCGGGCGCCGCATGAGGAGCCATGCCAGCACCGGAGACACCAGGAGCGAGAAGACGAGGGACCCGAACATGGCCATGGCGACGGTGTAGGCAAGCGGCCGGAAGGTCTTGCCCTCGACCCCCTGGAGCGTGAACAGTGGCAGGAAAACGATGATGATGATCGAGATCGCGAACAATATCGGCCGCGCCACCTCGGAGCTGGCCCGGCGGATGACCTCGAGCCGGCTCTCCTCAGGCCCGGCCTCGCGGAGCATCCGGTCGATGTTTTCGACCATGACGATGGCGCCGTCCACCATCATTCCGATGGCGATCGCCAGACCGCCGAAGGACATGAGATTCGCCGACAGGCCGAACACCTTCATGCCGACCATGGCAAACAGCACCGAGAACGGGATCGACAGCGCGACCACGATGCTCGCCCGCACGCCTCCCATAAAGACGAGCAGGACGAGGACGACCAGCGCGATGCCAATCATGAGCGCAGTTCTCACCGTGCGGACGGCCGCTTCCACGAGACTCTTCTGCTGGTAGTACGGCACGATGCGGACACCGTCGGGCAGGATTTCGTTGACCTCAGCCAGCTTCTCCTC
>PVMK01144348.1_pt1 | contig 22423 bp, 23 predicted proteins | sample 1853481 | NCBI WGS metagenome assembly PVMK01 (sample SAMN08533507, study PRJNA380276) | Marine sediment metagenome, whole genome shotgun sequencing project. | reverse complement strand
CATTTGACCCCGGTGGGGAAGCTGGCCCCGCCACGCCCTCTCAGGTTGGAGGCCAGCACCTCGGCCGTCACATCGTCTGGCGACAACTCGGCGAGGGCCGTGTGCAGGGTCGAATAACCGCCGGTGCTGAGATACCTGGCGAGGGTGTGCGAGTCGGAGGGGTGATCGTCCATACGGGCGGTGAGGATCTTGTGGGTCATCGCAGCGCTCCGCTCTGCGATGACAGTCGCAAGTCACAAGTCACAAGTCCCAAGAGGTCTGGATGTTGCTTGCGTCTTGCGACTTGCGTCTTGCGTCTCATACTTCTCTTGCTGTTCCGTATGGGGCGAAGGCGGGGAGTGGTGCGATGGCGCCCTCTGGCTCCGAGACGCCCCACTCGAACGAGCGGTCGCCACCAAACAGGGCCTGCATCTCGTCCGCCGAAATCGTCTCCGGCTCGGAATCGCGCAGCCAGCGGATCAATGCCCTGCCCTTGTTCGGCTCGACGCCCTCGATCAGCTCCCAGTTGACGGACAGCGCAGGGGCGCCGCCACAGGCACCGGGACACTCGATGTGCTCGACGGTGAACACGCCGTCCTCCGACATCTCGCCGTCGAGCGCGCCCGACTCGCCCTCGATCGCAACAAGGACGTCGTCGGCGCCGCGCAGCCAGCATGCGATCGAGGTGCACACCGACACCAGGTAGCTACCGACCGGATCGCGGTGATACATCGTGTAGAAGGAGGCCACCGACTGGACCTGTGCTGCGGTGAGCCCGGTGAGCTCTGCTACCTCTCGTATCGCATCGTCGGTCACGTAACCGTGCTCGACCGAGGCGATGTACAGCAGGGGCATCACGGCGGAGCGCTTCTCGGGATACTCCGCGATGAGGGCGTCGGCGCGTTCCTGGTTCGCCGGACTCCAGGTCGCGATCATGATCCCGCCTCCCTCGGAAGGAACGAGTTACCAGATCCCAGTTTCCAGTTGCCAGATCGAACCGGACCAGCGCTGGTAACTGGTAACTGGTAACTGGCGACTCTCGTCATCTGTCCACATCTCCCAGGACCGGATCCACCGAGGCGAGGGTGGCGATCACATCGGCGATGAGCAGGCCGGACATCATCACCGGCAGCGCCTGAACCGTGGCGAAGGAAGGGGCACGCACATGCAGCCGCCACGGCTTGGGGCCACCCTTTGACACCAGGTACATGCCGAGCTCGCCCCGGGGCGACTCGACCGCCTGATACACCTCGCCTGCTGGCACGTCGAAGCCGGCGGTGAAGATCTTGAAGTGATGGATCAGCGCCTCCATCGACTCATCGATGCGCCTCCGTGGCGGGGGGCGTCACCTTGCGGTCGGTGGCGCGATAGTCCCCGGGTGGCATGGTCTCGACCACCTGCTCGACGATGCGGAGCGACTGCCGAATCTCCTCCATGCGGAGCAGGTACCGATCGAAGGTGTCACCGTGCTCACCGACAAGGACATCGAACGCGTACTGCTCGATCCCGCTGTAGGGGAAGGCTTTCCGTACGTCGTAGTCCAGCCCCGTTGCCCTGGCGTTGACGCCGGTGACACCGTATGCCTGCGCCTCGGCTGGGGTGATGATCCCGACCCCCTGAGTGCGGTCGAGAAAGATCGGGTTCTCGTTCAGCATCGCCTCGTAGTCGCCAAGACCGGTCCGAACGGCGTCCAAAATACCCTCGACGTCGGTTTCCCATCCATCGGGGAGATCGGCGGCGACGCCACCGGGCCGGATGTAGTTGTGATTCATCCGCAACCCGGTGACCTTTTCGAAGAAGTCGAGCACGCTCTCACGCTCACGCCATCCGTAGAGCATCATCGATAGGGCGCCGATGTCGAGCCCGAAGGTGGCGAGCCAAATGAGGTGGCTGGCCACACGGTTGAGCTCGGTCATCAGGATTCGGATCGCTTGTGCCCGTGGCGGGATGTCGACATCGAGGAGCTGTTCGACGGCAAGCGAGAAACACAATTCGTTGTGCAAAGGAGACAGGTAGTCCATTCGGGTGACGTTGGTGCCCCCCTGCATGTACGACAGCGTCTCCGCGGTCTTCTCCATACCGGTATGGAGGTAGCCGATGATCGGCTTACTCCGGAGGATCGTCTCTCCATCGAGCTCGAGCTGGAGCCGCAGCACACCGTGGGTGGCGGGATGCTGCGGGCCCATGTTGAGGATCTGCAGCTCGTCGCCCCTGAGACCTGTCGCCTCGCTGTAGTCGTCGACTACCGTCACGCCGCGCTGAGCAGCCAGCCCCGGGTCGAGGTCGCGGGGTAGCAGCTCCTGGGCCCCCTCGTCGGTTGCGGTCGCCACCCAATCGGGCTCCTCGGTGCCTGCGACCCAGAGGTCGTGGACCCGTCTTCGCTCCTCTGCCCCATGAGACCGCCCGTCCGAAGCCTGCTTCTCCTCCGGCCCCTCGGTCTCGCTGCCTCGGGTATCGTCGCTCATCGGGTCGCCTTGAATTCGACCGGCACCGAACCGATCCGATAGTCCTTGCGCAATGGGTGACCGTCCCACTCGTCCGGCATCAGCAGCCTGGTGAGGTCGGGGTGCCCGTCGAACACGATCCCGAACATGTCCCAGGTCTCGCGTTCGTAGAAATTGGCCCCTGGATACACCATCGAGATCGATGGCAACGATGGGTCCTCATTCGGCACGCCGACCTTTATCAGGAGCCGCCTGGTGTGCTGTGTGGACAGCAGGTTGACGACAACGTCGAACCGCGGATCTCTGGCGACGTGGTCGACGCCGCACAGATCGATGAAGGTCTCGAACCCGCCTGCCCTGGCTGCCTCGACGAGCGCCACGTAATCCTCACGCCTCACCTCCACCACCAGTTGCACAGGGCCCGCCCTGGAGACCGCGACCTTCGCCGACGCCGCGACTGCGACCACAGCACCGAGGACCGGGTCATCGGCGACTTCATCCCCCGACGCGGCCATCACACCACCCCGGTAGATCGTTGGATCTCACCGGACATGATCTGCTGGTGCAGCGTCAGGATCCCGTGGAGGAGCGACTGGGGCCCGGGCGGGCACCCCGGGACGTAGACATCTACGGGGACGATCTGGTCGACGCCCTGGACCAGTGCGTAGTTGTTGAACATGCCACCGGTCGAGGCGCAGGCACCCATGGAGATGACCCACTTCGGCTCGGCCATCTGGTCGTACACCTGGCGCAGGACCGGGGCCATCTTCTGTGACACCCTGCCTGCCACGATCATGAGGTCGGCCTGGCGAGGCGAGGCACGGAAAACTTCCATCCCGAACCGGGCCATATCGTTATGAGCGGCTCCGGTAGCCATCATCTCGATGGCGCAGCAGGCAAGACCGAAGGTCGCCGGCCACATCGATTTGGTCCGGGTCCAGTTGACGCCCTTCTCGAGTGTCGTCATGAAGAAACTCGGGTTGTCGACCTCTCCGGCCATCAGGCGGCCTCCTCGACCGGAGGCTCTGCTGCGGCAACGACCCGGTACCGGGCGCGTTGGGCAACGTTCCAGTCGAGGGCGCCGCGCTTCCAGACGTAGCCCAGTGTTTCAAGGAGCAACAGCATGAATAGACCGACGGCAGCGATACCTGCCCACCCGAAATCGTCCATAGCCACCGCCCAGGCAAACAGGAAAACGATCTCTACGTCGAAGATCACGAACAGCATCGCCACCAGGTAGAACTTGACCGGGAACCGCTCGGCCGGTTCTTGCAGAGGGACGATCCCGCTTTCGTAGGGAGCGAGCTTTTCCGGTGTCGGATTGTTGGGGGCCAGCCGCTTTGAGGCCCACAGTGCGACGACTGCAAAGCCAGTTCCGAGTATCGCCATCAGGGCGATCGACAGGTACGCGGAGAGGTCCATGTGCGGCGCCGAAGTCTACGGGGTCCGCGCCGCGCCCGGCCGAAACGACATTGGACCCGAAGGCGGCGACGAAGCGGGAAGTCGCGCATGTAAACACGCGGACCGCAACGGATCGTGTACACGTGCGACAGATGGGGAGTGGGTCAAGCGAGGTCTACTCGGGTAAACCCGCCTTGATCAGACCTTCCTTCCAGTGGTCGATATCTTGCTGACGCTTGAACGTGTTTGTTCGAAGGAAGTCCGAGGCCGTTTGGCTCGGTTTGTCCTTCGTGAGATGGGAGAGATGGCGCCGTGCCTCATCGAGTCTGCCCAGCTGGGCGAGGGTTGCTGCGGCAATGGCTCGGATCTGCAAGTAGTCGCCAGCCTCCAGCCCAAGGTCTGCCCAGGCGGCCGCAGCCTCGTATCGGCCGGCGAGATAGTGGGCAAACACCATGTTGGTGGCGATGTGGTAGCGCCACGGCTCGTGAATGGCCAGCTGCCAAGCCTTGGTCAGATGTTCAATTGCCCGCTCCGGCTCGCCGACCCAGTAGGCAACGGCGCCTGCGGTAAGCAGGGTCTCTGGATCGTATGGCGCCAACGTCACCGCGCGCCTCATCAGATCCTCTGCTTCATCGAACTCAGCCACAAACGCGTTGGCGAACGCCACCATCGACATCGAGCGCGCATCGACGGGATCGAGCTCGAAGGCAATGTTGGCGTGCCTGGCGATCTCCAATGCGGCCCTTCGGTCACCGATGTGCCACCGGTTGAAGAGCGCGGTGATCCAATACGCGGCCAACCCGCTGTGGGCTAAGGAGAACGACGGGTCTCGCTCCACTGCCAACTCACCGAGACGAATAGCCTCTTCGCAGCCCTCACGGGTGTTCGTGTGGTAGTGCCATCGCGAACGGAGCAGTAGATCCCACGCATCAAGGTCCGCCGGATCGCGTTTGGCCCGCTTCTCTACCTCGGCGCGCTCGATGGCCGGATGGATGTGTGCCGCGACCTCGCTCACGATCTCGTCCTGGACGTCGAACACATCAGCAAGATCGCGGTCGTAACGTTCCGCCCAAATGTGGTGGCCGGTCTCGGCCTCGATCAATTGCGCTGTCACTCGCACCCGATTGCCGGCGCGCCGGACGCTGCCCTCGATTACGTGGGTGGCGTCGAGCTCGCGAGCGATCGCACGGACATCGCCCATGCGATCCCGGTATGCGAACGTCGAGTTCCTTGCGATCACCCGCAGGTCGATGTGCCGTGACAGCGCAGTGATGAGGTCCTCGGTGATGCCATCGACGAAGTACCGCTGATCGGCATCGCCGCCCATCTCTTCGAACGGGAACACGGCGACCGTCGCGGTGTAGACGCTGCGTTTGGCTTCAGGGCGCGCGATCGGCTTGTCGCTGAGCGCCGTCTTCCACACATGGATGGACTCCGGGATGTTCTTGACCCTCACCCGCCCTGCATCCTCGAACGCCGATTCGACCCGTCCATCGATCTGGCTGTGCACCACGTCGGAGATGCAGATGCCGCCGGGATCGGCAAGGCCCTCGAGTCGTGCCGCCACGTTGACGCCGTCGCCATGCACATCACCTTCCTCGTCCACGATCACGTCACCCAGGTTGATGCCGATGCGAAGCTGCATCCGCCGGCCCTCGGGCGCGTTGGCGTTGCGTTCCGCCATGAGCGCCTGAACCTCAATAGCCGCCAGCACCGCATCCACCGCTGACGGCACCTCGACCAGCACACCGTCCCCGGTTCCCTTCACGATCCGGCAGCCGTGGTTGAGCAGGATCGGATCGATGGCATTGCGGTGCGCGACAAAGGCGGCGTAGGTCCCATCCTCGTCCTCGGCCATCATGCGCGAGTAGCCGACGACGTCGAGGACCACGATCGCGGCTAGGCGCCGAGCGGTAGAGGGCGCATCCACAGAAGACACAATACTGACCCTACCCAGTACAGGTCATCGCCGGCCTAGGCGGGTTCGACTGCTCGCTCCTCCAAACCGAAGCGGCCCCGGATCAGCAGCACGAGGCCGAATACGAAGGCCCACAGCATCGGGAGCAACCCGAGCCCGATCCAAATCGCGGGCCCGTCCGTGGCGAGGGCAAGGGCCACCGCTGCACCCACAACAATGACCGTCCCCCACAACAACCATCGAGGCACCCAACGTTGCGTAATTGCAATCAGTCCAAGTGTGCTCATCCCGATCAGCAGCCCACCGAAGCCGAGCATGAGGAGCGCGGTTTGGCTGATCCCGGCCAGACCGGTCGACCGACTGGCCGCTTCGGCGGCCGACACCGAACCATCGGTGACCTGGCGCGCCCACCACCACACCGGCAACCCGGTGACGGCGGCGATGGCGAAGCCGACGGCGGAGGCCGCGACCCCGCCGATCACCACCATCAGAAACGAGGTGGCGTCAAGGAGTGAGGAACGCGACAGCGCAAGAGCGAGCACGGCCAGGATCGTCGCCATGACGAGAAAGAGAACGAGAGCAACGAGATACGCATCGCCGGCCTCGACGATGGCGCGGTAGGTGCCGGCGAAGTAACGAGAACGGGCGTCGTAGCTGGGAAACCGCGACCCCGCCAAAAAAGCGACGATCGGGACCGCCAACAGCAACCCCCCGATCGTTCTCGCCGAGCTCAGCATCGATCAACTCTACGCGCCGGCGACCGACGCGACACTACGAACCCAGGGCTCCCAAGCCCGCCTACCGACACTACGAACCCGGGCTCCCAGGCCGCCTATGCCTTGTACCTCCGGACCCCCGGCAGGTCGACGGCCTGCTCGATGGCGGCATACACGTACTCGATCATCCCCTTCTCCTCGGGCTCGAGCAGGTTGGCCATCACCTTGAGCACCCATTCCATGAGCGTCTGCGATCGCATGCCGACGGTGACCAGCGTCCGCATCACAGCCGGGTTCCCGATCGCCTCCAGGAAGATCCGCGCTACGCGGTGGTAGGCGGCGTACTCGTCGATAAGCGCCTGGTCGTAGGCGGCGAGCACCCCGGGGTCATCGGATGCCAGGGCCTCTGCAATCACCCCGGCAGCGAGACGGCCTGTCTCATATCCGTAATCGATGCCCTCTCCGTTGAATGGGTTCACAGCGCCAGCCGCATCCCCGACCGCCAACCAGTTGCGCCCCGATTTCGGTCCGACCGAGAACGACATCGGAAGCTTGCCCCCGATCGGCTTGGCGATCGGGTCACCGTCGATCTCCCAGTGGTCGGGCAGCGACGCCACATAAGCGGCGAGGATGTTGCTGGTGTTGATGTCTTTCCATCCCTTGAAGGTGGAAACCAACCCGGCTCCGACATTCACCGTGCCGTCACCCAGCGGGAACACCCATCCATAACCTGGCATCGAGCGGCCCTGTTTGTCGCGGATGTCGAGCTGGCTCTCGATGTATCCGTCATTTGCGTTCGAGCTCTCCCAATATCCACGTACTGCCAGCCCGAACGGATAATCCCTGCGACGCTTCGTCCCCAATTCGCGGCCGAATCGTGACAGCGAGCCATCGGCGATCACGACGTACTCTGGGGTGATCCGCTCCGGATCGTCCCCGTCCCCGTGGAGGTTCACGCCAACCAACTCTCCATCGTCGACGATCGGTCGCGCCTCGATTCCCTGCAGCACCTTGGCGCCGCGGGTCTCAGCGAGCCCGGTAACTCTGCCGTCGAGCTCGGAACGGCGGAGCGTCGCTCCCCAGTTCGGGTACAGGGAATGCTCGGGCCACGGCATCTCCAACATCACATCCCCGGCATAGGAGCGCAGCCCCACGATCTTGTGGACGCCGTCGCCGAACTCGAAGCCCATGTCGACGAGCTGCCGCACGGCTCGCGGGGTCAGCCCATCGCCACAGGCCTTTTCACGCGGATAGGTCTTCTTCTCCACGAGAAGGACATCCACGCCGCGATCGGCCAGCCAGTAGGCGGAGGACGCTCCCGACGGACCGCCTCCAACGACAAGGACCTGGGGGTTCATAGTGGTGAGCCTAGGTGGCAGTCGAAACCCGCATCTCAGTGTGGCGGAGTTGCCAGTTGCCAGTTGCCAGTTCCCAGTTATTGGCCTTGGGTCACTGATCTCTTGCGACTTGCGACTCAGGTCAACCCGATTCGACCTCTTGTCCGAACCCGCAGTCGGCTTCGGCTGCTTCCTCGTCCGCGCGACCGAACTCAACCCGTTCGTACAACACGACCTGGGCCACCTCGGTCTCGGTGAGGCTCCCGGACGCCGGCATTCCGCCGGCGACCGGCTTGTTCTGCGCCCCATAGGTGGTGAAGCCGGCAGATCCCAGCGTCACCCATTCGATGTGCGACTGGCACGCACCTTCAGGAAAGGTCTCGAGCACGGAGCCGCCGGCCAAGGCAGGGCCCGCCCCGCCGCCACCTGTGTCGCCGTGACAGACGGCACAGGAGGCCGCGAAGATCTCGCCGCCGAGCAGGACGTTGCTGGCCTCGTGCTCGCCGAACGCCGACCCGTCACAGTTAGCGGCGAGCCCGGTTGCCGGGTCGATGGCGAGCTGGCCGGCGCTACCGCAACTCGGCTGGTTCGGAACCACCACGACATACAGCGCCGCCAGCAACGGGATGACAACAAACACCGCCGCCAGCCAGGCTGGGTATCGACTGATGCGCTGTTCCACTTCCTCGTCGTCGGCTGCCTCCTCAACCGGCACCGTCGGTGGCAGCACCTCGACAGCCGGTGCGGCGGGCTCTTCGGCGGCGGGCGTTGCTGCGGCGGGCTCTTCCGCGGCGGGCGTTGCTGCGGCAGGCTCTTCCGCAGCGGGCGATGCCGGAGCCACGGCCGGGGTCTCGGCCGGCTCCGGCGTCGTTGGAGCCGGCGCTGCGGCAACTCCCACCGTCGCCAACCCTGCCTCCGCCACCCAGTCCCGCATCACCTGTTCCACCGAGATGCCGTCTGCCTCAGCCCGTGCCCTGGCGGATCGTTCCGTCAACGACGCAGGGATCCCCTTCGCTTCGGCGGCAGCCGTCACCAGCGCCTCGCCAATCAACGACTCGGCCGATGGCAATCCGGACGCTTCGGGGATCGGTTCGGTCTCGCCGGCTGCGGCCGGTGCAGGCGTCACGGCAGGCGGTTCTCCGCCAGACCACTCGGCGATGACCGCCTCTGTCGTGCGGCCGTCTGCCTCTGCCCTGGCGGCTGCGGCGCGCTGCAGGAGTTCAGCGGGAACACCGATGCTGGATTCGAGTTCGTCGAATGATTCGGCCATCGGCTACCTCAGCGACATCAGATAGGTGGTCAGGGCATCCAGATCCTCGTCGGACAACCGCTCGTACGACGGCATGATCGACCACGAGCGCGATCCACGAGGATCGACGAGCCTGGCCCTCAGCACGGCGGTGTCGGAGTAGCGGCTGGCGACGTGCATGAGATCGGGCCCGAGACGCTCCACACCGGGGAGCGCTGGCGTCTCGTGCACATAGTCACCGGCCAGGCTCACCCGGCCCAGCCCGACATCGGGAATGACCGGCCGCACCTCCTGGGTGTGGCAGTAATAACACCCTTCCTCGATGTAGACGGCGCGCCCGGCGGCAACCGTAGAGCCCGCGGGGTACAACCTGTCACGGTCGCCGAGGACCGTTCCGTTGGCCACCTCGGCGTCGAAGGATGGGAGCAACACCGTCAACACGAAGGCCAAGAAGAACAACGCCACCACACCGAATCGCAGCGATCTCCACGACAGCGACCCGGGCTCGCCTGCGATCTCCAGATTGAGCGGCGGAACCTCGGTCATCGCAAGCGGGGCGTCCTTCCTGGAGCGCCCGATCACTGCGAAAAGGAGCAGGATCTGCGCAAAGGCAAAGATACCGGTACCGATAGCCCGGATGCTGAGATACGGAGCAAGGGCATTGTCGACTTGCGCCCATCCGTCACCGAACGAGGTGAACTCCCCCGAATTGGCCCCCGCGGCCCAGGTGAATCCGGTGACGGCGCCGCCCATCCACATCGCGGCAAGAATCAGGAAAAGCCCGACTATCGAGAATCGAAGATGCCAGGTCGCCCTCGCGGTGGCGGCGGCACCGGGCCCCTTGACGTCGTAGGCAAGCGCGAACAGCCACAGCGAAAAAGCGCCGACGTAGGCGAGGGTGTCGGCGGCGGGTACCCATTCGGTGAATTGAACGCCGGCACTCGATGTGCGCAGCGCCTGGGTGAGGTTCTGTACCGGGATGAGCACGAAGAGGAAAGCCCCGAGAAGGATGAAGGAAAGGAGCCCCCGCTCGGTGACGTGGAGCCACTGGCCGCGCAGGGCAACGAAGAAGTCGGCCACGATGATCAGGACCGGAACCAACAGGCCGATCGAGAAGGCGACGCCAACGGTCTCGTACCAGCCGGGGCCTGGGCCGTAGATGAACATGACAGGACCCGTCGATGCCCACACCACGGCGAGCGACCAGAACCCAAGGGCGGACAACGACGATGCCCGCATCGGGCCGGAGGTGCCGACGATGCGGGGGATGAGGTAGTAGATGAGCCCGATGCCTGCTGCGGCAAACCAGAAGCCTGTAATGGCGGCGCGGAAAAATCCGGTTTGCATGGCGCCGGCGAACCCGGCGACGCCCGGCACGTTGCCGATCACGACGGTGAGCACCGCCCACCACGTAGCGGCGAGCATGTACCACTGAGCGGGAACCATGCGTTCTCTGCTTGGCGCCACGTTCCTCGTCGCCACGAACGCAGCGAGGACCAACCCGACGATGATGAACGCGTCCGCGTACAGCGGCATTTCGAGGTAGGGGCGGCCTTCGGCGTGGCCGAAGGCGATGCCGATCGAGCCGACGACTACGCCGATAGCGATGAGCGTCATCGAGAGGTACGCCGCGATCGTCCCGACCAGCGGCCGTCCGGCAACGCGCGGGAGCACGTGATGCACCGCGGCGAGAAAGCCGAGGGTCAGCCAGCCGTAGAGGAACAGGCTGGTGACGATCGGGGTGAGTCGACCATAGGACAGGAAGGCGATGCCGTCGAGGGAACCGGGAACGGCGAGCTGATAGGCGGCGATCGTCGCCCCGATGATGGCGACGATGAAGAACAGGATCGCCAGCGTCAGGTGGGCTCCGACGACGCGAGCGCCTGCGGCGCCTTCACTGGAATCCATCGACTCGGTTGCGCTCTCTCCAGCATCGATGTCCGCCGTCACGTGCCCGCTGCCCTCCCCGTCGTCTCTTTCCGGCTCCATCGGGGCGGGCGAAAGCCTAGCCGCGAGCCTGATGTGGACCGAGAGTGCGCCGATGATTTCCGCCGCTCCGATCCGGCGATACAATCGGCACAGACCAGGAGGAGGATCCACTGAGCGATCGAGTGAAGCTCGGCATCGGTTTGGCCGCGATTGCCATCGGCCTGGTCAACGTCGTGGTCGGGTCGTGGCTCGTGCACGCCACCGAGGCACCGGTGCTTGACGAGCCCGGCGCCGAGCTGTACTCGCTGATCCCGCGCGGTTGGCTATGGGTGACAATCGCCCAGAACATCGCGCTCGGCGGGGTATTGCTTGCCATGGCCGGGGCCACGTTGGCCTTTGTCTACGATCGCCCGCTGACCTGGGTGACGGCAACTCTGGGTGCCGGCCTGTTCACCGCCCTCATGATCATCGTGTTCGGAGTCATCCCCAATCAGATGCTGACGCTGGCGCAAGGTCCGCTGGAGTGGACCTCGGCAAGGATCCTCCTCACCATCCCGCCCGTGCTCGTCCTCGGCAATGAGCTCACCATCACCTACGAGACGTTCAAGGACATGATCATCGGCGGCTACGTGTTCACCAACCTGATCGTGGTGGCCGCCGTCATGGTCCTGTGGCAGAACTATTACAAGAAGAAGGACCAGCCGAAGCCGCAGCGGATCTCCGAATACGGCAGACCGATTCGCATGGAGCACTGATGGCGAAGAGTGACGTTTGGTTCGAGATACCTCCGATGCGGGACGATTATCAGCTCGCCGCCGTCGAGGGCGACTACCTGACCGCGGCGGTGAGACCGAAGCAGTTTCTGCACATCGATCAGGCCGAGTGCATCCTCTGCGAGGGCTGCGTCGACATCTGCCCTTGGAAGTGCATCCACTATCTGTCCGTCGACGTGATCGCCGAGGGAGCGAACGTCGACAACCCGGCCGACGACACCGAGAACCGAGGCGTGTTCATCGTCGACGAGGACGAATGCACCCGGTGCGCCTTGTGCGTCGACCGCTGCCCTACCGGAGTGATCAGCCTCGGCAAGTTCGCCGGCTCACTCGCCGAGCACGCGGTCGAATTCACCGACGCACCGTGGGAGTTGGATACCGGGCAACGAGACTTCAAGAACGGGTACGCGTACGGATTGCGGACTTGAACGTAAACCAGGGAAGCGCGAGAGAGGGAACAGGTGGCGGAAGGTAACGGCAACGGAGGGCTCACCGGGCTGCTCAGCGATCTGTCTGAGCAGTTTCGCTCCAGCCAGGTATGGACCTCGATCTTCCGGCCGGGCTCGCCGTTTCGCGGTGGGTACTCGGACTCACCGAGGAACCGCTCCTACGTGGTGATGAACAACGTGATGTACCACCTGCACCCGGTCAAGGTGAAGCGGCATGGGGTCCGCCTGTCCTACACCTTGTGTCTGGGTGGCCTTTCGTTCTTCCTGTTCGTGGTCCTGACCATCACCGGAATCTTCCTCATGTTCTACTACCGCCCGACGTCGCCCCAGGCGTACTTAGACATTCAGGCGCTCGCCACCGATGTCGCCTTCGGCCAGTTCGTGCGCAACATGCATCGGTGGGGGGCACACCTCATGGTGCTGACCGTGTTCCTCCACATGACGCGGGTGTTTTACCACGGCGCCTACAAGCCACCTCGTGAGTTCAACTGGGTCGTCGGCGTCATCCTGTTGCTACTGACGCTGCTGTTGTCGTTCAGCGGCTACCTACTTCCGTGGGATCAACTGGCGCTGTGGGCCTTCACCGTCGGCACGACGATGGGGACGTATGCGCCGGTGTTCGGCGATGCCGTGACTTTCGCTCTGATCGGGGGGGTGCAGATCTCGGCGGACACGCTGCTGCGGTGGTATGTGCTCCACGTGTTGTTCCTCCCGTTCATCATCGTGCTGTTCATGTCCGTTCACTTCTGGCGGGTGCGCAAAGACGGCGGCGTATCCGGTCCGCTCTAAGGAGGAGTCAGTGGCCGACATCCCAGAAGACATCCTGCGGCGCTCGGCAGAGGCCAGAGCGAAGGCGGAAGGTCGCCCGGTCGAAGAGGTGCTCGCCGAGATGACCGGGGAAGCTACTGCAGCACCGGCGCCGGCCGAACCGGCTCCTGCCGCGACCGAACCCGCTCCTGCTCCTGCCGGCACCGCATCGGCCGCGCCGCCGGTGGCGTCCGGTAACGGCGGCATCGACGTCGCCGCCTTGTCGCAAGAGACTGGGGTGCCTGAAGATCTATTGCTTCGTGCGACGCGGGCTAGGGCCAAGCACGACGGGCTCCCCGACCCCACCGTCGCCGCCCCTGCCGGTGGGGGAACCGCGGTTGCCACCGCCCCGCCGCCGACCACCACGGCCCCTACTGCAGCGCCTGTAATTCCCGAGGGAGTCCGCACCCAGCGGCTGCTCACCGTCGTCAAGGCGGGAGCGATCCAGCAGGTCAAGTCGGAACCGACGGACAAGGTGAGCGTCTGGCCACATCTGCTCGCAATTGAGTTTGTGGCGTTGCTGGTGATGATCGTGATCCTGACAGCTATTTCGATCTTCATCGACGCGCCGCTCCTCGAGTTCGCCAACTTCAATGAGCAGCCGAACCCTTCCAAGGCGCCGTGGTATTTCCTCGGGCTTCAGGAGCTGCTGGCCTACTTCGATCCGGCAGTGGCAGGAGTGTTCATCCCAACGTTCGGGTTGATCGCCCTGATGTTCATCCCCTATGTGGATCGAAACCCGTCGGTCCGGCCCTCCGATCGCAAGCTGGCCATCATGATCTTCACCTTCTTCATCGTCGCGGCGGCGATCCTCACCATCTTCGGCTCCTTCTTCAGGGGACCGGGATTCAACTTCATCTTCCCATGGCGAGACGGCATTTTCTTCGACGACCTATTGACGATTCTCAACTAGGACATGGACGCAACAAGCATCTTCATCATCGGCATCCTCATCACCGGAGCGCTCGCCGTGCTCGGAATATTCGCGGTCGCCTTCAAGCGCGGCCCGTCGGCAGGGCCGGTCACCGTCCAAGAGCTCGACGTCAAGGCGAGGCGAGCCGACAAAGCGTCGCGGGCTGACAAAGCGTCGCGGGCCGCGAAGGCCGAGCAACAGGCCGCCGACGACGAAGTCACGGTTGCCGCGGTTGCCACCGTCGTCGACGCGCCACCGGAGGCAACGGCCGACCCGCTCACCGATCAGATCGAAGTCACCGCCGCTGAATACAACGTCACCAGACGGCAGTTCTTCAACCGAGCGCTCCTCGCCGTATTCGGACTGTTCCTTCTCCAGTTTGCGATCGCCTCCCTCGCCTTTATCTGGCCGAAGCTGAAGGGTGGGTTCGGCACCCCGGTCAACGTCGGCAACCTCGAGGAGATCAAGAGCGAGATCAGCGTCGCCGGCGCCGTCGTCCCGCTGTTCAAGGCGTCCGCCCAATCCTGGCTCGTCACCTTCGATCTCGACCAGCTCGAAGGGTCCTCGTTCGAAAACACCTCGTTCGTGGTCGCCGGTGGAGAGGTCGACGGCGTCGGTGTGATGGCCTTGTGGCAGAAGTGTGTCCATCTCGGTTGCCGGGTGCCGAGCTGTGTTCCCTCGCAGGGCTTCGAGTGCCCATGCCACGGCTCCAAGTACAACATCCACGGGGAGTATGAAGCAGGACCGGCCCCGAGGAACCTCGACCGATTCGGAGTCGAAGTGAACGACGCCGGCGACCTCATCGTGCAGACCGGAGTCATCGTCGAGACTGCTCGATCGAAGAACAAGACGGCGCAATACCCGCAGGGCCCGTTCTGTGTCTGAGGCGCCGAATTCACTCCTCATTGTGCTCGCCGCGGCTCGACAGGGAGTTACGTCGACTGACGGGGGCTTCGGCATAGGGGCGGTTGTCCTCATCCTCGTAATGGTGGCCCTTCTCGCCTGGTTGGCCTACCTGTTCGTCAACAGCCGCCGGTCTCGATCTGCGACCAGCGAGCGTTTGCCTCTGAATCAGACGCCGTATATCTCCGACGACGAGCTGGAGAACGTCCACACCACCAGAGTGCTGCGGGCAGCGGTGATAGCCGCCGCCGGTATCGCCATCCTGCTGCCGTGGTACGCCTTCAACGAACCCAACCGCCAGGCGGAGGCGATTGAGACCCTCAACGAGCTCGACATCGAAGAGGGCGACAAGTGGTTCCATCAGTTCGAGTGCTCCGCCTGCCACGGTCCAGACCTCGGTGGCGGAGTCGTCCAGTTTGTCGAGCCGCGCAGCGGGGTGGAGTCGGAATGGCTGGTGCCGTCCCTCAACGACGTGCTGTACCGATTCGACGAAAGCGAGGTGGAGTTCGTGGTCGAGTTCGGGCGCCGGGGCACCCCGATGCCGGCGAACGGCCTGCTCGGGGGCGGCGCGATGACATCGCAAGAGATAGACCAAGTGATCGCCTACATCCGCTCCAGGCAGATTCCGCAGGCTGACGCCGTGGCCAAGACCGAGCAACGAGTGGGCGCGGCGGTGCTGCGAGTCGAGACCGGAGAAGCAGCCACCCAGGTGCGCATCAACCGTCAGCAGGCACGGATCGACGACGTCACCGACGCCAAGGCCATCATCGAGGTCACCGGCGGGCTCATCGACGAGATGCTTGACCTGATGGGAGGCGCAGGCACCTGCACTGCGGAGTCGGCGAAGCTCGCCCTCACCACCTGCGACAAGCCCGGCACTGACTCCGATCGCGATGGGCTTACCGATGGCATCGAGCCGCGTCTGACCGAAATCGCCGACATCTCCCACGAGCATCTCACCGATCTGGCGTTCAACCTCGATGATGGAACTGCGAACCACATCCAGCAGAAGGCATACGACATTGCCTTCGATCCGACAAATGCCTTTACCAACACCGACGACGCCGGCATGCCGAAACCGGACCTCGACGCTGCCGAGCTGATGCTGGAAACTCTCGGGGGCGACGTGCTGCTCACCCAGATCAAGGCGGACAAGGAGGACGATTTTCTCAAGCCGCTGATCGAGGGCCTCGAATTCCTCAACGAATCCGCCGAGCTGATGCTGTGGTCTGTCGACTTCGACGAGGTTGTTGCCGCCATGAGTGAACAGGCCGGGGAGCCGGTTTCCATAGAGGACGCCACCCGCGCCGTTGGGTTGTTCAACAGCACTTGCGCCCGGTGCCACACCGGTGGTTACAGCGCCGGCTCGTCGTTCGAGGTCGGCGCCGGTCGTGGCGCCTGGGCGCCAGCCATCAACGACGAGCGCACCCTGGTGCAGTTCCCGGTCCTCGAAGATCACGTCAAGTTTGTCATCGACGGATCGGACAACGCGCAGAATTACGGTGTCAACGGGATCGGCACCGGACGGATGCCGGGGTGGGGAGCGTCGCTGACTGCGGATGACATCTTGCTGATCGCCCTGTACGAGAGGACGTTGTGATGAACCAACGTGGAGTGAGCAGGCTCGAATGGCTGGCGCTGCTCGGTCTGCTTGCGATTCTGCTTGCCATGATCCCGTTCGTGCGGGAGACCGCGCAGGAACTCGTTGGCAGGGTCTACAACCGGGTCGATGACGCCGGTGAGCTGACCGACTTCTCGGTCATGATGCGCGGGGTGACCGTTGTCATTGCGGCTGTCATCACCTTCATCGGTGCCATCTGGGTGGTGCTATCGACCAACCTGGGATCCCGATTGGGGTTCCTCATCGTCGGCGCCGCTGCCTTTGGCTGGCTGACTATCGGAGGGATCCTGTTCACCGTCTACGCGCCTCGCGGTATTCGCCCTGCGGACATCGAAGGCCTCAGCGCTTTGCAGGTGCGGGTGCCGGCGATCGCGATGGCCATTGCGGCGTTCATCCTCTTCGTCATGTTCGTCCTCGCCCTCGACCGCTACGAGCGAGACGCCGCCGAGTAGTCGAGTCGATCAGAGCTCTTCGATTGCACTTGGTCCGTACAGGTGGTGCGCCAGGATCTGCAATTCGGATGACAGGTCTACGCGGCGCACCTCGATCCCATCGACGCGCAACACGGTAGGGGCGAAGTTCAGAATTGAGCGGATCCCGGTATCGGCAAGCCGCTCTGCGACGTCCTGAGCGGCGCCGGGAGGGGTGGCGATGATGCCGATCGACACCTCGCCATCGCCTACCACGCGATCGAGGTCGGACAGGGCGGTAACAGGTACCCCGGCCACCGTCGTGCCGATCTTGGCGGGATCGTTGTCCACGAGACCGACGATTGTGAACCCCCACTCGCGGAAGCCGGCGAAATCAGCGAGCGCCCTTCCCAGATTGCCGGCACCCACGATGACGACTCGAACCTCGTGGTCGAGCCCGAGAAGGCTGGTGAGCTGGAGGCGGAGCCCTTCGATGTCGTAGCCGACGCCGCGCACACCTCGAAGCCCGACCAGGGAGAGGTCCTTGCGCACCTGAGCCGACTGCACCCCGGCGATCTGGGCGAGCTCTTCCGATGAACAGGTCGGCCGGTCGGACGGGAGTGAGGCAAGGCTCCGCAGGTACAGGGGAAGCCTGGCGACCGTCGCAGGTGGGATGTTTGCCATCGGCGGAGACATTACCGAGGCGCTTGGTGCCGAAAGTCGGCGAGCGATCAGTCAACAGTCAACAGTCGTCAGTCGTCAGCCAGTCTTCGGATTCGGGTCACTTGCTCCTCCGTGAACTTGCCTTCGAGAAGGACGTTGCCCGTAGCGCCATCCCTCACCACCGGCACCCGCTCGTCGAACTCCGCGTGCAAGGCAGGGTCTTCGTCGATGTCGATCACATCGAGCGGCACGCCTTGCAGCAGCAAGAGCGCGTCGTCGCACAGATGACACCCTTCCCTGGTCAAGAACTGAAGCCTGGCGGTCACGGCCGGCGAGGGTAGTTGCCAATGACGGGTGCAAATCTACGCCACCGCCCTCAGCCCCAGTCTGGAATCTGACTGGTCCTGCGGCGCACCGCGGGAGGATCACCAATCACCCTCGAGAGCGCGCACCGATAGGTGGCAGGTCGTCTCGACAGAAGTGGAGCCATTTTCCCGCTCTTGGCTACGGGCCACATCGGGCCACGGCTCCGCAGCCTCGCCGACACAGACCGGATCGTGCCCTATTTGCCGAGCGCCATTCTTTCCGCTCTCGCCGCTTCGCGGCGGGCCGCTCGGGCCACGGCTCCGCAAATGGCCTTCGCCGACACAGACCGGATCGTGCCCTATTTGCCGAGCCTCTAGAGGCTATGGTCGCCGAGATGAGGCCGTTCACCGCTTTCGTCGTCATCGGGTTGGTGGTCCTGATCATTGTGGCGTTTGCCGTGAAGCTGGCGACCACAGGGCTGGCGCCGTAATCGGTGGTCCTAGTCGTCGTCGGCCGAGACGATGTGGAGATCGTCGTCGTCGACGGGCTTGCGAAAGATCACCGGCGTACCCACCCCAAGGCCAAACGCCTCGTCGGCGCGTCCGTCCCTTACCGCCACTGCGATCTGCCCGTAGGAGTCGACGTGGAGCAGAGCGGCGCCCGGCTGCAATTCACCGTATGTATCGACCCATGGCAAACGTTGCTCGGCACCGCCGATGACCACGCTCACTTCCGATCCCGGTTCGAGACCGATCGAAGCGAGATCGTCGGGGGTGCCGTTGGTCTGGGCGTTGCCGAAATGGTCGACCCACAGCACCTCACCCTGAATGGCGCCGAAGGCGTCTTCCTCGACCAGCGGGATCATCATCGGCACTACCTGGCCTGGATCGACCGAGGGACCAAGGTCGGTGATCTCGGCCTCTGCTGAGGCGAGCACCGCGGCCGCAGGGGCGAACACGTCACGCCCGTCGAAGGTGGCGCCGTGCACCGGCAATCGGAACTCGGCCGCTTCGATGGAAACGATGAGATCGGCGCCTCCGACCATCGCCACGGCCGGTGCCAACACTCCGTTGTCGGGTCCGACGAAGACGCCCCACGGTGTCCTGGCCGCGATCGCCTGCCGATCCGTCCCCACCCCGGGGTCGACGACGGCGAGGGCAATTCCTTCAGGCAGGTATTGGACCGATCGCAACAGTGCAAGCGCGGCCGTCTGCACGTCGCCCCTCGGGAAGTCGTGCCCGATGTCGATCACCCGAACATCGGGAGCAATACGAGCGATCACGCCGTGCACTACACCAACAAACTCGTCGTCGTGCCCGAAATCAGAGAGAAACGAGATAGCGAGAGGCATGGATCGGAGGGTAGTTGTATCCGGTTCTCCCCGATTTCTGCCCACTTGGGGGGAGTACCGCCGAAAGGGCGGGGAGGGGGGCTTCCCAGTAGGGGGGAGGTGATCTTGATCTTGCGCCATTTGGGCACGGCTACCGATGGATCCATCACTGACCTCCGGTCGCTTGGTGAATCGTTCGGAAGGGCACGAGACCGACCCCGCTGGGTCGCTCCTGGACGAGCCTTTCCATCCTCTTCCTCCCCGACACTCCGATCGTTCGTCCGCGCCGACCGCGATGTCGATAGTGCTGGCCCCGATACGCAAGGTGGGTTAACACCACCTCGATTCGGGCGCCCGTACCATGCCCTGCGTGAACAATTCGTGCGATATTTGACGTAACGACTCCGGAGGTGAGCGGTGACAATCTCGGTGTTCTTGGCCGACGACAACCTCATCGTGCGCGAGGGCGTCAAGGCTCTGCTCGACCTCGAGGATGACATCGATGTGATCGGCGTCGCCGCCGACTACGACGAACTGGTCGCCGGCGCCGAAGAAGCAAACCCACAGGTGGTCGTCACCGACATCCGCATGCCCCCCAACTTCACCAGGGAGGGCATCGAGGCCGCCAAGGTGGTGCGCAAGCGACACCCTGGGACCGGTATCGTCATCCTCTCCCAATACGACGACCCCGAATACGCGGTGTCATTGCTGGCGGAGGGCGCCGCCGGGTACGCCTACCTGCTCAAGGACCGTGTCGGTGAGGGCAACCAGCTTGCCAATGCGATACGCGAGGTTGCATCCGGCGGGTCGGTGCTCGACCCGACGATCGTTGAGATGTTGGCGTCGCCGTTGCGCTCAGACGGGGAGCTCACCGCCGACGAGGAGGAGCTGCTCCAGCAAGTCGCGGCAGGGACCCCGATCAATGCCATTGCGGTCGCCCGACGCACCACCCCAGCCGATGTCGATGCCGCGATCGAGAAACTCTTTATCACCCTTGGAGAGGGCCTGTCCGCCGGTCAGGAAGGGAGCCTCGACCGGCTGAAGCGGCTGCACCGAGCGATCATGGACCGCAAGGAGCAGGGCGAGTCGCTTGGCCGGCTTCTTCCGGGCGGTGTCGCCGAGAAGCTCCGTGAGGAGGGCCGGGGGATCGGGGAGACCGAGGAGCTCGAGGTCACCGTGCTGATGTCCGACATCCGCGGCTTCACCGGCATCGCCGAGCGATCCGACCCTTCGGCGCTCGCCGGCCAGCTCAACGAGCATCGGGCCGCGATGAACCGACCGCTCATCGACGAGGGGGGTACGGTGATGCAGTTCGCAGGAGATTCGGTGATGGCGGTGTTCGGAGCACCGTTTCCGATGGAGGATCATGCCGACCGGGCGCTGGCAGCTGCCCGCGGCATGCACGCCGCCCAGGACGCCGTGAACGACACCTGGAAGGACGAGGGACTGGAGCCGTTCGGGCTCGGGATCGGGATCTCCACCGGACCGGTGGCCGCGGCGTTGATCGGATCAGAAGAGCGCCTCGAGTACACGGTGGTCGGCGACATCGTCAACCTGACTCAGCGCCTCCAACAATGGGGCGAAGCGGGGGAAACCGTGGTCAGCGATCCGACGTGGGAGGCGCTCACCGAGAAGCCGGACAGCGACTTGCTAGAGCCGGCCCTGGTCAAAGGCCGTGTGACGCCGGTCGGGGCGCACCGTTTTCCAAGGAGACCCGACTGACCATGGACGATCGCATCCGAACCCGATGGGGCAGGCTCCTCGCCGCAACGGCGGTCGTCGTTGGGCTGATCAGCATCGCGATCCTGGCGCTGCTCGGCTGGGGTCCTCTTGTCGAGGACTTTGGATTGCACAACGGGCTCGAAGCCATCGCGTTCGGCCTGATTGCCTGGGTCGCCCTGAGTACCCAGGCCCGCAACGGGGCAGTCTGGGCGCTCGCCTGGGCGGCGTTCTTCGGCGCTCTGGCCACGGCGGGAAGTGCCATCATCGGGCTGTACGAGCGGGCCGATCCCGGCCTGACGGCGCCCGGTGTGGTCCCGGCCGATCTGCCACTTGGGGCGGCGATCGCCCTCCAGCCGCTCACCTGGGCCTGGATCCCTGCGGTCTTCATCCTGATCACGGTGTTTCTGTTGCTCTTCCCTGAAGGTCGACCGCTGTCGCGGCGATGGCGGAGGGTGGGCTGGTTCAGCGTGGCCATGATGACGCTCGGCTCGGTGTCGTTTGCCTGGCTGGCGCGACCCTGGAGCACGATGCCGATCGACAACGAAGAAGCCCCAACCGTTGCCATTATCCTTGTGGTCGGGTCGCTTTTCTTGCTTCTGGTCGTATCCGTGTTGTCGGGGATTTCGCTGGTGCTGCGCTATCGGCGGAGCTCGGGAGTGGCGCGACAGCAGATCCGATGGATCGCCTGGGGTGGGTCGGCGCTCGTTGGCTCAATTGTGTGGCTCATCCTCGTCGACAGCGAGGGTGGCAGCACCGCAGCACTTATTGCCTTGGCTGGAGAGCTCTTGATGATTGCATCGATCGCAATCGCGATGACCAAACACCGGCTATACGACATCGACGTCGTCATCTCCAGGACCGTCACTTACGGCGCCCTGGCCCTGTTCATCACGGCGGTGTATGTGGCGATGGTTGTTGGCATCGGGACGTTGGTTGGTCAGGGTGATGAACCGAACCTGGCGCTGGCGGTCGCGGCCACCGCGGTGGTGGCGCTGCTGTTCGAGCCAATACGGTCACGCGTGCAGCGCTGGGCGAACCGGCTCGTTTACGGGCACCGGGCGACGCCGTACTCGGTACTCTCGGAGCTGACCGCTCGCTTGTCCGAGGCCCAGTCCAATGAGCAGGCCCTTGGCCGCCTGGCCGAGCTGATCTCCTCGGGAACAGGAGCGGACAAGGCGGTGGTTTGGCTCAGGGTCGGTGACCGGTTACGCCCCGAGGCGATGACCTCGAGCGAATCGCCACGACCCGTCGCGCTCGATGGCGGTGAGCTGCCCGAGTTGCCGGGCGATGCCGCCGTGCCGATCGACCATGGTGGCGAGCTACTGGGAGCGTTGTCGATCGACAAGGCGAAGGGCGATCCGGTGACCCCGGCCGACCGGCAACTGCTCCACGACGTTGCCGCCGGAGCCGGGCTGCTCCTCAGGAACATCCAATTGAACGCCGAACTCGCCGACCGTGCCGAGGAACTGCGCTCATCGCGGCGGCGGCTGATAGCGGCGCAGGATTCGGAGCGGAGAAGGCTGGAGCGAAACCTCCACGACGGAGCCCAGCAG
>PVMK01139852.1_pt1 | contig 22427 bp, 26 predicted proteins | sample 1853481 | NCBI WGS metagenome assembly PVMK01 (sample SAMN08533507, study PRJNA380276) | Marine sediment metagenome, whole genome shotgun sequencing project. | reverse complement strand
TCTTGCATAATATTGTAGGACGGGCAGTGGAGCCAAAAGGTTACACATTAATTGGATGGGGATTGAATTTTTTCATTCTCCATGCGCTCATCTTTTTGGATGGTGATAAAACGCCCGCCGCAGTCCTGGCATTCACGCAGATACGCTTTTTCTTCTTCGTCACCAATCCGACACGAAACATTGAATGTTACCTGAAAACCGGTTCGCTTACCGCAATGAGGGCAAAACTTGGTTGGCATGGATTCACCCCTCATAGTCCGATTCTGAAAAGCACAGATCATGCAGATAAAGAAGTTTATGTGCTGCAACAGTTGGTCCGGTTATCCCCTTTTCAACCGATTTAACGATATTCGGCAGGGATTTTTCTACGCCCGGGTTTTTATAAAAACGATCGATCAACCCTTCTTCCACCAGCGCCCACATCCAATCAAGGGATTGTTTGCTGCGTTTTTGAGCCAATTCACCCGAGGCTTCTAATTTTTTTCTGTGCTCCAAAATGGTTTGCCAGATGTCGTCGATTCCGTCCAGGGTAACCGCGCTGCAGGTGAGCACCGGGGGAGACCAGATCTTAGATGAAGGCGTTAAAAGATTCAGTGCCTTTTCATACTCGATCTTTGCTTTTCTGGCGTGCTCGATATTGTTTCCATCGGCTTTGTTAATGGCTATGGCATCCGCCAGTTCGAGAACGCCTTTTTTAATACCCTGCAGCTCGTCTCCTGCTCCGGCCAACATCAGCACGAGAAAAAAATCGACCATGGATGCCACTGTGGTTTCTGATTGACCCACCCCTACCGTTTCCACAATAATGACGTCAAATCCGGCCGCTTCACAAATAATCATGGTTTCTCTGGTTCGCCGGGTGACGCCTCCCAATGTGCCGCCGGATGGAGATGGCCGAATAAAGGCCTGTTGCGCGAGCGAAAGCTTTTCCATGCGGGTTTTGTCCCCCATGATGCTGCCGCCGCTTTTGGAACTGCTGGGATCGACCGCGAGCACCGCAACTCGATGGCCCTGCTCCACCAACTGCAGTCCGAAACTTTCGATGTACGTGCTCTTTCCGACACCCGGTACACCCGTTATGCCGATGCGTACAGCCTTGCCTGTATGGGGCAGGAGCGCATCGACGATGGTTTTGGCTATATCCTGATGCGAGGGGAGTGAGCTTTCAATCAAGGTGATCGTTTTGGCAACGATGCGCCTGTTTTTTGCTAAAACACCGTCAATGTATTCTTGAGTTTGCATGCTAACTACCGTTTCACTGTTATTCGAATAAGTCTAAGAGTCTATTTACCGCTTCCTTATCTATCCGTACTGAATTTAAAATTTGATCGACACCAGCACTATAGATAAAATCATAATCAGATCGGGGTATGGCACCTCCAACTAAAATTCTAATATTTTCAGCTTGCTCTGCCTTGAGCGCCCTGGCCAGTTCCATGACAAGCTCTTTATGGTTGTTTTCAATGCTTAAAAAACAGATAATGTGGACATCATTTTCAATCGCCATCCGGGCAGTTCCCCGGGCCGTCTGATGCAGCGGACTAATATCAACATCAAACCCGGTTTCGGCAAAAATGGTCGCAAGCCGCCTGGTATCCTGATTGTGACGCTTTTTGCCCATACTGCTGACCAGAATTCTCGGCCTCCGCCCTTCCCTTTTAACAAATTTTTCAATTTTCTGGTCGATCAACATAATCTTTATATCTATTTAAAAGCGAAAAAAATGTCAACTTGTTGATATTCGCATATGCAATCGATTTCACATGTCGTATACGGTATCTTTTTTGTTGAGCTCACAAGACCATCCACATCCCTGAATCCCGTTGAAATTTTACAATTACTATGTTATTCGGTTCACGTTGACAACGTAAAAGGCACGATGATTGCGGCAATACCGTCCTTTTGAATTAAAACCGTTCTTGCTTGCCGAAGGTCACCGTCTAATATGACAGCTGAGGGCCCCAAAAAAATTTTGATCGAAGTGATGTATAAAGCGAGTTATTGTCTGCCTTGCGTTTACATGGATGAAGCCGTCCGCGAGGTGATGCCCAAATACGCCCAATATGTTGATTACCAGCGTGTCGAATTTTTGAAAGGCGACGGTAAAAAAAGATTTCTGGAGCTTTCCCGCTCTTTGTTCGGGGAAGAAGGCGTTTACAAGCATCACCGCATAGCTCCCGTTCCCTCCTTATTTATCAACGGAGAACTCTTTTTTGATGCGATTCCCCCTAAATTTGAACTGGTTGAGGCTATTGAAGAAGTTCTTTTGGAAAAGGGTTATCTCGATAAACCATAGTACGGACGAGCCGAAACCCAAAAAGATTAATCACGAAAGCACGAAATGACGAAAACACGAAAAAAAGCCAAGAAAATTTCTTGTTTCCCAACTTTCGTGTTTTCGTGATAAAAATATCTTTTCATAGTCAGAAAAACCCCGCTAAGGGCCTAACTATGCATACTCAAAAAATTCATTTAGAAGTATTTCACGAAGGCGAGCACTGAATCCCCTGTGTCTATATGACCCGTGTGGTCGAAGCGGTAGCACCGGAATTTAAAAAAAACCTGACCTGGAAAAAAGTGGTCACAAGGGATCCCGGTGGGGCCAGAAGGTTCAAAGAATTATCCAAAGCTCTGGGAAAGCTTTTACCCATACCTTCCATCGTCATCGAAGGCAAACTGGTATTTGAAACAACTCCCGGCGTAGAAGTGCTAAGATCCTGTATCGACAAAATTATTAAAAATATGTCTAACCCCTCCTAACCCGGATTCACCTGAGTCCGCAATCCCAAATCTAAAATCTAAATTCCGCCACAGTTCATCACCGGTAAAAAATTTTGTCTCAAGCGGATGGTATTTATGACAACCGGTATAATCCCTATTTCTCTATGCCGACCCTGGCGCGGACACCGATCTGGTAATAATGCTTGATATCCTTCATTTCGGTGACCAGATCTGCCATCTCGATGATCCGGGGAGAAGCGCCACGGCCTGTGATAACAAGTTCCTTATCATACGGTTTGTTAATAATTATTTTAAGTAGATCCTGGACCGCGAAAAGTCCCAACATCACTGCCACGTTGGCTTCTTCCATGATGATGATGTTATATTCATCCGAAACCATGACGGACGTTACCCTTTCAAGCCCCTCTTGAGCGGCCTTGATGTCTTCCGGTGTCGGTTTGCCGTTAGTAAAACGTCCGAGTCCAAACTGCTCCACGGTAATTAAATCGGAAAACCGTTTCAAGGCCTTAATTTCGCTGTAATCTCCCATTTTGATAAACTGGCCAATAAACACTTTTAAACCGGCACCAGCCGCCCGGATAGCCAATCCGATGGCGGCTGTGGTTTTCCCCTTGCCATTGCCCGTGTAAACTTGCGTATATCCTTTCTTACTCCTTTTGCTCCCCATACGCTTTACCAGCCTCACTATTCTTGAATATCTACGTGTGTTTTTCTAAAAGATCGGCGATTGCCTGGGTTACTTTTTGATGGTCTTGCGTTCCTAAAGGAAATGACGGGCTCCGTTCCGATATCTGCCCATTTGAAACCATTTGAATCTTTATAACCGGTATATAATTTAATTCCCAGTCCTCAAGGCCGATTGAGATTTTATAGCCTGTACCGGGCGGATGCGGAGGACTGGCCGGCACAATTTCGGATAGCTGCGGGAAAAATGTTTCGGCCTCTTCCGGCTCCAATGGCAGACAGGATATCCCTTCGCCTTTTTTGATGGGTTCAAAGCAATTGTCACATGATATGCAGGCGGCCTCTCGCCGGTCACCGGCTTTCCAGCGTTTAATCAGCCCGGGCTCCCGGATAAAGGGGCGGGACATTGATATATAATCAACAACCCCTTCTTCCACAAGTTCCCGGGCCACTTCGTAAGATCTGATCCCTCCCACCAGAATAAGGGGGACATGAATCTTTTCCCTAAAGACCCGGGCTTCAGAAAGAAAATAGCCTTTGCTATCTTCAGAATCAATTTTGCTGCGCATGATGTTGGGATTGTTCAGGAGTCCTCCGCTGAGCTCAATCGCGTCGATCCCTGCCTTTTCGAGCATGCTTGCTACCAGGACCGAATCTTCCAGGGTAAGACCGTTTTCGACGAAATCCCGGCAATTGAGTTTCACCAGCACAGGGTAGTCCCGGCCCACTGCGTTTCGAATGGCATCAAGAACTTCTATAAGGGCCCTGCCCCGATCGGCGATTTTTCCGCCATAATCATCGGTGCGATCATTGTACCGGGGACAGAGCATTTGACTGAGGAAAAATCCATGGGCCGCGAAGATTTGAACCCCGTCAAACTCGGCCTTTCCGGCCCTTACCGCTGCCTGACCATAAGCTTCGGCCAGCTCTTGAAGATCCTGAGCAGACATCCCCCTGATTCTTGATTTTGATAGATAGGCACCACCGAAGCCGAGCTGCAAAACGATTTTGCTGCCGTGTTCATGAGCGGATCGCGTCAGGTTTTGAAGTCCGGGAATAAGCGCGTCATGGTGAATACCGAGCTGTAGAGGAGAATGCTGACCGTCCTGACGAACATAGGTATGACCGGTAATGATAAGACCCACCCCCCCGGTAGACAGATCGCTAATGAGATCAATCAATTGGGGGGTGCAACCGCCCTCATCCGTAGCCATTCCCTCCCAGGTGGCCGACCGAATAAAACGGTTTGACAGGACCATTCCGTTTATTTCGCTTTTTTCAAATAAGGCATCCATATTCAACTCTTCCTCCAGTGATTTTCAAGATATTTGAGGGAAGAATCCAGGTTTTCAAAGGAAAAGACTTCTATAGACACAACACCGGTAAATTTATTTAAAACCTGGAGCACTGCTTTAAATAATTTATCGGACAGCCGCTCCAGTGTCGTATGATCGCGGCCATTTTCAACACCGTGCAAATGAAGGACAGATGTTTTAGAGGCATATTTATTAAAGACCTCTAAAACATCATAGTCATATACCATAAGATGACCCAAGTCCAGGCAGATCCTCAAATCTAGATCAAGGACGATGTCTTCCAGTAGCTCCAGCGGATAATCCAGCGTCTCGATGGCGATGATATTTTGCTTTTCTACTGCGGACTTTATTTGGGTCAGATTTTGGTGGACCTTATCCCGCCATTTTTTAAGAATCTGCTCATCATAGGATTCCTCGCTATATGGGACGTGCAGCACCAGAGCCGAAGCCTCAAGTGGTCTCACCAGGTCTATTACCTGAATCATCGTATCCACTGCACGCTGTTGTCGTGCAGGATTCCGGTCGCTTAGGGATACATCCGTCGGAAGGTGAACATTATAACTCAGATCGAATTCGGCGGCCAGGCGGCAAAGCTCTGCAATGACCTTGCGGGTAGGAAGAACATCCGTTCCCTGGCTTTCAAATAATAAAAGTTCGATTTCGTCCATATATGGTCCCAGCATCCTCACATTGGGGATGTAGTGATCCGGATAGATAAAGGAGGTGGTGCAGATTTTGAAAGGATACAGGCCTTTGTAGGATTTAGTTAAGGAAGGATATTCAAGTGGTTGCTGATTTTTCATTGGTTACCTTAATCCTTAAAATGAGGTCTCAGGTGTCAGCAATCCTTCAATTGAGGAATTGCGAATTTAGGAATTTAGGAATTTTTGGTAACAGGTCGATTGGGTTCATCGATGCAATAATACCTCAATTCCTGAATCCCTTAATTACTAAATCGTTGAATTCCTGACACCTGAAACCTGCCTGCCCTCCGTAGCCCGAAGGGCGAAGGGGGGACACCCGAAACCTCATTACAGTGCCACGCTCGCTCCCCAAACCACCAACAGCCATAAAAACGAAGCCAGCAGCATGATATCGCAGGCTTTTTTAATATGTTTCGTCGATGTTTTGCCGAAGCGAATGCCGATGTAAGGTTTGTCCACTAGTTTTCCATTGTAGAGATTGGGACCGTTGAGTCTGACTGCCAGCGCGCCGGCAAATGCGGCTTCCGAGAAACCGGCATTCGGACTAGAATGGTTGGCCCCTTCTTCAACGGCCGTTTTCAGGGATCGTGCTCCTTTTTCAGAAAGGATGTGGGTTGCCAAAGAAATAATGGGTACCGCGAGTCGTGTTGGGATATAGTTCAGGACATCATCAATTCTGGCTGCGGCTTTGCCGAATATAAAATATCTTTCATTTTTATACCCAACCATCGAATCCAGTGTATTCACCATTTTATAAGCCATCGCAAGGGGTGCGCCGCCGATGGCCGCGAAGAACAGGGGTGAAATAACGCCATCGACTAAATTTTCAGCCACCGTTTCTACCGTTGCCCGTGCAATATCCGTTTCTTTATAGTTGGTAACATCTCGGCCGACGATCAAGGCAACTTTTTCTCTGGCCCTGGTTATATTTTTATTTTTCAGGTAATGCTTAATTTCCAGGGCGGCCTTTTCCAATGAACCCGCCGATATACAGTAATAGATCAATATGATCTCAACGCAGTTTTTAAGCACCGGATGAAAGCTGTTGACAGCAACCAGCAGGATATAGGTCAGCAACCAGGTGCACAAGATGAGACTGGCAGCGAACAGGGCACCGGCGACGATAAGGTTACCAGGAATTTTTCTGAAACGGGGTTCTGCGACTTCAATGGCTTTTCCCATCCAGCGAACCGGGTGAGGTAAATAGCGTGGATCCCCCAGGATGAGATCAAGCATAAAAGCAGCCGGCAGAATATACCAAGATGAATATGAATACCAATCCATTAGACCCTGACTGTTTGTTTATTCTCAGAGGGCTGAGATATATTGACAGCGTTGACGACCAGCGTCACCAGCTTCCAGCTAGAATCCTCCAATAGAAACCAGCAGGAACAATCCTGCTTCTGATAATTCAATCATTGCCCCCAACATGTCACCGGTGATGCATCCCATTCGATTTTTATAGTAATATAGAATAGTTGACGTGATAATCATAAAGCACAGGTTTAACCACAACGCTTTCCATCCCAGGAACAATGACAGGCCAACCGGAAGAGCCAATCCCCAAAATGCTACCGGTTTCAGTGTTTCCTTAAAAAATTCTAACCCGGTTCCGCCGCCGGGTCTTCCGTACTCAAGAAAGCGAATTCCGAATAACACCCCGCTGCGCGCATAAGCAGGAATAATGATCAACAACAGACTTCGATTCACATCCAACCCTGCAATCCCGCCCCACTTCAATGCTAAACCGAAAACGACGGCTACCAGGCCCATGGCACCGATGCGGCTGTCTTTCATTATGGTGAGGGCTTTGTCCCTGGGGCGCTGTCCCAAAAGGCCGTCGGCCGTGTCCCCCAGGCCGTCCAAATGAAATGCTCCGGTCACTGTCGCCAGCAGGATCACATCAAGCAGGGCGACAACGGGTTCGTTCCAAAATATCAGAGCCAGGCGGTCGAAAATGGCGACCAACAGGCCCAGGAGGATGCCCACCAGCGGGAAAAACGGCATCATCTTTGGGGGATCAAAAGGGCCCGGTTTGCCCACCGGCAAAATGGTTATAAATTGTATGGCTGAGATGAAGTGGCGCATAAAGTATGGATACCTGTTGAGTCTAAATTTCACTGATATAGTATTTTCTTATACTTTCGAAATAGCCTAAGGAATTAAGAAAATTCCAAATCACAAAACACAAATATCAAACGGTTCGACAGGCTCACCACCCTGAGCCGGTCGAAGGGCAAATCACAATGACCAAAATTCAAAATCCCAAACAATGTTTTGGTCATTGAAAAATTGAGATTTGAGATTTATTTGGAATTTGATGCTTGTAATTTGGAATTTAATTTGCTGTTCCTTGCAATAGGGAGATCAATAAAACCTAAAAGATACAGCACTGCTGTTAAGAATCATCCCTTGACGGTCACCGGTATCCCGGCCACCATCCAGACTACCTGATCGGCACATTCGGCGACGGCTTGATTGGCCGATCCGATCAGATCTCGATAAAGCCTGGCCAGTTTATTTTCCGGTACAATACCCGTTCCGACCTCATTGGATACCAGGATGATCGGACAGGCAGCTGCTTCAACAGCTCTGGTTAGGCTTTGCACCTGATCCAGTATCTGTTCAGAATCATGCTTTTCCATCAATAGATTATTGATCCATAAGGTCAGGCAATCCACCAGAATTACGCCGGCCTCTTGACCGGTTTCAGCGATCGTTGCCGGCAGGTGAATGGGTGCTTCCACGGTGTGCCAGTGCCGGCTGCGTTCCTCACGGTGTCTGGCGACCCTTTGTTTCATTTCGTCATCATACGGTATGCAGGTTGCAATAAAGACATGATTGTCCCGGTCCAGGCTTTCGGCTGTTTTCAGCGCCTGGTGGCTTTTGCCGCTCCGGCACCCACCAATCACAAATACGGTTTTTTTCAATTGGAATAAGCTCCATTTTGTAAGGTTCAAAGGTTCAGCCCAGAACGGTTGCAACGATTGCTTTGACATCGATATGTTTTTCAAAATGTTCAACCAGCAAATCATATTCTCTGTTCCGGGCCTCCAATCCCCCCAAATCGGATGTTGCCAGATTTTTCAGGCCGATATGCTGCAACCAGAAACCCATGATTGCTGGATTCTCAAAGAGGCCATGGATATAGGTGCCCATATTTCCGGAATCCGGCGCAATACATCCTTCTTCGTCTTCACAGGGCTGGCTGTTGCGCTCTGTGACCCGGAACAAGGGCAAGCCCCCTGCCCTGTTGGTGTGCCCCATGTGGATTTCATATCCCGATCCACACAGACCCTGCCGGGAAAATCGTGTCAGGGTCGTTGTTTTGGGGGCTATTAAATAAGTCTCAACCGGCAGCAGTCGCAGGCCGTCTGTTTTACCGGGGGTTCCTTCAAGGCCGTCCGGGTCATGAACATAATTGCCCATCATCTGATAGCCTCCGCAAATTCCCAGTACATGGCCGCCCTGGGCGACGTAATTCCTGATCGTTTTCGACCAGCCCGTCTTGTGGAGCCAATTCAGATCGAAACGGGTGTTTTTAGAACCGGGAAGGATTATGGCGCTAAATTGGGACAATTTTTGAACCTTTTCCAGGAAGAAGACCGCCAGCCCATTTACCGCTGACAGGGGATCAAAATCATTAAAATTAGATATATGGGGCAGACGAATAACACCAACTGCGGGTTCACTACCGGGGTTTTCAAGTACCTGTTTCGGCTGTTCGATCACCACCGAATCTTCAGGCTCGATGTTGATATGATTATACCAGGGCAGGACGCCGAATACCTTTTTCCCGGTTTTTTGCTCGATCCAGTCAATGCCGTCATCAAAAAGACTGATATCTCCCCGGAAACGGTTGATGATAAAACCTTTGATGAGGCTCCTGCTGCGCCGGCGGCAGGCACTTCAGGGTTCCGACGATCTGGGCAAATACTCCGCCTCGGTGGATGTCAGCGACTAAAATCACCGGAGCATCTGCGTATTCGGCCATTCGGAAATTGACGATATCATGGGGCATGAGATTCACTTCGGCACAGGACCCGGCACCTTCCATGACAACCAGATCATATTCGCCACGCAGCCGATCCAGGGCGGCACCGGCAGTGGCAAACAGGCGCTCTTTTTTGGTGTGATATTCACTGGCCGTGCTGTTCTCCACCGCTTTTCCCAACAGGACCACCTGTGCGCCGATATCGCTGGTGGGTTTCAACAGGATCGGATTCATATCCACGTGGGGCGGAATTTTGGCTGCTTCGGCCTGAACGATTTGGGCGCGGCCCATTTCCAGGCCCTCGGGCGTGACGCCTGAGTTGTTGGACATGTTCTGGGATTTGTAAGGTGCCACCCGAATCCCCTGGTTTGCAAATAAACGGCACAGGGCGGTGGTAACGATACTTTTGCCCACATCTGAGCCGGTTCCAAGAATCGCTATACAGGGGGCTTTTTCTGACTTATTCATTTATATAAAACTCCGCCTGGCCGGGACAGTGAAAAGATTGAACGTCGAACATCGAACGTCCAACACCGAACGTCGAATGTTGATGACGCTACGCTTTGTCTATTTTAAAACAAGCGAATCACGCTGAAGACGTGATCTAAGGACCGCAGAATACTGAACCGAAAAATTTCGAAGGGTAGATTCGCTCCTGGCCTTCGTAGCCTTTTCGGCGGAGTAGGCTTGCTCAGTTATTTTTTTTAAAATGACAGAATACATTATTCGATGTTGGACGTTCAATGTTCAATGTTCGATGTTCATTCGTTTTTTTTCGATTAGACTGGCCGCTTTTCAGGCCAGCCACGGCACTGCCACCTTCAATCTGATCCTTTATTATTAATTTCGTACTTCTTAGCGTACCCTCTGGGTGTATACATAAAGTCCATATACTGACTCGAAGTGCTGCTGCCGATAAACACGGTGGTTTGCATATCGACATCGGCGGTATGCAGGTTACCCAGGGTAACGATTTCAATATTTTGCTGCTCACGCATGGCTCGAGAAACAATACCGACGGGGGTATTTTTATCCCGGTGCCCGAGTATGATTTTTTGGGCTTTTTCCAGTTGCCAGTTTCTTTTTTTGCTTTTGGGATTATATAATACGATGACGAAATCCGCGCGGGCAGCAGCTTCCAGGCGTTGTTCAATGAGATCCCAGGGCGTCAGCAGATCGCTCAGGCTGATAGCCGCAAAATCATGGGTCAGCGGGGCCCCGAGCAGGGCGGCACCGGCACAAAGGGCCGGTATTCCGGGCACGACTTCTAATCTCAGGACATTTCTATCATCAGCGGCTTTGGGGTCTGAACCCGGAGGCACAATCGCGATGCCTTTAATTTTGCAGGTTTCAAAGACCAGGCCGGCCATGGCATAAATTCCCGGATCTCCGCTGGAGACAAGGGCACAGGATTTACCGGCCCGGGCCTGCTCGATTGCGGCCTCAACCCGTGCGACTTCCTGGGTCATGCCCGTACGGATGATTTCCTTTCCATCGATCAGGGGGCGGATTAAATCAATATAGGTACTATAGCCCGCTACGACCTCTACCGACGCCAGAATATCGCCGGCCCGTTTGGTTAAGTGTTCCGGACTGCCCGGCCCTATTCCTACGACAAACAGTTGATTCGTGCGATGGCTACCGTCACGTTTTTGGTCGACTGTTTGGGAACGATCAGCGTTCCGTCCCGGGCCGCCAGAATTGCTGCTGCTTCGCATACGCTTTTGGCTCCTACATGTTTTTCCACGATTTGCGATGGATTTTTGATATTCTTGACCTGATTAAGTTCCTGCTTATTGAAAAAAGTGAGCGGAAGTTCGAGATTTTCCGCCGTCATAATTAAACCGTTTTCATCCGCCTTCACATCGATGGATGCCATGCCCTTTAAACTGGAAAGTGCCAGGTTGTTCCTGGCAAGCACGTCTTCCAGATGGGTTAGTATCTCGGCCGCTTCGGTGTTGCGGTTGCACCCGATGCCGGCGATGAGACTGGCCGGACGTAAGATCAGTACCTCGGAGGGAAGATCGACTCTAATGTCATCGACAAAAACATATGCAATATCTTCAACATCAATATGTTGACTATTTTTCTTAAAGTGTTTCATTAAGTCATCAAACGTTAAATAGACCGAATCCGGCAGGGTATTTTTAAAAATATTATAGGGATCATAGGCCATAATTTTTTTACCCGTCAGCAGCGCCATGTTAACGGTTTTGATGGCCCCGGGATTCTCGATGAAAAGATTATTTTCTTTGGCCAACATATCGATGGCCGGAACCTCATTGATATCGGTGGCCGTGGTGATCACCGGATTGGCCCCGATTATTTGTGAAATTTTGAGGGTTAACTCATTGGCGCCCCCCAGATGACCTGACAGAAGGCTGATAGCGTGATTTCCACCGTCGTCCACGACAACAACAGCCGGGTCTTCAGTTTTATGTTTGATCAACGGCGCAATAACTCTCACCACGATACCGGTACTCATAATAAAAATGTGGCCAGTGTATTGATGAAATTTCTGTTTTATGCTTTCGGCCAGATTCTGAAATGTCTGATATTCGGTGGTTGTCGCTTCGATGTTATGCGAAGCGTATACGCAAACATCCGGCAAATTTTGGTGAATTTTATCGGCCAGCTGCGAGCCGTTTGGTGTCAAAATCCAGACGGCGAACATATTTTTTTTGGTATTATACATTGACCATTATATTCGTACTGTTTCTTTATCGCGGTTGGAAACCGCTCCCACACGGATCATTTTCTATATTTGTCGAGTGGGAGTGGCTTTCAGCCACGATTAATTTGAGCGAATTCTCGAATGCTCGCAGTTTGATTTGATAGCAGGACGGCATGCGATCATTTCCTGAATTCATGCTTAAATTTTTTATCGTACAGTTTTGATTTATATAGTAAATTATCAATGTCAATCTCCAGAGTTCTTCCAACAACAATCACCGCCTGTTTGGTGATGTTCGCCGTTCTTATATCTTTTCCCAGGTCCTTTAAACGGGTAATTATTATTTTTTCTTCCGGTTGACTGGCGCGGTAGACCACGGCGCAGGTTGAACTTTCTCCATAGGCATCAGCCAGTATAGCGGCAACTTCATCGACCATTGAGATACTCAAATAAATGGCCATGGAGGTTTGGTGCTTGGCCAGTGACGCCAGATTTTCTCTCTCCGGCACCGGTGTGCGACCGGCCATGCGGGTTAAAATCAGTGTCTGTGATACTTCCGGCAAGGTGTATTCGATTCCCAGCGCAGCCGCGGCGGCAAAAGCCGCGGTCACTCCCGGTATAATTTTATAGGGAATTTCCCGCTGGGTGAGTTCTGCCATCTGTTCATGTATGGCGCCATACAGACTGGGATCGCCGGTATGCAGTCGAACCACCCGCTTGCCGTCAGCGTAGGCTGTCTGGATTTCAGTGATAATCTCTTCAAGATGCATGGAGGCACTACTTATTTTACGTATGCCGCTGCGGGTCCATTGGAGCAGTTCTTCGGGGACAAGCGATCCCGCATATATCACCACATCCGCGTCATTCAGAGCTTTCTGGCCCTTGACGGTGATAAGCTCCGGATCCCCCGGACCGGCTCCGACGAACAGGACAGGATTTGGGATTTCGGATTTCGGATTTCGGATTTTAGAATTGGTATTCTGTCTTTTCAATTTTTGATTCATTTTAATTGCACCAATCTTTCAATTAAAATTGGGTCATTGATCCTAAACTTTTTTTTAACATATGTAGATTTGTAATCCATTAAATCCAATCTGAAATCCGCAATCCCACATCCGAAATCCAGACGCAATTCTTTCAATTCAATCCGAAATCCCCAATCCTAAATCCGAAATCCTGAGATAATCCACACCGGGTTTTGTGCTTCCAGTCTTTCAGCCCACGGCATTTGCCGGCTCCCGGTATAATTTTATAGGGAATTTCCCGCTGGGTGAGTTCTGCCATCTGTTCATGTATGGCGCCATACAGACTGGGATCGCCGGTATGCAGTCGAACCACCCGCTTGCCGTCAGCGTAGGCTGTCTGGATTTCAGTGATAATCTCTTCAAGATGCATGGAGGCACTACTTATTTTACGTATGCCGCTGCGGGTCCATTGGAGCAGTTCTTCGGGGACAAGCGATCCCGCATATATCACCACATCCGCGTCATTCAGAGCTTTCTGGCCCTTGACGGTGATAAGCTCCGGATCCCCCGGACCGGCTCCGACGAACAGGACAGGATTTGGGATTTCGGATTTCGGATTTCGGATTTTAGAATTGGTATTCTGTCTTTTCAATTTTTGATTCATTTTAATTGCACCAATCTTTCAATTAAAATTGGGTCATTGATCCTAAACTTTTTTTTAACATATGTAGATTTGTAATCCATTAAATCCAATCTGAAATCCGCAATCCCACATCCGAAATCCAGACGCAATTCTTTCAATTCAATCCGAAATCCCCAATCCTAAATCCGAAATCCTGAGATAATCCACACCGGGTTTTGTGCTTCCAGTCTTTCAGCCCACGGCATTTGCCGGCTGCGATTAATTTGAGCCTGAATGACTTCGGTTTCAAAATCCAGTTTCTCCAGTGTTGCCCGGGCAGTCTCGACATTGGGGATGAGGACGGTATTGATCACCATCACACCCTTGGGCTTTAGATATTGCGCCGCAGCGGTAATAATGGATTTCAACTGCTTGCCCCCGCCCCCGATAAAAATGCGGTCAGGACGGGGCAATTCTTCCAGCCCCTGTGGCAACTCGGCCTGAATGGCTTTCAGGTTGCCGATATCGAATCTTTTTTTGTTAGTTTTTATGTGCGCTATGCGGGCTGAATTTTTTTCAACTGCAAAAATTTTTCCTTTTTTAATTAACAACGAGGCTTCCGTGGCAATTGAGCCGCTTCCGGCCCCTAAATCCCACAGGATATGATCGTTTGCAAGGCGCAGCTTTGACAGGCTGATGGCCCTTATTTCAGATTTGGTAATCAACCCCTTCTGGTGGTCGTACCAGCTATCCGGTGCACCCCAAAAGAGACTCTTTTTATCTTTCGTAGCGCTGAGATTGCGTTTTAGCACAACCATGTTGGGGTCCGCAAATTTCATCCTGGCTGCTTCGGGCAGGGTGTACCAGTTGACCTTTTCCGAAACACTTCCCAGGGCTTCCAGTACACAGATTTTATAATTTAAAAATTGCTTTTCAATCAAACGGGCGGCCAGCCGGGCCGGATTGTTTTTGGGATCGGTGAACACAGCGATTTTGTTACTTTCTTCCAGAGCCTTGAAAAGGCGGCACTCATTGTTTCTGCCGTGCAGACTGATTACCCGAACATCATCCCACGCTTCCTTAAGGCGCGCAAAGGCAGCCGAAACAGACGATATGTTTGGATATATAATGGTGTTCCTGGTGCCAATAGCATCCACCAACCGTCGGCCGATGCCAAAAAACAGAGGATCGCCGGAAGCCAGAACGACGACATGTTTCTTTTTCATCTCCTGGCTGACAAAACTAACGACCCCGTCGATATCTTTGCCGATGACTTTTTTCCGGGCCCGGGACGCTTTGAAAAGATCCAACAGGCGTTTGCCGCCCACAAGAATATCGGCCTGGTCGATAATCTCCAGGTGTCTTGCCGTCAGGTCCTCAATGGTCATTCCCATTCCGATGATGGTTACTGGATTCATTGGCGTTCAAGTCCTTTATCAAATCAGAGTTGATTTTATGTTCTTATTGGCTATGACTGATTCATGCCGTATAGGTTTCAGGTGTCAGACCAATCAACCAGTCAACTTAATCAACTACTCAACTTAATCAACCAATCTTTTACCTTCAGAGTCAAAAACCACATCTCCGGTGTAATCAAAAATGATACTTTGAATTCTGACATCTTTGCCGGCGAACCGTCGAGCTGATTTGACGATCTGTTTTCCCACCTGAAATATAACCTTGGGATAGTCATTGCCAATGATGTCAAAAGCGTGCCGTGCCGTGTTGGCCGCTAAAATTTGATCTGAAAATTTCCGGCTGCCGGTTATCTCCATCGCCCATTCAGCTAACTTATTCAGGGTTAGACTGGCCTTGGCAGCATGGGTATGCGGAACGCCCTGGGCCATTTTAAGTGCTTTACCAAAGAAGACAGCCAGCGTGATCTGCTCAAAGCCTTTGTCCGAAGCAGCTTCAAGCGACATTTTAAAAAAATCACCGATTTGGACAAATGCTTCTTCCGCCATCGATGGCCAGAGTTGTTGGGCAAACCTTTCCGAACGGCGGCCGGTGGTCAAAACCACCCGATTGAGTCCGCATGCCCGCGCAACAGATAACGCTGAAGTTATGGTGGCAATAAAGGCATCATGAGACATGGGCCGGACAACGCCCGTGGTTCCCAGAATGGATATGCCGCCTAAAATGCCGAGTCTGGCATTGAGGGTCTTTTCTGCCAGTTTTTTTCCTTCCGGCACGAATATTTCGGTTTGAATCTTGCCATTCAGGCCGTTTTTTTTCAGGACATCATGGATGGCCTGGGTAATCATTTTTACGGGGCCGGGATTAATTGCCGGTCCGCCAGGAGGAACTTCGAGTCCCGGTTTGGTAACGCGCCCCACACCTTGACCGCCGCTGATGATTATTACAGGCGTTTTCCCGCTTGACTGTCTGCCGCTAGAGACCTGAAAGGATACCCGGGCACCGATTTCGGCCTTGTTGGTGATATCCGGGTCGTCGCCCGCGTCCTTGATCACCGTACATACGGCTTCGCCGCTTTTTTCAAGCCGACACAGGTGCGTCGGGATATGGATGTCATCACCGGTCAGCAATCTGATCCGCACCCGGGAAGACTTTTTCCCATCCACAATCATTTGCAGGGCACCTTTGGTGGCAGCAGCGGCAGCAGTTCCGGTGGTAAATCCTGTGCGAAGTTTTTTTTCATTAATCCCCAACCCGGCAAAACCGGAATTGAATATTGACGATTGAAGATTGAAGATTTGTGGTATCGCTTCGCTTTTATTAAAAGGACTGAGCGAAGCGACACCATAATTTTAGGCATTTTAGCGCATTTTAGGCATTTTTCCGGTTATCCCAGCCTATGCGACATAATAGTAAATTATCCCCACTAATATAATACTCGTTACACGAAATCCCTGCCCCATCAGCAGCATCTGGGTTCCCATCCTGGGCGAAAAAATTCCAATATAGCGGGGCAGCTGATGCCGCAGTGCCCGCACGGGAAAGGCTATAATATTTCCCAGCAACAAGGCAATGACGGTTTGTTTAATGGTTAAAACCCCTGCTTCGAGCAATGCACCGGCCGCCGCAAAGCCGGATGTAAATTCAGCCGCAAAACTTAAAATAATCACCGACAGCGATTCCATCGGCATAAATGACGTAACGACAAATCCTGCCAGAGCTTCGCGCAATAGCTTGAATAACCCCATGGCATTCAAAATAAATACCAGCGTGTAGATGGGAACGACATATACCGTAATTCTTGCGATTCTCCCGGGCAGTCGGGATTTGACACGGTTCCAGATATTGCTCGCTGTCTTTTTCTTACTTGCCGGAGTATTTTCTGCTGCGCCACCGGTGTCATTAGCAGGTGACGGCAGCATCAGGCGACCGTACACCAGAAATAAAACCGTCCGCAGAACGACGGCCAGGAAAGTAATCAAAAAATACAGAGCCCCTGCCCAGCCGGTAAGTGGAATGACAATAAAAAATGTCGTCGGCAGGTGCAAAAAAAATGCCGGCAATTGATTAATAAAATTTGACAAAAATAACTGCCGGCGGGTAATATGACCTTCTTTGAAAAAATCCAGCAGCATGGCATTGGCACTGACACCCGAGAAAAATGCGGTGGTAAAGGCAGCGCTGCAGTGATCACCCAGGTGACCAAATCGAAGCAGAGGCCGGGCCAAAACAGCCATATGTTTAATCCAGCCCGAAACTTCGATAATTTGTCCGACCAGCAATCCGATGGCAATAAACAGCATCAAACGGGTCAGAGGCCATAAAAGCCGGGTGACAATTTGATTTGCGTTTAACCCCTCAATCAGAACAACGGCGCCTAAAATTAGGATCACTGAAATTGTCAGCGATACGAACAAAGATCTGGTTGGCTTTTTATCGTCGGTTTTAGCAGTTCCGGAGTTAATCATTTAAAGCTAAATTTCTCTCTTTGGCTTTCATAGGTTCATCTTTCCGTCGAGCCATTATTGGTCGCTTGCTTGGTTAAAATCAGGGTCCAGTAATCAGGTTTGCGTCGGCTTAATTCTTCGATATCCTTTATAATTTCTTCATTCGGGTGTCCACAGCTCTTTACTCCCACACAACTGTGATATTTTCCGGATTCGTCAATGGCGGCCTTGATGTCGGTCACGTTGCGATAGGCTTTTAAAAAAACGATGTTCTCCGGCTTGCCGCACAACTCCCGCAGGCGATGGCCCCCTTTGGCACCGGATACCACCATCAGCGACTCTTCGCCTTCCACCAGCGGCGTGTTCAAGCGGGCAGCCGCGGCCTGGTAAGAGGTAATGCCGGGCACCGTTTGTATCTCAAGGTGGGGTGCCAGTGTTTGAACATACCTCAGGATGTATCCATAGGTCGAATAGGTCATGGAATCCCCCAGGGTTAAAAAAACCACATTCCTCCCCCTCTCAAGCTCGGCGATAATCGTTTGTGAATGCGTTTTCCAGGCTTGGCGGGTTTCGTTTTTATCCCGGGTCATTGGAAACTTGAGTCTGATCACCGTTGCGCTGTCGGGAATATGCTCCCGGGCGATATTGACAGCCAGACTGTGGTCGTTTTTAGTGGATGCCGCTGCAAACACAATATCGACCTGATTTAAAATTTTTACAGCTTTCATGGTGATCAAATCAGGATCACCCGGTCCCACACCGATGCCGTATAAGGTTCCGGTCTTTTTCGTCATGTTGTCCTCTGTCATACTTGTTAAATATAGATTTTCAATTCAATCCTAAAAAATTGTAGTGTGCCTCGTGCGCCTTGCGCCTATTTCTGAATCCTTCCGCCTTCCGAATTCAAACGCGCTCTGCCATTTGCGCCCTGCCCTATGCGCTATGCCCTTTGCTTTACGCATCCCCTGATGCCATTATCGACAGCGCATTGACGACACTGGCCGCCACATTTGAACCGCCTTTGCGGCCCACGTTGGAAATATAGGGATAGTCCAGTTCCATCAGTGCGGCTTTAGATTCGGCCGCATTCACAAAGCCCACCGGCAATCCGATAATCAGGGCCGGCCGTGCCTTTTGCTCTTTGACCAGTTCGATAAGACGCAGCAGCGCCGTAGGCGCATTGCCGATGACATATATACCACCTTGCATGTCCTCAACTGCCATATCAACTGCGATTTTGGCCCGTGTAACCCCGGTTGCTTTTGCGTTGCTGTGAACCTGTTGATCATTCATGTAGCATTTGACCCTGCCTCCGAATTGCTCTATTTCCCGCTTTCGGATACCGACCCTGGCCATATTCGTATCGGTAATGATATTTTTACCGCTTCGAATGGCATCGAGTCCCGATTTTATGGCATCCGAATGAAAACGAACCATGTCCTTGTATCCAAAATCAGCCGACGTATGGATCATCCTTCTGACGATTATCCACTGTTCATTCCTTAAATTGTGAGCCCCGATTTCCCGTTCAATGATCTGAAAGCTCAAATTTTCAATTTCATCAGGTTTCATATCCGCTTTTCCTTTTGCCGCTGATAGGTCAGGCAATTTTCGACGAAGTGTTTGGCTGCCTCCGGCTGACTGCCGAAATGCAGATGATTGTAGCTCCCCAGGGTGCGATTAACCAGATAACCATCCGGCGGTTTATCAAGGCCCAGCCGGTCTGAGATGCGATAGGCACTTTTGACCTCCTGGGCTCTTTTGTTAAGTTCTGAGTAGTGAAATTCATGGCCCCTGATCGTCAGTCCCTGATTTCCGATAATGGTATCCCGGGTCAGTGTAATTTCCCGGTAACCGAGCGCTTTCAGCCGGGGAAACATTGCGGTTGTAAACGGGAAACAACCCGCCATGGGATAGCGGTTGCCGTTTTGATCAAGTAATGCTTCGCACAAATACATAAATCCGCCGCACTCTCCGTAAATCGGCATACCATCGTCACTTTTTTCCTTGATCCGGTCGCGAAGTTTACTGTTTTTAGCCAGTTTATCCCCAAAAAGTTCCGGATATCCCCCCCCGATATAAATCCCGTCTATATTCGGCGGCAGATCGTCACCGGAAATCGGTGAAAAAAAGGCAAGCTCTGCGCCCTGCCCTTCCAGCAATTCAAGATTATCCTGATAGTAGAAGCAAAAGGCGTTGTCCCTGGCCACTGCGATCCGCACGGTTTTTTTGTTTACGACACTCGAAAGCGGTCCAATGTAATCGGAAATGTTAATTTCCGGTAAATTCTTCAATAGAATATCCAGATCAATACGTTCTTCAATCACATTTGCCAAAAGATCGATGGTTTCATCTCCAGGACAATGATCTTCCCGGGTTACCAGACCCAAATGTCTTTCCGGAATTGCGATCTTTTCGTCAATAACGAGGCCGCCCAAACACGGTATTTCGATATTCTCCCCAACCGCATCGATCAAATACGATAGATGCCGGTTGCTGCCCAGATTGTTAAAAACCACTCCTGCAAAAGACAACCCCGGATCAAAGCGCTCGAAACCCATTATAACTGCTGCGGCACTGCGGGCCATACTTTTGGCATCCACCACCAGTATAACGGGGAGTCCCAGCCATTTTGCCATTTGAGCGGTTGATCCAGCCTCGCTCTTGCCGTCATAACCGTCATAAAGGCCCATGACGCCTTCAATGATGGCAATGTCACCTTTTTTTGCATTTCTTTCAAAGCTCTCCAGGTTATAATCTTTTGACAACATCCAACCGTCCAGATTGCGGCTTATCATCCCGGTGATGCGGCTGTGATGACCCGGGTCAATGAAATCAGGTCCCACCTTAAACGGCGCAACTCTGTGTCCTCGCCTGGTCAGGGCCGCCATCAACCCTATTGCTATCGTGGTTTTACCGCATCCGCTTTTTGTACCGGCGATTACGACTCCTTTGATAACTACCTCCCGTTGGCTCTATTGTGATGTCTCAAATGTAATTTACAAAACTCGAATTGATTTTATAGCTCTTCCATTTCCAGAATGGAATTGCTTAAATCCCAAATCACAAAACTCAAATCACAAATAAATCCCAAATCACAAAATTCAAATCCGAAACAAATCTCAGAATACAATGAATCATATCGATCCGGCTGTCTGTGATAAGCTACATTCGGCCTGCCTTCGACTTGAGCTCAGGCCGAAAGTAGCTAAGACCGAAGAAATTTCCTGGTGACAAGTCCAAGCCTGTTTCCCCCCTTTTGGAATGACGAACGACGAATGTAGAATGAATAATTAAGGAATTCTATCAATTTTTATTGTGTCGTATCCGAAAGGATTATAATAAAATCTTCTCGATTGTCATAATTCTAAAATTGATGGAGCGAAGCGACTCCACCATTCGTCATTCTTCATTCGACATTATTCATTCCAAAGGGGGGCTTTTTGCTCGATTTAAAGTTGCTAACGCTGTTTCGTTATAGTCTTCCGGATATAAAATCGTACCAATATGATAAATGCCATCCAGCAGCCTCATTGTCGGGCGGGACACGATCTGCTCGTCAATAATGTAGATCTGTCGGTCGGACACCGCCTTGATGGTTTTAAAACCCGGTTCATTCGTGATGAGCTTGACTGTGGGCTTGTTCATGGCACCGGACTGGGCCAGGTAGACATCAATTTCCCGACTGCGCGACAGGATGCGCTCCTTGCCGTAGTAGGCGATATTGGTGTTTCTTACCGGTTCGGCATCTGTCGCGATGTTGATACCGCCGGCGGTCTCGAGGGCAAAGATCGCCATCGAATCCGGCGTAAAAGTTTTCATTTTGTTGTGGATGGCTTCAAAATAGACCCTTTTTTTAGCGGCCTGGCATCGGTCAGTGATTTGAAGTCGGATAGCGCAGCTTTAAATCGTGAGACCATCCTCAACGCCTGTTGCGGTTTGCCGCTGAGAATACCCAGTATTTCCCAGTAAGCATACATATCCTCTATATTACCGGGTTGCAGGGAAATAATTTTGATGCCGTTTTTTTCCAGCATGGAGACAAATTGCGGATAGCCGCGATCAATCATCGGCCGGATGATGACAAGATCCGGGCGAACGGCCAAAAATTTTTCCGGATCCTCACGATAGGAGAACACCGGCTTTTGCAAGGCCTGGGCGGATAGGTCTCGTGCCGCGACACCCCGATGATTTCATGGTCCAGTCCCAGGTTGAACAGGTTTTCCGTATGCGCACCGTAAAGGGAAATTATACGTTTAAAAGGCTCATCGATCGTCAGGATTCTTCCGGCCTGATCGACAATCATGTTAGGGCCTTCAATCCGGAAAGCAGCCGCCGTGGATTCCTTTATACCGGTGCTGAAAACCAACGCAAGGATGCCTGCCAGAGCAAGGCTGATGAAAGTATTGATTTGTTTGTTGGTCATATTTTGTTTTTTTGTAACAATTTAGATGTTTGAAAAGAAGCCACGAATTTTCACGAATTTAAAAAGCGAACCGCAGAACCAGGGAAAAGCGAACCGCAGAACCGAAGAATAATGAACCGCAGAATGTCGAAGGGCGGTTTCGCTTAGCTCAGTCTTTTAAAAAATAAAACAAGGTACGGCTAATCGGTCTTCAAGATCATAGGCTTTGTCCTCGATCTCTTCAGTCATTCGTTGGTTCCTTTTAAATCCCTTTAAAAATAAGTTCCGAAATGCGGAAGGGAGGAATTGCTCCCGGTCTTCGTCGCCACATAGGCGGAGTAGGCTCGTTTAGTCTTTTCTATAAAATCGATAGAATTCATTCCTTCGACATTCGATATTCGACATTCTGCGGTTCTACGGTTCGCTTTTCTGTTTATTCCTTCGACATTCGCTTTTTC
>PVMK01175007.1_pt1 | contig 22433 bp, 26 predicted proteins | sample 1853481 | NCBI WGS metagenome assembly PVMK01 (sample SAMN08533507, study PRJNA380276) | Marine sediment metagenome, whole genome shotgun sequencing project. | reverse complement strand
GCGCGGACATAGTCTTATACATACAGATGGGTCCGCATGCGAAAATTTGCTCGTCCTTTTGGGAGAGATTCAGCAAGATCGGCCAGGAGGTCTGTTACGGGGCCCCGCTTGCTCAGCGAGCCGTCCTCGGTGATCGTAACATACGTAATATCCGGCGGCAGTAGGTGGCCGGGATAGATCCCGTCTGCAGTTTTAGCTCCTGAGAGCAGGGTTACGTGACGGCCATCGGCTACGGCTTTTTCGGCAAGGAAAACGAGGGGGGCAATCCCGATTCCCCCGGCAACAAGGAGTAGATTTTGAGAATGAACCTCGAAACTCCGCCCCAGGGGCCCGAAGAGATCGATCCCTTCCCCCGCTTTGCACTGGGCGAGCCAATTTGTGCCCCGCCCGACTATGTTGAAGAGGAGAGCCAGCAAACCGTTTTCCCCTACGCGGTGAATGCTCAACGGGCGTCTCAGCAACGGGTCATGGTTGTCGCTGGTGCGCACCATAACAAACTGCCCGGGCTGAGCATGTGAAACAATCTGTGGTGCCTCAACCCATAGGAGGTGGATACCGGGCATAACCTCCTCGTTAGAACGGACGGGAGCTATGATTTGCTTCAACTGCCCACCTTTTTTGTTCTCTCCATACTTTCCACACTAACCACCTTGATCCTGGTGCCTAAATACTCCTTCAGGGGCTTGACCGAGTAGGGTTGCTCTTCACTCAGTAATGCCTTAAGAGACTGCTGAAATAGCCTCAATCAACCCCCTAATCCCCCAATCTTGGGGGACTTTTAAAGTTGGGGGACACCCCCAGACCCCCGGCAGGAAGCTTCCTGCACCTCTTTTTCAGTGGTCTCATAATAGTCGCCGGGTTGGAGTGGGCCAGCATCGTGGTATACCCTCATCGCGAAGCGCCTTACACACCCGGGTGCCGGCGTAGCCGAACTCCGCCGCCTGCCCGATCACGATGGGCCCGGAGCCGATAATCAGAACTTTATTGATTTTAGACATCCTCTTTACCCGTTATTGTGGAATCGGTAGGCTGCCGCCTTTCGATGAGTGTCCTGTAGCCCAGAAATACGAGAACGGCCAGGCTGATAGCAATGGCAACGAACCTGAGTGTGTTGCTCATATCACCGAAACCCTGTAAAACCGCGTATGTAATTGTTACCACACCGCCCAGCAGAAATCCGGTTTTAATAATATCCAGTCTGGGCGGAAGAGTAAGGCCAAGGATAATGAACAGCAAACCGAAGGGATATGCAATAAAAAATACATTCCTGTGATAATCACCCATTACGTCATTATAGGTCTCCCGATATTCTTGCTCGTCCTCCAGCCATTCTTGATAGTCTGCCCAATACTCCTGCTCCTCTGCGGTCCAATCCTGATCTCCGGGAGTTTTATCCGGATATACTGGCCAGACCCACCCCGCAGGAGGCCGGGGAGGCTCGAGCATTTCAGATTGTGGTGCTTCGTAGAAAGCGGAAATGCCAAAGGCTATCAGCATGGTTAAGAGCGCGCCCATAGCCAGTACATAGAAAACTTTTAGAACTGTCATCCTTCTACCACCTTGTTATTAATGTGGCTCAACGCTAGACTCCCTCTTAAACTGTCCGCATTCAACGCATACCCGTGATTTTTTGCGTTTATGTGCACTCAATCAGTTTCCATGTCGCGGAAGGGGGTGGTTGCCCCCTCTATGGCCAAATTTGAGCGTGAAAGCCTTGGTCCCCAGGGCACGACCGATGAGCTGTTTCCCCGCTCCAGTATTAATCAGTCTATCCTATAGAAGGCTGTATTAGATATCTCTATGGTATTCCTGGAGACTTTTAACCTGGCCGTGTCCTTTTCGATAGGCGGCAATTCCTTTGGCGGCCGCAATCGCCGCTATGGTAGTTGTGATATAGGGCACATTATATTTGATCGCGGCTTTTCGAATATAGGAATCGTCTTCAATACTCAGCTTGCCGCTGGGAGTATTGACAACAAGTTGAATCTCCCCATTCTTTATGGCGTCAGTTATGCTGGGACGGCCTTCATGCTCCTTCAGAATCAGCTCGGAATCGATGCCGTGCTCAGCAATATATTCGCGGGTTCCCACCGTGGCCTTTATGGTAAATCCGAGTGTGGAGAAATGCCGTGCAGCTTCCAGTCCACCGGCTCGGTCGAGCTCGGACACGGTAATGAGGACAGTGCCCTCCGAGGGCAACTGCTGCTTGGCGGCTTCCTGTGCTTTGTAGTAGGCAAGACCCGGGTTATCGGCTATGCCCAGTACTTCTCCCGTTGAGCGCATTTCTGGGCCGAGAACAGGGTCAACCTCGGGGAACATATTGAAGGGGAAGACCGCCTCTTTGACGCCGAAATGAGGGACAGGCCTGCGCTGCAGGCCCAGGTCGGCTAGCTTTTTACCCAGCATTACCTGGGTGGCTATGCGTGCCATAGGGATATTGCAGACCTTGCTTACCAGCGGTACAGTGCGGCTCGCCCGTGGGTTCGCCTCCAAAACGTACACAATGTCTTCGTGAATGGCATACTGCATGTTCATCAACCCTATAACATTGAGTTCCACCGCAATCTTTCTTGTGTATTCCTCGATGGTAGCTACATGTTTTTCAGGAATGCTTACCGGAGGGATTACGCATGCGGAGTCACCGGAGTGAATGCCGGCGAGTTCGATATGCTCCATAACGGCTGGCACAAAGGCATCGGTCCCATCGGCTATAGCATCAGCCTCGGCCTCTATGGCATTCTCCAGAAATTTGTCGATTAGAATCGGACGTTCGGGGGAGATACCGACCGCCGCCTCAACATACTCTTGCAGCATTTCCTCATCGCTAACTACCTCCATTGCGCGTCCACCGAGGACATAGGATGGGCGGACGATTAGTGGGTATCCGATATCTGCAGCGATTGCCATGGCCTCCTCCAGGGGTACTGGCCATACCTGATTCAGGTACGGGTATACCCAATTCATTCATGATTTTTCGGAACCGGTCGCGGTCCTCGGCAAGGTCTATGGTATCAGGGCTGGTGCCGAGAATCTTGACCCCGGCGGCTTCAAGCTCTGCGGCGATGTTAAGGGGTGTTTGGCCTCCGAACTGGCATATAATGCCCTCAGGCTGCTCCTTCTCGTAGATGGACAGGACGTCCTCTACGGTCAAAGGTTCGAAGTACAGCTTGTTGGAAGTATCGTAGTCGGTGGATACGGTCTCGGGGTTGCAGTTCACCATGATCGATTCAAGCCCTTCATCGCGCAGGGCGAAGGCTGCATGCACGCAGCAGTAGTCGAATTCGATCCCCTGGCCGATCCGGTTGGGGCCGCCACCGAGAACCATAATCTTCCGCGCCTGGCTGACTCCTACCTTATCCGGTGCATTGTATGTAGAGAAATAATATGCGGCATCTTCTACACCGCTTACGGGCACCGGTTCCCATCCCTCCACGATGCCGAGAGCGGTACGCCTGGCACGGATTTCGGCTTCCGGCACCTCGAGAATATAGGCCAGATATTTATCGGCGAAGCCGTCCTTCTTGGCTTTTACGAGGAGGTTGTCAGGTGGCAATTTGCCTTTGTGCTTCAGTAGCTGCTCCTCCAACTCCACCAACTCCTTCATCTGCTCGATGAACCAGGGCTTGATATAAGTGCGCTGATAAAGGTCGCTGATATCTGCCCCCTTGCGCAGGGCTTCGTACATGATGAACTGCCGTTCACTGGATGGCTCGCGCAGCATATCCATCAGTTCCTCCAGTGACTTCTTATGAAAGTCCTTGGCGAAGCCCAGGCCATAGCGGCCGTTTTCCAGCGAGCGGATAGCCTTTTGAAACGCTTCTTTGTAGGTTTTACCGATGCTCATGACCTCGCCTACCGCGCGCATCTGGGTACCCAGTCTGTCTTCCACTCCCTTGAACTTCTCAAAAGCCCAGCGGCAAAACTTAACGACCACATAATCGCCGGAGGGCGTATACTTTTCTAATGTCCCGTCTCGCCAGTAGGGTATCTCATCCAATGTGAGACCTCCCGCCAGCAAGGACGATACCAGTGCGATGGGGAATCCAGTCGCTTTGGATGCCAGAGCGGACGAACGTGAGGTGCGCGGGTTGATCTCGATCACCACTACACGACCGGTTTTGGGATCGTGGGCAAATTGAATATTGGTGCCCTCCCAATGACCTCGATGGCATCTACAATATCGTAGGAATATTTCTGAAGGCGTTCCTGCAGTTTTTTATCAATAGTCAACATGGGTGCTGTGCAGAAGGAATCCCCGGTATGCACACCCATGGCGTCGACGTTCTCGATAAAACAGACGGTGATCTTCTGGCCTTTGGCGTCCCGCACTACTTCGAGCTCTAGCTCCTCCCATCCGAGGACTGACTCTTCTACCAGAACCTGCTTAGCCAGACTGGCAGCCAGACCTCGACTCCCGACCGTGCGCAGCTCTTCCAGGTTGTAGACAAGACCTCCCCCAGTGCCGCCCATGGTGTAAGCGGGACGAAGCACTACCGGGAATCCGAGCCTCCCCGCAATTACTTCCATTTCCTCGATACTGTAAGCGATCTCGCTATTGGGCATCTCGAGACCTATGCTGGTCATAGTCTCCTTGAAGATCTGGCGATCCTCGCCGCGCTCAATGGCGTCAATGGTTACACCGATTACCTTAACGCCATATTTTTCCAGCACGCCCGTCTTGGCCAGCTCCGAGGAGAGATTCAGTCCTGTCTGTCCGCCGAGATTAGGGAGCAGGGCGTCGGGTCGTTCCTTCTCGATAATCTTGGTCATGGTATCGAGGTTGAGAGGCTCGATATAGGTTACGTCTGCCATACCGGTATCGGTCATGATCGTAGCTGGATTTGAATTGACGAGCACGATCTCATAACCCAGCTTCCTCAGCGCCTTGCAAGCCTGCGTACCGGAATAGTCAAACTCGCAGGCCTGACCGATGACGATGGGCCCGGAACCGATGATCATAACCTTATTGATGTCAGTGCGCTTTGGCATATAAATCCCCTTCCTTTTAAAAAAACTCGCCAGTTATCTATACCGTCTCGACTATTTCCTCCCTTCTTTCTAAAAACACTCCTTGTAGCTTGACCACTTATAATCACGGGGCGAAAGAACGAACCCAGCCCTTACAGGGTTGCTATGGATATAGTCAAGCTTCTCAAGAAGCTTTTCATTACTAAAGATATTGAAGTCATAAAAGCCAGGCTGCCACAACTTGAAAGAGCCTTGGGTAGGCTGGCCGACGTCGGCCAGCTTACCCATATATTCAGTGCCACCACCATAGAACAAATACCGCTTAGCTCTCTTGCTGGTCATAGTTTTGATTCTGCTCATTATGTTCGATATGCCCAATTTTGGGTTCTCTTCACTATCCCACCATAGCAGGAGGTGCACATGATCAGGCATTATCACATAGCCCACCAGTACGAAACCAAGCTTCCCACTATAGAACCCCAATTCCTCCAGAAGAATCTGGGAGAGTCTTTGATCCCGAAAGAAGGGGTAATGTTTATAGGTGTTCGTAGTGATGAAATGTGCATATGAATTGTCATCGAATTTAGGAAGGCTTCTATATAGGATCATTTAAAACTTTGTACCCCGGCTTTTTCTGCAATATAAAAAGCCAATATGAACCTAGAAATGTTAGATGTATTCCTATTAAGAGACCAATTAGTATTTCCATTTGTTGCTCGCTTCCAATCTACCCTCCAATTTCACGACATGATCCTTATAAACAACCTCGCCGCCGTAGATGGTAGCCATCACTCTGCCCTTGAGCACAGAGCCGGCAAGCGGAGTATTTCTACCTTTTGAGACGAAGTTATCGGGGTCAACCACCCACTCCACATTTGGGTCGAATATGGTGACATCGGCCGTAGTACCAACCTCAAACGTACCCAGGTCAGCTCGCCTGAGGAAGGATGCTGGCTCATGTGTAAGTTTTGCGACAAGTGTCATCAGGTCGAGCTCTCCCCGATGTACCAGCCCCATTAGACTGCCCAACGCTGTCTCAAACCCACTGATCCCAAATGGAGCCACGGTGAACTCGCACATCTTATCCTCAATAGTGTGCGGAGCGTGATCAGTGGCGATAGCATCGATCACCCCCTCTCTCAGACCTGCGGTGAGTGCCTGAACATCCCTGTATGTCCTCAGCGGTGGATTCACTTTGGCGTTGGTGTCATAGCCGGAGTGGCTCATGACCCGCTCCTCGGTCAGGGTCAGGTGGTGAGGCGTAACCTCGGCGGTGATGGGGATTCCCTCCTCTTTAGCGTGGCGGATAAGCTCTACTGAGCCGGCGGTGCTCACATGGGCGATGTGCAGCCTGCCGCCTGTTGCTCTTGCCAGCTCAATGTCTCTGGAAAGCATTGTCTCCTCGGCAGCAACTGGCGTTCCTTTGAATCCCAGTCGGCTCGCTACCACGCCCTCGTTCATCACTCCACCAGAGCTGAGGTTCAGGTCTTCACAGTGATTGATAACTGGCAGACCAGAATCCCTGCTAAATTCCAGAGCCTGTCGCATAAGTAAAGAGTCGGATATTGGGTTACCATCGTCGCTAAAGGCTACAACGCCTGATGTAGAAAGCTCGCCGAGGTCGGCGAGCTCGCTTCCTGCTCTGCCTTTAGTAACGCACCCAACGGGCAAGACGCGAACTACTCCTTCGTTCGCGGCTACACTCATGATATACTCCACTGTATCCCCTGTATCTATAGGCGGGTCAGTGTTCGGCATGCAGCAAACCGTGGTAAACCCACCCTTTGCTGCCGCGCGGGTCCCTGTGGCTATAGTCTCCTTCTCCTCGAACCCGGGCTGTCTTAGATGGCAGTGAATGTCGATGAACCCGGGGCAGACCACCATCCCCTCAGCGTGAAGCACCTGGTAAGGCTCAGAGGACAAGGCATCCCTGTTATGACCCACTAATGCAATACACCCTTCGGAAATAATGAGGTCGCCGACCATGTCCATTCCCTGGCTAGGGTCTATGATCCTTCCACCGATGATGTGAAGTGGCGTTTTCATAACCTTATTGCTTCTTTACAGATATATGGGCGTATTCGCTGGGCTTGAACCCCACAGCCTGAGCTTCTCTTTCTGAATCAAAGATAATCAGATACTCCGGTTTGATTCGTTCCAGCATGTAACTATCGGAGCTATAGTAGCGCCTTTTCTCCAGAACCCCTGAATGCCATTTAGAACTGGCGATATAGGGCGGCTGCGTTTCATGGTCGCAATAAATACATCTGAGAATCAAAGGTTTGTTCGATACCATTTTGAACCTGGGCTTAATGTACCTCATCTCAGTTTGTTGTGCGGACACGCATTTCTTATTTTTGCAGGTGACCCCAGAATCGCGATCATAAATGGGATAGTCTATCTTCGGTGCAATGGTTGACCCTTCCTTCTCAGAAACACCCACTTGCTTCGCGCCCAGCAGGAGGGCGATGAGAGCCATTCTTATTGGCAATCCCCACGCCGCCTGTTTGAAATACATGCTTCTCGGGTCGGCATCGATCTCGTAGGCAAGCTCGTCGATGCGGGGCAATGGATGCATTACCAGTGTTCGCTTGTACTGCTTTCCTTTGAGGAGTTTTCTATTCACTACCGGGTAGCCCTTTTCTAATTCTGATCCTGTTACCGGGCCCTCAAGTCTTTCTTTCTGAAGCCTGGTAACATAAAGAGCGTCAACACCCTTCTCCAGCTCGATTTGAATGCTAACATCAGGTATATTTGCAAGTTGATGTGGCTCGCTCGGCGTTACATATATGGCATCTAAGGGGAAAATATTCTCCTTATCTGCCCCTTCTATATTGTTAAACCTTTCCAGTATGCCCCCATATTCTCTAATCAATTTCCTGGTAACATGCTCAGGCAGGCCAAGACCCGGGCCGGGGCGAAAATGGATGGTTGCACCGAACCTGGCCAGCGCATAGGCTAGAGAATGTATCGTTCGCCCATATTTCAAATCTCCCCACAGCGCAATCTTCAGTCCATCAAGAGTTTGCCTTTCTTTCTTGATAGTGTAGAGGTCGCACAGGGTCTGCGTGGGGTGTTCATGACCCCCATCGCCGGCATTGATTACAGGTACACCGGCGTAGTCAGCAACCACCTTGGCTGCCCCCTCCCACGGGTGCCTGATAACGATTATGTCGGCATAGCTTCCCACCACCCTTGCCATATCGGCAATACTTTCGCCTTTTGCCAGCGAGGTGTTCTCCATTTCTACCACAGATATTACGCTGCCCCCCAGCCGGTGCATTGCAGCCTCGAACGACAACCTTGTCCTGGTGCTTGGCTCGAAAAACAGACTTGCCATGATCTTGTCCTGGCATAGGGTCGACTGTTTATCTATTGAGTTGGATACTTCGTCCGCCAGTGAGAAAACTGACATAATCTCTTGGTTTGACAGGTCATCTATGGTGACCAGGCTTCTATTTTCGAAGCTCATTAGGAACTCCTCTGCAACATATTCATGCTATCTCTTGATGATTTGCGCTCGCTCATACCTTTTACAATAACAACTTCGTCTGTGCCATCAATCTCTTCCAGGCGCACCTCGACCTGCTCATCCCTTGAAGTGGGCATATTCTTTCCTACGTAATCGGCGCGAATGGGGATCTCGCGATGGCCGCGGTCAATAAGCACCACAAGCTGAATGTACTGTGGCCGACCAAATTCGATGAGGGCGTCAATAGCGGCACGGATGCTGCGGCCGGTGTAGAGGACATCATCTACGAGGACGATACGCTTTCCCTCAATATCGGTGGGGATGTTTGTGGGGCGCAGTACAGGTTGTACGTCGAGAGAGAGGAGGTCGTCGCGGTGAAGGCTGATATCCAGGTCTCCAACGAGTACCTCAGCCTTTTCGAACAGGCTTATATTTGCGGCTATCCTCTTCGCTATTGGCACACCACGGGTGTGCACTCCGATGAGGACGATGCCATCGCACCCGTGATTTCGCTCTACTATCTCATGGGCAATACGGGTTATAGCGCGGCGGATATCTTCCCTGTTCAGGACCACTTTCTCAGGCATTAAAAAAGCCCTCTTACCAATATACTGGCAAGGGGCCTTAATTGTTTCGCCTGATTTATTTCTATCATCACTTACCCTTGCCAGCCTCGCCGGACTGGATTAAAAGGTTCAATTGGTGATTAAAGTATGTTGCCTATACCTCTCCGTTCCATACCTTTATTTTCATAATCTCTAAAATTGAATTATACCGCTTTAGACATCTTTTTTCAATAATTATTGTTGTTTAGACCCTGTTTGGCTGGAATTAGTGCCTGTAATCTCCCAAAGCTTATTACTATCGTGGTGGAGCATAATTGTAGCCAAGTACGCGGTATCAGCGCCGAAACGTAGATTTTATGTTGCAGACTTTCCCTTCCTTGGCGACAGTTTAAAACAGGGTTTGAAAACTTTTTGCCTGCCACACTTCTTGCAAATACCCAGGGCTTGACCATCATGCTGTTCTTCAAGAATCCAGTGATGTACACAGGGCATCAGAGAGGGAGCGTCAAAGGAATCGGAAATCAAGCCACTATAAGCTAGAGAGTAACAGTGTAGTTTGAAATTGCTCATAGTATCCTAAGCGACATTATACCACGTTTGAAACTAATTCACATAGCTAAACTTTTTAAGCATCCAAACATCCAAAGATTATCCCTGAAGAGCTTTACTTGTCCGACTGTATAGCTTGGGTGAACCAATCTGGCTGGCCGTCTTGACTATGTAGAGCTAGCGTTGAATCAGCTATAAGGGCAGTTTCGCACATTACCAGGTTTTCACCGACGATATTTAAGATACTGGTATACACCTAGACTGAACAGAACCTGCCTAGAGTTAGAAGCTGCTCTATCCGTTCCCAGATAATGCGCTCGATCTCCTTCTTGCGTAGAGATCCATCGATCAACAGCCAGCGCTCGGGGTCTTTATTCGCCATCTCCAGATATCCGTTCCTCACCCTCTGGTGGAAGGCAGTCTCTTCTCGCTCAAAGCGGTCTCCGGGCGTCTTTCTCGATAGCCTGTGTTCCACCGGGAGGTCAAGCAATATAATAAGATCCGGCTTCAGTCCCCCGGTAGCGAAGTTATTAGTAGCCTGGATAAGCTCGAGGGAGAATCCTCTACCGTAGCCCTGGTATGCGATGGTAGAGTGGTAGAAGCGGTCGCAGATAACCACTTTGCCGCTTTTCAGGGTGGGGCGAATCACCGCAGCGACTAACTGGGCGCGCGATGCAGTGAAGAGCAGAAGCTCGGCTTGCTGGTCGATATCCCCCGTCCCTTTCAGCCATCGCCTGATTTGCTGGCCAAGGGGGGTACCCCCGGGCTCGTAGGTAAGCAGCGCCGGGATGCCTTTACTCGAAAGCCGCTGATGAAGCACCCTGGCCTGAGTAGACTTACCTGAACCTTCACCGCCTTCAAAAGTGATGAATAGAGACAAATGCTACCTATCCTACTGTGCCCCTATCGCCTGAGTGAAAAATCCGCACCCGTCTACGCGGTTCACGGCCGGTGCTCTGCGAGGAAAGTTTATGGCGCTCGGCAAGCTGATGCTGGAGCATGCGGAGGTAGGAATTCTGCGGGCTGAGCTCCACGGCCTTCTTTCCATCGAGGACCTGGGCGATGGCCTCCTCTGCCTCCTTTGTTGCCAGGCTAATGGGTTCTTCAGTCGTTTCGAGATCGAAGATATTAATTAGGGAGCGTTCCATATGTGAGGCTTTGTTGTTTCTAAGGACATAGATTGAGATGCCAGCCGCCTCGGCATCTAGAATAGGCTGAGGCTTCCGGCGGTAGTGGCTCTTGGAGGTTATCAGAAGGTTAGCCTCTTTCACATCGCTCGCTAGTTTTGCTGGTAGTTCCAGGTGGCTTATCGCCTGCTCCAGCCGGACCCGATTGATGCCGAACGGATAGATCCTTGTCGTGGTGCCGGGAAGCGCTTTTCTTACCGCAGGCCTCTCCGCAGGTGTCATTTGCTCCTTTCTCACCTCTGCGGTCTCGTCCATCCAGCGTACCTCAGGGGGGACGGGACGCCCGCGTAGCAGAGCATCGACTACCTCGGCGACATCGGAGTGAACGGCTACATGATACCAGTCTTGAATCTCGACTACGATATCGAAGGTGGGCGGTGCTTTTCTCTCCAAAATGGACTTCTGGGTGCGCCGCCTTCTAGCCTCCTCGTCGCCAAGGGTCACAGTATGGATGCCGCCTGTGAGATCGGCCAGTGTCGGGTTTAGAATGAGGTTGTCCAGAGTATTTCCGTGAGCAGTGGCAATTAGCTGCACACCTCTCTCGGCGATGGTGCGCGCTGCTTGAGCCTCGAGCTCGGTGCTAATCTCATCGATAACTATAACCTGGGGCATGTGGTTCTCCACCGCCTCGATCATCACGGCGTGCTGGTGGTTGGGGGAGGTTACCTGCATTCGCCGGGCGTGCCCGATAGCGGGATGGGGGATGTCGCCGTCGCCGGCGATCTCGTTGGAGGTGTCGACGACCACAACGCGCTTTTTCAGGTCATCGGCAAGTACGCGCGCCACCTCGCGGAGCATGGTGGTCTTGCCAACTCCGGGCCTTCCCAGTAGCAGGATGCTCTTCCCCGACTCCACCAGGTCTGAAATGAGCCCGATAGTGCCGTATACCGCTCTACCGATGCGGCAGGTAAGCCCCACGATGCGCCCTTCACGATTCCTGATTGCGGAGATGCGGTGAAGGGTGCGTGCGATGCCCGCCCGATTGTCCCCGCCAAAGGTAGCGATACGGGAGACAATATATTCGATATCCTCCTCGGTAACCTCCTTGTTACTAAGCACTATTTCACGGTCAGGATATCGAGCCTCGGGGAGGCGCCCCAGGTCCATGACCACCTCTAGGAGCTCGCTGCAGTCATCACGCTCTCGGAGCGGTTGCGCGATATGGGGAGGCAAACGCTCCAGCATGGCGTCGAGATCGTCGGTGATTCTCTTAAACATCGCTTATCTCATACTTGCATTGGTACAAGTTGTGGTTCCGTGGCCCTGATGGCGATCTCTTTATTTAAGTTATCGTATTCCGCCACTGGCTCAAACCCTGAATCTACGATAAGTCTCTTCAGTTGCCACTGGAAGTCTAAAACAACACAAAATATCGAGGACTTATTATTGAGGCAAATAAGAGCATAGTTAATAAGCCAGGACAGCTTATCATCCTCCAATTCACGTGAAATGATTTTAAAGCAACCGGGCCCTCTCGAAGCGTTGATCCGCAACCAGCCTACCAGGTTATCCTGCGTGTAAAGGATGAATTCCTTGCGTTGCTCCGGCCAGGAGCCCTGTTCCCTGTTTCCCTGCCACTCTTCCAGGGTAAGTCCCTCAGCTCTGCGCACTGCTAGAGGAACGGTGTCATTATACAGATCAAAGAGTCTATAATCATCGCCGCGAGCTCTGGGGCGGAAGCGATAGGGTTCCTCCGGCGGGGCAGTTGTCCGCTGTACCCGGTCGCCATAATAGCGGTATAGGTAACCTCTGACATAGCTCCAGAAGCCGGCACGCCTGGCCCCATCGATAAAAGGGCTGGAAATGGGTAGGCGCAGTTGGAGCTTCCTTACGCTGTGCGTCGCCGCGGCGGAGTTGACCATCTCGAGGAGCGCAACGCACCGATCTTCATCATCAGCCTGGAGATAGTCGACCCGCCAGGTGGTGGGTGTGGCACAGGACTTCACCGAAGCGATGCCGCTGAAGCGATCGTCCTCTGTTGAGACCCAGGTATGCCGCTTTCCACGCAGGGGGAGCCACTGCTCAATAAAGACCTCCGGTGAGCAGAGGTTTATCGTACCCACGCTATCATGGCCTATCGCCTGGTTGGCAGACGCCTGCCGTGAAAAGGAGAGGAAGGATAGCAGGTCGGTGGGATAAAAAGATCGAATCATCGCTTTGCGTCACCGTTGACGATACTCAGGAAGTAGGAGTGTAGCCTGGGATCATCAGTCAGTTCAGGATGAAATGCCAGAGCGAGCATATTCCCCTGTCTCGCTGCTACGCCTGTACCATTATTAAGCCGTGCCAGCACTTCCACGCCTTCACCGGCCCGCTCGATATAGGGTGCCCGAATGAACACGCCGTGGAATGATGGTTCGCCAATAACAGGTATATTGAGTTCGGTCTCAAAGCTATCCACCTGCCGTCCGAAAGCGTTTCGTCTCACTTCGATATCCATAGCTTCCAGAGGCTGAATACCGTTAATATCTGCTGCCTTCCTTGCTAAGAGGATCATGCCAGCGCAGGTGCCCATTATGGGGAAGCCATCGTTGCAAAGATCGCTAAGGGGTGCCGATAAATCATATTCCCTCATCAACCTGCTTACTGTGGTGCTCTCCCCACCGGGGATAATGAGCCCGTCCAGGCCCTCAAGCTCACGGGGCAGGCGAATAGGGAGAGCCTCTACATCGAGATGGCGTAAAAGGGTAATGTGCTCCACAAAGGCACCCTGAAGTGCGAGCACACCAATTTTCTTCACGCTATCTCCTTATAAAAGGTATACCTGATTAAATCCTGATGATCTATACCAGTGCCTTCTTACCCGTTACCATCCCCTGGGGGACAGTAGATTCTCCTCCGGTATAGTCTTAATATCAAGACCTGGCATTGCTATGCCGAGGCCCTTTGAGACCTCGGCGATTATTGCCGGGTCGCGATAATGGGTGGTGGCTTTAACAATAGCCCTGCCCCTCGCTTCCGGGTCACTGGACTTGAAGATACCTGATCCCACGAACACGCCCTCCGCCCCCAGTTGCATCATTAATGCCGCATCCGCAGGGGAAGCGATACCGCCGGCGGCGAAGTTTACTACTGGCAACTTTCCCGTTTTCTGCACCTCGATTACCAGCTCCAGTGGGGCGCCCAGCGCTTTTGCTTCAGCGGCGAGCTCATCGGTGGTCATGCTGCCCAGCTTGCGGATCTCGTCCATAACCGCTCTCATGTGCCTTACTGCCTCCACGATATTACCCGTGCCCGCCTCTCCCTTGGTCCTGATCATTGCCGCCCCCTCACCGATACGCCGTAGCGCCTCGCCCAGGTCACGGCAGCCACATACGAAGGGAATATTGAAGTCGTGCTTCCAGATGTGATGGCTTTCATCGGCCGGGGTTAAAACTTCAGATTCGTCGATAAAGTCTACCCGAAGGGCCTCGAGAGCCTGGGCCTCCACAAAGTGACCGATGCGGCATTTCGCCATCACCGGTATGGAGACTGCCTCCATGATAGCCAAAATCACAGTGGGGTCTGCCATACGGGCAACCCCTCCGTCTGCTCGAATATCCGCAGGCACACGCTCCAGGGCCATTACGGCACAGGCTCCCGCTTCCTCCGCAATCTTGGCATGCTCAGCGGTAACGACATCCATGATTACGCCACCTTTGAGCATCTGAGCGAGACCCGCTTTTACCGTCCAAGTCCCTTTATCCATGCCGCCCTCCAATAGTATTTCACATAAATATTCTACTCTCGCTCTTTATATTTAGCAAGGTATTATTCACTTGCCCATTGACAAGGGGCAAAGACCAGGGTACAATTCCGCCCGATGATAATATATGGGGGTACTCATTAATGGGAGATGAAAAGCCTTTCGAGAAGTTATCCAAGACGCGACCCGGGCATGAGGTGCTACGCAGAAAGAGGCAACCCAGGAGAAGGCTGAGAATTGCGCCCAATGTCCCCGAGGCATTTAAATTCCTAAGGGTCATAGTCACCCAGACTCCCTTTTCTGCCCATGATCACGCTGCTCACTGTCCTCTGGCTGCTTTTCTCCACCGTCTTCTATTATGTCGAGCATGGAGCCAGCGGCACAGAGATAACCGACTATACTCACGCTCTATGGTGGGGGGATAGTAGCGATGACGACAATGGGCACAGCTCACATTCCTGTGAGTGGGTCTGGGCAAATAGTCGGCGGCATATGGGCGGTCATTGGGAGCATAATTTTCTATGGGGCGATAATCGCCAGCGTCACCGTCTACTTCACCCGCCGCAGAGAGGGAACGGTGAAACAGATTGTCTCAACAGTGGAATATAACCTGGAGCGGTTGGATGACCTATCATTGGAGGAACTAGAGCTTCTCAAGGAGACTACTGATAGGCTTATCGATCTCCAGATCAAGAAACGGGAGGACGAAGGTTGACAATCATTGAAGAACCGCTATTGCATGATTTTACTGCACCGAGTATAATATGCCTTTCAGAGAATGGGTCTGAGGGGTGAGAGTATGAAGTACCTGAAGTTTCTGGTGCCTGTAACCGGGAAGAAAGCGGATGACGATATTATCAGGACCGCCTGTGTCCTTTCCCGGAAAAGTAAGGGGAAGGTCTATGTAGTTCACGTGATTGAGGTAAGCCGTACACTTCCTTTAGACGCGGAAGTCGAAGAGGAGACCCGAAGTGGGGAAAGTGTGCTTGTCAATGCGGAGAAGATCGCCGATGTGATGGATTGTCAGGTAGAAACAGAGATCCTCCAAGCGCGGGAGACCGGACCTGCCATAGTGGATGAGGCAGTGGAGCGTGGCGTGGACATGATCATTGTGGGCGTGGAATATAAGAAGCGCTTCGGTGAGTTCGGCATGGGGGATGTTGTACCCTATATACTGCGGAATGCCCCGTGCCCGGTATTGCTATGGAGGGGCCCGATGGAGGAGGCTGAAGCATGAATATAGTGATCATGGGGTGCGGTAGAGTAGGTGCTCAATTAGCGGGGATGTTGGATGAAGATGGACATAAGGTTATCGTGATGGACAGTGATACATATAGCTTTCGCCGTCTTCCCGCATCCTTCAAAGGCACACCATTAGTGGGTGATGGTACCGATGAGGATTACCTAAAGAAAGCGGGAATCGAGGAGGCTGATGCATTTATTGCCGTAACCCAGGGGGACAATCGCAACGTGATGGCCGCTCAGATAGCGAAACATGTGTATAATGTGCCCAAGGTGATTTGTCGTATATATGATCCCCTCCGTGAGGAGATGTATCAAACCCTGGGGCTGGAAACCATAAGCCCCACTATGGTAGGGGCAAAACTCCTGCGAGATAAAGTAGTGGGCTAAGGGGGCTTTGATGTATATTATCATTGTTGGTGGAGGGAAGGTGGGTTATTATCTCTCCCAGGCTCTGTTGAGCGAGGGGCATGAGGTGGTGGTCTTGGAGAAGGACCCGGCGAAGTGCGGGGCTATCTGCGATCAGCTGGGGAGCGTGGTAGTGCGTGGTGATGGCTGCGAGGGGCGAACCCTGATGGAGGTGGGGACGGAACGGGCAGACATGTTCATTGCAGCAACCAATGAGGATGAAGATAATCTTGTTTCTTGCCAGGTGGCAAGACATAAATTCAAGGTACCACGTACCATTGCGCGAATCAATAACCCCAAAAATGAAGAGCTATTTAAGAAGCTGGGAATCGATGTCACAGTAAGCAGCACAAATCTTATACTGGAGCATATCGAGAAGGAGGTACCTACTCACCCCCTGATGCACCTGCTAACCCTGAAGGGGGGAGCTTTAGAGATCGTTGAGGTGAAGATTCCCCCAACTTCCTCAAAGATCGGCAAACCTATGAAAGATATCGTTCTCCCTCCCGACAGCGTAGTATGCCTCATAATAGGGAGATGGGGAGCACGGGTACCAACGGGACGATACCCGTTTGGAGGCAGATTCTCAGTTAGTTGCCGTAACCAGGCCAGAGGGGGAAGCGGCGCTGCGGGCAGCGCTCACTGAGTAGGTATGGCAAAGAGGATTGCATATCTTGGGCCCCAGGGAACCTTCACCGAGGATGCGGCGCTTCTACATGATAAAACAGCCCAACTTATCCCCTTTCCCAGCATCCCAGCAGTGGCAGTTGCTGTTACTTCGGGGATGGCTGAAGAGGGCGTGGTAGCCATTGAAAACAGCCTCGAAGGTTCAGTAACCGATACCCTGGATCTATTGATACATGAGTCTGGGGTGTTTATTAGAAAGGAACTGGTACTGCCCATTGAGCATTATCTCCTGGTCAAACCGGGGACCGAGGCGAGCGAGGTGAAGGTACTCTACTCACATCCCCAGGCACTGGGGCAATGCCGCAATGTGATCGAGCGCTGTTTTCCTAAAGTGAATGTGGTGGCTGCCCTCTCCAACGCTGCCGCCGTGGAAGAGATGATGGCCTCGACCCATTCTGCTGCCGCCATCGGCACGAGGAGAGCAGCCGAGCTTTATGGCGCAGAGATCCTGGCTAGAGGCATTCAGGATAAGGCCTCCAATGTCACCCGGTTTGTTGTTCTCGCTTTGACAGATCACCCCCCAACAGGCTCGGACAAGACATCCCTGTGTTTTTCCTTTGCGGACGATCGTCCGGGAGTGCTCTGCGAGGTGCTACAGAAGTTCGCAGAGCGAAACATCAACCTGGCAAAGATAGAATCCCGTCCCTCCAAGGAGAGTTTGGGGAGGTATATCTTTCTAATTGACATTGAGGGGCATCACGATGACTCTCTGGTCAGCGAGGTGCTTAAGCAGGTACGCGAGGTGACAGCTCTCTTCAAAGTCTTTGGCTCCTACCCAAGATATACGGCATAATGAAAAAAAGGGAAGCATCGCTTCCCTTTTTTATATAAATACCCCTAAACCGTTAGCTATTCTTCTCTCTTTTCCCTAAGCTTCTCTTCAATCTCGGAGCGGGTCTTATGAACGGCCTCTTTCCCTTCATCAATAGCGTGCTTGATTATTTCCTTACCCTCCGTGAAAACCTCATCCTTAATAACACCGGCCATCTTACCCGCCTTGCCACCTATCTCTTGGACCCTCTCACGGTCGCGTATCACTATAACAATGCCCACACCGATCGCCGCGCCGACGACTCCTCCGACGATTAGCCCGCTTAGAAAGCCGGCCCCACCGTACTTATACTCTGTAGCCACCTTTACGTCCCTCCTTTCTCTTGGGAAGCCCATATACAAATTCCGTAGCCTTAGAAATCCCTTGAATAATGCCGGCCATAGCTTTAGAAATCCCTTGAATAATACTGACCATACTGCCCAGCGGCTTGACGACGTCCTGTGTCACTGTGGAGATGATGATTCGTATATTCTCGATGATCGTCCTAACTGAGTCAGTCATTGGCTTGACGAGGTCCTGGGCCACTGTGGAGGTGATAATCTGAATATTCTCGGTGATTGACCTGACAGAATCGAGGGTATCGCGAATCTTGGGGTAGATCTTGATTGCGATGACTACAAAGAAGATCGTCGCCCCAATGCCCACTATGGAAAAGATGACAATGAATAGATCACGTAATTCTGCTAGGGACATTTCTTACCCCCTGTGTTCCCCTTATACCACTGTGTTGGTGAAAAGTCAACTGGAGTATACTATGGGACGGTTATGCTGGTACCCGGGTTATATTAAAGAGGGCCTCACCGAGCTACTGGGCGAGGAGCATGGCAGCGCCTCACTGTCTTCTAGCTCCACAGCCACAATGATCTTCCGTTCACCGGCTCGCGCTTGAGAAGTCCCATCTGGACCAATCTCCCCATCTCCTGCTCGGCCATATCCAACGGGACGCCCATTTTGCGCGATACTTTCTGCGCAAGATATCCCTCTGGATCGGCTCCATCCTTCATCTGCCCCAGCCGTTCAATGACATCACCCTTGAGGAGCCTCCAGATGAACTCCTTGCTCGCTTTTTGCCGCAGCTCTTCCGAACACGTCGGGTCGCCCTCGGCAGCCTTGCGCTCTATCTCCTGCCAGACATAGGTAATTATCTGGTCGTAATCGGCCATATGCTCCAGGACCATTTGCGGGCTCATAGTAGGAGTCTCTGTAATTGGTTCGTTGGCATCATACTTCGCCCAGTTTCGGGAAAGGATACGCAGGCCATAGTCTTTAGGCCTCTCATAGAGCTCCGTTCCGGGCAGGGGGGAGAGCAGGTGGAAACCATATTTGGCATCGTAGTCCCGGTTAAGCTCCGCGGCAAAATCCAGCGACTGGCGTGCGGTCTCCGGGCTTTCGCCAGGCAGACCGAAGATGAAGGAGTTAAAGACCCCGATCCCGGCTTCTGTGGCTAACTTTGTTCCTCTCCTGATATCATCCGGTGTTGTTCCCTTCTTAATGGTCTTCAAAATCTCGGGAGAGGCTGACTCAGCGCCGTAGAGTAGCCAGGAACATCCGGCCTGTTTCATTTTCTTCAGTATATCGGTAGTTACGGTGTCGGCACGGGCGAAGACAGTCCACTCGATCTTCAAGTTGCGCCTCATGATTTCATCGCACACCGCGTGTGCATGGCGGTGGTTGAGGGTGAAAGTGTCATCGACGATATTTAACCTGTTAAAACCAAACACTTTATGGATCTGCTCTATCTCATCTACCACCAGCATAGGGTCGCGGAAACGAACGCGCCGCCCGAAGAGTCGGGGCCCCGAGCAGAAGATGCACTTGTAGGGACAGCCCCTGCTGGTGATTATAGTACAGGGCGCACCGATAGCATGGTATTTGGAGAGGGGCAAGAGGTGGCGTGCCGGGATGGGAAGCTCGTTCAGATCCTCGATAAGGGGGCGGGGCTCAGTTTTTACCACCCTATTATCTTCACGGAAGGCAATCCCCTCCACCTGCTGGATGTCTTTGCCTTTCTCCAGCGTCCTTGCCAGCTCAACTATTGTCCGCTCCCCCTCCCCGATGATTACCAAATCGATCCAGCGGGATCGAAGGAGAGTTTCCTTGATGGCGAAGCTGGCATGTGGGCCACCTAACATGGTAACGATGCCGGGATCAAAATCCTTGCATACCTTCAGGTTTCTGGCGGCAATATTGGAATTCAGGGTTACGCAGGTAGCTCCGACCATTTGGGGTTGATATTCCGCAAGCTTATCCCTGATTTTGCGGGCTGAGTGCTGGGACACCAGAAGGTCCAGGATCTGTACCTCAATACCTTCACTTTGCAGTACTGCGGCCAGGTAGCTTAGAGAGAGGGGGGGGATAGGGTTTTCTTCAAGTGGGTAAGGAGTGCTCATGAGAAGAACGCGCATGGAAATTCCTCCTAGCTAGACGGTTATGTCTCGATTATATATTAAATCAGCGTGTTTCGCTAGATTCGATTTAATGGTGATGATGGAATTTAGCCCCTCTAACGAATAGCAGGGGATAAACGATATCGCTCATACAGCAGGGAATCCAAACGGCAAGGAATAGGAAGAGAAAGATGGTAAGATATTGCAGCCAGGTTACTGTTACCCCCCAATGCCATAATAATAAAGAATAGTGAGGCCCAGGTGCTGATCAGAACATGACCGGCGTGAGGGAATTTGGTGATCGGTCTCCAGAAACCGATTGCGATGCCTAAAAATGCCGGGGGGATAGTGATCCATGGTTCTTCAATGAAACCGATGTGGAGTTCCCTGCCTGGTAAGACAGCCAGCCACGCTCCCAGATAGGGAATGATTGAATCGCTCAGGGTAGCGATGCCGATGCTGCCGGTGAAACCGATCAGGATCACTGCCCAGAGTTTTCCGTTACCGAGCGTTTTATATATCGCAGTGGTTACCACAGCGCTCAAGACGATATGTGCGGGATGGAGGATGTAAAAAATGGTCTCGGAGGAGCGGGAAACCGTGTCGAGAAAGTCGCCCCAGATTACAATCAACATAAAGCCAATCGCCGTTACAGCTCCGAAAGCGGTAAAGGGGATATGAGTTACCAGCTCTTTGCCGATTAGCCTCCAGTGCTCTACACCTGTCATTGTAACGTCATAATCCTGGTTCCGCATGAATTACTAGCTCATGCTCATTAGTGATTTTAAACTCCCGTGTAACCTTTGTTGATTCAAGAAAAAACTAAAGGCCTTTCTCCACAATAAAGGCTACCAGGTCGGCGACGCGGCAGCTATAAGCCCATTCATTATCGTACCAGGCGAGCACCTTTACCATATTGCCCCCTATCACTATCGTCGCAGGGGCATCGAAAATAGAGCTTGCCGGGTTTCCCTTGAAGTCCATGCTCACCAGTTCCTCCTCACAGAATTCGAGGATGCCTTTTAAGGGACCGGTGGCGGCTTTTCTGAAGGCCTCATTCACTTCATTCGCTTGTACATCTTTGCTCAGCACAGCGACGAAGTCCACCACGGAGACGGTGGGGACGGGCACGCGGTAGGCCATGCCGTGAATCCTTCCCTCCAGCTCGGGGATAACCACGGTTACTGCCTTAGCGGCGCCTGTAGTGGTGGGAATGATATTCATCGCCGCCGTCCGCGCTCGCCTCAGGTCCTTATGGAACTGGTCCAGGATACGCTGGTCGTTGGTGTAAGCATGGATGGTGGACATCAGCCCTTTTTCTACGCCGAAGGCTTTGTGGAGCACCATGACCACGGGGGCAATGCAGTTAGTGGTGCAGGAAGCATTGGATATGATGCGATGCTTCTTCGGGTCGTAGTGGCTTTCATTGACCCCCAGGACGATGGTCACGTCCTCCCCCTTCGCCGGAGCGGTGATGATCACCTTCTTGGCCCCGCCCTCCAGGTGGGCAGCCGCCTTCGCTGCATCGGTGAAGAGCCCGGTGGACTCTATCACCACCTCGACCCCGTAGTCGGCCCAGGCGATCTTACCTGGGTCGCGCTCGGAAAGCACCTTTACCGCCTTGCCGTCTACGACGATGGCGTCCTCTGTGGCCTCCACCTTCCCCGGATATGCGCCGTAGTTGGAGTCATGTCTGAGGAGATGGGCGTTGGCTCTGGTATCGCAAAGGTCATTGACGGCGACCACCTCAAGCGTTCCAGCATAGCTTTCATTTACCGCTCTGAGAACCTGACGCCCGATTCTCCCAAAGCCGTTGATGCCGATCTTTGTTGTCATTTCGCACTCCTTTAATATTCTTACGGAAATCGGAAATATTATTACCTTCTGATGGCGAGTGGAGGTTGTGCACGGCGCCTTACCATGTCCGTAAAGGCCTCGACCCTGGTCTTCAGGTGCTGGGTGAGCAGATAATCATTATTTCCCTCCAGTGTCAAGATGGGTAGGTCGATGTGATGGCGAAATATGATATCGCCTATTCCGCGATGACAGAAGGCTTGAACGTAATGGATTACGCCATCTATCCGGCGATCTGGCAACTGGGGCAGGATGTCGTTAAGCCTGTCGGACAGGGAATAGGGGTATGTGTAGCTTGAATATTGCTCGGCAAGAGAGTTTTGCGAATTACCCGGGTTGGGCATGGCGAATTGGCGCTGGATTTCGTTGAATACTACCCTGGCCCCCTGGCTCTCCACGAAATCGTATAGGTCCCTGGCAAAGATAGGGGGCACGCCGATATAGGCGAGGCGCAATATATTTCCCTTTTTTCGTTCCTGTCGTTCTCCTCGTTCTTCTCGATCATGACATTCAGTTATAAGCTGATCCAGCTGTCTCTCGTATTCATCGATGTCTCCCATAAAATCGGAACTGGAGACAAGCCAGAAGTGGTTCTC
>PVMK01119223.1_pt1 | contig 22437 bp, 14 predicted proteins | sample 1853481 | NCBI WGS metagenome assembly PVMK01 (sample SAMN08533507, study PRJNA380276) | Marine sediment metagenome, whole genome shotgun sequencing project. | reverse complement strand
AACATGGTTTTTCAACCGATGCTCAGGACAATATGATTGAAACTGATCATACTATACACCCCTTCCTCAAGATACCTGTATATTCACTGTATTCTGAAACCAGAATTCCAACTGATGAGATGCTGGGAGGAATTGATCATTTTTTTGTTGATCTGCAAGATATTGGCTGTCGCATGTACACCTATATCTATACCTTAACGCTTTTAATGGAAAAATGTATAAATAAAGATATTCAAATTATTGTACTCGATCGTCCAAACCCAATGAATGGTATTGATCTTGAAGGTAATATACTCGAATCTGAATTTCAATCATTTATCGGGAGACATCCCATTCCTGTACGACATGGAATGACCATTGGTGAAGTGGCCTTAATGCACCAACAATATTGGACACAAGAAAAAATTAACCTCGAAGTGATCAATATGAAGGGTTGGAAACGCACGATGTATTTTGAAGATACAGGATTGCCATGGGCATTGCCCTCACCCAATATTTCACGTACTGAAAGTGTTTTTACTTTTCCGGCAACAGTACTATTTGAAGGTACCTGTATAAGCGAGGGACGAGGAACAACACAAGCTTTGGAGATTATTGGACACCCTAAAATTGAACCTTTTTCGTTTTATAAAAATAAACTGGCTAAAGTATTTCACAATTCTAAATTAGATGGTTTTGTGATCAGGCCGATTAACTTTCTTCCTACTTTTCACAAACATGCCGATAAAGTATGTGGTGGATTTCAATTACACGTTACAGATAAAAAAACTTTTAAACCCTGGAGAATTGGTCAGTTATTGCTGAGAGAGTTTTATCATCATTTAGAAAACGAATTCAACTGGAAAAATCCTCCTTATGAATATAATTCAACCCAGATGCCTATAGATATTATTAATGGGACTAACAAATTAAGGTTTTGGGTAGAAAAAAATGAAAGTTTGGAGAAACTTAATACCTTTGAAAAACTGGAAGATTATAAATTGCAACTTGAAGACATTAAACAATATAGATAATATCAACCTTTTAACAATATTAATTTGAACCCAATATTAGTAGTACTTATTATAGCCCTTTATTTTGGCTTACTCATGACAATTTCTTATTTTGTTTCGAAACATTCCAGTGAACGATCATTTTATACGGGAGACAGAGATTCCCCCTGGTTTTTAGTTGCATATGGAATGATTGGAGCAGCACTCTCCGGTGTTACTTTTGTGTCGATCCCGGGAATGGTTGGAAATAATTTCTTCTATTACTTCCAATTTGTTTTAGGGAATATTGTTGGCTATATTTTTATAGTTTTTGTATTGATTCCTATTTACTATAAATTAAAACTTGTTTCAATATACACATACCTATCAACCAGATTTGGAAAATATTCTTATAAATCAGGATCCTTTATTTTTTTAGTTTCGCAATCATTCGGAGCTGCCTTAAGATTGTTATTGGCCGCAAAAATTTTACATTTTGCTATATTGGAATCCTATGATATCCCATTTTTCTTAACGGTAATCATAATTATTATGCTTATTTGGTTATATACTAATAAATCAGGAATAAAAACAATTGTTTGGACTGATGCTTTACAAACAACATTTCTAATTTTAGCAGCTATAGTAACTATCATCGTAATAAAAAACTCACTGGGATTTTCATTTTCCCAAACAATAAATACTATTAATCAGCACGAATATTCTCGAATTTTTAACTGGGATTTTAATTCCGGAAGCAACTTTTTTAAGCAGTTTATATCCGGAATATTAATCGCAATTGCAATGATGGGATTGGATCAAAATATGATGCAAAAAACACTTACATGCAGAAACAAAAGAGATTCTCAAAAAAATGCATTGGTATTTAGTATCATTCTGGCAATTACCCAGTTTTTATTTCTGGGCATGGGTGTGATGCTATATGTTTATGCAGAAAAAAATGGCGTTTTTTTAGAAAGGGAAAATGGAATGTTTATCAATACCGATACATTATTCCCTATGTTATCATTAAATAATTTTGGCGTTTTTGCCAGTATTACCTTTATTTTAGGGATAACAGCAGCCGCGTTTTCAAGTATTGATTCTGCATTAACAGCACTTACAACATCATTTACACATGATTTTTTGGATATAGAACATCAAAATGAAAAAGAAAAAACAAGAACTAAAAACAAAGTGTTATTTGGGTTTTCGGTAATAGTCTTTATCATCATTATGCTTTTTTCAAATAGTAAGGGAGATATCATTTCAACAATTTTCAAAGTTGCAGGCTATACTTACGGGCCATTACTTGGATTGTTTTTGTTAGGACTTTTTTCAAAAATTAATATTAAAGATAAGTTTGTACCGTTTATTTGTGTGATAGCACCAATAACCACCTATATTTTAAATGCTTTCTTTATTGGCAGGTATAACTTTGATTTTGGTTTTATGAATATTTTTGTCAACGCGGTCCTGACAATCCTATTACTTATTCTTGTAAAGGAAAATAATCACAAATATGAATAAGCCAACATACATATATCCATCTAACCATAATATCCTTCAGAATAATATTTCTAATACCATTGATTCTAAATCTCAATGGATAGATAAAATTTACGGTCAAATGACACTTGAAGAAAAAGTAGGGCAATTATTTATGATAGATACCTATTCAGACAGAGGTGCCAAACATACTGATGCTATTCAAAAACTTATTAGAGAGCATCATATTGGGGGATTGATTTTTTTTCAAAATGATCCCGTTCGACAGGCTAAATTGACAAATTCCTATCAGTCCGTCTCAAAAGTACCTTTAATGATCTCTATTGATGCAGAATGGGGTTTAAATATGAGATTGAATCATACTGTCAAATACCCTTTTAATATGACATTGGGTGCTATACAAGATAATGACTTTATAAAGCAAATTGGTGAGCAAATTGGCAAACAGCATAAACGCTTGGAAATACATGTTAATTTTGCTCCGGTGGTAGATATAAATACAAATCCAAAAAATCCGATAATTGGAGTTCGTTCTTTTGGGGAAGATAAATTAAATGTCAGCAAAAAGGCATTGGCTTTTATGGAAGGAATACAAAGTGAAGGAGTTTTGGCCTGTGCTAAACATTTCCCCGGTCATGGGGACACCGAATCAGACTCACATAAAACATTGCCAACAATTTCTTTTTCTGAAGAAAGAATTGATACTCTTGAATTATACCCATATAAACAATTAATCAACAAAGGCCTTGCCAGTATAATGGTAGCTCATTTAAACGTGCCAAGCCTTGAAAGTAAAGCGGATTTACCTTCTTCTTTATCCTATAATATTGTTTCTAATATATTGAAAGAACGACTGGATTTTAAAGGGTTGATATTTACAGATGCTCTGAATATGAAAGGAGTTTCAAATTATACGGAGCCTGGAGAGGTAGATTTGGCAGCTTTTATAGCAGGCAATGATGTGATGTTGTATACTGAAGACTGCCCAAAAGCAATATCAAAAATTATTGGGGCCTATCGTAATAAAGATATAACTGAAGTACGATTAGCACATTCCGTCAAAAAAATTCTTGCAGCAAAATTTGATGTGGATTTAAATGAGTATAAACCTATTGACCTTTCAAATTTAATTCAAGATTTGAATAAAAAAGAAAATCATATACTTATTAAGCAGGCTTTGAGCAAGGCAATTACTGTTATTAAAAATGATAACATGTTGCCTTTAACTAAAAATACCAAGAAAAAAGTAGCCTATTTAAAATTAGGCGATGGTGATGCTACATCCTTTTTAAAACATTTAAAAGAAGTTATTAATATTGAAGAAATAGCAGATCCGTCATTGGGTCAATTATTAAAAAAATTATATAAATATGATCTGGTCATTATAGGCTATCACAGGTCTGAATACAGGCAAACACACAGTTTATCATCAAATGACATTGCTATTATTGAAAAGGTTGCAAATCAACAAAAAGTGATCTTAGATGTATTTGCGAGTCAGTATAGTTTAGAAAAGTTATCATTTTCTGATATTGAAACAGCTATTATTTCTTATGAGAATAATGATGTTGCTCAGGAAGTATCAGCACAGATTATATTGGGTAATATAAAAGCAACAGGTAAATTGCCCACATCTTTAAATGAAGAATATCCCGTAAATCATGGGTTGTAGTAAAACCATTATTTAATCCATAAATCAGCGTTTATAAAGCCAATTTTATGTCAGTATCAACTATAAACCTTAGAGAACTATCAAAATTAATTTCCGGTGAAGTTCATTTTGATAAATTGCATAAATTAATTTATGCTACTGACGCTTCTGTATATCGAAAAATACCTTTAGGAGTTGTTTATCCTAAAAACACTCAGGACATAAAAATATTAATCCAATTTGCCTCGCAAAAAAATATAACACTCATTCCCAGAGCAGCCGGAACATCATTGGCCGGGCAATGTGTTGGAGATGGATTGATTGTTGATGTTTCCAAACACTTTACAAAAATTTTAGCATTTGATGAATATAAAAAAACAATTACTGTTCAACCCGGAATAATCAGAGACGAGTTGAACAATTTTTTAAATCCTTATGGCTTGTTTTTCGGACCTGATACTTCAACTTCTAACAGATGTATGATTGGTGGAATGGTAGGTAATAATTCCTCAGGAACATCATCCATAAAATATGGAGTTACACGTGATAAGGTGTTGGCATTAAAAACTATTTTAAGTGATGGTTCGGAAGTTTTGTTCAATGAATTGACCACTGCTGAATTCAATCAAAAAAAAATAGGAAGAAAATTAGAAAGCAACATTTATAATTTCATATTTAATGAACTTTCAAACCCCGAAAATCAAAATGAAATTTTAAAAGAATTCCCCAACAAAAATATACACAGAAGAAATAACGGATATCCTGTTGACGAATTATTAAGTTATACGGGCTTTGGCGGTTCAAACCAAACCTTCAATCTGGCAACTTTGTTAACCGGAAGTGAAGGAACATTGGCCTTTACAACCGAAATTACACTTCTGTTAGATACACTTCCACCTCCCAAAAATATTATGGTTGCAGCACATTTTGACAGTATTCAGGAAAGTATGGAGGCTGTTGTAATAGCCATGAAACACAATCTGTATACTTGTGAATTAATGGATAAAACCATTTTAGATTGCACAAAAAACAATAGGGAGCAACTTAAAAACAGGTTTTTTGTTGAAGAAGATCCAAAAGCGATATTAATGCTTGAAATACGTACAGATTCCGCTGAGGAATCTGACAAATTAGCAGATCATTTGATCAATGATCTACGAGCTAAAAAGTTGGGATTTTCGTTTCCTAAACTCGTGAATCAGGATATTGATAAAGCCCTGAATTTACGTAAAGCCGGCTTAGGCTTATTAGGAAATATTGTGGGAGATGAGAAAGCTGTTGCCTGCATTGAAGATACTGCGGTTCAAGTGAAAGATTTGCCCCTGTATATTTCAGAATTCACCAAAATGATGGAGGAATATGGACAGGAAGCCGTGTATTACGCCCATGCCGGTGCCGGAGAATTACATTTACGTCCTATTCTAAATTTGAAGAAAAAAGAAGATGTTGTTTTATTTCGCGAAATAACCACTAAAACGGCAAAAATGGTCAAAACATATGGCGGCTCTTTTAGTGGTGAACATGGCGATGGAATTGTTAGAGCTGAGTTTATTCCGAAAATGATAGGAGAAAAAAATTACGAACTCATAAGACGCATTAAACATACATTTGACCCTAACAACATATTCAACAAAGGAAAAATTGTAGATCCCTTTCCAATGGATGAAGATCTACGCTATGAAATTGACAGAGATGAACCCGAAATTGAAACTATTCAGGATTTTTCCGATAGTTTAGGAATACTAAGAGCCACGGAAAAATGTAATGGTTCTGGTGATTGTAGAAAACTACCAGAAGCTGGTGGTACGATGTGTCCAAGTTATAGAGCAACCCGAAACGAAAAAGATACTACAAGGGCTCGGGCAAATGCATTGCGTGAATTTTTAACAAATTCAAATCAAAAAAATAAGTTCAATCACAAAGAGTTATACGATGTTTTTGATCTGTGTTTAAGTTGCAAAGCCTGTGCAAGTGAATGTCCTAGTAATGTTGATGTTGCAGCATTAAAAGCTGAGTTTCTATATCAATATTATAAAGAAAATGCCATTCCTTTCAGAACCAGAATGTTTGCCAATAATGTAAAATGGAATAAATTAGGCAGTATCGCTCCCTTTTTAACCAATTTAATCTTGAACACTACAATCACTAAAAAAATAATGGGCATTGCTCCTAAAAGAAGCATCCCGAAATTAGCCAATACAACAGTTTTCAAATGGTATAAAAAAAATAAAAAGCGCCTTGAAGGTCAACCTAATAAACTTGGAAAAATCTATCTCTTCGTTGATGAATTCACCAATTATTACGATGCCACCATTGGTGTCGATACTATTGAATTATTGACAACTTTAGGTTATAGAGTATCCATAACAAACCACGAAGAAAGCGGCAGGAGTTTTATTTCTAAAGGTCTTTTGGACAAAGCCAAAGAAAAAGCCGACTTTAATGTGAGGTTTTTTAAAAATCTGATTTCCAAAAAAACTCCTTTAGTTGGAATTGAACCTTCTGCAATATTAACTTTTAGAGATGAATATTTAAGATTGGCTGATGATAAAATTGCCGCCAAGAATATTGCCATAAATGCGTTTACCATTGAGGAGTTTATACATCAAGAATTTGAAAAAAATAATATTAGTGCACAAAGTTTTACAGATCAGAAACAAACATTTAAGATTCACGGCCATTGTCAGCAAAAGTCATTGAGTAGCGTTGAACCTACTTTTAAAATGTTGTCTATTCCGAAAAATTTCAAGGTAACAATCATAAAATCAGGATGTTGTGGAATGGCAGGTTCTTTTGGATATGAAAAGGAACACTATCAATTAAGTATGCAGGTCGGAGAAGATACTCTATTTCCAAAGATCAGGAATACCGAAGAATCAATTGAAATTGTGGCTCCGGGAACCAGTTGCAGGCATCAAATTAAAGATGGAACACAAAGAATTGCAAAACATCCAGTCACCATTTTAAAAGGAGCATTGATCTAAATTGAAATTATTTTCGCATGAAGTATATTAAAGGGATTATTATTGTATTGCTTATCACCTTATACAGTTGTAGTGATGACGATAAAAATGACCCGGTCATCATTGAAGAGGAAGAAGAATTAATAGATATTTATGAACCTGACAATTCTTTTAAAGTAGTAGGATACTTGCCTTATTACAGATTTTCATCAGTGGCTTCAATTGATTTTAAAAACCTTACCTATGTAAATATTGCCTTTGGTAATTTGGACAGTAGCGGAAAAATAGAAATTGGCAATGGAGTACTTATTAAAAACACGGTTGATAAAATTAAAATTGATAATCCAGCAGCAAAAGTATTGCTTTCTATCGCAGGTGGTGCCATTTCAGATACACAAATCAGTAACTGGGTAAAATATTTATCTGAGAATAATCGGAAAAACACGATTATCAGCATGATAAACTTTATTGAAACAAACAATCTGGATGGTATTGATGTGGATATTGAAGGTTCCCTCTTACCTTTTATAGGGGCTAACTATAACAGATTTGTCCTTGAGCTAAAAGATCATTTACATGCAAAAGGAAAAGCTATCACGGCTGCTTTGATGCCCATTTCACTCGATCCTATTATTGCCAGTAGTACATTGCAGGCATTCGATTTTATTAATATCATGGCTTACAATGCTTCAGGGCTTTGGAATCTAAGTAATCCCGGGCCACATTCTTCTTTTGAATTTGCTGAAGAATCAATTGACTTTTGGATGACCACCAATAATATTCCAGCTCATAAACTAACATTGGGAATACCGTTTTATGGAATAAATTTTGACCCTGAAATAGCAGCAAGCACAACCTATGGAGAAATTATTACAGAAGACACTGAAAATGCATATGTTGATAACGTTGATCTAATTTACTATAACGGAATTCCTACTGTGGTTAAGAAAACTGAATTGGCTATGGAAAAAGTAAGCGGAATCATGATATGGGAATTGGGTCAGGATGCTTTTAATGAGCTTTCATTGGTTCGAGCTGTCAATCAAGTTTTAAAAGCTGCTCCTTGCAATGGAAAGTCAATTTCAACTTATTATGCCGATGAAGATAACGATGGTTATGGGAATAAGGAACAACCTTTTGAAGCCTGTGAAAAACCCACAGGTTATGTGGATAACAGAACAGATGCTGATGATACAAATTCAGAAATTCACTAAAATATATCGAGTATAATTTAAAAGTTAATCTAATGGGTAAAAATAACATTAAAGCAAAAAAATCAACTTCACCCTGGGCCTGGATCCCATCACTTTATTTTGCAGAAGGCATTCCTTATGTTGTTGTTATGACTGTATCCGTAATCATGTACAAACGCCTGGGAATTTCCAATACCGATATTGCATTATATACAAGCTGGCTGTATTTACCCTGGGTGATCAAACCATTCTGGAGTCCTATAATTGATCTGTTCAAAACAAAACGATGGTGGATCATAATTATGCAACTGCTCATTGGAGCTGGTCTCGGAGGTGTGGCTTTAACTATTCCAGCTCCCGGTTTCTTCCAGCTCACACTTGCCTTTTTTTGGTTGTTAGCCTTTAGCTCTGCTACACATGATATCGCAGCTGATGGTTTTTATATGATAGGTTTGGATGAACATAAACAAGCTTACTTTATTGGAATTCGAAGTACGTTTTATCGTCTTGCAATGATTACAGGCCAAGGATTGCTCATTATTTTAGCCGGCTTCATTGAATCATCAACCGGTCTTGAACCTGTTAATTTTTCTGTAACAACTCAACAAGAAAAAACTGAATGGAAAATACCTGTAGAAGAATCTAACATTGATGCAACTTCTGACGATAAGAGTTTTGAGGTTACCAATTTAAATATTGGTCTTGGGCTCAATAAACTGAGTTCAAAACAATCTGAAGATCTTAAAAGCTGGGCACACGATTCCAATATTCAGAATGGATTTTTACCTGAGGATAAAATAATAGAAAAGTCACCGTCATGGTGGAATGAAAATGTATCCGAGCCATTAAAACAACAATTAAAAAAATCATTTGGAAATGACAATGCCAAAATGAATTTAGGCAGTTATCAAGGTAATCTGGCAGTGATTGGCATAAGGTTAACTTCACCTCCTGAAACAGACGAAACAGTTGTGCTGAATTTGGATAGAAAAAAAGGCGATAAAAATTTATCCTTAGTACAAGGACAACGTTTGTCATTTACAGAACAAAACTGGAATAAACAAGCATGGGTATTGATTCAGGCGGATCCAAAATTAGAGATAGCAGTTACTACTTCCTTCGAAGGACTTTCGGGAAATATTCCCTTTGCTTGGTCAGTTACCTTTTTCGTGTTGGCCGGATTATTTGTCTGTTTTTTCATATATCACCGTTTTGCATTGCCAAAACCAGCAACTGATCTGGCAATTGCCGAAGGAAAAAGCATTGTCAAAGAATTTTTGAATACTTTCGTTAGTTTTTTCAAAAAAAAGAATATCGGTGCAGCAATCGCTTTTATTCTGATATTCCGTCTCGGAGAAAGTCAGTTGGTCAAACTGGCATCACCATTTTTACTTGAATCTCGTGAGGCAGGCGGTCTTGGTTTAACGACAGGAGATATTGGTCTTATATATGGTACCATTGGTATCATATTTCTGACATTGGGTGGAATTATTGGTGGTTGGGTGGCCTCAAGAAACGGACTAAAATATTGGATCTTATGGATGACCTTGGCTATAAACCTACCTAATTTAACCTATGTTTTCCTGTCAATTTACACCCCTGAAAATATGTGGCTTATTGCATCAGGAATCGCAATAGAACAATTTGGATATGGGTTTGGGTTTACAGCTTACATGCTATATATGATCTATTTTTCTGAAGGTAAAAGCAAAACGGCTCACTATGCCATTTGTACAGGATTGATGGCTCTTGGTATGATGATTCCGGGCATGGCATCGGGTTGGCTACAAGAAATAGTCGGTTATAAAAATTTCTTTATCTGGGTAATGATCTGTACAATTCCTGGATTTTTTATTATCAGGTTTTTGAAGATCAGTCCTTCTTATGGAATTAAGAAACAAGCATAAACTTGAGATCGACTTACTATTTTTTCACAGTTTAGATGAATTTTTCACATATTCGAAGGTGAAATTTTGAAGGTGTCATAGAAATCAGGTTATAAATTATCTCTGTAATCTAGCTGGTTTGCTAATATTATTATTTCTGTTTACAGCCTGAATTATAAAAATATGAACGTTTTTAAGCTCTTTTTTATGAAAATCAATGTGTTTTTCTCCGGTTAAGGCAATAATTTTAGCAAAGTTCTTAACGTTTATTATTTCGCCCTTATCAAATCGATACACGATGTATTTGACCGCCTCTTTTTCTTTGTTTTCTGCCAATGATTCCCAGCTTAAACGATATTTTCTGTTTTTTTGCTTGCATATTTTCAAATTATAAACAGGCTCCGGAATATATTCATTAGTACCATTTACAACAGGTGGAAGTATCGGATTCTTAAAATAATCTGATTTCAAAATCTGATTGAGTCCAAATGGGTCTTTTAGAAAAGTCTTTGCACTAAAAAAAACAGTCCCCTGAATTTGAGGTATACTTTTGTTTAAAATTAATTGTTTTTCAATTTCGGTAGGATGTTGTTTTCCCCATGCTATATTTTCTTTTTCTCTACCTGAACGATAGATTCCCTGTCCAATGAACAAGTTGGTATTAAAATTATTTTTTGCCCACCAATCAGCAATTTTTTTGTAATCGGCCTTTTCGTGCCCAATATGCCAGTAAGCTTGAGGCAACACATAATCCAACCATCCTTCTTTTAGCCATAATAAAATATCTGCATATAGATCATCATAATTGGTTTGTCCTGCATCTGTATCGGAACCTCTCGGGTCAGTACTTTTATTTCTCCAAACACCAAACGGACTGATACCAAATTGCACCCATGGTTTGATGGATTTAATGTTTGTATATAATTCTTTTATAATTAAATTTACATTTTGCCGTCTCCAGTCATCAAGATTACCGGGGTAAAACTCACCACCATAATCTTTAAATGCTTCCTCGTCGGGAAAACTTTTTCCAGCAATTTTATATGGATAAAAGTAATCATCAAAATGAATGGCATCAATATCATAATTTTGTACAATATCAGTGACAACTTTGTTAGTATAGGCTCTCACTTCAGGGATACCGGGATTAAAATATTTATTTTTCCCATAGTTGATGAACCATTCGGGCTTTTCGACGGTCAATCGAAAAGGATTTGATTTATTTTTCTTGTAATCTACTATGGCTCTGTATGGGTTTAGCCAGGCATGAAATTCCATCCCGCGTTTATGGGTTTCAGAAATTATAAAGGCCAGCGGGTCGTAATACGGTGCCGGAGCCTTATCATTTGCACCTGTTAAAAAAGAAGACCACGGTTCATATTTTGAATTATAAAAAGCATCCGCTGAAGGCCTGATTTGAAAAATAATTGCATTGAAATTTAAGCTATTGAACAGGTCCAAAAGCTTTATAATTTCAGTTTTCTGTTGCTCGGTACTTAAATTTTTTGAACTGGGCCAATCAATGTTTGCTACTGTTGCTATCCATACACCTCTAAATTCGCGTTCTTTATTTTCTTGCGAGTTCAAATATTGAAAAACAATTAAAAAAGTAAAAAGTAAAATGGTGCTTTTAGAGAATTTCATTTAGATGTAATTTTAGATTTAAAGATACAGCTAAAAAATCAACAATTTATGTAGCTTTTCATAGAATCTTAATTCATTTTCGCAATTTTTGATTTCTATTTTTCAAAATTAACTGTGGACCCTTTTTTTCCAACTTTCAATTCAATAGTTCTTCCTAAAATTAAAGCACGATTATCATCTTCATGTCCGGCAGGGAAATCAAATAAGACAGGAAAATTGTATTCCTGAAAAACATCCAAAATGAGCTGTTCCATCGGTTTTCCCCATTCTGTTGTATTCTTTCTGACCTTGCTAATTGAACCAACAATAACACCTTTACAGTTCTCAAAATAACCGGCTCGTTTTAAACTTTGTAACATGCGATCTATATGGTATGCGTATTCTCCAATTTCTTCAAAAAACAAGATCTTTCCACTGGTATCAATACTCGTTTCAGATCCTAACATTGTATGTAATAGAGTAAGGTTACCCCCAACAAGCTGTCCGGAAGCAATCCCCGGTTTATTATTTTTAGAACCTTCAATGTTGTAGGTCAGTTGCTTTCCAAAAATAGCATCTCTAAATGAATCCACATTTTCTTTTATTTCTTCAATATCATCAGTTAAACTTATACCCATAATACCATGAATAGATTCAAACCCGTAATTATGAATCTGATTGTGAATTACTGTTATATCAGAGTAACCAATAATCCATTTAGGATGTTCCTTAAACTTAGAATAATCCAGCTGATCTATAATTCTAACAGATCCATAACCTCCTCGAGAACACCAAATGGCCTTTATATTGGGATTATTCAATGCTTTTTGAAAGTCTGCTGCACGCTCTTCGTCAGTACCTGCAAATTGATTATTTTGATTAAAGACATTTTTGCTTACAACAACGTTTAAACTCCAGCTTTTAAGCAACGCTATGGCCTGTTGAATTTTATCTTCTTTATTTTTTAATATTCCCGCAGGAGAAACAATAGCAACGGTATCCCCTTTTTGTAAGTACGGGGGTTGTATCAATTTATGGTTTGAAGCTTCATTTATTGAAGAGGATCTAGAAGATTGTGCTGATAAATTATTTTGATGAACCAAAGCAATGAAAAGAATACTGCAGATTATTCGATTTAGAAACATACTTGTGATTTTTTGTAAATGTACGTTTTTTTCCAGCGCACCATTTACCTATGAAAACTCGGCAATTTATACTTCCTATTAAGTGTTTTCAATCTATTGATAATTTGCGTATTTTTACTGTTCACGCGTACGAATCCAACTAAAATATTCTAAAAATGAAGTATATCGCAATTTTTATTAGTTTTTTACTACTATTATCATGTAGCGGTTCAAAAAAGATAGTTGACAAACCCATTACGTTTAATGAGGAACGAAATCAACTGACTTTAGACTACCTATTAGACCGTTATGGACTGGAACAAGAAGCACCCACAATAATACCAAAAATGATTGTGCTTCATTGGACAGCAATTCCAACATTACAAAAGTCAATTGATGCATTCAAAAATGTGAATTTACCTGATTGGAGACCGGATATTAAAAATGTCAGTGGGCTAAATGTATCGGCACAATTTTTAGTCGATAGAGATGGTACAATCTACCGTTTAATGCCTGAAACCACAATGGCTAGACATGTTATTGGCTTAAACCATTGTGCTATAGGCGTTGAAAATGTTGGTGGTACTGAAGACACACCTTTGACACAAGATCAAACTAATGCAAATATTTGGTTGGTAAAATATTTGTCAAATAAATATGATATTGAATATTTAATTGGCCATTTCGAATACACCAATTTTGAAGGACACAAATTATGGTTGGAAAAGGATGCAGGTTACAGGACTCAAAAAACTGACCCTGGCAATGATTTCTTAAACGCCGTGAAAAAAGCTACTGAACATCTTAATTTTAAGCCAACACCTCAATAGAATACGCATTCATATGAAACGATTAATTATGCTATTAGTTGTATTGATTACTACAACTGCTGCCAGTCAAAAAAACGAAACTACATCCAAATTATATGAAACTTATGAGCGCTATAAAGAGACTAGTTTAGACAATCGCAGGGAAAAATATGTCGATATTCAACCTTTGATCACACAGCTTAAAACTAATTCGAAATATACTGTACAAAAAGTAGGGGAATCTATTGAAGGCCGGGATTTGACTTTAATTAGTATTGGTACCGGTAAAATCAATGTGTTTTTATGGTCTCAAATGCATGGCAACGAACCAACAGCAACCCAGGCTATTTTTGACATTTTTAATTTTTTAGATGGTGATGATTTTTCTGATGAAAAAAAAGCCATTTTGAACAATTTAACACTTCATTTTTTACCCATGCTAAATCCTGATGGTGCTGAACAATTTAAAAGAAGAAATACCTTGGGAATAGACATTAATCGGGATGCATTACGATTGCAGTCTCCTGAAAGTCAGACTTTAAAAAGGGTCAGAGATAGTCTTAGCGCTGATTTTGGATTCAATTTACACGATCAAAGTGTCTATTACAATGCAAAACGTACAGATAAACCTGCTACAATTTCTTATCTGGCTCCGGCATATAATTATGAAAAAGATATCAATGAGGTCCGCGCCAATGCAATGAAAGTCATTGTTTTTATGAATAACATTATTCAAAAATACGCACCAGGTCAGGTAGGAAGATATAACGACGATTTTGAACCACGAGCATTTGGTGATAACATACAAAAATGGGGCACAAGCACTATATTAATTGAATCCGGAGGGTTTCAAAATGATACAGAAAAGCAAGAAATTAGAAAATTGAATTATGTCTCAATATTATCGGCAATCTACACCATAGCTAAAGGTAATTATAAAAATATTTCAATTGACGACTATGAGAAAATTCCGGAGAATGATCGTAAATTATTCGATTTGAAAATTAAAGGTGTTACGTATAATCTTCTTGGCAATGATTATATAATTGATCTGGGTATCAACGTTTCAGAGGTTAATAATGCTGACAAATCTGATTATTATAATGTAGGAAGAATTATAGATCAAGGGGATCTATCTACATATTATGGCTATGAAACATTAGATGCCACAGGTTTCACTATTGTAAAAGGCAATATATACCCAAAAAAAATAAAAACCATCAATGACTTATCGGATTTAAATTTTTATGACCTTCTGAAATCCGGTTATACATATATTCAAATGGAAGAACTTCCTAAAGATAAAAATGAAATATCCCTACCCATTCATTTGATAGATCCCAATTATGAGATTCCTGAATTTAAGATAGTAGTTGGCGCTAACCCAACTTTTTTGCTGCAAAAAAATAATGAAATTGAATATGCCGTAATCAATGGTTTCCTCCTTAATTTAAACACAAAAAGCAGTAACTTTAAAAATGCATTGATTTACAAAAAGTAAATCATTAGTCCTTGGGTTTTTTCTATTCGTTAAATATCGATCCCGGTTTTGAAGTTTTTTATCAATAACCTGATTTCTATGACACCTCCAAATGATTTTTATAAAAAGTTTGGTTTTTAACTAAAGCAAAAATAATATGTGTTATTTTATTTCTTACAGCATTTAAAACACTCATTTTATTTTTTCCTTCAGCTATTTTTCTTTTATAATAAATGCTAAGATTATTTTCTAATCTAATAGCACTTAAAGCTCCCATGTGTAACAATGTTTTTAAGTTTTTATCTGCATATAGAGAAAGTCTGTTGTTTCCAAATTTAGAGATTCCAGAGGAATTAGAAAAAGGGACAACTCCGGAGTAACAAGCCAGTTTTCTTGGTGTTGTAATCGTTTTAAACTCATTTGTTTTTACAATAATATTCCAACATAGAATATTTCCAACACCGGGAACAGATTTTAACTGTGTTCTTAATTTCTTCAACGATTCGTCTTGGGATATTAATTGATTGATTTCTGTTTCAATATCTTTAATTTGTTTTTTAAGTTCTTTAATTAATCTATTATTTTTAGTGGTTAGAGATCTGGCAGTCTTCTTGTTGGATAAAAGTATATTTTCTTTGTTTTTGGTTAGTAATTGTTTCTTTTGATTTACCCTAAAACGCCTTTCTGACAACAATATCTGTATCAATCTTATTTCATTTCTTTGAGGTATATAAGATTGTGACTCATCATTATTTTTTTTGATAAACTGAGCTATTCTAAAAGCATCAACCTTGTCATTTTTTCCTCTTACCAACCCCATACTCTTTTTTATATGTAATGGATTAATTACATAAAAAAAGCATTGAAGATCGGGCATTAATTCCATTAAAACCCAAGAGTATTTTCCTGTATTTTCAATACAAACATAATCTTTTGAGGCCTCTGATAAATGTGTTTTAAAGAATCTTAAAATCTCTTTTTTAGTGTTTTTAATTACAAAAAATTCTTAAAGTTTTGAAAGAATACAGATGTCTAAAGTATTCTTACTAACATCTATTCCAATAAATTATGCTTTTGTTTTCATATCTTTGTTTTAACAGATTAAATAGTTTAACTCAACTCCTTAATAATGGGCTTTAAATCCCGAATTTCTATTTGAGTTTCAACTAAAAACGGAAAAGGTCTGAATCAAGTTATAAGCTTTGTGCTTTGAGTTCGACATAGTGTACCTTTTCCGTTTTAAATATAAATAATATTATAAAAACAAATCTAAAGGAGTTCGACCTAAGATTTAATTCACAGAATTTAAAGAAAAGTTAATATTTAAAGAATCCAATTTTTATAATATCTTGATATTTGAATTCCCTGTGGGTTTGATGAATTTTACCATATTCTTGTCAAATTTCATCAAACTAACCAGTTAGACCTTCAAAATTTCACCTTCGAATATGTGAAAAATTCATCTAAACTGTGAAAAAACATTAAGTCGAACTCAGGTTAATAATTATCCCGTAACCATTCAAAAACAGATTGCATTCTTTTTTTAACCTCGGTTGTTGGCTTTGTATAATGGTTATTCATAAAGCTAAAAATCAGCGTTTCTCCTGAATCTGTAATTAAATAACCACTTAAAGAATAATTATTTCCCAGAGATCCGGATTTTGCATAAATATAAGGTCTGGGATTTCCTGCATACCAATTTTTTAGAGTACCGGATTTTCCACCTACAGGGAACAGATTAAATAATCGATCTCTTGGAATATCAGCGTATAGTTTAGTGAGTATTTTCACAAAAGAAACAGGTGTAAACAAATTATACCTGCTTAAACCGGAACCGTCAACCCACCGAGGTCTTTGCTTTAATTCTTTCAGTTGATTTTCCAGAATGAGCTTTCTTATTTTATTAGAACTCAATGTGTCAGAAAGCGTAGATGAAGACAGGATCAGTAGTTGTTCAGCCAAAAAATTATCACTTACAAACATCATTCGCTTATACAATGAATCAGACGGAACACTATATGCAACGAGTTCCATCTTTTTTGGAGAGCTATTTACTAAAGTTACTTTGTTTGGTAGTATTGCATTCCATAATTCAGTAATTAATAAGGAGTCGATCACTAAAGGAATTTCAATCGTTTTATTTTTTTCCGGATTGTAAAAAAATCTGTTTTTATTATAATTTCTACTTCGTTCGGTGGTAGAATAATCTAATTTCTTTTTTAATACTTTGGGAATACTTTGCAAGCTGTCCAGATTACGGACAGTAATCACATTTCCGTACATAGGGAAACTGCTTCGTTCCGGACTGAAATAAGTATCATAGTCTTCCCAGGCCCAACCGGGCCCAAACTTATCATCCGATAAATTATTGAGAACTAAATTTACTTTTTTAAAATTTTTCACCATGTTCAATGCCGTGCTGTCTTGAAAATAAGAATGTAAAAAAGAAGGATCACCAGTTCCTTGAATGGTAATTGTATCTTGATCAATGGTATACTTAAAAGCTGGGATTTTCTCCGGTAGTACTTGCAGAGCAGTATATAATGTAATTATTTTAGTATTGCTCGCCGGAATAAAGTATTTATTCCCATTATAGTTAATAATAGTATCATTTGTTTCAGGGTTATAGATCAAGAGTCCTGTAAATTGATTATCATAAAAACTTGAGTCGAAAGTTTTGGTTATTTTTTTAGCAATCTGTGCCGATTTACAACTAATTAAAAAAAGTGCTAAACCTAAAATCAGATAAATTCGACTTGACATATCATTAAATTTTGAGTAATAAAGAATTTCTTGAAACCAACTATCCTCGAGGCAAAGCCATAGAGGTATTTCGCTGGTTTCATTTCGACCTAAAGGTCAAAAATCGTAATTCTGTTATTTAGATTCCCGTTTTCACGGGAATGACAATTTATGCGGAAACCCCGACGCAGGCATCGGGGAATTCTTTTCAATTAAATAGTGCTGTTAACTAGACATAAATCCAATTATCAGGTAAAGAATTGTGGTTATAACACCACCTATCAGTGCATAGGGTAGCTGTGTTTTAACATGATCAATGTGGTCACTTGCTGAGGCCATGGAAGAAATTATAGAGGTGTCTGAAATAGGTGAACAATGATCGCCAAAAATTCCTCCTCCTAAAGTTGCAGCAATAACCAGAGTTAGATCTGAACCATGAATATTAGCCATTGGAATGGAAATTGCCAGCATAATTGCAAAAGTACCCCATGAAGTTCCTGTTGAAAACGCTATAAAAGAACTGATCACAAAAACAATTGCCGGTAAAAATTCCGGAGAAAGCCATTCTTTCGACCAGTTGGCGACAAACTGCCCTGTACCTAATTGATTACAAGCATCACTAATTGCAAACGCAAGCAACATCAAAAGTGCTAATGGCATCAATTCACTGATTCCTTTTAAAATCAGATCAACCATCTCTTTTGTTTTCATAATTCCTTGTGCCCTATATAAAATCATGGCAACAAATATTGAAGCAATAACCGCATATAATACGGAAGATGAACCAGAACCTTTTCCTATTGCTTGTGATAAATGATCCGAAAAAGAGCTATACTTTTCAACCTCACCCCAACCAGTATATGCTAAGTTTACAGGCATCATAAGTACCATGGTTAATAAGGGGATAACCATATTATAAGATCTCGCTTTGATACCCTCTTTTGGTTTGTAGGATGTTATTGTTTCTGAAATCATAGGTTTGGCATTATCATTCAATAACTTTCCTGTTTCCTTAGTTCTTTTTTCGGCTTTTTTCATCGGACCAATATCCTTTTTTACTATGATTACAATAAATACTGTTAAAATTGCTAGTAAAGGATAAAAATTGTATTTGATTGAAGACAATAACATTGAAAAAGGATTCTCAATACCTTGAGTAAGCAACAAACCCATAATAAAGGCGCCCCATGCATTAAAAGGTATAATAATGGAGGATGGTGCAGAACTTGAGTCGGCGATATAAGCTAGTTTTTCTCTTGGAATTTTTAACTTATCGAAAACCGGTCTGTACAGAGTACCGACAGTTAATGAACTAATACTTGTTTCTACAAAAAGAAGCATCCCAGTAATCAAAGCTAAAATTTGAACAATAACTCTACTGTAACCTTTTTGTTTTTTCTCAAAATATACAATTAATTTATTAATCCTATTTACAAAGCCCTCAACCCCCCTTGAATACTGAATAAATAATAAAAGCGCACCAACAAGTGCACTGAACATGATGGTTCTTGTATTTCCTTTCGAATTAAATACATTAACCAAACCTTCAATTGCTGCTAAGCTACCTTGTAGAAAATTCCAATCATTTATAATTACCCAGGAGAACCAAATACCAAAAAGCAATGCTATATATACTTGTTTTGTTCTTAAAGCAAGAACGATTGCTATTATTGGAGGTAAAATAGATAAAAATCCGTAGCTATCCATATATTTTATATGTAGAATTGGTCAGTTGGTAATTTATTGAAAACGATGAATATACTAAAACTTACTAAAATCATCGATATGAATTTTTATTTTCCTTCCTGAAACTTACCGAATTACTAAAATTATTAAATTAGAAAATCAAATTAAAGAAACCCCAGTACCGCAAAGTTCACTATACATAATTACTCCATCTTTAATTGTTACACCGGTAGCAATATCGCTTTCCAAAAGTAATGCTCCATCCATATCAACATAATCCAACAAGGGCAATAAATGAGCAATTGCTGAAATCCCAACTGATGACTCTGTCATACACCCGACCATGGTTTTCATATTTAACGCTCTCGCCTGAGTTAACATTCTTCTTGCTGAAGTCAAGCCGCCACATTTTACCAATTTTACGTTAATGCCGTGAAAATGATTGTGACATTTTGCCACATCTTCTTCAATTTGACAACTTTCATCTGCAATAATGGGTAGAACGGATTTTTGAAATACTTCTCTATGGGCTTCCCAATCATCAGCTTTCATAGGTTGCTCTAAAAATTCAACACCCAATTCTTTTAAGGCAACAGCATTTTTAAGCGTTTCTTCAACAGTCCAACCGCAATTAGCATCAATTCTAAAAATTGCATCTGTATGCTTACGGAGTTCCTTTACTATTTTAATATCTTCCTTAGTTCCTAATTTGATCTTATAAATTGGCCAGGGAACTTCCTTCATTTTAGCTATCATTTTTTCTATGGATGCAATTCCAATTGTATAATCAGTCAAAGGATTGGAACTAATGTCATAATTCCACAACTCGTACAATTTTTTTCCTTTTTTCCGTGCATATAGATCATTATAAGCAAGATCCAAGGCGCACAAAGCAAACATGTTATTTTTTAAATGAGGATACATTTTATTCCAGAATTCTTCAGGTGTTGCATTCGTTTTCTCTTCAATAAAAGGCTTTAATGTTTTTAAATCCTCCATCATTTTTGGAACCGTAATCTTATAATATGGGTTGGAAGTTGTTTCTCCATAACCAGAAAATTCTCCTTCCTTCAACTCAATTAATAAGTTGCGTTGTATATCATACGATCCTCTGGAAATAGTAAATGTGTGACGTAATTTTAGATCGTAAGGTTTAAGTATTAAATGCATATGATAAAATATTCTAAATCGAAAAATTTATTGTAATGAGGTTATTTTATGGTTTTAAATAATTGATCCTTTCGCAAAGTTAATTGATTTTATATTCTGAATTGTATGTTCCTACTGTTTTTCGGTTTATCCCGATAAATAAAGAATTTTTTGAAACTAACTATCCTCGATGCAGAGCATACGAAGTATTTCGCTAATTTCATTTTGACCTCAAGGTCAAAAATCAAAATTCTGTATGATAGATTCCCGTTTTCATGGGAATGACAATTTCAATGGATACCCTGCCGTGGCAGGCAGGCCCGACGCAAGCATCGGGGAATTCTTTTCAATTAAACTTTTGAAATATTTATCAGAATTGAACATAGCATAATTTATCCCTTTCTCCCATAATATCAACCAAATGACAAGGCTCATCTGTTAATGTTGCAAGATTTAGGGATTTTGACCTGAAAATTATATCTCCTGAATGTGCTTCATTTTCTTTTTGTAACTTCATATAAAAGTCGGCATCTCCATAAGCTTCATTCTGTAGCATTTCTGCATCGTACGCCGCATCCAATTCAGGATCATCAACATCAACATTTGTTGCAAATAAGCTTGCTGTTCCAATCGTAAAGGCTAATGCCAGTAATTTAAAATTTTTCATAATTAATAGTTTATAGTTAAACTTGTTTGATAATTCAAATGTAGGTTGAAAAGGCCTTAAAAACATTTTGTGAATGGTGATTAACAAATGTTTAACCTGGTGACTTCATTCACATACAGATCAATAAACAACCTGAAATTGATGTATGTTGCTGAATTACAGTGTTTTACTTATAATATTAAAAGACTAATTACTCTCTAAATTAAAATGCTTATTAACTTAATTTAACTTAATTTTTATCATTTTATTAATAATCATTATCATGTTTGTCTTCGAATTAAAGTTAAATAACAAAGTTAAATTATTAAAAGTCATAAAATTGAAATAAAATTATTACTTTGCAGTAATTAAGCAACTTATGACTTAGTTCAATTGCTTTTATCTACCCCATATTAATTTGATTATTTAATCATATTATGCATTGTTATTTATTAACTCCTCGACTAACCCCATAATCCCAGCTAATTATGAAAAAATTATTATGGAGGCATTTTTTGTGGATATTTTACCCGAAATTAAAAAGCATGGTCAAAAATTTAATGAAATAACTTTATTAACCAACGATCGTTGGGTTTCAATTGACAATATTTTATATAATAAAACGGTCTACATTTTTAGACGTAATGAGGAATTATTAATATCTAAAAATGGTTTAGTGGAAAAAGCTAATTGGAAATATCTTGGGAATCAATCAATCTCAATAAATAAAGAGGGTGATAGATTTTTATTAGAAAAAGGTTTTTATGATAAAAACATCCTTGTCTTCAAGATAGAGGGTTCTGAAGAACATGTAGTTTTTGTAAATGAAAATAGCTATAACGGATATCTTAATTCAATTGGTAAAGTTCAGGGGTTTTTAGCTCATAAATATCTTGGGAATAAAATGAATTATTATTACCAAAAATTAATCCAGTCGAGAAGAGTAAAAACATTTGAAGGAAGAAGAAAAAAAGAAATTAAACAAAGAGATAAAAACACGTTAAA
>PVMK01137279.1_pt1 | contig 22448 bp, 28 predicted proteins | sample 1853481 | NCBI WGS metagenome assembly PVMK01 (sample SAMN08533507, study PRJNA380276) | Marine sediment metagenome, whole genome shotgun sequencing project. | reverse complement strand
TTCCTTTGATATTTATTCCACAATTTGACAAATTTTGACAGGTAGGAATAAAGCATTATGAATGAAAATAAAAATTCAGTCTATTTCCCTCTCCTGCTAAATATTACTAACTATCCCTGTTTAGTAGTCGGGGGTGGAAAGTAGCATTAAGAAAAGTTACTTCTCTCCGGAATTTCAAGTCAAGGTAAGCGTTCTGGCTCCCCAAATATGCAAACCACTTTTAGAGTTACAAAGAAAACACAAAATTAAGGTAATTAAAAAAGTATATGCGACAAGAATACCTTAATAATTTTAAAGTTGTTTTTTGCGCAACGGATAATCCTAAAATAAATAGGATGGTACGAAAGGATTGTACTGAAAAAAATATTCTGTTAAATGTTGCGGATATACCGGACCTGTGTGATTTTATTTTACCGGCAATTGTAAAACGGGGGGACTTAACTATTTCGGTTTCCTCCCAGGGTATTGCTCCTTTTTATGCAGCCGAACTAAGAAGAAAATTGGATCATATTTTTCCATCCTATTATGAAAAGGTAATTGAGCTTGCCGGGGAATTCAGAAAACTTGTACTGAGTAATAAAAATTATAACGCACCTAAGGTAAGAGAAAAGGCTTTTAGGAATTTTTTTATGATAGACTGGAAGAAAGTTTTAGCTAATGAGGGAAAGAAAAAAGCAAATGAATACATGCACCAAATTTTAAAAGATTTATAAACTTAAGAATGATCATGAATAAACCAACAGGTAAAGTATTTATTGTAGGAGCCGGACCTGGTGATCCGGGGCTTATAACTTTGAATGCATTGGAAAAATTAAAACAAGCAGATGTTGTTGTATATGATAGATTAATTAATAATGAATTATTATCATTTTGCAGTGAAGATTGTGAGAGAGTGTTTGTAGGAAAAGAATCCGGGTATCATGTAATAAAGCAGGATAAAATAACCGAAATATTAATTAAAAAATCAAAAGCAGGTCTAAATGTTGTTCGCCTAAAGGGCGGCGATCCGTTTGTTTTTGGCAGAGGATCTGAGGAAGCACTTGATCTTAAAAAAGCCGGAATTGAATTTGAAATAATTCCCGGCATAACATCCGGTCTTTCGGCACCTGTTTATAGCGGAATACCAATTACTCAACGCGGACTTATCACTCAATGTATTTATAACTGCGCACGAATGCCCCGATAAACCGGGAACACAGGTAGATTGGGATAAGTTAGCAAAGCTGAAGAACACCTCGCTAATAATTTATATTGGGTGCATCCAGGATCGAAACAATAAGTGAAAAGCTAATAAAATATGGAATGGATCCTTCAACACCTGTTGCAGCAATCGAAAATGGAACCTTACCTAAGCAAAGAACATTAACCGCACGGCTTGATAAAATTGCAGGAGATTTTAAACAACAAAATTTTCATGCTCCCGTAATTATTATGGTTAGTCCAACAATTGCGTTCAGGGAAGATATTTCCTGGTATGAAAAGAAACCATTATTCAATAAGAGAATTGCCGTTGCCGGAGCGCAAGAACAAATTGATGATTTACATAATATGCTTTATGATCTTGGCGCAGAGATCTTTCCACTTAATGTACAGAGGACTCAATTAAACATTCCGGATATTAATTTTAAGAAATTATTTTCAATAGATGATTTTGAATGGATATTGTTTACCGGTAAAAACGGAGTTAAATATTTTTGGGGGTTACTGCAGAAAGAAAATTTAGATGCCCGGATATTTAGCGGTAAAAAAATTGCGGCTGTTGGTTCCGGAGTAGCAAAAACCATCAAATCCTTTGGGCTAAATCCTGATTATAGTTCTGAAGAATTTAACCCCGGATTCCTTTCGCAAAGATTCTCTAAAAAACTACAAAATCGCCGGTAAAAAACTTTTAAGAATTTTGGATGATTCACCTCTTGATAAAATATCTAACGAGCTAAATAAATCGGGACATAAAAACTCATTCAATAAAAGTCTTCGATATTTTACCAGATCAACCTAAACCCGAACTAATTGCTGAGCTTCAAAAGCACTACCCGGATGTATTTATATTTACCTGTCAATCAAGTATAGATAATTTTTTTAATGTTCTGGGATCAGAAACTGCCGCCGAAATACTAAACAACTGCGGATCAATTGTGGTTGACCCGGTTACGCCGGATGCCTTAATGTGAAAAATATTCGAAGTGAAAAAGTGCCGGCTAATTATACAATTAATAATATTCATGATATTGTTAACAAATTGATTTAACTTTCGAACATACTATCAAATAAATAAATGGAACTTATATGGAAATCTTTTATGATCTGATCAGGTTTTTTCACGTTATAAGTTTTGTATTCATGGCAGTTTTGTTATTTAACCTAATTGTTGCTAATGAGCGGGTTTTACTTGGTTTATCATTTAACTATGATGCGGACACACATTTGGAAAATATTATCAAGAACGGTGTGAAGTGGTGCTATATATTCCAACTGATCATTCTGGTTACAGGAGTATTATTACTGGTAATGGGATCAATTGGAATAGAGGCTTTATGGAGTGATTGGATCGTTCTTTCTAAAACAATTATATTAATAATTTTGATGGGTACTATCTCCTACGTGTATTTCAAATTGCAGCCAAAAATTGAATCATTCCTTATCGATGTTACAGCGGGTTCAGAAATTCCTGATGATGTCATTCTACAATTAAAACCTTACCGGATTCTTAGAAAATGGATGACTTCATTCTACCTTTTCCTGGTTATTACAGCCATTGTTTTAGGAAATCAAGTTTATGCTACGTTTAATCCGGTTCTTACTATAATTTTAATCGGGTTAGCCGGATTATTTTCTATAAAAGCTGATAAAATTCTTATCCGGTTTGGTTGGATTTAAGTATCAAATGGAATTACAAAAGTCTTAACTTCCTTAACTCCATCAATATTCTTCAATAGTTTTTCGAATTTTCTAGAAAGTTTTTCTTCAACAGATAAGGATGATTCAAGGCTGATAATAATTACACCGTCTTTACTTTTAACATTGGCATCCGGAAATTTATCTACAATAACTGAATAAGCTTCGGCAGCTATTAACATATCTTTTAACTTATTTTTAGATTCTGTTGTTGTTTGAAAACAGGCACGCCGGGAAAGATTATTTAACAAATTAACAGTCCCATCCACTTTTAAACAATCAATATGTAACACTACGTCATACAATTCAGGAGATTTTGTATCTACTCCGTAGAGTTGCATACTCCATTTACTTCTTTCAGTATCAATTTTTTGTATGATTTGGCGAGCCTTTTCTTTAGAAACATTTTCACGTATCATTACTGTATCAATTCTAAAATCTATATTAGCGGTAACCCGCACCTTCAAAATATTTGGTATTCCCTGTGTAAAAAAATGTCCTGCCAATCCGTGATAAACTACATTATCTTTTTGTATATGTTCCAGTAATGCCTTCCGAATAAAAGCAATGTATTTCTTTTTTCCATATTTTAATTTATCTAACACAGACGGAGCGTCCTGAATCGCCTGAACGATTTTTACTTCAGGTACATTAAAATCTTTAGATGCCTTTAAGAGTATTTCTCTGGAAATACATTCATATCCTAATTTTTTGGAAAGTTTCTGGGCAATTTCCTTACCTCTACTATAGGAACCTCTGGAAATTGTAATTATACCCATATTAACCTCTTTGTTATTCGATAACCTATTTTTTCATCACTTAATTTTAACAACACACTTGTTTCCTAATGTAATTTCCGAACCAGAATTATCAGGCTCAATAATTAATACAATTTAAAAATAGCATAATGTATTAATCCTAAATCCTTAATGAAAAAACTAACATTAAAAAACAAAATCATTTCCCGATGTTCAATCTTTTTGTGTGGAGTTGCGAGAATAGGCTTTGGCAGCTAAAAGCATTTTATTAATCTTTTTCTTTGATTCGGGTGTACTCAGAAAGCATGGGCTCTTAGCCAAATCAAAAATAAATTCAACAGCATCATCCACATTTAAATTATCAATATGTAAAACGACATCATATAGTTCCGTATCGTTTGTATCTATTCCATAAAGGTACATGCTCCATTTTCTTCTTTCAACATCGATATTATATATAAGTTTACGCGCTTTTTCTTCAGAAATGTTTTTTCGTTCCATTACAACATTAATTCTATATTCTAAATTTGCAATAATTCTTACCTTTAGAATATTCGGAATTTCTCTGGTAAAAAAGTTTTCTGCAAATCCGTCATACACAATATTATCCCTTTGTATATATTCAAGAAAGGCTTCACGAATAAAAGCAGTATATTTCTTTTTTTCATCTTTTAAATGATCTAACACGGAAGGAGTATTATGATTTACATGAGTGAGTTGAATTTCCGGTATATTGAAATCTTTCGATGCTTTCAAGAGCATTTCTCTTGAGATACATTCGTAGCCTAATTTTTTGGATAGTTTTTGAGCAATCTCCCTCCCTCTGCTATAAGAACCTCTGGAAATTGTGATGATTCCCATTATTATCTCCTTATTTTATGAAATCCCTCTGCATCATCAAAAGAAATTTGATTAACGATAATAGGAGTTAAAAGAAAAACAAAATTACAAGATAGAACATGAATTAATGAACTAAGTTTAGACAATTATTTTAAAGAAAATAAAATGAAGTTTTTCTTAAACAATAATAAGAAAAAAATATCCGATTGTCAGTGAAAATTCTATACTCAATAAAATATATTTTTTAAAACAGGAGCTATTTGATCTGGCTCCAGATCTACATGCTGGGATACATAATTATTAAACAACATTATGATTACAAACTTCCTAATCTCTTTGATATTATTTGAATTATTAACAAAATTTAAACGTTTGAATATTCGTATTTTGATTGATAGTAATCTTAGTATCATTTTCTCTCTTCTTTATAAACATTTAAAACTTATGCATCTGGATACAGGTTGTAAAGAAATCGTTTTCAGAAAAGTCTTTTCTCCAAAGAAAATCAAAACAGAAACAACTTATTATTATTTAATTATTTTTAGTCAATTAATAGATTTAAGAATAGAAGGAAAATCCAAATCATTCAAGTATAGTGTTTCAGAGTATGGTAATAAATAATCTTTAAAGGATTTGGTTAATGTTAAGCACACAATATAGAATTTCAATATTTTTATTCTTGATTATTCTATGTTCAATTTTAATAATTTTTGTACCTCAGCTATTTGCTTCTGAAACCCTTAGTGCAATAGAAACAAATACACAACAGCCATGGTGGTTTTATCCACTTGTTCTGTTGCTACTTTCCTTCGTTCTTGGGGTGTTTGCAGTTCTTGCGGGTGTTGGTGGTGGTGTTCTCTATGTACCAATAGTAAGCGGCTTTCTACCCTTTCACCTTGATTTTGTGAGAGGAGCCGGATTGATTGTAGCACTTGCAGGTGCCCTTGCAGCAGGACCAGGATTACTTAGAATAGGTATGGCAGACCTCAGACTCGCAATCCCTATGGCGTTAATTGCTTCAACGTGTGCAATATTTGGTGCAATGATAGGACTGGCACTTCCGACTGATATGGTTCAGACATTACTCGGGGCAACGATTCTAGGTATAGTTCTGTTAATGTTAAAAGCAAAAAAATCTGTTTTCCCTGATGTTCCTAAGCCGGATGCTTTGTCTCAAGCATTACGAATAATGGGAGTTTACCATGAGCCCACAATTAACAAAGATATTAATTGGCAAATTCATAGAACGCCGATTGGTCTGTGTTTATTTGTAATTATTGGTGTAATGGCTGGTATGTTCGGGCTTGGCGCAGGATGGGCTAATGTTCCTGTTTTAAATCTTGTGATGGGCGCCCCGATAAAAATTTCAGTTGCGACAAGTAAATTTTTACTTTCAATAACAGACACCTCCGCTGCCTGGATTTATATGAATAACGGTGCTGTGCTTCCATTAATGGTTGTGCCTTCAGTTGTAGGAATTATGCTTGGTTCTTTTGTGGGAGTAAGAATTCTTACTGTAACAAAGCCGGCTTTAATCAGAAAATTGGTTATTGTAGTTTTAGGAATTGCTGGTACCAAAGCACTATTAAAAGGATTAGGGATAGGATAACAAGGAGATTTATATGGCTTTAAAAGCAACAGAAGAACAAGTCTTATACGCAAAAATCCTTAACATAGGTATGCTTATAGGACTTGTCGGGCTTGTTGTCGCTTTTATTATATACTGCGCAGGTATCCTGGAACCACTTATTCCATTGGAGAAAGTACAAACCTATTGGGTTTTATCGGTGTATGAGTATCTTGAGCAAAGTGGTATACAAGCTGGCTGGGCATGGTTCGGAAAATTGCAATTTGGAGACATGCTTAACTTTTTACCGATAGCATTTTTATCATTGCTAACAATAGTATGTTATATTGCCATTCTTCCGGGATTAATACGAAAGAAAGATACTGCCTATGTTGTTATTGCCGTTCTTGAAATTATTGTATTAGCTGTTGCAGCTTCAGGAATATTAGGTACGGGGGGACATTAGTAATAACAAGTAGATTACCTGTTGTAATTTATACCTCGTTCACTTTCCAATTCTCATCAACCCATAATCCAATAATTTAATTAGCAAGTGTAATAGGCATTCCCATAAGCGGCCAAAGAATTGTTACAACCAATCCTAAAATAATCAACAGTATAACACTTGCGGGAATACCACATTTAAAAAATTCACCAGATGAAAATTGTTTTGAATCGTAAGCAATAGCATTTGGAGCCGCACCAACTAACAGCAAAAACGGCATACCTGCCACAACTAATGAAGCAAACAGAACAACTTCCGGTGCAACGTTCAGGTAGGGGGCAATAACTAAAGCCACTGGTAGAGTTATTGCAATAGCAGCTACATTCATAATAAAATTGGTCATTAACATAACCAAGAATGCAATACCCATTACAAAAACGAACCAGTGAGCATTCTGGAAAAATACGAGCCAGTTTATAGCTAACCACTCGGCTGCACCTGTTTCCCAAAGGCAAAAGCCAATGCTCATAGCTCCTGCAAAAAGTAATATTATATTCCACGGGAATTGCTTCAAGATCATTAATATCAAGTATTTTAAATACAAAAAACAGAACAGAAGATATCAAGATAATTGCTGTTTTATTTATTGGTTGAAGTAATGGTATAAAAGAGATCAATACCATTGTTATGATACATCCAAAAACAATAATCATTGTCATAATTTCCTGCCGGCTAAGGGAACCGAGTTCAGCATTAAGTTGTTTTGCTCTCTTCTTCAAACCGGGAATCACTTTTTTCTCCGGTTTAAAGAATACCATAATGAAACCCCACAAAATAAAAGTCATAATCCATCCAACGGGAAACATGTAATAACTTAATTCAAAAAAGGAAATGTTCCTTCCAACAATATCACTGAAAGAAAACTGATGGCTACTGCACCCCGCGCTGCACCCAGAAAGTGTTATTATACTGCCGGCGCCTGCAACATAAGCCATCCCAATAAAAAGACCCTTTCCGAATTTTGTCGGTTCACTTCCCTCTCCATAAAGACTATAGATTGCTAATAAAAGCGGATATATTGTTGCCGCGACAGCAGTGTGTGCCATAAAATGTGTAAGGGTTGCGGTTAATATAAAACTGCCCAGGTAAATCATACTGGTTCTTTCCCCAACGATAGAGAGCATCTTGTATGCTAACCGTTTTGTTAAGCCAGTCTTGGTAAAAACCAAACCGATCATAATGGAGGCAAAGATAAACATCACCGATGGATCCATAAAATCATTAAATGCTGATTTGGCTGGACGAATTAAGAAGAGGACCTGGAGTACGCCAATGGTAAGACTTGTAATACCAATGGGTAACACTTCAAATAACCACCATGTACCTGCAAGGAGGAATATAGCTAAAGCACCTTTACCTTCTTTACTTAATACAAAATGTTCACCCATTGGATCCACAGCGTCTGGTAGTGGAGGAGCATAATAAACTACAGCAAATAGTGTTATTCCCAGAAGGAGGAAAAAAATTCGTTTCAATTCACTTTTTAGTTCAGTAGAAACGTTTTTCAATTTGTATTCCCTTTTATAAAACTTATCTATAATATCATTTATAAAATAGTAACCAGATTTCAATCGCTATTCATAGAGCACTATCCGGAACAAGAACTAATCCTATCGGATATTTCTCTGAACACATCAGTCAATCTCAGTATTCCCACAATATCTTCTCCTCTTGTTACAAGAAGAGATTGATGACGCCCCATAATAAGTTGATGTATGGCTTCATTTAATAAACTATCTTCTTTAACGTATTCACCTTCTGCAGGCGTGTACATAATAGTTTTTACTATTATTTTGACTGCTTTTTTGCAGATGTCGTCAAGAGCATTTTCCCAGAGGTGATGCTCGTTTAGTGTATACTTAAGGTAGTCCTGGCTGAAACCAAAGCGGGATAAGGATTGGGGATCATCAATTTTTAAATATTTTGGTTCCAAAGCCCTTATCACGTCTAATTGGCTAAGCTTACCTACAATTCGATTCTTTTTATCAGTGATGAGAATTGCTCTATGCCGATCACGCGTATGATCGAAATTCTTTTGAACTTTTTTCAAGGCTTTAACCGCCTCAGTTAAAGTAGCATCTTCGGAAACGGTAGCATAACCGGAAAGAGGAACCATTAAATCTTTTACCGTTAATATATCCACGTTAGGACTCCTTTTTTAATAAAGGTTTTTTTAACAACCATTTGACTACAAAATATTTGCAAAATTCCATGTATACCCTTCTCCCTTATTTTTACCAGCCGCGTTTTTTTAGAATATTATTAATCTCCGCCTGACGAATCTTGTCTCTCTGTTCTGCCACTAACTGGTAAGCATTATTAATCATCTCAATTAATTCATCAGTATCTGTTGGTTTCATCAGATAATCGAATGCCCCGTTTTTCATTCCTTCAATTGCTGTTTTAACCGTAGCATGACCGGTCAGCATTATAACCTGTGAAAGTTGTTCTATTTTTTTAATCTCTTTTAAAGTTTCTACACCATCTTTACCGGGCATCTGCACATCCAGCACTATAACGTCAAATTCATTCTCTTCAACAAGTTTTATTGCTTCATCTCCATTTAATGCTGTTGCAACATTGAAATCCCTTAACTGAAGGCGTTCAGCCAATGATTCAACAAAGTCCTTCTCATCATCTACCAGAAGTACGCTTATTTTCATTTATCGTTTTCCTTAATAATATTACTTCTTCTTTTTATCATTCTTCTTTTCATCATTCTCTTCATCAGCTTCAAGAATATCTTTTGCGATATCAAATTCACCTGCTTCGGCAAAGGTTGCTGCCATCATACTGCTTTCAAATTTTTGCTTGTATGCTTTTTTAATCTTCTTCATAAGTGTTTCAATTTCAACCGGTTTTTGAAGATATTCGAAAGCGCCCAACTTTCTGGCTTCCTTTTCATCCTTATCCGAGCCATGTCCTGTTAACATTATGACCTGTACATTAGGATAAGCTTTTCTTATTCGTCTTAGTACTTCCATACCATCGATACCAGGCATTTTAAGATCGAGTACCACTACGTCGGGTAAATCATCATCCATCTGCTTTAATGCTTCTTCCCCATTTAAAGCAACATCAGATTTATGATCCCGCATCCGGATCCGTTCGGAAAGTGTTTCTACGAATTCTTTTTCGTCATCAATCAAAAGAATTTTTATTTTTTCCATGTCAGCCTCCCTTGCTTCGTGTTGTTTCGTTTTTATTATTTCTGTTTATATTCAACAATTATTTTTCACTCTTTATAAAGAAATCAATTAGTTTTCTTGTTGTGCCTTAAAATTCAGTGTTATACTTTGTGCAGATCCATCAAATTCGGCGCTGCCTTTGAGGGAAGAGATAACATCCTGTAAGATCAACAATTCTTCCGAAGAAGATGAATCGTTAAACAGTTTACTATTATCTACCACTTCACCTTCAAAACTTATTTGAATGGAGTTTAGCTCTCCATTAATATTTGGATGAATAATAACTTTCCCTCCATCAGCAGCATGGTTGAGGAAATACGCTATGCAATTGTAGATTGCCATCTGCAATTGTATTGGGAAAGTATTGAAGTTAACTGCTCTATCTGCCGGTTGATATTGCAGTTCCACATTTTGCAGTCTGGCAAAGCGTTGAGTTAGAAAAACAAGATGTTCGATAAAATCATTCAGCTCTACTTCTGCTTTGGATTCATCTGCCAGATGTGAAAACTTATTAAGCTGGGTTGTTAATTTAACGCTCCGCTGTACTTGCTCCCGGATTTTTGGCAAAACTTTAAGAAATTTTTCTTGATGAGGAAATGAATCTGTTGAAGACATAGATATCAAATCTTCCATTAATCCGGAAATCTCCTTGATACTTGCCAGCGCATTATTTATTTCGTGTGTTACACCGGCAGTAATTTTTCCAATAAACGCAATTTCTTTCTCGTTCATTTCTTTCATAATGTTTCTCAAAATAATGAGAATATTTTAGCTACGAATTTTTTGCAGCTTCCTGAATTTTGCTTATCAACATATTCAGATCGCAAGGTTTCATTAAGTAATCAAATGCACCTAGTTCCATCCCCTCCTTACCTTGTTCCGAAGAACCATATCCGGTAAGAAGTATGACCGGGATTTGAAGATTCTGTGCATTCATTCGTTTTAAGATTTCTATTCCACCGATACCCAGGCATCATAACATCCAGAACAACAACTTGCGGCGGATTAGCTTCAATCATCTTTAATGCAGTCTCACCATCAGTTGCAGTTTGAGCTTGCATTCCTCTTATCTGTAATCTTTCTGCAATAGTTGTTACAAGCTCTTCCTCATCATCTACAATTAGCACACGATATTCATCCATTCTATACCTCTAAAATCATTTTAGTTTTTTTGGTAATAATATTGTAAAAGTGGAGCCCACTCCTTCTGTACTTTTAACATTTATAGTTCCACCCATTTTTTTAATAATTCCATATGTTATTGGAAGACCTAATCCTGTTCCCATATCCCTTTTTTGGTTGTAAAGAAAGGTTCGAAAATATTATCTAAATCTTTTTCGGACATACCACAGCCGTTATCCCGTACAGATACTCCTTCATTCTCATTATCCTCTTCCCATGTTTTAATTATTATTATTCCGCCATCCTCAACAGCGGCAAAACCATTAGCAAGTATATTTAGAAAAACCTGCTGAAGCTGCGAACGATCTGATGAGATTAGTGGTAGATCAATAGCAAATTTCGTTACAACTTTAATATTTCGATGAAGAGCTTCCTTCTCCAGGAATCCTAGTACTTCTTCAAGAACTTCATTCAAATTTAGTTCCTCATATTCTACTTCCATTCGACGTGCAAATCCAAGAAGGCGATGCGTGACAGTACTGCAACGAGTGACTGATTGAAGGATTGAATCAGTTATTTTGATAAATTTTGATTTCTCTTTAAAATCGGATCCAACGTCAATTAAATCTTTCATTAAACCTGCTTTCTGGCAGATAATAGCCAGCGGGTTGTTTATTTCATGAGCAACACCGGCAGCAAGTCTTCCAATTGATGAAAGCTTTTGAGAATGTTCCAGTTCACGAAAAGCTAGTTCGCGTTTTTCATCGGCTTCTTTTATATGGTTCACCTGTATATCGGTAAGTTTAAAAACCAATAAAATTATTACCAGTACACTTCCAATAAAAATAAAAAATATTTCTGTTCGAAATGTAAACCAGGTTTTCAAGATTAAGGACCTCGGTTTAACTACAACTAAAGTATATTCTGGTTCTAAAAACCGAGTGTAAGCAATAAAAATTTCACGACCTTCATCATCTATTTCTTCTGATAAATATGTTCCGTGTCCTCCCGGCGGAATGGAGAGTGAGCATTCTTCAAGTATTTTTCCATAAGACCTGGAATCGGTTTGGAGTATACCTTCTTTATTTATTAGAAAGGCATCGCTTTGCGGATCAAGTTCCATCGTAGCAATAATTTCATCAAACTTTTTTGCATCTATTGTTGCTCGCAAAATCCAGCACTGGTCAGACTCAGAAAGGTTTTGTATTGCAATGGCAATGTGTGGAAATTTTCTATAACCCATAAATACATCGCTTATATGAACACCCTTAATTAATACTTCGTGGAACCAACTTTGCTGAGAATAATTTTTTCCCTTTAAAGGAATAAGGTCCTGCACAATTCACCAGTTCACCATCACTATTAATCAGTGCCAGATCTACAAAGCCCTCAAATTCCCTTTTTTAACACTAACAGTATATGGTTAATAATTTTTTTATCTGATAAATCCTCGCAAGAGTAAGCAGAAGAGATGAACCTGATTGTTGAGAGGCGCTGCTCAAGGAAAAGCTCTAATGAGCGTTTAGTTTTATTTGTTAAGACATTTAAAGGATTAAATATTTCGGCTTTCAGACTCTTCTGATATTGGTAGTAATTTATGGTTGCCATAAGGGAGAGTGGAATGATCGTTACTAAGATCATCAGGATCATAATATTTCTGCGGAGGGCACGGTAACGTTCCGGAGATGTTCCCTCATCGGGAATTCTTAAATTAAACTTTGCAAAATATTCACGGAATTTCTTAAGTCGCGAATTTTTTTTTGGCAGCTTATCCATTAGTAATTTCTCCAGTTTTGAACAATCTTTTATAAAAGTGTCCTATAACCAACTTACCACGATAAATACCTGAATCCAAAATACAAACTTTTTTCATGCAACAATAACATATATAAGCTTGTTTCTTTTTACCAAAAATTAATGCAGCACAAGCTTTATACCTTAAAGAAGAATAAAGCAAGAGCCTCAAATATCGTCATCTTTTTTTCTCTACCACTCTGCCTCAAATAAACTAAGGCAAGAGTTCTATAAAACATATGTGCCATCTTAGAATAAGGAGCATACCATAGTAAGAAAAAGATAAACACCATATGAACAAAATAAATATTGTATGCTAAAAACGGAACATCAAACAATCTCATAGTTTGGGTTAATAATCCTGTGGATGCAACCAAAAATACAAAGACAATTAGCAGCCAATCGCTGTATGTGTTTGTGCCTTTATCACTTTTAGTTTGTAATCTTTTTATAGTAACAAGAATGCATCCAACAACCATTGCTATGCCGCTAAGATTACCTAATATTTTAATTGGATGAAAAAGCGGGATTGGTGTTAAATCGAAAAGTACAAGTGCACCTACAGCAAGCCCGGCAGTTGCCATTGCTCCAAAGAATCCATAAAAGATTAAAAGATGACCCCAATACCTGGAAGAAGAAGTTGGACAAGTGTTAAAATTTTTATGAGAAGCAATTTCAATAATTGTTTCGATTAATACTTGAATAAAACTCTTCTTTTTTTCTGAATGAGTGATGGCACCTAAATTTTTCCAGAACCTTGATAGACCGATAGCTGCAAAAGCAAATATCAGAATGTTCCCGCCAACAAAAAATGCTTCGAGAATTCCATGTGGAAGAAACCTTGCAAACTTTACAACACCCTCATTTAACTGATCAAAATTTCCATCAAGATTATTATACAGAAGTCCAAACAAAATTATTGCAGGACTAAAAGTAAAGGAATAAGGAATATCGGATTTTTTAATGCTGAACCCATAAATTTTGGAAATGCAAAAAAATCAATAATGTATGAACGGATAGCAGCCAGAACATCGGCGGGTTTGGCTCCTCTTGGGCAGTTCGTGCTGCAATCAGAACAACCATGACACAACCAAACATCAGGATCGGAAAGGAGATTTTCCTTTTGTCCCCAACTGGCTGATATCATTTCCTTTCGCGGGAACGCTTCCAGTTGTGGTGATAATGAGCATACAACTGAACAGGATGCACATTGATAACATTTTTTTAATGTGTCACCACCATTTTTTTTCAAATAAGAAATAAATTCTACATCGGGTTGAATTAAAGTTCTGCTTTCCACAATAACACCCTTTAATTTTTATTATCCTGGTTTTTCATTTTCATTGTTTTTTCACCAAAGAGTCCGAATTTTATCCATTCAAATCCGAATTTCAACAGTTCTTCATCATCTTTCATAATTTTTTCCAGCCGCTCTTTTCCAATTTCAAATCGATTTAAAAATGTAGTGTCACTTATAAAATCTTTAAACCGATCTAAGTTATAACAAGCTAAAAAGAACATCTCAACTTTTTGAGGTGTTATAACTCTTCCCTGATCAAAGAAATCATGAAATGCAATCTCTTTAAACATTTCCCCAAACTTATCGTATTCACTTACTCCCTGGTTCTTCATCCACTCTGCAATTGTCCATTCTTTTCCATCCTCAGTACCTTTACATATTTCTTCATTCAGGATGAAATAAAATTTTTCATCATCAGAATCCTCACTCTCTTTTGGAGATGCCTGTCCAACGGGATACATTCTGCAAGACCATGGTCTGTTTTCATAAACTGTACAGCCCTTTTCAGGATTAACAAAATAACAATGCTTTGTTTCAGTTTCCGTCATTCGTAATTGTACGGCAGGAAGCTGCTGCTTGCGGTCTGCAACCAATAGAGTATACTTGTCTAAAAATTCCTGGGAACTAATTCCCAGATGATTTTTTAATCGAAGTACATCATAAGGTGTTAAGAATATATTAACATCGGAACAGCATTGATTAAAACAAGAGACTCCCGGATGGCAGGAAAATTTAAATTTGGCATCTACATCGAGTCTTGGAAATTGTTCAAGTATTGTTTTTTTTAGTGTGTCCAGTTCATTCATTTTATTCTCCAATTCCATTAAAAGTTCAAAGTGTTATCCTATCTTTAAGAGCATTTTCAGACCAGACCGGCAGAGGTCCGGATTCACCATTTACAGGATTAAAGCGATGCCTGTAAGAAGATTTCGCGTTATAGTTTTCCCACATATGATCCCACCCATTAACATAATAAGAGCACGAATCATTAAAACAAACATATTGAAGATTCTCACCCCAGGATGATTCTGCGGGAGGCATCCAGGGAAGCATCTCAACCTTACAATGCGGACAAACGGGTCCCTTTTTTTTCTTTTTCATTTTCAAAATCTATATAATTAAGGGTGCAATTACCAAAGCAATAACTGCCATCAATTTAATCAAAATATTTAATGAAGGACCTGATGTATCTTTAAATGGATCACCTACAGTATCTCCAACAACAGCTGCTTTATGAGGGTCTGAACCCTTACCACCGAACGCACCCGCCTCTATATGCTTTTTAGCATTATCCCATGCACCGCCGGCATTAGCTTGAAATATTGCCATTAAAACACCAACTACTGTAACACCTGCCAGCAAACCACCGAGGGCTTCTTTGCTAATAAATCCAAAAACTACCGGAGTTATAACTGCTAACAAACCGGGAGCGATCATTTTTTTAATTGCAGCGCTGGTTGCAATATCTACACATTTTGCATGATCGGCTTTTGCTTTTCCTTCCATTAAACCTGGTATCTCTTTAAACTGCCGTCTAACCTCTTCGATCATTTCAAATGCTGCATCGCCAACCGCCTTCATTGCCATAGAACTAAATAAGAATGGTAAAATACCACCTATAAATAATCCAGCCATTACATAAGGATTGCTTACATCAATTACTGTAATTTGTGCTTGTGATTGAAAAGCACTGAATAAAGCAAGCGCCGTTAGTGCGGCGGAACCTATTGCAAAACCTTTACCAATAGCAGCAGTTGTATTTCCTACCGCATCAAGTTTATCAGTTCTGTCACGAACTTCAGGAGGCAGTTCGCTCATCTCTGCCAAACCACCGGCATTATCTGCAATCGGACCATAAGCATCAACAGCTAACTGGATACCGGTTGTTGAGAGCATACCAAGTGCTGCTATTGCAATACCGTACAATCCGGCAAAGTAATGTGATGCAATAATTGCAATTGCAATAAAAATAACCGGTAATGCAGTAGATTTCATTCCAAGTGACAGACCTGCAATGATGTTTGTAGCTGCACCTGTTTGTGATTGAGCTGCTATATTTTGTGCGGGTTTCCTTGATTCGGCTGTATAGTACTCAGTTGTTAAACCGATTGCAATCCCTGCTAACAGTCCTACAATAGTTACAATAAAAATATTTGGAGCGGTTAATGTTTTTAGTAAACCTGTAACATTAGTTGTTGGTTCTGCTGCCCCGGGAACAAAATAACTGATAAGGGGATATGCAAACAAAATCATTAATGCACCTGCACCAAAGGTTCCAAGGTTCAATGCTGCCTGCGGATTACCACCTTCTTTTGTTCTTACGGCAAAGGTACCTATTATAGAACAGATGATGCCAAGACCTGCCAGAAAAAGTGGTAAGATGATTAAATTTACATCTTGATAAACAATACCAAGTACCATTGTACCGATTATGGAACCAACAAAGCTTTCAAATAGATCTGCTCCCATACCGGCAACATCACCAACATTATCGCCAACTAAATCGGCAATTGTAGCTGGATTACGCGGATCATCTTCAGGAATTCCAGCTTCCACTTTACCAACCAGATCAGCTCCAACATCGGCAGCTTTCGTATAAATTCCTCCTCCAACACGTGCAAAAAGTGCAATTGAAGAAGCTCCAAAAGAAAAACCGGTAATAATATTAATCACTATAACAAAATTTGTAGTACCATCCGGATTTGTAAATATCCCGGAATAAATAGGAAGGAGTAGTCCTAATCCCAACACTCCAAGTCCAACTACACACATTCCCATTACACTTCCACCTGAAAAAGCAACTTGCAAGGCGCGATTCAAACTTTGTCTTGCAGCGTTGGTTGTTCTTACGTTTGCATTAGTCGCAACGCGCATTCCAAAAAAACCGGCTAAAGCAGAACAAAAAGCTCCAAGTACAAATGATATCGCAATAACCGGGCTGCTATCCGGTGAATTCCAGTTGGCAATTGCCAGTAACGCAGCTACTACAATTACAAAAATGGCTAAGACTCTATATTCTCTTTTAAGGAATGCCATTGCTCCATCCCGCACGTAGCCGGATATTTCAACCATCCGTTCTGTACCGGGATCCAGGCGACTAACCCATTTTGCTTTTATAAACGCAAAGATCAGGGCAATGATTCCTATCGCTGGTACTATATAAATCCAGTTGGGCATATTAAATCTCCATTATAAGCTTTACTGAATACGATCTTAAATGAGTTTAAATGTTTTCCGATCGTATAATTTCAAACAATAAAAAAATCCTCAAAGTAATTCCTGTTATTTCGCTATTAATACTATGAGGATTTAGAATTCAATTTATTTAAGGATTACACTTCCCCTCTGGAAACAAGTCCAGAGGGAAGCAATCCGGTTTTTACTATTAGTTAATTCGAACGATTAAACATCCCGAAATTAAAGATCAGGAATTTAGTTATTATAAATTCTCTGTACCGGGCGTTTAATCATTTCCCAATCACCTGACTTAGGATCATACTTGCAATTAGCAAATGCATCCCAATTTTCATTATCCATTGTGGGTTTATCGGATCTGAAGTAGTAACCAGGCCAGCGGGTTTCTTCGCGGAACAGTAAGGTTCTCACGTGAGATTCGGCTTGCCACATGCGGTGTATATTTTCCCAGCTTCTCATTAATTCATGAAGATCGGGAGCCGCAAGTTTTTCGGAATCTTCCTTCAGGAGTGCTAATAATTCCAAACCTTTTTCTAATAATTTTCCACTAGTGGTAAATGCAGTAGAAACACCACCTGCATATTCATCCATAATTTTCTGTAATCTGAACATGAACATTTTAGGTAAAATGTAATCAGGGTTAATATCAGGTGTTACTGTATTGCCGCTGAACTCGTCATAAATATCCAGAGGTTTCAATATTTCTTTCTTCAATTCCTCTACAGCAGCCATATCAACATTAATATCAGGATGATCTAAGATGAATTTGATTGCAGCTTTGCCGGCAATTCTACCTTCTGCATGAGAACCGGAAGAGAATTTGTGACTTGAAGCGCCGGTAGCATCACCAGAACAGAACAATCCGTTTATAGTTGACATACAATCATAACCCCAGTAATAATCATCAGGAGCTACATCCTTTGGACCACTAACCCAGGCACCGGAAGCGCCTGAATGTGAACCGATAAAGTATGGTTCTGCAGCAGCAATTTCAGATGATTTTTCTTCCGGAGCAGTATCGGTAGCAGCCCATAAAATTGCCTGCGAAATTGTCATATCCAGGAAGTCTTCCCAGGCTTCTGATTCTAATTCTTTCAGCTTTTTCTTAGCTGCTTTTTCATCACCTGCGGAAGCAGCAATTTTTTGAATTGCTTCTTCTGTACGCATAGAAATCGGACCTTTACCATCCTGGACATCCAGCATCATCAACCAGTTACGCAAGTTTGCAGGAACCGGTTTAACCTTTCCGTAAGGCAGCCAGTTTTCTAATTCTGGTCGGCGTGTTTCCATATAAGATTCATCCAATGCATTTGTTGCGCGGGCTTTGAATAATAAGAACCATGCACCAACCGGTCCATAAGCATCTTTAAAACGAACAGGAATAAAACGAACTTCCTGGCAGGTCATTTCTGCACCGGCTTTAAGAGTAAAGTATGCACTTGAGCCGGAGTTCCATGGTGGATACCATGCACGTCCGAGACCTTCGCCTGAAGAACGTGGTTTAAATACGTGAACAGCACCGCCCATGGCAACCAGGGTAGCTTTAGCTTTGAAGATATAGAATTTTTCTTCACGTACACTAAAACCAACTGCACCAACACAACGATCGCCATCCATAATAGGACCAACGATGAAAACACGTTCGTAAATATTATCCATACCTACAGCATTCTTTGCTGCTTCTGCTACAATAACTTTATATGATTCACCATTAATCATCAATTGCCATCTTCCTTCATGAACGTAGGCACCCTTTGTCATCTTTCCAGATTGGGAGTCCCCATTTTTCAAAAAGATGAACTGATGAATCTACGTGACGCGCAATATTATAAACCAAATCCTCACGTGTAATACCCATTAAATCATTACGTACATAATCAACGTAATTCTCCATAGTATTTTGACCATCTTTCAGACCAACATACTGGTTAATTGCTGATAAGCCCATAGCAACAGCACCACTACGGTCAATTGCAGCTTTATCAACAAGAGTAACTTTTAATCCGTTTTTCTTTGCCCAGTGCGCAGCTTCTACAGCAGCACCACAGGCAGCCATACCACCACCAACAATCAGAAGATCAGTGGTTACTTCTACAGTTTCGAAATTAGCCATGATAATTGTCTCCTTATTATTTAAATGATGGAATTTTTTCTAAGCCAGCTGCTTCCGGTTCACAATAAAGAGCAGGGCTATCGAAATCATCGTTAATAGCAAATCCGCCATCCGGTTGCGCTTCGCCTTCGGGGGTGGTACGAATTGGGAACTTGAACCGTTTTAACTTTCCATTACGGAATTTAACAGTCCACATAATAGTATCTGTACTCCTCATTGGAGTAACGGTAGCACCTAATGGCACAAAGTCAGCATAGCCACGAACCTCAACTGCCTGGGTAGGACATATTTTAACACAATTGTAACATTCCCAGCACATTTCGGGTTCACAGTTATATGCTTTCATTTTATCCTTATCTAATACCATTAAGTCGTTAGGACAAATGAATTGGCACGCTGTTTTATCCAGCGCTTTACATCCATCACACTTATCAGAAATTACATAACTTGGCATTATGGTATCTCCTCTAATTAAATTGAAAAGAATTATTAAGAAATATTTGAATGATAAATATCATTCGTTTTCTTATTTGAATTATAGTTGATTGTTTAAAAATATTTTTCATTAGTTTTTATTTTTTAACTTCAGCTTCACCGGTTGCATGTCCGTGCAGCTTTACTTCAACTTTTTCTTCTAAAGTTGCATAATAATCACGAAGTATTTTTAGTACTTCGGGACGGCTAAATTCAGCAGGAACATCGCCACCTTCCGATAGAGACTTTCTTAGCGCAGTGCCGCTTAAGAATAATCTATCTTCTTTTGGATGAGGGCATGTTTTCATTGATGCCATTCCGCCACATTTGTAACACCAGAATGTCCAATCGATTGGAAGCATTTTACATTCCAGTGCACCATCCCATAACTTGTGATATGAATCCTGTGCATCAAAAGGACCATAGTAATTACCAACACCGGCGTGGTCGCGTCCAATAATCATATGTGAACAACCGAAGTTCTGGCGGAAAACACCATGCAGTAATCCTTCCCTCGGGACCTGCATAACGCATATCCAGTGGATAACCACCTGTTACTACTCGTTCTTTAAGGAAGTAGTTATCAACTAAAGTATTGATACACTTAACACGAACATCTGCAGGAATATCTCCTGGTTTTAATCCACCAACCAATTGATGGATGTATAAGCCGTCGCAAACTTCAGTTGCTATTTTTGCAAGGTATTCGTGCGAACGGTGCATTGGATTCCTTAGCTGTAAAGCTGCTATAGTTCTCCATCCTTTTTCTTCAAAGATTTTTCTACTCTCAGCAGGACGCTGGTAAATACCTTTGAAATCTTCAGGGAAATAACTTTCCGAAAGAACTTTAACCGGACCAGCTATATTCCAATCCAGTTGATCCATTACAACCTTAACTCCGGGGTGCTCCGGATCATTAGTTGTAAACACTTGCTTACATTCAAACTCTTTATCGATTTGGTACTTCTCAGTAACTTTCATAGTACCCATAACTTCATTTGTTTCACCACTAACCAAGGTAATTTCTTCACCAATAGTTAATGAATCAGCAACTTCAGTTGAAACAGAAAGAGTGATTGGAATGGGCCAGAATAAACCGTCTGTCATTTTCATATCGGCACAAACACCCTTCCAATCATCATACCCCATAAACCCATCAAGAGGAGTAAATCCTCCAATACCAAGCATGATTAAATCACCGGTTTCCCGGCTAGTCATTTGTACCTTTTTCAGCTTATCTGCTTTTTTTAATTCATCTTCTTTTTCCTTCCCGCTGAGAAGAAGAATTTTCAACTCGTCACTTCCGTGCGGTCGTACTAAATTAGATTTTTCCATGTTAGCTCCTTAACTAAAATATTTATTATTGTTAATTGACTCAGAAAAATTTAGTTGATTAAGTTTTTTGTTAATTATTCGTAAAGAAATGTTTGATCCGGTCTGTTTTTAATCATAAATCGCCTGTAGACTGGTGGAGAAATCCGCTATGGATGCGGCGTTTGCCAATATATTGAACCCGATTATTTTTTGATATAAACAATTATTTACACTACTAAAATTATTGCTATGCCGAAGTAAAATCAACGCGAATAAAGATTTTGTACTCATTCTGTTGCTGTTTTTTCCTTACATTCCTTTATACGGATTGAATCCCATGTCTGTTATTTCTTCAACAAAATCATTGAAGATACCGGGTATCTTATTGTATTCATCTAGAGAAAGATTAAATATTTGTACTCTCTCCGGTTCAAGGACTAATTGCTTTAATTTTTCCTGTACGTTTTCCATCCTTTGTTCAGCAAGCTCGCTTCCTTTTATGTAATGACATTGATAATCATCGCCATGCTTACAACCAATCAGTATAATTCCATCAAAGCCCATCGATAATGCATCTGCAATCCATACAACATTTATTGCACCCAGGCAACGAACCGGAATAACCCGAATATTCGGATCATACTGAAGCCGGTATTTGCCAACAATATCCAATGATGGATAAGCATCATTTTCACATAGGAAAGCAAGTATTCTTGGCTTCTCCTCAAACTCATCCGGTATATCAACTGCTTTTATCATTGAAGAGACTGATTGTATTGAATAGTCCTTAAATGATATTATTCTTTCAGGACATGCGCCAAGACATATTCCGCATCTTCGGCACCTGTTTGGGTTAATTAATGGTGTACCCTTTTCATCTTCATCTAATGATCCAAATGGACATTCTTCTGTACAACGTTTACATTGAGTACAGCGCTGCATAAAGAAATCCGGGTAAGATTGATCGCCTGATCTTGGATGCACAGCAACTCCTTTTTTTGCAGCATATAACAGTTGAATGGCTTTTAAAGAAGCGCCATAAGCATCATTTTTACTTGCCTCGATATCCATTGGAGATCGAACACAACCCGCAGCATAAATGCCTGTCCTTCTTGTTTCATACGGAAAACATATATAATGTGAATCGGGGAAGCCATACTTTAACGTTGGTAAATCGGTACCCTGCCTGTATGCAAGATTTAGGATTTTTGCACCAACCTCAGCAGATTCTGCTTCTTTTTTCCCATCAAGGGTTTCTTCTTTTTTATCAGGTTCTTCTTGCTCTTCAGCTTTAACCTCAGCTTCAATTTCACCAGCTAATGTTGTGGGAACCATTCCGGTTGCTAACACAACAACATCCGATTTTATCTGAATTTTTTCACC
>PVMK01158527.1_pt1 | contig 22451 bp, 26 predicted proteins | sample 1853481 | NCBI WGS metagenome assembly PVMK01 (sample SAMN08533507, study PRJNA380276) | Marine sediment metagenome, whole genome shotgun sequencing project. | reverse complement strand
CGGATCGAATCCGTCAACCCCGACGGCTCCTTCGTGACCAGCGGCGACGCCAATCGGCAACCAGACTCCACGCCGCTTGAGCCTGAACAAGTCGTGGGGGTTGGACGACTCCTGGTTCCTCTCGTCGGGCTACCTCTGGTTTGGTACTGGGCGGGAGCCTGGGGGAACCTGGCGTTGTGGGCGGCCGGAACAATATTGGCCTTGTGGCTGACCCGTTATGTTGTCTTGGAGAAGTACGACCGACAAGCCCAGCCCGAAGAGAGCGGCCATCCCGAGAATGTGGCCCCCTCCGATGAGCCCACGCCTGAACATCGTGCGAAACCGGTCCCCATCGCTCCCAAGCCGGCCCCTGACTTCGGGGTAGACGACACGCCCATCGGAGGATCGGGTGGGGAAGGACCGACCACCCGTGACGTTGTCCTCGCCTTCTCCGAGCCCGACTCTGTCCCAACAAGCGAAACGACTGTCTCTCGCCCCAGCGACGGGCCGGGGAGAGTGTCGGCGCGGGAGGTTGCCGCGGAAGTCGAGACGAAGAGAGCAGCATCGTCTTTCTCACCCGTTGTGGACGAGCCCCACCCCCTCCCCGGGCTCCAGCGGACCGACGCCGCCAGCATCTCGACGAGCTGGGCGGAGACCTCCCGGATGACCACATTCGAAGCCGAAGACGTGAACGCCAACCGGTTGCTCGGAGTGCGTCAAGCACTGGGGAGAAGGCATGACACCGAGATTCCCCTTGAAGCACTGGTAGTGATGGCAGTCATTCCAGCTTGGCGGACCTTCCCCGAGTTCAACGCCACTCTTGACAGCGACGAGTTGATCGCCCACGGCGCCTCCGATGTTGGGATCGCAGTCGATACGCCAGACGGACTGTTGGTCGCGGTGATCAGAGATGCCGCTGCCATGGGAGTGATGGACCTGGCTTCGGAGGTGCTTCGACTTGGTGAGGACGCCAAGGTCCGGTCCCCGTCACCAGGCAAGCTGACCGGCCAGATATTTACCGTGGCCGACGCCGGAACCGTGGACGACAGCCACAGCATTTCGATCATCTCGCCAGGGACCATCGGCATTCTCTCGGTAGGACGGATCCAACAGAAATCAATCACCATCGACGGCGAGTTGGTCGTCGAACCGATGATGCCGCTCTCGCTGTCCTATGACCACCAAGCGATCAACGAAGGGCTGGCCCGCCGCTTCATGGTCCATGTCGCAGAGAATCTGAAAGAGCCCGCCCTGTTCCTGGCAAGCTGAGTGCTCCCCGGCGAATCTCGTCCGGCCATCTCGGTAACCCACCCGAATTGGGTCTGGCAGCCTATTCAACCTCCTGTGGATAAATGACGATAGAGATATCGACAAATGCCAAAGACTGGCCGGTGGCTTTCCTACGCTGGCCGCCAATCGTGTGAGGGTATGAGCAAACGATCCATCGAGCGGGAAGTCAGCGACGAATCAATACGTCAGTATCTTGACGGCATTGGTCTATATGACCTGCTCTCGGCGGAAGACGAGGTACGACTCGCCAAAGCGATCGAAACCGGACGCAAGGCTGAGATAGCCCTCGAAACCGAAAAGGACTCGACCAAACGTCGAAAGCTCGGCGAGATGGTCCGACGCGGCGAGGACGCCCGTCAGACGTTTATTCGCTCCAATCTTCGCCTTGTCGTCTCCATCGCCAAACGTTACGGACACGCCAAGCTCCCATTCCTCGACCTCGTTCAGGAAGGCAATCTCGGTCTGATCCGGGCCGTCGAGAAGTTCGAATATCGCAAGGGATTCAAGTTCTCCACCTACGCCACCTGGTGGATCCGTCAGGCGATCACCCGAGCGATCGCCGACAAGAGTCGGACCATCCGGGTTCCGGTTCACATGATGGACACCATCAACCAGATGCACTCCGCGGAGACCACTCTCACCAAGCGGCTCGGCCGCAAACCCACCGACGAGGAAATGGCTCAGGAGTCAGGTCTGACAGTTCAGAAAATTCGCGAAGCCCGCAAGGTCGCACCCGAGCCCGTGTCGATATTCGAACCTGTGGGTGAGGACAACGCCACGATCGGTGATTTCATCGAGGACGTCGACGCCGCCGCACCATTTGAGCTCATCGCCTCCAAGCTCAACATCGAGAACCTCAAGTTCGTCCTCGAACGACTCAACGAACGCGAGCGCACGATCATCGAGATGAGATACGGCCTGGGGAATCGTGATCCGGCGACCCTCGACGAGGTCGGACGGCACTTCAACGTGACCAGGGAGCGCATCCGTCAGATCGAGGCCAAGGCTCTCGCCAAGATGCGTCACCCATCCACTCCCGGAGGACTCCGAGAGCTGGCAGTTTCCTGACAGCCGGCCTCTCAGGCCGACTTCACCAACTCCACGAGCTCACCCCGGTTCGCCTCCAAGGGCAGATTCGCCTCGGCGTGTGACGGTCTGCCCCGTCCCCGGCGTCGATGAAACGGCTGACCATCCCAGAAGATGACACCGCCCCAAACCCCCCACTCCAGATTCTCCTGAAGCGCGACATCGAGACAGCGAACCCTGACCTTGCATTGAGCACAGATACGCTGGGCTTTCGCCAGTTCGGCGGGCCGTTCGGAGAAGAAGAGCTCGTGGCTCCCCTCCTGGCAACATCGTCCGTGTTGTTGTAGTTCTCTCAGTTGTTGATTCATCTGAAACCTCGTCGTTGATGTGATGCGGGCAAACAAAAAGCCGCCGGATTGTGCGGCGGCCTGGTTCGAAGAATGTCCTCGTAGTCACATCACATGACAAATGGCCGCCATTCGGAGGGATTCGGCACGGCTTCCAGGGAGTTAGAGGCGCACGTGCAGAATTGTCCTGCTGCGGTGATTGGTGCTTGGTGTCGCATCCTGATCAAAGGCGCTCCTTTCTTCGACGGCATCATCATCGTCGGTCGGTGCCTGCCGAGTCAAGGGAATTAACCGACTTCAACTGCCCGCTGTTCGTCTGGTAGCGACGAAAGACTTCAATGAAGAGCCCGGAGACCCATGAGACCGAGAACCACGATGCCAGAACCGATGACAAGAAGTCTTATCTCGGAATTCGACCAGAATCTCCAGAGAGCAATGGCCACCACGACAAAGACCACGACCAACTGGGCCGCCACGCCGGCATCCGTCGCCGGAAGCAGTAGATCGACAATCACGTCCACGGTATTGGGGAACACATGACGGCTTCTTCACCTTCCCTCCTGCACCCGGTCGAGAGAATCCTCGGAACCGGGCTGAAGCGTCTTCTCCAGTGGGGTATCCCCCTGTCGCTCGTCGCGCTGCTGTTACCGGCACCCGAAGGAGATGGGCTCCTCCAGTACACGCTCATCCATCTGGCGGTTGTCCAGATCGCCACCTTTCTGTTCGTCATCGAGATGTCTCCCCTGACCGACCGGCCATGGTTCTCACCGATCAAGCGCTCCTGGCTGGCGAGCTCGGCATCACTGGTTGCCGCAGTGGTCGGGTTCTCCGCGTTGCTCACGTAGGCCACAGTCGGCGGCGGCCAGGTATGACCCGTCGCTGCAATTCCTGCAATTGCTGTCATCGCTCGACATCGCCTGGGTGGTGGCGGCCCTGTACCTGGGAACTCGCAAACTGTGGGGCAAACCGCTCGCACTCATCTTCGCTTCGACGCTGATCGTCATCTGCGTCTGGTCGATCACCGTCTACCTGAACTCGGTCGGCTTCACCTCGGACGGGGGGTGGCTGGTCGACGGGAGCGAGATGATGCGAATCATCATCCCGGCCGACACGGTCGCCGCGGTGGTGGCCATCGCTGCCATGCTGGGAGCCTCTCAACGCGCCGATCAACGAACGGCACAACCCAATCCCCAGTCATAGTCCTGGAACTCGACTCTCTCGTGTTCCTGGAGATGGGAGGGAAGCCAACGCCGCACGGCCTGAAGCGTGCGTTTCCTCGACGTCGGGATGAATGTCGGCCTCCGATGGGGACGAACGAAGTCTGACCCAAACCAGAGCAGGACCCTGCTGAGAGAGACGCTGCCGTTCTGGCCTGCGGTCGCCCCACCGTCCGCGAAGAACTCCCTCATCTGATCGTCCAACTGGCGATCAAGACCGGTCCCGCCATACGGAGTCGTGCGCAAAGTCGGACACGAAAGTGACCCACAAACCAGCGCCCCGTCCATCCGAGGATCACGAAAACGTCGAACCTTGGCGTGTTCGATCGCATCGAGTGAGAGTTCCTCCCCTGCAACCGTGACGAGGGGACGACTGAATCCGCCGGGCACTCGAAGCACAGATGTCGTTCCGGTTCGGAACGACTCGATTGCAAGCCCGACAGCACCGGCGTTGTAGAGATTCAGCCAGTAGGCAAGCGCTTCGTTCCGGGTAAGCGTGTCCGGGTCCACCCCGGCCATCATCTCCAGATAGGTCGAAATGTCCTTGCCCCGCTCAGCGGTCGCCGGGAGCCCACCCTCGCCCAGCGCTTCGAGAACCGGAGACAGCGGAGAATGATCGACGGCCCCCGCTCCAATCGGATCGGGTCGGGAATTCGCCCTGAGAACACGAAGGATGTTCCAGGCGACTTTGATCGGACTCGGCTGATCCACAGATATCAGAACCCTCGGACCCCGCTCACTCTTCCTTGTTCCCGGAAAGCACGTATTGTCTGGCTCGTGTTCAGTTTCATATTCAAGATCATCCGATTCGCCTTCGTCGGCGCTATCGGGACAGCACTGGCGGCCAAGTTCTTGCTCGAGTCGAACGCCGACGTCGAAACCGAGGAGATCGACCTGGTCGCCATCTTCGAAGGCAAGGATCTGGTCTCTTCAGCGGACCCGTTCTATGGGGGAAAGGTTTTGGCGATGTTCGGGGGTGTCCTTCTCGACCTGAGAAAGACTCAACCTGCCCCGACCGGAATCCGGATCGATCTCGCCGTCATCATGGGTGGGGTGGGCCTGGTCGTTCCCGAAGGATGGCGTGTCAGATTCGAAGGGAAGGTATTCATGGGGGGCTGGTCGGACAACACCAGAACCACCGCTGAAGAGGACGTGCCGACCGTCATCATCACGGGTTTCCTGGTGTGCGGTGGTCTCCAGGCAACCACCAAATCGCCTGTGGAGGCTGCCGCCTGATGACAACACGAATCGAAGCAACCCGTCTGATCCCCGGTCGGGGCGACGTTGTGAACAACGGGGTCGTCATCTTTGACGATTCAGCAATCTCCTACGCCGGCGCGGCGGACACCGCTCCGACAACACCCGATGCCGATGTCGTCATCGCCGACACCGTGATGCCGGGCATGTGGGAGTGTCACGGGCACTTCGTCGGCATCTACGGGGCGAACATCGAAGAGACAGTTACTACGCGGCCTCAGTTGGCCGCGATGCGGACCACTGCCGACGCTGGGCGTGTTCTAGATGCTGGTTTTACCAGCGTTCGTGAGATGGGCGGGATGGGCACCTTTTTGGGCAGGGCGATCGATGAGGGCCAGGTGGTCGGCCCCAATGTCTACGCCAGCGGCTCAATGCTCTCGATGACCGGGGGTCATGGTGATGCGCATGGCATGGACCTGGGTGCCGCGCGTCGTTCACGCGCCAGCAGCTGGGGTGAAGACAATATTGTCGATGGACCTGACGAATGCAGAGCCGGTGTCAGACGCATGCTCAGGCTCGGCGCCAAGGTCATCAAGATCCACGCCTCAGGCGGGGTCATGAGCGAGCTCGATGATCCCCATCTCCCTCAATTCTCAAATGAGGAACTCGAAGCCATCGTCGACGAGGCAACTCGCATGGAACGACTCGTCGGAGCCCATTGCCACGGCAAGCGAGGGATCATGGCCGCACTCGAGGCCGGTGTGAAGACCATCGAGCACGGCACATATCTCGATGAGGAAGCGGCCGACGCCATGGTCGAGACCGGGGCCATCCTGGTGCCAACAAGATTCATCGTCGAGTTTCTGATGACCGAAGGTGAGAAGCACGGCATGCCCGAATACGCCAAGAAGAAAGGCCAGGCCGCTGCCGAGAATCACGCAAGTGCGGCCGCCCTGGCCATTGAGAGAGGTGTGAAGATCGCTCTCGGAACCGACATCTGGGCAACCGGTCTGTGGGGCAGGAACGCCGAGGAGTTGGGCTACATGGTCCATGACGGGATGACACCACTCCAAGCGATCGAATCCGCCACCGCCAACGGGCCTGACACTCTGGGGCCACAGGCTCCCAATTCCGGCCAGCTCATCGAAGGCATGGACGCCGACGTGATCTGCATCAACGGAGACCCGTCGACCGACGTCTCCATCCTCGCCACCACCGAAAACGTGACTCATGTCTTCAAGGGCGGAACCCGCTACAAAGGCTGAACGCGTTGCCTCGCTCTAGACGATGTGACGCTTGCTCGCCCAACGGGCCAGTTCGTGACGGTTGGAGAGCTGGAGCTTGCGCAGCACGGAAGAAACATGGGTCTCCACGGTCTTGATCGAGATCTCCAGCTTGCGGGCAACCTGCTTGTAGGCAAACCCACGGGCGATCAGCCGGAGCACGTCTTTCTCCCTCAGCGTGAGTTGATCGAGTTCGGGATCCTCCTCGGAGGGGATTGCTCCGGCGAACGCGTCCAAAACGAAGCCCGCCAGACGCGGGGAGAACACAGCGTCACCGGAGCTGATTCGTCTCACGGCCTCGGCAAGGTCCGGCGGCTCAATCGTCTTGGTGACGTAACCCCTCGCTCCCGCCCGGATCATTGTTATGACATCCTCGGCCTGGTCTGACACCGACAGAGCCAGGAACTTCACGTCTGGATTCGACTCGTTGACGCCTTCGATGACGGCGATCCCGCCGCCGTCGGGCATATGCACGTCGACAAGGACCACATCCGGATTGAGTCCCCTGATCTCGACGATGGCCGTGTCGACGTCGAAAGCCGACCCAACGATCCGGAAGTCCTCGGCCAGCTCTGCTTTGACGCCGGAGAGGAACAGACGGTGATCGTCCACGAGATAAACCGTGATGCTCATTCCGAATCCACCGGCATGCTCAGCACAACCTCTGTTCCCTCTCCTGGCTCACTGTTTATCTCGACGGTGCCACCTGCCTTCTCGACTCGAGATCTGATCGACTTCGTTATCCCCTTCCGATCGGGCGCCACCGCATCGGGGTCAAAGCCCTCACCTTGATCGGTCACATAGACCGTCAATGCATCGTCCTCCGCCTCCAGGTATAGCGACAGTCTGTCGGCACCTGAGTGTTTGGCGGCATTGACCATCGCCTCCGATGCTGCCCCGACAAGAGCCGCGGCTTTCTTGTCGATTGCATGATCCCCGACGGTGACAACGTCGACACGCACATGATGGTCCTTCTCCACCCTGGCCGCGGCATCTTTCAGGGCCGTGGAGACAAGATCCACTCCGTCGAGCGGCGCCGAGCCAAACAGCCAATCGCGCAAGTCGGACTCCTGATGTCGGGCCAGAATCATCATCTCGGCCGGATCATCCGTCCGCTGAATCAAGGCGAGGGTTTGAAGGACGGAATCGTGGAGGTGAGTCGCCATCTCGGCTCTCTCCTCCTGGCGGATCCTCTCGTTCCGTTCTGTGGCAAGGTCGGCAGCGAGCCGACGCACCCAGGGCCCGAAGGCCACCACGATCCCCAACCCCGTCAGAACGATGGCGAGAAAGACCACACCGAGTTCGAAGACCGCCCCGATCGAGGTGAAGAATACCGACAGACCGCCGATGAGCAGCACCACGCCGAGCACCAGGCGGGTGCGACTTGGACGATCGACCTTCGGATCCATCAACGCCGCCAGCGGGCCGGGTTTGGAACTGTCGGTCAGAGCAGCGGTTCCGAAGGCAAGGGCGCCGGCTGTCAAGACAAGCGCGGGATTCGGCCACCAACCGATGGACTCCAAAAGCAACATGAGCCCGAGAAACGCGAGGCCGAGGCCGAGTCCACGACCGGTGTCAACCGCCACCACCTCCCGGTCTTCCACCCTGTCATATGCCATCAGCCAAAAACCCAGATAGAGCACACCTCCGAGGCCCCATACCGTGAGGAGGGTCAGGAACGCAGCCCTGACGTATGCGTCGGGTACGCCAAGAGTGTCGGCTAGTCCGCCGGCAACACCACCCATGACACGGTTGGTCTTGCGGCGGCTGAATTCGAACGATCGGACAACAGCCACACCCAGATGATGCCCGCTATGCCCGTCTTCCTCAATCGGGGATACCCCTTAGTGGTCTCAGGGGAGTCTCAGGGGAGTCCCCAATAGAAACCAGGAAAGCCCTGTGGCTCAATAGGGGCATGGAACAAAGCAAACAAACCACCACGGCCGAACCACCCGAGCAGACGGCGAATAGCTCAGAGTTGGTGCGACCTCAGGAAGGACGCGTTCTTGCCGGTGTCTCCCAAGGCCTGGCAAACCGCTACCAACTCCCGGTCTGGGTACCGAGGGCATTCTTTGTCGTCTGTGCCTTTTTCGGAGGACTCGGAGTCGCCCTCTATGCGGCGGCCTGGGCGCTCATCAGATCAGAAGACGAGACCGAGTCTCCAGCCGATCGCTTCTTCTCAGGCGGAGCATCGTCTCGATCATGGATCGGGATCGCACTGATCTTCGTTGCGGGACTGATCCTCCTCGACAACGTCACCTTCCTCGACGGAGGAGTGGTCTGGGCGGTCGCCTTTCTTGTCTTGGGCGTCCTGGTCTACACAGGAAAAATACCCGTCAGGGTCGGATCTGACGACAAGTCAAAGGAGGGAGTTCAACAAATGACACAGACCGATACCACAATCTCTGATACGGAGATCGACGCTCCTGGCGGGGACTCCCCCTCCGGCGGAGGCGCACCGCCAACCCCCTCTCCGACACCGCCGATACTTCCCCCGTCGGCTTCAAGGCCAAAGGAGCGATCAATCCTGGGACGGTTGACGATGGGGTTCACGCTCCTGGGACTGGGAGTCCTCGCCGTCCTCGACAACGTGCAAGCCATACCGATCGATCCAGCACCTCGTCACTACATGGCCCTGGCGGTCACCATCGTCGGCATCGGGCTTCTGGTCGGCGCTTTCGCCGGACGGGCACGGTGGCTGATACTCGTCGGAGCGATCCTGATCCCCACTCTGTTCCTCTCCCCTGTCTTCGAGTGGGATTGGAACTCAGAGACGTTCGACGTGTTTGTCCAACCGGACACATTCGCCGAGGTCGAGGACTTCTACAGCATCGACGTGGGAAATCTGGAGATTGACCTGACTGAACTCCCCTGGGATGGCGAGACGATCAGCGTCACGGCACGCGTCGACGCCGGCAATATCGAGATTCGGATCCCCGAAGACGTCGGAGTCGTCGGCGAAGCCACCGTTGACGTCGGCCGGGTGGGCGCGTCCGGTCGGGAATCCGCAGGTCTGGGTAATCCAGGTCTGGACTTCAACGAGACCGGCGCCAAAGGAACTTTGGTCCTCGACGCGCATGTAGACGTCGGCAACATCGATATCAAGCGCTGAGGAAAGGAAACATCATGAAGACACACAAGTTCGACGGAGTCTCTCTCATCTCGGGACTCATCATCACCGGAATTGGGCTGATATTTCTCATCGCCAACGACCCCAGTGACATCGTGGGAACCATCACCAATTTGGGTGCCTGGTTCTGGCCGGTCCTCTTTGTCGTCATCGGGATAGCAATCTTGATTCCCGGTGCTGATGCCAAAGAAGGAGCCAGAAGCGATCGAATCGGAAACCGACTAGTGCTCCTGGGTCTGTGAGCGAAATGCCCTGTAGAGCGTGCGGAGAGCGACGAACAGCACCATAAAGCCGAAGACGAGCGACAGGGTGTGACCCTCGATTCCCAGAGCAAATCGGGAGCCGATCAACGACCCGATCACTCCACCCGCACCGACAACGAGTCCGTCCTCGAGACGGACTCGTCTGTTTTTGAAGTTCACGATTGTCCCGGCGGTGGCAGTGAAGACAATCGCCACCAGCGATGTTCCCTGAGCCTCGTGCTGAGAGAGGTCCCAGCAGCAGCACGGTGGAAGGAACTATCACCACTCCCCCGCCGATCCCCGCCAGACCGGCAAAGAAGCCGGCGACGACGCCGATCCCCAACGCAATGAACACCTGGGTGAGGTCACCGAAGGCAACTGCCTCCGGCAGCGGATTGGCACCACTGATCATGCGAAGCGCTACCACCAATAGCACCACTCCAAAGACCATCGTCAGGGTCCGTGAGCTGCTGCGATGCATGATCGACGCCCCGATGACCGAACCGACCACACCACCGATCCCCACTGTCACCCCGATTCCGAGAGCCACCTCGCCCGACATCCCGAAAGAGGCGGCACCGGCCGCGGCGATGAAAACGATGGCTGCCAGAGATGTCGCGTGGGACCGGTGCTGATCAAAACCAACCGCTACGAGAAGCGGCACCATGACGATGCCGCCACCGACTCCCAGTCCTCCTCCCACAAACCCGGCCACCAACCCAATCAGCACCAGCTTCCAGATATCTGTTGGCGTGGACCGGCTCACGGCAAATCAGCCTAGAACCCCCGCTAGATTCAATCTTGATGCCCACAAACGCACTTGACCAAGCTCCCCGCGAGATGGTCGCCCTAAACGCCGACATCGTCGGTTACAGCAAGCTTCTCGCCGACGATTTCGAGGCCACGACGGCCGCCATGCAGGAGTATCACCACCTCGTCGAGAGGAGAATCGCGGAGAGCGGCGGCACCCTGGTCAACTTCGTCGGCGACAACTTCATGGCCGTTTTCGACGAGCGCAACCGACGCCATGCGGACGGCGATCGGGATCTCGGCCGCCATCGAAGCAAGAACTCTCGACATCCCGAGTAGCCGTCAGGTGAGATTCAGAATGGGTATCGACCAAGGTGAGGTTTCGATTTCCGGCGATAACTACTTTGGGGACGCCCTCAACATCGCAGCCCGTATCCAGGCAATGGCCCTCCCGGGAGGCGTCAGTGTTTCTGGAAGGGTCTACAGGTCGCTTGATGAGCCGGAACTGCGTTTCAAGTCAATGGGTCGCAAGGATCTCAAGAACATCCCCGAGGAGGTTGAGGTCTACGAATTCGCCGACCTTCCCGCCGAAGGAGAGGCAACAACCGGTGACCGGACGCTCGCTCTGGAGGCGCCCACGATCGCCATCCTCCCCATTCACACCGAGATGGTCGACTCTTCCGTCGGTTCGGCTGCTCAGATGCTGCGGGCAGATCTGATCTACCGGTTGTCGAACATGCCAAACCTGAATGTGATCGATGCCAAAGACGAAACCGGCGCCGCTGGACCCTCGGTCCGGTACTGGCTGGAAACCGGGATCCATCAGTTCGGAGACCAGGTGCGGGTCTATGCCTCTGTACTCGAGGTTTCCACCCTGAGCCCAGTCACGTCAGATCGGTGGACATCCTCGAGCGCCGACTTGCTCACCCTTTCCGATCAGGTCTCCGACGATATTGCCCGGTCATTGGAGATCGAATTGATAATTGGCGAGCCAGCCCGGATCTACAACGACCTTTTTGACGCCGACGCCATCAAGACGGTCTACCAGGGCTGGTACCAATTGACCTCCGGTACTCCCGAAGGATGGGCACGCGCCGTCGAGCTTTTTGGCGAAGTGGCCGTATCCCATCCCGATCAACCTTACGGTCATGTGCTCTCGGCGTTTGCCAACTGGATGGGTGCAGCACAAGGGCTCGTCAAAGACAGGGAGGCCTATTTGGAGAGGGCCTACGAGCAGGCGCAACGAGCCGCTTCTATGGGTGACCAAACGGGTCTGTCCGGCACCGTGATAGCAGCGATCCTGATGTCTCAAGGCCATGCGGACGAGGCCCTGGAAAGGGTCGAATCAACGGAGATTTCGCGGCCGACCTGTGACATCACGTTCGCACTGGAGGGAAGCGTCCGTCGCTACATGGGTCAATGGGAAGAATCAGTGGACCTCCTCGACAAAGCAATGCGTCTCAGCGCGGTCAACAAGCCCTGGTACCCCACCGTCCAAGCATGCTCGTTGTATATGGGTGGACGTCTAGAGCAAGCGGCCTCTACCGCGGAAGCGGTGATCGAGTATCAGCCACGCAACCTCGAAGCATTGCTGGTCCTGGCGGCCTCACAGGTCGAGTTGGGATTGGATCGCCGCGCCCATGCAACCGCGGAGTTGATCAAAGAGCGCTATCCCGCTGTCAACGTGGAGAAATGGTTGGCCGAGAATCCCTATCAGGACCCGGCGATGGTTGATCGTTGGAAAAAGGATCTGACCGCCGCGGGTGTGATCACGGATTCGAGTTGATCTCACCGGTTTCCAGCTCACGCAGAGCCCGCCTCATGATCTTTCCTGTCGTGGTGCGGGGAAGGTCGTCGACGAATTCGATCTGACGGGGCACCTCATGGGCGGCCAGACGGGTTCTGACGTGGTTCTGTAGCTCGGTACTCAGACCCTCCGTTATCTCAACCTCCGGTCGAACCACGACATATGCCGCCGGCACCTGGCCCCTTATTTCGTCGGGCACTCCAACGACCGCGCACATCGCAACGGCCGGGTGACCCATGAGGGACTCCTCGATCTCACCTGGACCGATCCGGTAACCCATTGACATGATCACATCGTCCTTGCGGCTCTTGAACCACAGATAGCCCTCCTCGTCCTCCACACCAAGGTCGCCGGTGAGGAGCCAGTCGTCACGGTATTTGTCATCGGTGGCGTCGGGACTGTTCCAGTAGCGCAGCATCGCCACGGGGTCGGGACTTCGCACACAGATCTCGCCGATTTCTCCGACGAGCCGTGTGCCAACCTCATTCTGGATCTCGATGTCGTGGCCGGGAATGGCACGACCCATCGACCCGGGCTTCACAGACCACACCGATGAGCAGTTGCCCGCCACCAGATTGCACTCGGTCTGTCCATACCCCTCATTTATGGTGGCTCCGAGGTGCTTGCTCCCCCAGGCGAGCATCTCTTCCCCCAAGGGCTCACCGCCGGTGAACACTGCGCGGAGCGACAGGTCGTCGGCACGGGAGACTCCCGCAGCCCGCATCATCTTCAGCGCCGTGGGTGGGAGGAACGACAGCGTCACTCCGTGCTCGACCATGACGTCAGCGGCCCAATTCGGCTCGAAGTCGTGATCGACGGTGACCACCGTCATCCCGAAATACCAGGCTGGGATGAGGACATCCATCAGACCTCCGATCCAAGCCCAGTCGGCCGGTGACCAGATGACATCCTCTCGTTGGGTCGCGAGGACACGATGTGGAAGAGTCGCCAGGTCGACCCGCCCTTCGGGTGGGGCGTCGGCAAATTCGTAGTAACACTCAAACCCGGGCAGATGACCGAACAGAGACCGGTGAGCGTGCAATGCACCTTTGGGTGGGCCTGTGGTTCCGGAGGTGTAGATGAGGTAAGCGGGATCCTCAGCGGCGGTTTCCACCGGCCTGAACACATCAGAGCACTCTTTCATCCGCCGATCGAGTTGGGGCCCTGTGACCAATCTGGGTAGCTCCGGTGCTGCGTTTCGGAGCTTGTCCACAACGTCCGGCGTCGCGATCACCAACTCCGCGCCCGAGTCGGACAAGCGATACTCCAGAGCGTCGGGCCCAAAGAGATCAGCTAGAGGAAGAGAGATCGCGCCAAGCTTCCAGATCGCAAGATGAGCCAACCCCGTCTCGAGAGACTGTGGTACCACCACGCCCACTCGATCTCCCCTTCCAATGCCTGAACCCGCCAGAATGTTGGCCAAACGGTTGGATAGTCGGTCGAGCTCACCGAATGTGATTGTTCGCTTCGACCCGTCCCGCCCGATCGCAATCAGACCTGTTCGATCGGGATTGTGCGCGGTTGAGCAGGCCACTCCCATGTTGAACTGGTCGGGTATGCGCCACTCGAACCGGGCTCTGATCGTCTCGTATGTGAGCCCTTCGGCCTGCTCTGGCATTCCTCGGAACCTACCGCGATCCCCTCTGTCAGGAATCGTCTCGAACGTTGCTCAAGGCCGTGGTGATGAGAACCGCGGCGATTGCGGTCACAAGCGCCTGTGATGACATGAAGTCGAACAACCCCAGAGCGAGCACGACAACAGCAGCCAGCATGCGGCTGTATGCGACAGCGTTGTGAAGCTTGTAGGTCTCCGGTGATCCGGAAGCGAGATGAGTCAGCGCCACGAAAGCGACGGTGAATGACGTCCCACCGACCAGCAGCCATCTCTCGAAGTCGGCGAAGGCACCGTGGCCGGCCTCCGAGATGGCGTGCTCGAGCCCTACTGCAAGAATGCCGAGACCGGCGGCGATGCCAAAGTGTGAGTAGATCCAGACCGTGGGGCGCCACGTCCGTCGCGTGCTCGCTCTTCTCGCGTCTGACCACCTGGCCCTCGACGTTGTCGAAAGTAGAGCCACCAGATGGCCGTCGCCGTCGCCAGCGCCATGACGCGGTGAAAGTCGACTCGACAGCCCCACGCGACGTGGCCGAGCCCGACGACCGTGGCCGCTATGGACTCGCCGAGAACGAGGATGGTGAACAGGCCCGAACCGCTCCGGAAGATGAGACACGTCCAGCGGCACTCGGGCCTGATGCCGACGCATCACCCACGGCGTCGCCAGGTCGACCGAACATGCGCCACCGCCCAGAGAACGATATCGGGCTGCTCTGAGCGAAAACCGAGGCCGTCCAGATGAGGGCGCCAAGACCGAACCCCGACGAGATAACCGCTGACCAGATCCCGGGTCTCGGCACGTGAAATCGGGCACGCCAATACATCACCAGCAGAGTCAGACCCGAGCGATGGTGTACCCGGCAGCGAAAGGCCACGGTGCTCATGGCCGGCGCCGACAGGGAGGCTGCAATCACCGCGACCGCGACGAGCTGCACGGTGGCCAGAGAGCCGATAGACGAGGTCGTCGGTGTCATACCGGTCGGCGTAGAAGGTGTGGCTGGCCCACAGCCACCAGATGAGGAAGGAAGAAGACCAGGTAGGAGAAGGACGCCTGCTCAGGTCGCTCACCGTCAGCAGGCGACTCACGAGGACGGCGACGGCGACCACGAAAGCGAGGTCGTAGAAGAGTTCCAGCCAGGTGGCGGACCTCTCGGACTCTCCGAGGATCGGTACGCAGCTGGGGTGGGCGAAGACTCTTCACAACGTGTTCGTGCTCAGGACTTTCAGGGGCGGGATGATGGAAGTTAGCCGTCTTACACGAAGTGAATGGTTCAAAGCCCATTTCTACTTCGCTCCAAACAGTTCGGAACTCGTGGACCCCCGGGCTCGGAAACCTCGAGCGCCATGAGACCTCTTTCGAGGAAGAACACCTAGCGACAGGGGAAATTCGTTGGCTAACTGGTGCCTGGCTACAAGGCTGGCGATGCTGTGGGTCACCCGGGTCAGGATCCGCCGCCAACAGCGACCTCGACCCAGGCCGAGAATGGCTCGGCTTTGCCTTTCAGATCCAGAAGACGCCGCTCAACACCTGTCGTGTCTACCGAAGCTGCCTCGACGATCTGATCGCTCATCACGAGCTCACCGCCGCCACCAGCCGAACCAAGCCGGGCAACTGTGTTGGGTACATCTCCAAGAACAGTGAAGTCGTGAGCGCCCGTCTCACCCACCACGCCGACCCAGGCCACACCTGTGTGCACACCAACCCCGGCTGGGAAGCCTGGCCCCAAGGTCGAGTCGGAAGCCATGTGTGCTACCAGTGACCGCCCCGCAGCCACCGCTTGCTCTGGATGATCGTGTCCACCGAAACCGGGAGTCCACAATGCCATCACTCCATCACCGACGATGTGATCAATAGCTCCGTGGTGGGAGTCAACGGCAACAAACACCATCTTGAAGAACCGATCAAGCAAGGACTTGAACTCTCCAGGTGTCATCTGCTCGGCAAGGGTCGTAGAACCGCGAACATCGGCAAACAACAAGGAGACCGAAACCTCTGCGCCGCCGCGTTTCTTGCCGATGCCATCGAAACACCACTTGCACAACTGCTGGTTGAGCTCCCACGGTCTGAATCGCAAAGCCTTCAGGACAAGGGTATATGGCCCAGCGAACGGAACTCCACAGGATTTACACCGAGGCGCCGATGGCATCCGCCTGAACAGCGAGCTCAACCCGGGCAGAGCGCTGGGATCGCCAGTGAGCAATTCACGCCAGTGATCGTCGAACTCACCGCTCTCTGGCGATCGATCCACTGGTTCAGAAGCCATTGGCGCAGGCTAGGCGCCCGAGTGAATACGGTTTCAAGAAAAGGGCGCCTTAGGTACGGGCTGCCAGACGGGTCGCAAGGGTGCTGAGCATCGCCATGGTCACCGAGGGGCGCTCCTGAAGAATTGACATCAGGTCGATCTTTCCAATTACCAGGGCGTGCAGACCTTCCGAACCGGCGTGCACATCAGCAGACCTCGTAGCACCTTGCAACAGCGCAAGCTCACCGACATGCTCGCCTTTCCCATGTCGGACGATCTCAACCAGGACTCCTTCATGGGTCGAGCTCACGACCGCTTCACCGTCCATGATCATCATCATGTCGACCCCTTCGTCACCCATGTGATAGATCTGCTCACCCGGGCGATACTGAACCTCATCAGCGATGTCGGCGATGAGCTGAAGATCCTCAGGGTCCAAGTCCGAGAACATCGGGACGCCCTGAAGGGCAATCACGCGATCAACCATCGTCAACATGTTGATGGAATCGGCAGGCACGGTTTCCAAGCTTGGCACGGATCCACGGAAGGCACCGGGTAGATCGCGATCTGTGGTCAGATCGAGGTCGCCACGCTCTTCGAGACAGTGCAGGGCAAGAGTTCGCAACCAGAGATCGAAGTCGTCGCCTAGTAGTACCAGCGCTTCCCGTTGGGTCGTTAGCGATTGAGCGCCATCGGCATCGAGCAGGGCCACCAATACTGTGGTTACGGACCTGTCACCCAGAACCTCCAATGCTTCCACAGCTTGTGCCCTCGTCTCTGGATCGTTTGAGGCAACGCCTTTCTCGACGATCGACATGACCGATGCAGTATCAGTTGTCGTCATGGCGAGGATCACCCAATCAGAGAGGGTCTCCGAACGACGACGTAACAAGCCGGAAAGGAAATCGCTCGAAGGCGTCCGTGGCCCGGAGAGGATCGCCTTGCTGAGAGTCTCCAACTTGGCGGCCCTCGTTGCCTCTCGTCCGGCCCATGACATGAAGTCGTCGGTGAACCGATCAACAGGAGTCAGAGCGCGGATAGCAACTTCGCTGGCTGACAGCGAGCCCGTCTCGAGAGTTTCGAACAGCACCTCCCTACCGGGATCACTGTCCGCAAGGACATCCGCAGTTACGTGCCTCACTTTCATAGATATGTCCTCGAGACCATGGCCTAGCTCCACAGGGTTCATGTCGGCATATGGAGACGCCAGAACGGCCGCAGCCCGAACGTCCGGGTCATCGTGGTGTAGGAATGGTCGTAGATCGGCCAGCCCCGACTTGGCGGCCGTTAGCTCGTTCAACACAGCCTCGATCACGTCGGGTTGACCACCTTCGAGCAGCGTGCTGATGACAGCCCTCCCCTCCTCACCTCCCACCAGAATGGCGGAAGCGGTACGGACCGCAGGGTCGGGGTCGGTCAGCATGGAGCCGGCCACTGATGCCGCCCGTTCGTCTCCGCTTGGCGGGAGAAGCCAGAGGGATCGTCTGCGTACGTCGGGAGAACCATCCGCCAAGCCGGCAGTGACATGGGCAACAACCCGGTCCGGCTCTAATGCGCACATCGTCTCGAAGGCGGCCGATCGCACCTTCGGGTCTTCATCGCTCAACAGCGGTTCGATGAGGTCACGTGGCGCAAGGCTGCCGAATCTCGAGAGTGCCGTCACAGCCATCAGGCGCTTCTCAGGCTTGAGGCTCTCTAGGTCAAGGGTCAGAATCCGCAGCGTTTCTCCGTCGTGTGCAGTGAAGAGCCCGACGTGCGGAGCATCAAAGACTCCTACGAGTCCCTTGCGGACAGCGGCGATTACTGCGTCGATATATGCCGACCTCATCCGGATCACGAGCGCGAGCGCCCCAAGGCCGATGACCAAGCCGATGACGAGGAGGCTCCGCTCATCCAGGCCAGCGGCGACCAGGAGGATCACCCCACCGGCGACAGTGCCTAGTTGACCGGGTACCGCGGTCATGAAAGCCATCACCTGACCACGAAGCCGGCCGGTCACGACGTTGAACAGGGCGGAAACGCCGGTCCCTCCAATGGCGTTGACCACAACCCATTGCAAACCGCGAACGGCCGCCGCCGTCGCCAGCGTGAACGAGCCGAGCCACAACCCGAATCCGGCTACGTACATGACGGGGACTACCAGCAATGTCGCCACGATGCCGAAGCGGACAAACAGACGGTTCGTAACCAGGAGGGAGACAAGGAAGGTAAGTCCCGTCGCGATTGAAGCGAACAGACCCAGAAAGCCCGCCACGCTGGCCTCCGTTTCGAAGGAGGAGGCGACAGCGGAGTTGAAAGGGAACACGACCAGGAAGAAGAGGGTCGAGAAGGCGAACATCACACCCGCAGCAAGTTTGAGTAACTGAGTAGACCTGACGACTCGCACGGCGTCGGCCAAATCCTCTCTAACCGAATGGCTCGGGTCCCCAGGATCATCGGTGAACAACCCTGAGGTGATGACGAGTAGGCCGGCACTCACAAGAAGAGCCAGGCCTTGGACCGCCAGCAAGGTCTGGGTCCCGATCAGCTTGGCCAGAGGACCCGTGAGGAGATTGCCAACCACCGCACCAGCCACCCCGGCGCTTGCAAAGATCGGGAAGAGTCGCTTGGCCTGGCGGGTGTTGGACGCAGCCCCCGCCGCGTTCCACATCATCGTGAACGTGACCATGATCACCACCTGGGTGGAGATCCAGATGATTGGGTAAACCACCGGAGCGTCCACGAACGATGCTGCCCACTCCACAATCGCCCACAGCCCACAGATCCCTGTGACCACCGGAAGCCAGATGCGGGGACCCCAACGCCCCAGGCCGGCAACGTACAGGATGAGCGCCACCATCACGGCCAGCCCGGAAACCAGGATCACCTGCGGCAGCTCCTCTACTCCATACCTGAGAAAGAACAAGGCATCGGCCGAGTTGGCGCCAAGAGCGTGCGTGGATTGGGTAACGGCGAACACTGCAGCCATCCACATGACCAGTCTTCCCTCCCCATCGCGGATGCCTAGTCCACGTTGCCACCTTCTCATCAGCGATAGTTCTACCAGGCTGCGACTTCACCTCCGATGCCCGAGCAGCCGTGAAGGTAGGGTTGATCCTTCACAGCCAGGATCGAGATAACCGATGACAGAGTCTCTAAGCGTTGCCAAAAAGGCTTTCGATTCACACGACTGGAACGGCGTCATCGATGTCCTCCAGGACGGAGAGAATGGTGAACTGACTCCTGAAAATCTCCTTCTGTTGGCCGACGCTCTCTGGTGGACGGGACAGCTTGATGAGTCTCTGGAGACCTTTGAGAAGGCCTTTTCCCTCCTCGTCGACGAAGGTAAACCGAGCGAGGCCGGTCGGGTCGCCGCTCTCCTGGCCTACTTTGCTCTGCGTCGCCAGGCGTACGCCGTCGCAGGTGCTTGGATCGCCCGGGCCGAAGGCTTACTCGAGGGTCAACCGGAGTCTGTGGGCCATGTCTGGCTGAACACAATGTATGTGGGCAGGGCCCTTTTCGTTGAGGGTGACATGGACGCAACCATCCATTTGAGCGACGTGGTGTTGAAGGGCGCCACCAGCGTGGGTCTCAGTAGCGCCAAGTCAATTGCGAAGAGCTTCAAGGCACTCGCAATGATTCAACAGGGCGAATGGCGTGATGGTGTGCGTCTGTTGGACGAGGCGGCGTCAATGGCGATCGTCGGCGGGGACGATCTGCGAATGACCAGTGACGTCTACTGCAACACGATCGCTGCCTGTCGGAATTTGGGTGATTACGAGCGAGCCGCCGAATGGACCGAGGAGGCCGAACGCTGGATGCACTCCAACTCGGTAAATGGGTATACCGGAGCTTGCATGTTTCACCGTGCCGAGTTGAAGCGTCTGCATGGATCATGGCTAGAGGCAGAAGACGAGGCCCGTCGCGCATGTTCGGAGCTGGAGCGGTTCCACCTCACCGACTATCTGGGCGCTGCTCATTACGAGATCGGTGAGGTGCGTCGCCGAATGGGCGACCTCCAGACGGCCGAGGAGTCCTTCGATCGAGCGTACGAGAACGGCCATGACGCCCAACCCGGTCTCTCGCTTCTCATGCTGGATCGGGGAGAAGTCGAGGAAGCGGCCCAATCGATCGGTGGGGCCGTAATCGCACGAAGTGTCGACGATCGCCACCCAGTGGCCCGGGGGCCCTCGAGAGCGCGTTTGCTACCTGCTCAGATCGAGATCGCGTTGGCAAATGGCGATAAGGATCTCGCCCGCTCGGCCACTGACGATTTGGAGGAGATTGCTCAAGCGTTCGAGAGTCAGGTTTGGATGGCGGCCGTCGCCTCGTCACGTGGTGCGCTTCTACTCCGCGATGAGAACTACGAAGGGGCTGTGGAGACCCTCAGCGAGGCGTGGCGGATGTGGCAGAAGGCGAATCTCCCCTACGAGATGGCGCGCGCACGAGCCTTGCTCGGAGAAGCACGGCTGGCGGGAGGGAATGAAACGGGCGCCCATCTCGAGTTCAAGGCCGCCTTGTCAACACTCGACACTCTTGGGGCGACAACCGACTCACGCCGAGTGCGGGCTCTGCTTGGGGACGAGACGCCCGAATCTGGCAAGACGGCGGAAAGCCGGGTGACAAGAACGTTCATGTTCACCGACATCGTCACGTCAACCGACCTGATCGAGTTGATTGGAGATGCTTCATGGCAAGAACTGCTCAGATGGCATGACCGCACCCTTCGGGCGGCGGTCGAATCCGCCGGCGGAGAAGATGTGAGACACACCGGTGACGGATTCTTCGTCTCCTTCCACGATCCGCGCAGGGGTGTCGAATGCGCCGTCGACATCCAGCGGCGTCTCGCCAAACACAGAAGCGAGCACGGCTTCGCCCCTCTCGTGAGGATCGGGCTCCACATCGCCGAGGCAACTCGAACCAACGGTGACTACTCGGGTGGCGGGGTCCACGTTGCCGCGAGAATCGGAGCAATAGCCCAGGGTGAGGAGATCGTCGTTTCTGCTGATGTGCTCGCCGCTTCGGGACCGCTCCCGTTCCCGGTGTCGAAGCCGGAGTCGGTCGACCTAAAAGGCGTCAAGGATCCTGTCGAGGTCCAGAGGATCGATTGGCGCTGAAGTCCGGGAAGCCAGCCCACTTGAATTGTCTTGATTGCACTGCTCGGACACGTTCGTCGTTTCCAAGCAAGCTTGACGCAGCTGCGAACCTGATGTGACAAGTTCTCAGACGGACAAGAACCTTCCGACTTGCCCTTCGAGGGAACGACATCGCCCCAACGCAACCCACTGACAAGAGACTTTGCTTGTGGGCCCGGCAGGACTTGAACCTGCAACCAACGGATTATGAGTCCGTTTCAAGCCAAACCTCCTACCTGGGAGAACATACAAAACAGCTACCTGATCAGGTGTTTCACCTTGCACGAGCTGTCACCAGTTTGCACGGATTCTCACTGTTTCGCGTCCTGAGCGCGTCCTGGACCTTGAGAGTCCGTCTTGCAGATCACGATACGGCAGTCGACCTCACGGAACGTCTAGCCCCGAGAGAACGAATTCTGCTGTGATGGTCCCCCTCTGATCGAAGGCCGTCGCTTTGATTGGCAGCTCCGGTTCCCCGTTCGGAGTCGGCGGCAGCATATCGAGAACGAACTCAACATTGAAGCCTTCCAGGCGCCTGACCCGGCGAATAGGTACCCCTCCGTCTAGGGGTCATCTACAGCGGATGGGAGGCGACTGCGGGTCCATATTGTGAACAAAAGGTTGAGGACGATACCAACACCGAGTCCGAGAGCCAACGAAGCCCAAAAGGACTGGAGACTGGCGAAGCAGTTGAAGCTTGGACATAGGTCGTAGAAACTGGAGTCAAGCCAACTCGGCAGCATGAAGGCGAACCAGACAGAAGTCAGCACCAACGAGGCTCGGATCGCCAGGGTAATCCAGCGGATCATACGCTCACAGCCCACTCAGTGGGGTGCAGCCAAAGGAGTGAGAACCAGCAGATGGCTCACCCGATACGCCTCCGTGAGACCGCCGCTCGATGAACCCAAGTCAGACCTACGACTGCCGTGAAATAGTCGGTCAGTCGGGATCTGTCCCACGCCGTTTGTATGTTCGTCAATGTGTTCAATCCCGTCGGAGATCGCTGCCAGATGTCTCCAGGATCGATTCCTGTGTGACAGGTGCCCTTGGCCTGCCTGGGCGCATACTCGGGTACTGGATCGACACCATCCAGGGAGCGAGCCGACTAAGTTACATGCTTGTAAGTAAAGGCCGACAGATGGAACAGCTGGTACTCATGGAGGACCAAAAAGGGCTTTGCCCAGTTGTAGTTGCGAACCTCGAATCTGGAGGCT
>PVMK01126038.1_pt1 | contig 22451 bp, 24 predicted proteins | sample 1853481 | NCBI WGS metagenome assembly PVMK01 (sample SAMN08533507, study PRJNA380276) | Marine sediment metagenome, whole genome shotgun sequencing project. | reverse complement strand
AAACCTACAACTTATTTATCATCTGGTAAAAGAGAAGGGATTTACCTTGGAAGGTGCTAAAAATAAACTAAAAGAAAAACCCGAAGAAATTACTTCTAATCATGACATTATTGTACGGTTAGACAAAATTAAGAACGAACTGCTCCAAATAAAGACCCATTTATAATTTTCTTAAGACCTGGTGTTTTATCCCTGGTGGTTTTAGATCTTTATTCGATTGGACCGGTTGAAATATCTAATGCTCAAACCATTAAAGTCGTGAAACATTTTCGTATTTTTGTATCTTAATTTTTAGCCTATTGTCGATGTTTTATAAACTCCCTGTTAAGGAGGTAAAAAGAGAAACTAAGAATTCTGTATCTATAGTTTTTGATATTCCGAAAAATTTAAAGAGCGAATTTAATTTTATCCCGGGTCAATATATAAATGTGCAAATTGAATTGGATGGAAAAATTATACGTAGAGCATATTCTATTTGCTCTTCTCTAAAAAGCAATGAGCTGCGTATAGCTATCAAAGAAGTAAAAGACGGAACGTTTTCTGTCTTTGCCAATCAGAACTTAAGAGCAGGTCAACTGCTGGAAGTTTCTCCACCCGAAGGTAGATTTACACTTAACGTATCTGATTCCAATAAACTAAACTACATCGCCTTTGTGGCTGGTAGCGGAATTACGCCTGTTTTGTCTATGATTAAATCTGTTCTGGAAACAGAAGAAGAAAGTAAATTTGTTTTGCTTTATGGCAACAAATCTTCAGAGGACACCATGTTTAAAAATGAAATCGATAATTTGAGATTACAGCATCCAAACCAATTTGAAGCACATTATGTTTTTAGCCAAAAGTTTGAAGATAACAAATATAAAGGAAGGATTAATGTGGAGATCATTGAGGAGTTCGTAAAAAATAGATACAAGGATATCAGCTTCTCTAATTACTTTCTGTGCGGGCCGGAAGAAATGATCGATTTGGCAAAAATCAAACTATTAGAAGAGGGAGTCAATAAAGATGCTATTAAATTTGAATTATTTTCAATCTCCACTACTACTAATGAAGCTAGTAATGACCTATCCGGCAATTCTGAAATAACCATCTTATTGGACGATGAAGAGACTACCTTTGAAATGAAGAAAGAGGATGTCATTTTAACTGCAGCATTATTACAAGGACTAGATGCACCCTATTCGTGTCAAGGAGGAATTTGCAGTAGCTGTTTAGCTAAAATAACTGAAGGAGAGGTTATTATGGATAATAATTCAATTTTAAGCGAGGACGAGCTTAAGGAGGGCTTAATTTTAACATGCCAATCACATCCGGTAAGCTCTACGATCAAAATTGATTATGACGATGTATAAAATTTTATTATGAGCAGACAAACTCTATGATCAACGAATATTTAAATGCTATACTCTTAGGATTTGGGTTGGCCTTTATGGTTGGACCAGTATTTTTTGTTTTACTCGAAACAAGTGTTGTAAAGGGTATAAGAGCTGCTATCGTATTTGATTTTGGCGTCGTTCTTTCAGATACTCTTTTTATTTTTACCGCCTATTACGGGAGTAAGACTTTTCTCGTTAAATTAAAGGATGATCCCAGATTATTCCTTATTGGAGGTATAATATTAATATCCTATGGTCTGTACACGATTTTTTACAAAAAAACTAAAAAAACTGTCACAGACAAGGAATTGGTTGTTGTTGAAAACAATAATTATTTAGGATTATTTCTAAAGGGATTTTTTCTGAACAGTATTAATATAGGAGTTTTGGCATTTTGGTTGGCAATTGTAATTGCCATAAGTTCAGGACTTCAAATGAACGAGAATAAAATATTTAATTATTTCGTTGTAGTTATATTGAGCCTATTGATAACCGATCTGGTTAAAATTACTGCGGCCAAACAATTAAAAAAACAACTCACGCCGGTAGTGCTCAGAAAAATTCGTCAAACGATAGGTGTGTTCTTTATAATTTTCGGTGTCATTTTAGCAACTAAAAAATATATACCGGAGCAAACTATACAAATATTTGATAAGGTAATTGAAAAGGTGAAGTAATTAATTATTTTGGATCTTTAAATTGTACTTTGCGGCAACCTTATTAAATATTTCTAACTTGTCATTATTCTTCAGGTCATTATACATATACCCGATTTTTTTTGCTGCGTCTGCACGATAGGGCGAATTCTGTGCGGAATAGATAGTATAGGCATTTATTAAATTAGCCAGACCCTCTTCCTGCATATTATTAGTGTATAAGATCAATCCCAATCCGTAATATCCTTCAGGGTCATCTTTATAAATAGATATGAATTTGTTATAATAAACAATAGCTGCTTCGAATTCTTTTTTGAGATTGTAGGTAACAGCAATATTCATCAAAGGCATTCTTCCCTCAGGGTTAATTTCCAAGGATTTTTTATATGCTTCAATAGCCTTTTCATATTGATTCGACTTTCTGTAACATACACCTAAATTATCCCAGGAAAAGGCAAAATTAGGATCAATTTCAATTGCCTTTTTAAATTTGAGGATCGCAGTTTCATAATCTTCGCTTTCCATATAATCCATGCCGTCATCATAGGCCAATTGCGCCAAAACATTTTGTGAGGTCGAATGCTCAAATTCTTCGCTTTCCGTAAATGACAACTGCTTTAAAGCGTCGCAATTTTCTACCAAATAACTCTCTATCATTTTATAGGCAGAAGCTTCTAATTGGATCTCGGAAACATCGCCTTCACTCGAAGCTACTTCCGTTTTTAGATTTTCGACTACAGATGCTGCAATGCAATTTTTAATTGCGTTATTTTTAGTGTTGTTCTCTATGTTTATTTTTGAAATACACTCACAAGCATCCATTGATATGTTTTCCGCAATATCATCCTGACCCTCTTGGCTAAAGCCACTATATATTGTAAAAAATACTATATAAATTATTATTATTTTCATCTATCTAAATTTAAATTCCGGTACTCCCGAATCCTCCATCTCCTCTAGAAGTTTCATTTAAAACGTTCACTTCCTCCCATTTAGTATGTTCAAACCTGGCAATTACCATTTGCGCTACTCTATCTCCATCTTTTATTGTAAATTCATCATTGGATAAATTCACCAAAATAACCCCTATTTCACCTCTGTAATCAGCGTCAATTGTTCCGGGAGCATTCAAAACTGTTATACCATGCTTAGCCGCCAAGCCACTTCTTGGTCTTATTTGTGCTTCATAACCCATTGGAAGTGCTATGTATAAGCCTGTTTTTATAATTGCTCTTTCTAAAGGTTTCAATATTACCAATTCTGAAAGATTAGCTCGTAAATCCATACCGGCAGAGGCCATTGTCTCATAACTCGGTGTTTGATGTTTTGATTTATTAATTATCTTAATTACCATTTTCTATAAATTGTTGTATTTCCTTTTTTTCATTCCATGCTGTAAATCCTATAAATATAATTACTAAAAGTGTAGAAATAAATAAGTTACCCCTAAAAAACACAAAGGACAAATAAGCGAAGCCTGTTGAAAGAAATAAATATATAAATAAATTTTTTATTCTATACGGGATCATATAATATTTTTTACCAAAATAATAGGAAATAATTACCATAACCGAATAGGTAATTAATGTTGCCCAGGCAGAAGCCATATAACCAATTTTAGGTAAGAAAACCACATTAAAAACAATAGTGATAGCAGCACCAAATAATGAAATGTACATGCCATATTTAGTTTTATCGGTTAGTTTATACCAAACCGCTAAATTTACATAAATGCCTAAAAATAAATTCGCTAACAATATGACCGGAACGATCTTCAACCCCTGAAAATATTCTTCTTTTCCTAATAACAGATTGGCAAACCCATCAATATAAGCAATTATAACCAACAGAATGATCGCCCCAATTATGGTAAACCAATTTAATATTTTCGCATATATCTTTTTAGCATTCTTTTCTTTGGCCTGATTGAAAAAAAATGGTTCAGCCCCCAGTCTGAAAGCCATAATGTAAAGTGTCATAAATACACCCAATTTATAACAGGCGGCATATATTCCCATGGTTTCTTTTCCCAAATATTTGGTTATTAAAAGTTTGTCTAAATTTTCATTCGTAATAAATGCAATTCCGGCAATCATCAAGGGTAAGCCGTAATATAACATCTTTATCAGAAGCTTCTTGTCAAAGGTGAATTGGAACTTAAACAAAACAGGCGACAGGATAATGAAGGTAGAGACACTGGCTATTAAATTCGCAATGAAAATATATACTACCAGGGCATGTTCATAAAAATGATCATTAATAAATTGAGGTACATAATTTCCGTTTTTTAGGGCATAAGGAACGTAAAGCAAAAAATACAAATTTATGGATGCGTATATCACAATATTCAAAACCTTATAAGCAGCAAATTTTATAGGACGATTAGTAACTCTTAGGTAGGCGAATGGCACTACTACCAGCGTGTCAAAAGTTGTTACTAAAATTAAGATCTGGAAATATAAAGGTTCAGCAAATCCAAAATAAGTGGACAGGTCTTCACTGTATAACAACATTAAAAATAAGAATAAAAGTGTGGTAGTGAGCAAACTAATAAAAGTAGTAGAGATTACTTTACCCTTATTTTTTTCTTTTGTGAAAAACCTAAAAAATGCTGTTTCCATTCCATAGGTTAAAATGGCATTAAAGTATGCGGCATAGACAAAATAGATAGTGTTCTCTGCATATTTATTCGACTGTAAAGTACTGGTATGTAATTTGACTAGCAGAATATTAATTGCTCTGGGTAGAACGGCTGCAATTCCGTAAATTATGGTGTCTTTAAAAAACCGATTTAAGGTACTCAATCTTATCTATTTGATGTATTAACGAACAAAAATAGAGTTTATGCTATACAAACACATGAAAGATCGTCTTTTTTTCAAAGCATTGTAACCCGAGTTCGATTATTAATAATCGAACTCGGGTTATAAATAGAAAACCCTCGCAAATAGCGAGGGTTTAACCCGATTTTTGAATTAGAACTTCGTGATGAGAATCTAAACAGCAATAAATCAGTGAGATTTATTGGTTTCAGCACCCCGAGTACTCGGGGTCGCTATGGTTAAATCAAAAAACTTATCAAAGTATCTGATTTGAAGTTGTTTAGATTCGAAATAGATTTTCTAATACTTAAATCGGGTTTAAACCAGAAAATATTTTTTCAATAAATTACACCACTCCTTGTGCAAGCATAGCATCTGCTACTTTAACAAATCCAGCAATATTAGCACCTTTAACGTAGTCTATGTATCCATCTTCATCCTTACCGTATTGAATACATGAATTATGAATATCACTCATAATTTGTTTTAATTTATTATCCACTTCTTCACGAGTCCAATTCATTCGTAATGAATTTTGGCTCATCTCTAAACCAGATGTAGCAACACCTCCTGCATTTGAAGCTTTACCCGGCGCAAAAAGTATTTTTGCTTTATGGAAATCAGATATGGCCTCATGTGTTGACGGCATATTTGCTCCTTCACTAACGCAGATACATCCATTTGCAAGTAATGCCTTTGCATCTTCACTATGCAATTCATTTTGTGTTGCACATGGCAGAGCAACATCACATTTTTCGTTCCAAGGCGTCTTTCCTTCTACAAACTTCGCTGAAGGATACTTTTTAATATATTCTTTTATTCTGCCTCGTTTTATATTTTTTAGATCCATTACAAAATCCAATTTCTCTACATCAATTCCTTCAGCATCAAATATATATCCGGAAGAATCAGACATGGTCACTACTTTTGCACCAAGCTGAGTAGCTTTTTCGGTAGCGTATTGTGCCACATTACCAGATCCAGAAACTAAAACAGTCTTACCTTTAATACTATCATCTCTAGTATTCAACATGCTTTCAGCAAAATAAACTGTTCCGTAACCTGTTGCTTCAGGTCTAATTAAAGATCCTCCCCAACTCATTCCTTTACCGGTTAAAACACCGGTAAATTCATTTCTTAATTTTTTATAGGCTCCGTATAAAAATCCAATTTCTCTTCCACCTACTCCAATATCTCCAGCCGGTATGTCCGTATTCGGGCCTATATGACGATATAATTCGGCCATAAAGCTCTGGCAAAAACGCATAATTTCGTTGTCGGATTTTCCTTTAGGATCAAAATCTGCTCCACCTTTACCACCACCCATTGGCAATGTGGTCAAACTATTTTTAAATACTTGTTCAAAAGCTAAAAATTTTAATATACTCATATTTACCGTTGGATGAAAGCGCAGACCACCTTTATAGGGCCCAATTGCAGAATTCATTTGAATTCTATACCCTCGATTTACTCTGATCTCTCCTGTATTATCTATCCAAGGCACTCTAAATGTTATTGCACGCTCTGGCTCGACCATTCTTAGCAATACATTTTTACCGTAATAAATATCTTTAGTTATTATATAAGGAATAACTGTTTCGGCAACTTCCTGAACAGCTTGTAAGAATTCTGTCTCATGACCATTCCTTACTTTTACCTCTTCCATAAAACCCTCAATAATTGATTTCATAATTTTTGGTGTGTTAAATTATTAATTTAAAATTTTATCGTACAAAAATAGAGAATTTATTAATAATTCTATAAATATTCAGGATTTATATTTTTCTTTTAAGCAAAGTTAATTTACCAAAATAAGAAGATTAATTAACTCAATTTTATTTTAAAAAATACGTAAATTTGCGCTTTAAATTTTGATTACCCATGAAGGATAAAATAAATGAATTGCTTGAAAAAGTTAATCAATTTGAAACAAAATCAGCGGAAGAAGTTGAGGCCTTTAGAATTAAATACCTGGGAAGCAAAGGGCTCATGAAGCAACTTTTTGCAGATTTTAAAGATATCGATCCTTCTTTTAAAAAAGAAATAGGTCAGGCTTTGAATGGCTTGCGTATGGCTGCCACGGAGAAAATAAACTCCTTAAGATCAACTTTAGAGGAAAAAGGAAGTGCAACTGGTACTATTGACGATTTGACCCGTCCGGCTACACCTATTGAGTTGGGATCACGTCATCCTATATCGATCGTAAAGAACAAAATCATTGATGTGTTTTCCAGAATAGGTTTTACGGTCTCAGAAGGCCCTGAAATTGAAGATGATTGGCACAATTTTACCGCTCTTAATTTACCTGAATATCATCCGGCTAGAGATATGCAGGACACATTTTTTATAGAAAAAAATCCGGATGTTCTACTCCGCACGCATACTTCCTCTGTACAGGTAAGATACATGGAAAATAACAAGCCTCCTATTAGAACAATATCACCGGGTAGGGTATTTAGAAATGAAGATATTTCTGCAAGATCGCATTGTATTTTCCACCAGGTTGAGGGATTATATATCGATACAGATGTTTCCTTTGCAGATCTAAAACAGACCCTGATATACTTCACAAAAGAAATGTTTGGAAAGTCTAAAATCAGACTGCGTCCGTCCTATTTTCCATTTACGGAGCCCAGTGCAGAGGTTGATATTTATTGGGGCTTAGAAACAGAAGTAGATTATAAAATAACGAAAGGAACAGGTTGGTTAGAAATTATGGGTTGTGGAATGGTAGATCCAAATGTTCTAAGGAACACCAAAATAGATCCTGAAAAGTATAGTGGTTTTGCCTTTGGAATGGGCATTGAAAGAATAGCCATGCTCTTGTACCAAATTCCCGATATTAGAATGTTCTATGAAAATGATGTTCGCTTTTTGGAACAATTCAAATCGGTTATTTAATATTTTGCAATGAAGAACCTGAAGGAATATCTTTTAGCATTGGATTATCATTGTATTAAGTTAAAAAAGACCATTACCAATCACTTTGAATTAAAAGTAAAAATAAATAATGTAAAAGGTCGGTTTATCCTGGATACAGGCGCATCAAATTCCTGTGTTGGATTTGATCAGGTTGAACTCTTTCATTTAGACACTCAAGAATCAGAACATAAGGCGAGTGGTGCCGGTACCACAGAAATCGAAACCAAAATCTCAAAAAAGAACAATCTAAAAATTGGTAGATATCAATTAAAGAAAACTTCCTTAATTTTGATCGATTTGATGCACATTAACAATGCATTGGCAAAGCAAAATGCAAAACCCATACAAGGAATTATTGGGGCTGATATCTTGCACAAAGCAGAGGCTATAATTGACTACAAAAAAAAATATTTATTTTTGAAATCTAAATAATTACTACATCCATGGGAAAATCTGATAATAGATATAATTTACGTGGCGTTTCTGCCCAAAAGGAGGATGTTCACAAGGCTATAAAAAAAATTGACAAAGGATTATTTCCAAGATCGTTTTGCAAAATTATTCCCGATCACCTCACAAATGATGAAGATTATTGTATTATAATGCACGCTGATGGGGCTGGAACTAAGTCCTCTTTGGCATATATGTATTGGAAAGAAACAGGAGATCTGTCCGTTTGGAAGGGAATTGCTCAGGATGCCCTGATCATGAATATTGATGATCTTTTATGTGTTGGTGCCACGGATAATATTCTGCTATCATCAACTATAGGAAGAAATAAGAACTTAATTACAGGAGAGGTACTTTCGGCCATAATAAATGGAAGTGAAGAGTTATTGAAAGATCTGAATGATTTTGGAGTTTCTATTCATTCAACAGGAGGAGAAACCGCCGATGTTGGCGATTTGGTTAGAACCATCATAGTGGATTCAACTGTAACCGCTAGAATGAAACGTAGTGATGTTATAGACAATGCAAATATTCAGGCCGGTGATATAATAGTTGGTTTAGAGTCTTTTGGGCAGGCAACTTATGAGAATGAATATAACGGAGGCATGGGAAGCAATGGACTAACAAGTGCCAGACATGATGTTTTTGGAAAATACTTGGCCAAAAAATACCCGGAAAGTTTTGATCCATCAGTTCCTGAAGAACTGGTTTATTCTGGAAATATGAAACTTACCGAAGCAGTTAAGAATGTTTCTTTAGACGCCGGTAAATTGGTTCTCTCACCAACTCGCACCTATGCACCAATTATAAAAAAAATCCTGAAAAACTTCAGAAAAGAGGTACATGGAATGGTTCATTGTAGTGGTGGTGCTCAAACTAAAATCCTTCATTTCGTTGACAACTTGCATATCATTAAAGATAATCTATTCAACGTCCCGCCACTGTTCCGTTTAATTCAGGAACAATCAGGGACGGATTGGAAAGAAATGTATCAGGTTTTCAATTGTGGCCACAGAATGGAATTGTATGTGCCTCAGGAAATTGCTGAAGAGATTATCAGCATTTCAAAATCCTTTGACGTTAATGCACAAATTGTAGGCAGAGTGGAATCCTTCTCTGGAAAAAAATTGACCATTAATAGCGAATTTGGTGAATTCATCTATTAACTGCTATCATTTCTTGATAATTACAAAATTTTAGAATGTAGGAAAAAGTTTATTCCACTTTTATCTCTCTCTCTTTTGTTTCAAACCACTGTTTTCGGTCAATCTTGAGTAATTTCGAAAAGTTTTGAGGGGCATACAGAATCTATCTATGGAATTGCTCAATCGCCTAATGGTAAATATTTTCTCTCAGGTGGTGATGACGAAAAGGCCATTCTATGGGATGAAAATGGAAATATTATTTTTGCAATAGATGCTCATGAAAGAAGTGTAAATGATGTGGCATTTTCTCCTGACAATCAAAATTTTATTACCGCCGGAAGTGATGAAACCTTCGTTATTTGGGCTATGGATGGTACGAAAATAAAAACTGTCAAAGCAGATAAAATTTATGTAAAAACTGTAATTTACTCAAATGACGGTAAGTATATTTTAAGTGGTGGTGGTGATAATATTGCCAAACTGTGGACTTCCGATGGCGTAGTTAATTAGAGAATTTAAAGGACATTCCTGCACTATTTACCAAGCTTCATTTTCACCCGATAACAAATCAATTGTACTTGCAAGTTGTGACAATACTGCCTCCGTATGGGATATCAATGGAGAGAAAAAATTTGTAATAGACTATCACTCAAGTGGTGTAAGTGCGGCAAGTTTTTCGCCCGACGGAAAAAGTATTTTAAGAGGTAGTTTTGATAAGAATGCTGCTCTTTGGAATTTAAACGGAGAACTACTGACCACATTTAAGGGTCATTTAGATGAGATTAATCAAGCTGAATTTTCAACAAATGGGCAATATGTTTGGCCGCAAATGAAGATGGAACAGCTAAATTATGGAATATAGATGGTTCACTTATTAAGACGTTTGGAGCAAGTAACCGGGTGGAATATACAAGTGCCACTTTTTCACAAGACGGGTTATTCGCAATTGTTTCATCGGAAAATAATACCATCGATTTTTGGCTTTTACCAAAGAAATAGAACTTCCAAATAAACTGCCTCGACGCAAGCATACGAGGTAATAAATTGAGTTTGCGATACAAACATCCTGAATTCAGACCCAGAGGGTCAGGGAACCTGCCCGACCAAAGTCATTCAGGGGTGTTAAACCAAATCTTCTCGTCATTCGAAGCGTTACGCGAAGGCGGATTAAGTATAGAATGTACAAATAGTTGATAGGATGGAACCCTCTTCAACAAAAATTACTAACAATTCAGATCTAGGTAAGTTTAGATATTGATTAATAATTATATATGTTTACCTCTATCTATTTTTTGTAACAATAGTTAGATTTAAACGACGTATTGTACAAAACAAACCTTAATGATCTCCAACTTTATTAATCTTGAATGGAAACAGTTTTTTCGTTCTACTTATTGGCAAAAAAGTGTTGCCCTAAATTTATTATTAGCTTTTTTTGGGTTATTTCTTATAGCAATGTTCTTAATAATGGGTATTGCTTTATATCCAATACTAAAAGAAGAATTTCCTACTTCAGATCCCTTTATAATGATAAATAACATGCTGTTTTATTGGTTTTTAACAGACTTGCTTATTCGATTTTTCTTTCAAAAATTACCTGTAATGACCGTCAAGACATTACAGACATTACCAATAAAAAAAAAGCAAAATAGTTAATTATGTTTTAGGTAAATCAATTATTTCCTTTTTTAATTTTCTGCTAATGTTTGCAATAGTTCCATTTGGAATTATGTTATTAATAAATGGTTATGATTCAACAATAGTGCTATTTTGGATTTTTGTTCTAATCAATACTACATTAATCATTAATTTTTTAAATTTTTTAATTGAAAATCTTGCATCCAAAACCGAGCTCTCTTTTTTACCTATAATTGCTCTTACAGGAATATTATATGCACTCAATTATTTCGACATCATTTCATTTACCACATTATTATCAAATGGTATTATGGCTGTTGCCAATTACCCAATTATGATTTTCATTCCGATAACAATTTTGGCAGGACTCTATTTTTATAATTTTAAGATCTTAAAAAATAAATTATATATTGATAATTCATTAAAGTCAAAAACAAAGGAGGCCAAAACAACTAATTTGGCCTGGACTCAAAAATTTGGTGATATTTCTCCATTTATGCAATTGGATCTAAAACTTTTATTGCGAAATAAAAGACCACGATCATCCATTTTTATATTGATAATTGGATTATTATATGGCTTGTTTTTTTATCCAAATCCATTATATCAAGATAAAGTTTGGTTGTTTGTTTTTGTCGGAACTTTTGTTACCGGCATCTTCTTAATTAATTTCGGACAATTTATTCCGGCTTGGGATAGTGGATATTATAAAATGCTGATGAGCCAGAATATTAAATATGAACAATATTTAAAATCAAAATTCACCTTGATGTCCGCAAGTGTTGTCATTATGTTTCTACTGAGTATTCCCTACGTTTATTTTGGCTGGAATATTCTATTGGCGCATTTTGCAGCTGCAATTTATAATATAGGAGTCAATTCGCATGTTATCCTGTTTGCCGGGGCTTACAACCGTAAAAAAATAAATTTAGATCAGCGAGCGGTATTTAATTACCAAGGTACGGGGGCTGTACAATGGTTGGTCGGTCTTCCTTTATTGCTCGTCCCAATTCTTATTTTCTTGCCTTTTTACTATTTTATTAGTTTTGAAAGTGGACTTTTGGCTTTGATAGTTCTGGGTCTTATCGGTATCGTCCTTCATCAAAGAACAATGAGTTTAATAACAAAAAAATATTTAGAATATAAATACGAAATGATTAACGCTTTTAGTCAAGAAAATTAATACCCGCAATTTATGATACAAACTACAAATCTTTCCAAAAACTATGGTGATGCTACGGTATTAAAAATTGAGGAACTGACAATTTCCAAAGGTCAAACATTTGGTTTGGTTGGAAATAATGGCGCCGGAAAAACAACTTTTTTCAATTTATTACTGGACCTGATACAACCTACAACTGGTCAAATTACATCTAATGAAATAAAGGTAAATAAAAGCGAGGACTGGAAACCTTTTACCTCTGCATTTATTGATGAAAGCTTCTTAATTGGTTACCTAACTCCCGAAGAATATTTCTATTTTATTGGTGATCTACGAGGGAGAAACAAGGCTGACATTGATACTTTTTTGGAAGAATTTGAAGAAATATTTAATGGCGAAATTTTAAATAAAAAGAAATATTTAAGAGATCTATCTAAAGGGAATCAAAAAAAAGTTGGCATCGTAGCTGCTCTGATCGGAAATCCTGAGATCATAGTCTTAGACGAACCATTCGCAAATTTAGACCCTACAACACAAATTCGATTAAAGAAAATGCTCAGGTCATTATCAGAAAATAAAGAAGTTACCATCTTAATTTCCAGTCACGATTTGAATCATATTACCGAAGTTTGTGAACGTATTGTTGTCCTAGACAAGGGCATAATAGTTAAGGATATTAGTACTTCCTCAGAAACTTTGAAGGAATTAGAGAGCTATTTTGCAGTTTAACACAATTATTAATACGGTTTCGTCATGATTAATCCGGGTTAATTATTATAATTTTTCATTTTATTTGTACTTTTACAGACCACTCAACAATATTCATTTTTATTAGTAGTTTTAAAGGCAGCAAAAGATTATTTTGAAAAATACTTTCTACAACATATTGTTTTTTTTCGTGGTGATGATGGTGCTAAGTTGTTCAACAAAAAAAAACACTTTTGCAAATAGAAGCGCACACAGCATTACGGCTAAGTACAACATTCTATATAACGGAAATATCGCCTTTAATCAGGCTAAGAAACAGCTGGACGACTCTTATGAGGATAACTTTTGGGAACGACTTCCAATAGAACCGTTAAAGACTGATGAGGAAGTTATTTTAATGCCAGGGCAATCACAAGCAGAACCCGATGAAAAACAAGGATTTGAAAAAGCAGAAGAGAAGGCAGTAAAGGCTATTCAAAAACACTCCATGGTAATTGATGGGTTTGAAAAGAACTCACAAATTGATGAGGCCTATTTTTTATTAGGTAAATCACGTTATTATTTGCAAAGATTTATTCCGGCGCTTGAGGCCTTTAGTTTTGGTTTAGAAAAATATCCTAACGCTAATTTGTATGAGGAAACAAAAATATGGAAGGCAAAAACACACATTCGATTACAGCACGATAACCTGGCAATTGAAACTCTGCAAATAGTTTTACATAGCGCCTTTCTATCTGAAGAAATGTATGAACAGGCCCACACTACAATGGCCATGATTTATACACAATTAGATAGCACCCACTTAGTCATCGATCATTTAAAAAAATCCACAACTTATATAACTGACCTAAGCCAGAGTGCCAGAAATTTATTTATTCTGGGGCAAATATATAGGGAAGAAAATAAAATTGATTCTTCTAATATGGTATTTGAGAATTTGTCTTATATGAAGGATATCCCTCGAAAATACAAGGTTCACGCAACCATAGAACGCGCCAAGAATTATTCTGAGGCCGACAGTACAAGTGTCGTTGTTTATGCGATTCATGACCTAATGGAGGACAGAGACAATAGAGCATATTTGGATGAATTATATTACCAGGCAGCCTATATTGCTCAGGAACAGGGATATATAAATAATGCCTACGATTACTATAAAAAATCTGTTGCTCATAATAAAAGCAAACCTTATCAAAAGGGTCTATCTTATGAAAAATTGGGCGATCTGTATTTTGATGACACACAATTTGAAATAGCAGAGGCCTATTATGATAGTGTTTTAAGGGTGACTAAAAATCAAAATACAAAAAGAATTAGAAGGCTGGTTCGAAAAAAGGAAAGTTTAAAAGATGTGATTTATTATGAAAATATAGCCAAAGTTAATGACAGCATATTACAACTTTCCAATATGACGCCTGAAGCACAAGAAGTTTATTTTCAAGAATTCATCGATGTATTAAAAATAAAAGATGAAGAAGAGAAAAAGCGAATAGAATTGGAGCAACGGCTAGCCAATGCAGGAAATAATGAATTTAATGATTCAGGATCTTTTAATCCTGTTAATACTGGGAATTTTTATTTTTACAATATTCAAACTGTTGGAAGAGGAGTACAAGAGTTCAAAAGAAAATATGGCAACAGGCCTTTGGTTGAAAATTGGATAATATCAGGCAATAGTGGTATAACAAAAGTAAGCTTAAAAGATCAAAATGAAAGCGTGGAAGAAGATAATAGCTTTAAATATGAAGTCAGTTTTTATATTGATCAGATTCCAACAAGTGAGGTTATTTTGGACAGTCTAATGAGTATTAGGAATGATGCCTATTATAATTTAGGGTTAATTTATAAAGAACAGTTCAAAGAGTATGAGCTGGCCGCCACTAATTTTGAGGACTTTTTAAAAAATGATCCGATAGATAAATTAATTCTACCGGCAAAATATCATCTTTATAAATGTTACGAGTTTTTTAATGTGGAACAAAGCAATAAATACAGGGATGAAATCGTTAAAGAATACCCGGATTCTCGTTATTCAGAAATAATTCTTAACCCTAGAAAAGTTTTAGTTTCTTCCAATGATGAAGATAGCCCGGAGAATATTTATAAAAATGCCTATGTTTGTTACGAAGAAGAAGATTATGAATATGCTTTAGAAAGTATAGATGAGGCAATTGACAACATTAAAGGTACTGAAATTGAGCCAAAATTCGAATTGTTAAGGGCGTATATATTGTTCAGGATAGAAGGAGAAGAAGTTTTTATAGAAAAATTAAATGGATTGATAATTGATTACCCCGCTACTGAAGAAAGCAAACATGCAGAATCGGTTTTAGAAAAAATGCAGACCAACACCTTAGAAAATAAAGTGGATAATTAAATTTTAAAATTATGTTTAACGAAAAAAAAGGGATACCTACTACTCCTTCAGGAGAAAGAAATATAGTTGCTAAAAACACTTCACTGATAGGTGATATTAAATCTGATGGTGATTTTAGAGTAGACGGAAAAATAGAAGGCACCATTAAAACTACCGGTAGAGTTGTGATAGGCAAAGAAGGCTTTGTCAAAGGAACGATTGAATGTACCGATGCAGATATCGAAGGAAATTTTTCTGGAAAACTTATAGTGGATCAGGTTCTATCATTAAAAAGTACGGCTAATATTAGTGGAGATGTAATTTTAGGAAAACTTTCTGTAGAGCCCGGTGCAGCATTTAATGCAACATGCACAATGAAAGGGTCTGTTAAGATGATGTCTAATGATAAAGAAGAAGAAACCAAAAAAACCGCTTAACAAATACGCGCACTTTTCGGGTATTGGCTTTCAAATGGCTGTAACCATTTTTATTGGAGCCTATATAGGCACAAAACTGGATAAAAAATATCCTAATGAAAATAATCTTTTTACCTTAGCGTTTTCACTGATTTTTGTTTTTGCCGCTTTATACATGGTAATCAAACAAGTAAAAAATATTTCAGATTAATAAAATGACTAACACCTCTAAAGGATTTCGCTTTCCTGTTTTTCTGGTTCAACTATCCATTTTTACGATTATCTTATATGTTTTACACCTATATTTTATTCAAAATTTTTTTAGTACAACTAACTTTTATTTTGAGACATGGAAGATCTATTTATTCCAGTTTATTTCTGTTGCCGCTCTCATTTATTTTCTCCAACATAGAAGCAAAATAAAACCGGATAAAGTTTTGAATACTTTTGTCCTTTTAAGCCTATTAAAAATGGGTGCCGTAATTGTTTTTCTATTACCCTTGTTTTTTAATAAATCCATAGGTGCCAAACCTGCGGTATTTAGTTTTTTTGCTCCCTATTTTATATTCCTAATCCTCGAAGCTCGCTATGCCTTAAAGATTTTAAATGAAAAAAAGTGAGGCTATTTATGGCTCAAAAACCGTGAAAATATAAGTTGTTCTATAGTCTTTCATTTAAGAATAATTTCAGTACATTTGCAGTCGAAAAATAAGACTATAAAATTTTATTGAAATTCAATACTTATGATAGCAAGAAAAACTATCGAAAATATCCTACTTACATTCCTGTTCATTATTTCATTAGCTGCAACACTTTCGGCCCAAGAGCATGATATAGAAGCGCGTACTGAAGCTGATTTTAATGTGACCGAAATGATTTTACATCACGTTGGCGATTCACATAATTTTCATATTTTAGATTGGAATGGTCATCCTGTTTCTATGCCTCTACCGATCATTTTATGGACGGATAATGGTTTGGTCACTTTTATGTCTAGTGAATTTCATCATGATGAAAAAGGAACAGTGGTGGTTGAAAAGAAGGAGCAGAAATTTACTCTTTTTCATGGTAAAATATATTATGCAAATGAAACTGCTAATACGCATGGTGAATACGTTGCCCTAGACGAAGCACAACATCCCATAAATAAAAGAGTTCTTGATTTTTCAATTACAAAAAATGTTTTCTCCATGTTCTTATCCATGGTAGCATTATTATTGCTTTTTTTTGCTGCTGCAAAGTCTTATAAAAAATCTCAAAATAACATCCCTAAAGGTATTGGAAAATTTATGGAGCCAATCATTGTATTTATTCGTGACGAAGTTGCCATACCTAATATAGGAGAAAACAAATACAAAAAATATATGCCATTTTTACTAACCATATTTTTCTTTATATGGTTAAATAATATTTTTGGGCTTATACCATTCTTTCCATTCAGTTCTAATTTGAGTGGTAATATTAGTTTTACTTTTACACTGGCTTTTATTACGTTTATTATTACAACGTTAAGCTCAAAAAAGACCTATTGGAAGCATATGCTTTGGATGCCCGGTGTACCGGTTTATATGAAACTGTTTTTGGCACCAATTGAATTGGTGGGAATGTTTGTAAAACCTATTGCACTTATGATTCGATTGTTTGCAAATATTACAGCGGGGCACATTATCGTATTAAGCCTTATCTCATTAATATTTATTATGCAAACAATTTGGATATCTCCTGCTTCCGTTCTATTTACTGTATTTATTAGTGTAATAGAGGTGTTAGTAGTTGCAATTCAAGCATATATATTTACAATGCTGTCTGCTCTTTATTTTGGTCAGGCACTGGAAGATGAACATTAATTATTAATTTTTTAAATATTTTGTCCTTATGGAAAATTTAGATTTTGGAGCATTCGCTGCTATTGGTGCTGGACTTGCTGCAATTGGTGGTGGTATCGGTATCGGTAAAATTGGTGGAGCAGCTATGGAAGCTATGGCTCGCCAACCAGAAATGCAAGGAAAATTACAAGGATCTGCAATTGTATTGATCGCCTTTATTGAGGCAGTAGCACTTTTTGCGGTAGTTGTATCATTTCTTGCAACCTAAGAATAATAATAAGGTGTAACGGTTGGTTGCACCTTATTTTAAAAATTAATTAAAAAATAAAATAAAATTATGGATTTAGTAACACCGGAAATTGGTCTTATATTTTGGACAACAGTATCTTTTTTAATTCTGTTGTGGTTGTTAGGTAAATTTGCCTGGAAACCTATATTAAGTGCCTTAAATGATAGAGAAGATGGAATAAAAAAAGCACTCGAGGAGGCAGATAAAGCACGTCAGGAAATGGCCGAATTAAAATCCAGTAACGAGAATATTTTAAAAGAGGCCAGAGAGGAAAGAGATGCATTGTTGAAAGACGCTCGTGACATTAAAAATAATATGATTTCAGAGGCGAAAGAAGAGGCTAAAACACAAGCCAATAAAATAGTTCAACAAGCCAAAGCAACCATTGAAAATGAAAAACAAGCTGCAATTACGCATTTGAAGAATCAAGTGGCCGAGTTATCTATTGGAATTGCAGAAAAAGTGATCAGAGAAGAGTTGTCTAATAAAGGTAAACAAATCGATTTGATCGAAAAAATGTTGGATGACGCTACTCTAAACTAAGAACATGAAAGGAATTAGAGCTGCATTAAGATACGCAAAAGCAACGTTAAGTCTTGCAAAAGAAAGAGATCTGGCTGAGGAAATTAATGATGACATGTTATTAATCGATAAAACTATTAAGGAAAATCACGATTTACTTAATATGCTAAAAAGTCCGATCATTAAATCTGCGGTTAAAAAATCGATTTTAACAGAATTGTTTGAAAAAAAAATTAATGAGATTTCCCTAGGGCTAATCAATCTGTTAATTGAGAATAAGCGCTTACCATTATTACCGTTGGTGGCAAGTGAGTACACTATTATCTATGACTTTTTAAAAGGTGTTGAAGTTGCTCAGGTTACCTCTGCTGTTCCCTTGAGCAAAGCTCTGGAAAACAGAATTTTAAAGAAAGTCAGGGAAATGTCCAGTAAAGATATTACCTTAAAAAATATCATTGATCCTTCTATATTAGGAGGGTTTATTTTAAGAGTTGGTGATACACAATATGATTCCAGTATATCAGGTCAACTGAATCAATTACGATCCAGGTTTGAAGGCAATAAATACATAGCAAAAATATAATAAACTAAGATAATAACAATAAAAATGGCAACAATAAAACCAGCTGAAGTATCAGCAATCTTAAAAGAACAACTTACGGGTTTTGAATCGAAAGCCTCATTAGATGAAGTAGGAACTGTACTGCAAGTAGGTGACGGTATTGCTCGTATCTATGGATTAGCGAATGTACAATATGGCGAAATGGTACAATTTGAAGACGGCCTGGAAGGAATCGTGCTTAACATGTTGGAAGATAATGTAGGAGTTGTACTTCTTGGAGAATCAACTGCCATCAAAGAAGGTTCTACCGTAAAGCGTACTAAGCGAATTGTATCTATTAGAGTTGGGGAAGGAATTTTAGGACGGGTTATTGATACATTAGGAGAACCAATAGATGGTAAAGGGCCAATTAAAGGGGAAACTTTTGAGATGCCCTTGGAGCGGAAAGCACCCGGTGTTATTTTTCGTGAACCTGTATCAGAACCATTACAAACAGGAATAAAAGCAATTGATTCGATGATCCCTATTGGCAGAGGCCAACGTGAATTGATTATTGGTGACCGTCAAACAGGAAAATCAACTGTTGCTTTGGACACGATCATCAATCAAAAAGAATTTTATGATGCCGGAGAGCCTGTATATTGTATTTATGTTGCCATTGGACAAAAAGGATCTACTATTGCTGGTATTGCAAAAATGTTTGAAGAAAAAGGTGCTTTAGCATATACTACTATCGTTGCTGCGAATGCATCTGAAGCTGCTGCAATGCAAGTTTATGCTCCTTTTGCAGGTGCTGCAATTGGAGAATATTTTAGAGATACCGGTAGACCTGCATTAATTGTTTACGATGATTTATCGAAGCAAGCGGTTGCTTATAGAGAAATATCTTTATTACTTCGTCGCCCTCCAGGAAGGGAAGCATATCCGGGTGATGTATTTTATCTGCATTCAAGATTATTGGAACGTGCTGCAAAAGTTATTAATGATGACTCTATTGCGAAAAAAATGAATGATATCCCTGAGTCATTAAAAGGTAAAATTAAAGGAGGAGGCTCACTAACTGCCCTGCCAATTATTGAAACTCAAGCGGGAGATGTAGCTGCATATATTCCAACTAACGTAATTTCTATTACAGATGGTCAGATATTTTTAGATGGTGATCTATTTAATTCCGGTGTTCGTCCGGCAATTAACGTAGGTATTTCTGTATCTCGTGTTGGTGGTAATGCCCAGATCAAATCGATGAAAAAAGTATCAGGTACTTTAAAATTAGATCAGGCGCAATATCGTGAATTAGAGGCCTTCGCCAAATTTGGTTCGGATCTGGATGCTGTAACATTAAGTGTAATTGAAAAAGGGAAGAGAAATGTTGAGATATTAAAACAGGCTCAAAATGATCCATTTACGGTTGAAGATCAAGTGGCAATGATATATGCAGGAACTAAAAATCTTTTAAGAGAGGTTCCTGTAAATAAAGTGAAAGAATTTGAAAGAGATTATTTAGAATTCTTGAATGCTAAACATAGCGATACTTTAGCATCACTAAAAGCGGGGAAATTAACAGATGAAGCTATTGCAACCTTAGAGACAGTTGCTAAAGAAGTGGCTGCAAAATTCAATTAATTAGGAATTCAGAATTCATAATTTTGAATTCATAATTAGATAAATAATGGCAAATTTAAAGGAAGTACGTAACAGGATAGCCTCTATCGGTTCAACGATAAAGATAACCAGCGCCATGAAAATGGTGTCGGCGTCAAAGTTAAAGAAAGCGCAAGATGCCATTACAGCCATGCGGCCATACGCTAATAAATTAACCGAATTATTACAAAGTTTAAGTGCTACCTTAGATGGTAATGATGGAGGTGTTTACACAGAACAAAGAGAAGTTAATAAAGTTCTGATAGTAACGATAACATCAAATAGAGGTTTGTGTGGTGCCTTTAATTCTTCAGTGATCAAAGAGGTTAGAAACATTATTGAGACAGAATATAAAGGAAAGGATGTGTCACTATTAACCATTGGTAAAAAAGGAAATGATCTTTTAAGTAAAGAATATTCAATTCTTGAAAATGAGAGTAATGTTTATGACGAACTTACTTTTAAAAATGTATCGAAAATTGCCGAGTCTTTAATGAAGCAATTTGAGGATGGTAATTTTGATAAAATTGAATTTGTGTATAATGGATTTAAAAATGCGGCTACACAAATTCTAACAAAAGAACAATTCTTACCGATCGTACCACCTGAAAGTGAGAATTCATCTAACACAGATTATATTTTTGAACCATCAAAACAAGAAATTGTTGCAGGGTTAATCCCTAAGTCTTTAAAGACACAATTATTTAAGGCCATACGTGATTCTTTTGCTGCTGAGCATGGGGCACGTATGACAGCCATGCATAAGGCAACCGATAATGCAACTGAGTTGAGAGATGACCTACTGCTAATTTACAATAAAGCACGTCAGGCCGCGATTACTAATGAGATATTAGAAATTGTAGGTGGAGCGGAGGCATTAAAAGATTAGACGAAGCGGAGCGGAGTCAAATACTTCTAAAGGAGCGGAGGCATTAAAAGATTAGACGAAGCGAAGCGGAGTCAAATACTTCAAAAGGAGCGGAGGCATTAAAAGATTAGACGAAGCGGAGCGGAGTCAAACACACCTTCCCTTGCTAAGGAAAGGAATTTAGCACCCAGTGTAATTAAATACAATTTCTAAATCTATCTCACTTAAAACAGGGAAGAATTTTAGTACGGCGTTTAATTCAAAACCTGTGTAACGTACACGTTTTGTCATTCCCGTGCAAACGGGAATCTATAAACAGTTAATAATGGATTCCAATTTTCATGGGAATGACACACAGTAATAATTGAGTTAATTCATTCTTATTTTTCTCAACATTTAATTCACAGGTTTTTAGGCTGCTACTAATAGTTAGATCTTTTATGTTACTTTTTTTTTAAGTCTTTTAATTAGGGTTAAATTTGCAATATATTTAAATATTTATGAAGGTCCTGTTAATCGACACCAACCATTCCCACCTTAAATCCGGTTTAGAAGAACTGGGTATAATTTGCGACGAAAATTATACCTCCTCCAAAGAAAAAATTGAAGAAAAGATCCAAATGTATGACGGGATAGTTATACGAAGTCGGTTCCATATTGATAAATGTTTTCTTGATAAGGCAACGAACTTAAAATTTATAGCAAGAGTTGGTACGGGCTTGGAAAATATCGATGTGGATCATGCTAAAAATAAGAATATAACTCTAATAGCAGCTCCTGAAGGAAATAGAAATGCCGTAGGTGAACACGCTATTGCGATGATCCTTTCACTTTTTAACAAACTTAAAAAAGGGGATAATGAAATCAGACATGGAGAATGGCTACGAGAGGACAATAGAGGTATTGAATTAAAAGGAAGACTGTCGGTATCATTGGATAAGGTAATACCGGTAAGGCCTTTGCTAAAAAATTGATGGGTTTTGATGTGAATGTCATCTGTTATGATATAATAGAAAATATAGGCGACGAAAACGCAAAACAAGTAAGTCTTGACGAAATATTTGAGAGTACGGAGGTTTTAAGTTTACATAT
>PVMK01178024.1_pt1 | contig 22454 bp, 20 predicted proteins | sample 1853481 | NCBI WGS metagenome assembly PVMK01 (sample SAMN08533507, study PRJNA380276) | Marine sediment metagenome, whole genome shotgun sequencing project. | reverse complement strand
AGGCCCAGAACCCTTGCAACAGCTCTGAATCAAGTACTGTTTGATGCGCAAGTTCGTGTAGGTGGAACTGCGGTTCACTCGAAGGGCCCGGGGTCAATTTCCAGGAAATTGAACCCGGGCCCTGTTTTTAGAGAGCGTAGCTCAGGGTGATGCGGTTGTGGCGGAGGAGGATGCGAAATTATTCACTGCCTCTGCGGTCGTCCACATGTCGCTGGCCAGGAAACGGAAGTTTGTCATGGCTGCCTTGTAGCCATCCAGGCCGTCATCGGGAACAATGGCTGCAGCAGTGGCATCGGTGACTACCGTAACTTCGAAACCTGCTTCCAGCAACTCTCGCAGATGGGATTCCACACAAAGGTTCGCCGACATGCCGGCCAGCACGACTTTGTCCATGCCGCGTTTGCGCAATTGCAGGATCAGGTCGTTGGATTCCGGGCCATACACCTTGTGCGGACTGGCGACGATGGTCTTGCCGTCTTCGATGTACGGTTTGTACACCTCCAGCCAGTCAGCGCCTGAGCCGGAAAAGCCTTCCAGGTTCAACGCGCCCTGCCGCGAAAACATGCCGATTCCATGCATCATGGTTTCCACAGCACCGCCGAATTTCCAGCCATCGTCGGTCGGATAATAGTAGTGTGGCGAGATGAAGACGGGGATGTCATTTTTCTTGGCTGCCTTGAGCAGCTGACCTATGTGATCAACCGTATTGTTGGCGGTCACGCTTTCGCCGACAACGCCCCAGGTCACGCCCTCGGGACTCAGAAAGTCATTCTGTGGATCGGTCAGGACCAGTGCGGTGCGTCCTTCCGTGATGCTCATACCGGGGTCGGGAAGTCCTGCAAAAGCAAGTACAGGCAGCAACAGCAACAATAGCGCCTTGCTCGTTGAATGGATTAGTTTCATGTGATTTCTCCAGTTTTCAATTAATGCCCAATCACCTGGAATGGCCATCCACTTTGTAGTTCGCGGTGGATTCTTTTGGGCTTGGCATCTATTCTGATACAAGGCAATATGCAAATTGGTGCACTAGTTGTGCGGAATCGTCCAGACAGATGACTCCAGGGGACTGGATAATCGCCTCAAATGAGAACGAGCAATGTTAAATAGCAGCATACCGAAAGAGCCTTCAATCCTGGACCGCTACCTGGCCAATCTATCGGTCGAAGTAGAACCGTTCGCCCTGTGTATGCTGGATTCGGGCTGGCGACTGACCCTTCCGGGGCCACCCTGCGCGATGCTGCATTTTGTTGTTCAGGGTGAAGGCTGGCTGAGTTGCCCGGATGGCACCCACGCCCGGATCGGCCCAAATTGGGTCATTGTCATTCCTGCCGGCAGAGTACATTCCCTCGAAACCCGTGAACAATTCGAACATGAACTGCGGATCGACTGCACCCCTTCAGGTCCGCCCGTCCATTACATCGTGGCCGGTGACAATGGGCCGGTGGAAATGGTGGTGGGTTGCGGTACCCTCAATGTCCGCTACGGTGAGGCGCTGGGCCTGTTTGATCATCTTTCTGAATTGCTGGTCATCGACATGTCAGGCGTTCCCCAGGTGCCTGGCCTGTTCAAAATGCTCATGGACGAGCAGGCGCATGACGGGCCGGGTAAGCCCGTCTTACAAGGCGCCGTGATGACCCAGCTGCTTGTTTACATGCTGAGAGAGGTGGCCAATCAGTCGGAATCAAGCCTGGCCTGGCTCAGTGCCCTGGATGACTCACGCCTGGCGCGCGCCATTGACCACATCATTGAAGACCCCGCGGTCTCCCACTCGGTCGAGTCACTGGCTGAGGTGGCGTGCATGAGCCGATCATCGTTTTCAAAACATTTCCAGGAAGCATTTTCCAAATCACCCATGAGCCTGGTCAACCACGTGCGGCTTGAAAGAGCAGCAAAGATGTTGAATGCAGGCCGTTTTCCGATCGAACAGATTGGAAACCGGGTTGGATTTTCCAGCCGCAGCCACTTTTCGCAGGCATTTAAAAAGCACACCGGTTATTCACCCGCCGAATATCGCGACCAGGCCGGATAAGCATTTCCTGCTGAGGGTCGTTCTGACGGGCTGAGCAAATGCCATCTCAGCCCGTCAGAGTGCGATCGCTACCTGGGCTGCCCTTCCTGTAATTCCTCCATCACGCGATCCAGTGAGAAACTTCCAGGCTTCTGACGCGGGGGGAATTCCGCGAAAGTCTTGAGGAAATTTCCGACGATGACCTGGGCGGGAACCAATACAAACAAACGGTCAAAACCCCATTTGTCATACAGCATGGATTCATGATGAGCGCGCTCAAAGGGATCCATTCGCAGGTTCTCAATCATAGGCAATCGAAGTTGCACGTAGGGCTCCGACCATACTTCGGCGCCGTGCCCGCGCTGCACCGTGAACAAGATCTTCCAGTCGTTGTAACGCAGAGCTGAAAGCGAGCCATCATCGGTGAAGTAGAAAAATTCCTTGCGCGGACCCGCTTCTTCCTCGCCAAGGAAATTGGGCAGGAAGTTATAGCCATCAAGATGCACCTTTACGTTCCGGCCATTAACCCGGCGACCCTTGAGCAAGTCATCTTTCACGTCAGGATTACCGGCAGCGGCCAACAGAGTAGGCATCCAATCGATATGCGAGATGATTTCATTGGAGATTTGGCCAGGCTTGATCTTTGCCGGCCAACGTACAGCGGCAGGCACTCTGAAACCGCCTTCCCAGGTGGTGTTTTTCTCACCAGCAAATACAGTGGTGCCACCATCAGGCCAGGTCATCACCTCAGCACCATTGTCTGTTGAGTACATCACGATCGTATTGTCCGCAATGCCCAGCTCATCCAGCTTGGCCAGCAACTGGCCTACCTGCCCATCGTGCTCAACCATGCCGTCAGCATAGATGCCCTGGCCGGTCACACCCTTCGACTCTTCTTTCAAGTGAGTCCACACATGCATTCGGGTGGTATTAAACCAAACAAAAAACGGCTTTTTGGTAGCGTGGGCCCGGTCCAAAAAATCAAGGGTGAGACCCATGACTTCTTCATCAATGGTCTCCATGCGCTTGCGGGTCAGCGGGCCAGTATCTTCGACGCGACCGTCTGCATGGCTGTGAATCACGCCGCGTGGACCAAATTTTTTCTTGAACTCAGGATCTGTTGGATAGTCCTCGTTTTCCGGCTCCTCTTCAGCGTTCAGGTGGTACAAATTGCCGAAAAACTCATCGAAACCGTGATTGGTAGGGAGGTGTTCATCCAGGTCGCCCAGGTGATTCTTGCCGAACTGGCCCGTCATGTAGCCTTCATCCTTAAGCAAACCGGCAATGGTCGGATCTTTTTCGCTGATACCTTCCTTGGCGCCTGGCATGCCTACTTTTAACAGACCGGTTCGATAGGCGCTCTGGCCGGTGATAAATGTTGAACGGCCAGCCGTGCAGCTGTTCTCACCATAGGCATCGGTAAAACGAATACCTTCGCTGGCAATCCGGTCGATATTCGGGGTTTGATAACCCATCATGCCGCTATTGTTGTGGCTGACATTGAACCAGCCGATGTCGTCACCCCAGATAATCAGAATATTGGGTTTTTCGGCCGCGACAACCGCTTGTAGCGGCAGTAGCAGTGCTATCACTGTTGCAAATTTGATCAATAATGACTTCAATTTTCTCTCCTTTTTTTCACAAATATCGAAACTCGGGCACGCTTCTGACTGATCGGGAAAAGCGTTTCACTCAACATAACGCTTCATTATGACAAATAAATTTCCTTGTGAACATCAAGCACGTACTACCAGATTTTTTTATTCATGACAAACTTCCAGTACTCCTTCAATGTGATAACTACGGGTTCAGCGAGTTGGGAAGTGGTTGGGCGCACGACTGCAGGGATGCAGGAGGTAGAGCAATGCAGGGAGCAATTGCCGAAGGCACGTCTCGCCGGCAATGGCATGTCCTTGCCCAGAGGCGTAACACCGCGAACGACCGCTTCCCAGCTCGCCCGAAGGGAGGCACCCAGATGTCCCAATACGGCGTTGCAGCCCTTGAAAAGGACAAGCCATTCTCTGCGGTCTGCGCCTTGTCTTGGAACATCTGGGTGCCTCTGAATCCGTAGTTATCACATTGAAGGAGTACTAGTAGCCACGTCAAATTAAAATATACTGCTGCCTGGGAATGTATATTCATGTAATAAAGGCCAATCGTACAGGGGCCTGGTTCAGGCTCTCGGGAGAGGAAGGGATTTAGTCCGCATATTGCACGAAGGCGGACGGTAATATGACTACCATGCGAGAAATACAGGTGATATCCATGCGCATCACTCAATTTGTCCTGTGCCTGATACTTGCGGTATCAAGCCTGCCAGCCCTGGCCCAGCAAGTGATCCCGCTGTGGGATGAAGACGCACCACCGTACAGCAAACCACACACACTGGAAGAATACGAAGCTCCATGCTGGAAGGCTACCTGCGCCTACCAGATTGTGAATCCGACTCTCACCCTGTACACGCCCGGGGCTAATGCAAATGGCAATGCTGTGGTCATTCTGCCCGGTGGTGGTTACGAGGCCGAAGCCATCTACTACGAAGGCTTCGAAATCGCGCAGGCACTTGCCAGGCGCGGCACCACGGCGGCGGTTCTCAAATATCGCTTACCCAACCCCGAAACTGCCACAAAACCAGAACAGGTACCCCTGAGTGATGTGCGCCAGGCGCTGTATTTACTGCGAAAAAACCAGACGCAATACCAATTCAGCGCTACGCGTTTTGGCGTACTGGGCTTTTCTGCCGGCGGTCACCTGGCGACGATGGCGAGTGTGAACCGTGCGACGGAACCCGCTCAAAACCCGGATTTTTCCATCCTGATTTATGGTGTGACAAACCTTACGCCGGAAAACCGGCAATGGCTGGAAGAAACCCTGTACCATCGCAAAATGACGAGCGCAGAGATAGCTGAACAAACTCTGCTGGAACGCATCAACGAGAGCACGCCACCGGCCTTTCTGGTTCACGCGCTCGACGATGAGGTATGCCATTTCACTGAATCGACCCTGTACGCCGAAGCTCTGACCCGCCACGGTGTGGATGCCGAGTTACACTTGTTTGCCCGCGGCGGTCACGGCTTTGGCCCGGGCCGCGATCAGGACGGCACAAGTCAATGGCTTGAACTGGCAGCCAACTGGCTGGACCGGCTGGGCGCCCGGCAAGCAAGCCAGGCCCAATAACTGTGTCAAAATACCTCTTGTAATTATGGACTTTTCACCTGAATAGTCGACATGAGAATTCTTGTAATCGAAGACAACACTGAACTGGCCAGGCAGATCAAGAGCACGCTCGAGCATGCTCTTTACGTCGTCGACACGGCTTTTGATGGTGAAGAAGGGCTGTACCTGGGAGAAACCGAAAAGTATGACGCCGTGATACTGGACCTGGGCCTGCCAAAACTGGACGGGCTGGATATCCTTGAAAGATGGCGTGTGTCGGGAAACCAGGTACCGGTCCTGATACTGACCTCCCGCCATACCTGGCGGGAAAAAGTGGCCGGCTTACGGGCGGGCGCAGACGATTACCTGGCCAAACCCTTCGAGTTCGAGGAAATGCTGGCGAGATTGGAAGCCGTGATCAGGCGAGCATCCGGCCATGCCAGTTCTGTACTGCAATGCGGGTCCGGCAGTGTCTTGATGGACACCAGCAGCGCCCGCGTCACCATGAATGGAAAACAGGTCGACCTGACCGCGCTCGAATACCGGACACTGGAATACCTGATGCAGCACGAGGGCGAGGTGATATCCAAAACCGAGTTGACCGAACACATTTACGACCAGGATTTCGACCGCGACTCGAACGTGATCGAAGTGCTTATCAACCGCCTGCGCGGAAAACTGACGCCTGACCTGATCACAACCCGCAGAGGCCTCGGCTATCAACTCAGAGGGTCAAAAACCGATGCCTAAGTCGCTCACCAGGAGAATCATTTCCCTGTCGATCTTCTGGATCATGATCGCTTTGCTGGCCACGGCTTTTCTGCTGACACGCTTCTACCGTGATCACATTGAGCAACATTATGACGCCCATGTTTTTACCCACGTAGAGGAACTGATCGCTTCGGTCGAGCCCGGCCCGGATGGCGCCCTGATACTGTCCCGTGAGCCGACCGACCCCCGGTTCCACCGCCCGGACTCGGGATGGTACTGGGAGATTCTGAATGTCGATACGCCCCTGAAGAAGTCGCCATCGCTTGGAACCCAGCAGCTGGATCTGAGCCAAATGATCCTGGATGAGCGCTATGGTGTTCAAACGGTTTACGGACCGGGACGGCAGAAATTACGGGCTCATGTTATTCACGTGTCTTATCCGCATAAACCCGGTTCACTCACTTTTGTGGCGACTGTTCCCGAAATTCAGATCACAGACGACGTCAATGATTTCATTTCTCATGTCTTCATGAGCTTCCTGGTGCTGGGAATCGGCCTGTCGGTCGCCGTGGTTGTGCAGGTAACTGTTGCGCTGAAACCCTTGAAAGCCATCAGGTCAGCCATCAGCGATATCAGGGTAGGAAAAACCAAACGGCTGCCACAGGAATTCCCGCACGATATCCAGCCGCTGGTCGATGAGCTGAATTTTATGCTGGATCACAACGAAATGCTGCTGAGGCGGGCACGAAATCAGCTGGGCGATCTCGCCCATTCGGTCAAGAATCCTCTCACCGTCATCCGCAACGAAGCACGTAACATTCCGAACCGGCAGGGACAACTGATTCTCGATCAGTCTCACGTCATGGCCAGCAATATTGACCATTATCTGTCAAGGGCCAGGATTTACGGGCAGCAGGACGCCATTGGCTACCGTACCAGCGTGAGGTCGGTCATCGACGATCTGAGCTTTGCCGTCGAGCATATTTACAAGGACAGAGGCATTGATATTACTCTGGCTTGCCTGGACGACAAATGGTTCCGCGGCGAAGCCCAGGATCTCGAGGAAATGGTGGGTAATCTTATCGACAATGCCTTCAAATGGGCGCAAAGCCAGGTTGTGGTCAAGTGCCTCACCGATGACAACCGGCTGTCTCTGATCATTGAGGACGACGGACCGGGTATTGCCGATGAGGAACTGGAAACCATTACCCTCAGGGGCCGGAAGCTCGACGAGTCCACACCCGGTCATGGGCACGGTCTGGGGATCGTCAAGGACATCGCTGAACTTTATGGCGGGTCCCTGAAACTGGGCAGAAGCGGCCTGGGTGGCCTGAAAGCCGAGCTGGATTTACCTGCAGCCTGATTCCAGGCTCCCACTCCCGCGTCGCGGGATACGTCTGTCGCGATAAGTAAATTGATTCAGGTCATTGTTGCCTGCGGAGCAGCCGATTACAGTCCGTTCAAGCCAAGAACAGATAGTGATGCACACGCCCGAATAAAGGACCTGAAAATGGATGATGTTACCCGATCGACCAACTACCCACAGCCCCTTAGTGCTTTGACAATTCCTGCGGGCGTATCCGTGGATGCGCCCCTGCCGGAGTTGACCGCGGTCACAGCGCCGGAAATTCCAGCCTATTTGCAGGAAACGTACTATTGGGCTTATCTCAATCCCCGCAACGTAAAACTTCTCGATCGCGAATTCGTGGTCAGGACCATTCTCTGGCAGCAGCACCGCAAGCTCCAGAAATTGGCATTCTCAGAAATCCAGGCGGGACAGAGCGTTTTACAGCCAGCATCTGTTTACGGCAGTTTTGGGCCCAACCTGGCGGCGCATATTGGCCCGGAGGGAAGCTTCGATTTGGTCGATGTTGCGGAAGTACAGGTGCTCAGCGCCCGGCGTAAACTCCGGGAATACCCGTTTGCCACCGTGCATCACGCCAATATAGTGCATTTTACAGGCCGGCCTTTCGATGTCGTGTGCTGCTATTTTCTGCTGCACGAGGTACCTGATGCATACAAGTACCAAATAGTGAATCTGCTCCTGGGCAAGGTTAATCCGGGCGGCAAGGTTGTGTTTGTTGACTATCACAAGCCCCGCTGGTGGCACCCACTGAAACTGATTACAAGCATCGTTTTCGACACCCTGGAACCGTTTGCCAAGAGCTTGTGGCGAAACGAGATCAGGTCGTTCGCCAGCGAAGCGGACCAATTTAGCTGGCGCAAGGAAACCCGCTTCGGCGGGCTGTTCCAGAAAGTTGTGGCTACCCGCAGGAACTGATTCAGTCTCGCTTGACGTCGGTCTGCTTGCCTGGGTACGAATTCTGCTACCTTAACCCTGGCAGGGAAATTGGGGGGCAAGTAAACCGCTACTTGCAGGAAGCAGGTTTCTATAAAGTGGAGGGACGGAAATGAACAAGAAAGTATTTACTTTCATTCTCGCAGCTTTCCTGACCGCGATCTCAAGCGCAGCGATTGCGTGCGAATACATACGCGGTGAGACGAAGTTTCTGGACTACGCTAACTGCCGATACGGCGAGGACAACATACAGGTAGTTGACCTTCCAGAAAACTCCAGTTGGGATAGCTGTCTGTATTACCTGGAGGCCTTCAGACCGGAAAAACTCCTGGCTGTTACCAAAGAGAGGGATGGTAAAGAACAGCTCAGCATCAATGATCGGGCAAAAATAGGAAATCCATGCTACCTCACCAAACAAAGTTGCGACGCTGCAATGAAGGCATCCAAGGAGTGAGCGGGTGGAAATTCACTCTTCCATATCACGATTCCATATTCGCCCCTGGCTTTCAAGCGCTTGAATATTATTGATTAATTTATACATTTGATTGATGCTGGTATCGTTGCGTGGCTTGTCATGGTATTCGCCTTGTTCTTTGATTTCATCTGATCCAATAAGATATATATGGCCTTCGCCATAGGCCAGGCCTTCATTTGTGACACGTTCAAATATAGACCGCCCCAAAAAGGAATTCGATCGGTTTTTCAATTTCATCAGGTGTGCGATCGTAGGGGCAAGATCGAGACTGCTAGCGTATTTTGCATCAAAATCTGCAGGTAATTCCAACCCTGGATGATAGATCAACAGTGGAATCTCATCGACAAAATAAGGTTTATAGTCCGATTGTTTTTTTATTAATGAAATAAAATCCACACCTTGAAAATGGGCATGGTCAGTAGTAAAGATCACAATTGTATTTTCAAATAAGCTTGATTGTTTAAAATACTGCCAAAACTTGCCAAAGGCATCATCGTAGTTGTGAATGGCATTTAGTATGTAGTCGTCCTGTTCTTTATATTTCACCCCATCATCACTCATACGGTAATAGGCATGAGTTTCAATGTTATAAAGCCCCATAAAAAAAGGTGTTCCATTGGCTGTTTTTTGCTGATGCTCCAACCAGCGAAGGTGCTCGATAGCGGCTTTAATGAATTGCTGATCGCTAAGTGCCAATGGTCGCTTTTTTGGCTGGTCCACCAGGTACAAATGACGTAAGTCGTCCTGTGCCAATACATGGTTTATATTGGATTTAGCCAGAAGTTCATCCAGTTTGGTTTTTGCTTTTTGTTGTGAAAATAAAAAGTAAGTTTCGTAGTCATCTTCATTAAACAAATTTCCAAGACAATAATAATCAGTTTGATCATTTATTTTTCCGCCTGCATAAATTGGGAAAATCGAGCAAAGCTGTCCTAATAAACCACGATATGTCGCAAAAGTATGATTAAAATAATTATCCACTCTCATCGCTGATTTGGCGAAATCGGCAATATTGGGACTTAGATTAAGATACTGATTATTATAGGGTTGTATGATTCTGGCAGATATACCTTCACTAAAGAAAACAATAATATTCAACGGCGTATCTGAGTCAGTTTGATTCTTTTTTTGCGAGAAAGGTAATTCAGATTTATATATATAATCTTTGATAAGAGGGTAATCATTCTGCTCGTTATAGAAAATGCCAAACTTGTTTCCTTTTTGTAGTTCTGCCTCTGCCAGAGGTCTGCTTTTTTGACCTGGTTGCCAGGTTCTTTCCAGTGATTTGATAAATGCTTTGATCGGTGAAATGTATTTAACAAGCTTGTTATCTGACTGATACAGCACCGCTCTTTTCGACAATATATCGTTACTTAGCCAATATTTGTCCATTTTTAATAATGCTGCGAAAACAAAGCAGCAGGTTAAAAACAGAATAACTTTTTTTCTGCTTATCTCTTTAAAGTAGAGTTCAGAAGCAAGAATTATGGCCAACAGGAAAACACATATTGCACCGAAAATGGCTATTTTTAAGGGAGTTTGTATTAATCCAATATGTTGAAAATTTTCGATTGCTGTAGGGCTTAGATAATCCCCCGTCATATAAAGTGAAGCATATTGCACACTGTAGATCAAAATAAACAGGATAAAGATTGTGTAGCCGCTTAAGCGGCTGAACAAACGGCCATTTCCCAAAAAAATAAGCAGTCCGGCGATAATTAGAAAATCAACAAATAGATGATTGGAAAATGCCAGGCGTTCAATCAAAGTGACCGCTTCGTAGCCATCAAGTTGATAGAAAAATAGTTGAGCAAAAATAAGTGCACAAATTACTAATACAATTAACAAAAATAGGCTTTTAGACATAGATTTACGAGCTATGATGAGTTCCGCTGTATGAGTTTTTTTAATCTGCCGACCCGCCAGGAATAGATACTATATAATAGCGCGCTTTGTCGCCTGGGACGGACACCATGTGTGACAGAAATAATCGGAATTACCCGGAGAGAACATATGCCATTCCATCACCTGCGAACCACCATGATCCGCCTTTTTTTCTGCCTCATTTTGTTGCCTGGCGCCGCGATCGCCGATCAGCTGCTGATGAAAAACGGTGACATCATCACCGGAACCGTTACCAGAATTGCCGATGACAAAGTCTATATTGATCCCAGCTACGCTGACGAATATGCGGTAGACCTGGCCGAGGTGATTTCAATAGAAGCCGAAAAGATCTATGAAGTCGAACTTGCAGACGGTCGCAAGTTAGAGGCACAGTTCGCGGGCGCAACTGACGGCGAGCAGACCCTGAACGTTGACGGAACTGCGATGAGCATCGGAATGTTGGAGCTTGCCGCAGCCACCGAACCGGGACAAGAGCTTGTCGTTGATCCCTGGGATGGCAGCGGTGAACTCGGTTTTGTCAACACAACCGGTAATACAGAAACAGTCGCAATGAATTTCAAGCTGAATTTCGTCAGAACGGGTAAGAGATGGCGTCACCGTTTCAGCGGTACGGCATTGAATACTTCCGAAGATGGAATTGAGGACAATGAACGTTACACGGCGGAAGTACAGAGCGATCGTAAGCTTGGTGAAAAAAGCTGGCTATTCGGTGCATTTCGTTGGGATTCCGACAAATTTGGTTCCTACGACCCGCAAATGTCACTTACTGCTGGTTATGGCTACCAATTGATGAAAAGTGAAAGACACGAACTCAAAGGTGAAATCGGTGCGGGTTACCGCGAACTGACAGAGACTTTCACGGATTTTTCAAGCAGCGAAGCAATCGCAAGATTCCTGCTGGATGATTGGTGGCAGGTCTTCGGGAACACCAAATGGACCAACCGCCTGTTGGTTGAAACCGGGTCAAGCAACACCTTCACCCAATTTAACTCCGGCCTGGCGGTTTCCATGACGGATGTTTTTGCAGTGAAACTGGGATTCGAGATACGTAACAATACCAAGATTCCGCCGGGTGATTCGGAGCATACTGACACAATCACATCCGTGAACCTGGTATATAACTTCTGAAATATTTGGCAAAGAAATGAAGAAATTGCGGGGTCAGAGTAAAGTGCCAGAGTAACACTCTGGCACTTTACTCTGACCCCAAGCCCCTGACCCCAAGCCCCGGTCATTATCCGAGAGAAAGGTATGAAATTTTCACTGCACTTTGTAATTGCCCTGCTATTAATCCTGGGTATTGCACCCCTTAATTCACAGGCACAAAATATCGAGGATGAAGAGGCCCGCGACATTCAGGCGCTGGTGAGCACGCTTGATGCCGATGTTGCTGCATTTCAGTTTCTGCTCGGTAAAATCGAATCCGCAGAGAAAATCGACCGCGAAGTACTTTTTTACCGGCAGGATGAGCGTGTTTTCAGGATTTTGGCTGATTTCGATACACTGGCCAATCAGGTAGCCGGGCTGCCTGAAGGGTCACCGCAAAGAGTGGCCTTAACACAGCAACTGGCAGAATTCGGTGCGGGCACGGTGGCGGACGCGGACAGTGCCTTGTTCGGTCGTATCGACGACATTAAACAAAACATAGTCGATGCCAACACCCGCCTCGCAGAACTTGGCGGCGCTGCACATATTGCGACGCAAGCCTATATCCTCAGCATGGAATCCATCCGCGTTAAGTACTATGAGGCATTGGCAAACCATGTAGAAAGTCGTGATCGTCTGGGTCTGCCGTCAAAAAGTCTGCGTGAGCAGCTAAGTCAAAAAGTCTACCTGTACGCGGAAATACTGGCGGGTCGTATCGAGTATTCCGGTGCTGCCAGAAACATGCTGCAAGAACGCCTGTCGCAGGTCCCGGACAACGCTGATATTGAATCGGCTTTGCAAGAGCTCAATGCCCGCCACGAAACCAATGTCCAGCGACTGGGGGCCATCATTGAGGTGTTTGACCACCTGGGGCTTGATAGTTCCGGTTACCAGGCTGTGATGTTGCAGCAAGCCAGCAGTATTTCGATCAGCTTTTTCTCCACCAACGCCATTTTTACTGTGCTTCAGGATAGCTGGGGTGCGTTTGTCGAAGCCATTGAAGAAAACGCGCCGGACTTGATATTCCGGTTCCTGATATTTACTGCCGTGTTGCTTGTATTCAGAACTTTGTCCCGCATCACCAAAAGAGCGGTACGTGCCGCAAGTAACAGGTCCGGACTGCATATGTCGGAACTCCTGAAGAACATTCTTGTGTCTACATCGGGCGGGGTAGTCATGACGCTGGGTGTTTTGATGGCTTTATCACAGGTTGGTATTTCTCTGGCCGCGATGCTGGCTGGCCTGGGTGTTGCAGGCTTTATTGTGGGCTTTGCCCTGCAGGACAGCCTGGGGAACTTTGCGTCAGGCGCAATGATCCTCATCTACCGGCCTTTTGATGTGAGTGATTTGGTAGAAGTCACAGGCGCATCCGGGCTGGTTAAAAAAATGAACCTGGTTTCGACCACCATCGTCACCCTGGATAACCAGACACTGGTTGTCCCCAACAGCAAAATATGGGGGGATGTGATCAAGAATGTGACCGCCCAGAAAGAGCGCCGCGTCGACCTGGAATTCGGCATTGGCTATGACGACGATATAGAACTTGCCGAGCGGGTACTGATTGAGATCGTATCCGCCCACGAAAAAGTGCTTGCAGACCCGGAACCGGTGATCAAACTGCATACACTCGGTGATTCATCAGTCAATTTCATCGTCCGGCCATGGACAAAGACCGAGGATTACTGGGGCGTTTACTGGGATATCATGCGTGAAGTCAAACTGCGCTTTGACCGTGAGGGTATTTCAATTCCTTTCCCGCAGCGGGATGTGCATTTGTATGCTGAAAAGGACGTTTGATCCAAAAGCTGAGACACCCTTTACCGGTCGCTGAGAATAATGGGTGTCTCGGTTCCTGTATCCCGGGCTGGAAGCGCCGCAATCCGAGCCCGAACTGGTACTCACAACCGTGAGTCTGCCCGGCGCTGCCGATGCCGGATTGAGCGATACGGCCTACCTGTTCGTTCCCCCGGCTTGCGCAGACGGCAAGCATGCCTGCGCTGCACACCTCAGTATTGCATGGCTGTGCGCAATCCGCCATTCAGCTCGGCACTTCGTTTATTGAGCAGGGCGGATATCTGCCTTGGGCCGCAGCGAACGATATCGTGCTGGCTTTCCCGCAGGTCGCAAGCGGGCCGGCCAATCCCATTACCTGCTGGGACTGGTGGGGCTACACGGGCTCCAACTACCTCTGGTGAAACGGTGCACAAATGAAAATTCTGGCTGACTGGATTCGCAGCCCGGCTTTGTGACTGGCCCGTAAATCCTGCTGTCCAAATAAACGAGGCCAGCTCTCAACGACCCATCAAGGAGTTTCGCTCCACTGTGAACCGGCGAAGGGCTGAAAGAGGCTGAGGCGGCAACCTGCCAGGATTGATCTCCGGGTCATTGGCGTAGAGAATGGCCTGCATGCCTGCCATTGCTCGAATTGGACCGACTGATCCGCAAGCTCGCCTCAGATCGGTCGATACGGTCCGTGGATTCGCTCTTTTTGGGGTGTTGCTGGTCAATATGTATAACTTCGGGGCTGATGCTTCCGAATGGACCGGCTTAGTTGATCGCGCGTTCCTGACGCTGATGCACTCGGTGTTCGAAACTAAATCCTGGCGGCTGTTTTCCCTGTTGTTTGGCTTTGGATTCGCGTTGCAGTTGACCAAAGCGAAATTACAAGCTGAGGGATCCTTGTGGTTTTACTTCAGACGACTGTTGATCCTGTTCGTCTTCGGCATGATTCATGCCCTGTTTTTTGACGGTGATATTCTGATGGAATATGCAACGCTGGGGCTGATTCTTGTCGCGTTCCGGAATGTCCGGCGGCGTACCCTGCTCGTTCTGGCCTGTGTCCTTCTGGCGGCTTTCCCGCTGGGCAATCTGATCCACACAGAAAGCGGCGATGATGTGGCTGCGCAGTCGGAAGATGCGCTTCCTCTGACCGTACGGAGATTGGATCATCCCTATCTGGGTTCTCCCATGGATATTTTCCGGGACAATGCCGAGGCCATCCCACCACGCGTCTGGTTGAACCTGCATGGCCCCGAATCAATTTTCGCCATCTTTTCGATGTTTTTGCTCGGCCTGTACGTGGGCCGGGCCCGGATTCTTCACGAGGTTACGCTCCATCTCCCGCTGATCCGCCGGGTATTCGCCTGGGGTATTGGCATCGGGGGAGTGAGCGTACTCGCTGAATGGTCGCTGAAGCAAAAGTTCGGTTATGCCGTTTTCACGGAGAGCACGGCATCCGACGGCGTTCAGTTTCTCGGTGACACGCTGTTTGCCTATGGCTCGACGGCGCTGGCGTTAGGTTACGGCGCCGGTATCGTTCTGCTGGCACAGAGGCCTGTCTGGCAACCCGTACTCCGGCCTTTGGAGAGCCTGGGGCGGATGGCCCTGACGGTCTATCTGTCCGGCACGGTGATGTTCACCACGCTATTTTACGGTTATGGCTTCGGCCAGCTTTTCCTGTTGGGGCCAGCGGCCACTACCGCGTATGCCGTCTTCTTTTTTGTGCTACAACTTCTTTTTTGCACCTGGTGGATGGGCAGATTCAGATTTGGCCCGGCTGAATGGCTGTGGCGCAGCCTGACTTATATGAAGTTTCAGCCGATGCGTCTTTAGAAACCACCCGCCATTCTGGCGATCAATCTTTCGATCCATTTATCAACGCTGCCCGGAGCCGAAACCATTCGGGATGGATATGAATAATAGATTCTACATAATAGCCTGCTTTGTCGCCTGGAACGGATGCCAGTCCTGACCGAATAAATCAGATTCACCTGGAGAGAAAATATGCATTCCCATCACCTGCGAAACAGGCTGGCCCTGTTTGTGATTGCTCTTACCCTTCTGCCTGGTATCGCGTTCGCCGATAAGCTGCTTATGCAAAACGGTGACATCATCACAGGCAACATCATCAAGATTGTAGACAGCACGGTCCATATCTAGCCCAGTTATGGGGATGAATACGCAGTTAACATGGACGAAGTGATTTCCATTGAAGCCGAAAATCCATTTGACGTCGAGTTGACGGATGGCCGCAAGATCGAAGCACAATTTGCGGGTGCAACTGAAGGTGAGCAGACCCTGATTGTAGAAGATGATTCGATAAGCGTCGATATATCCGAACTTACCGCAGCCACCGATCCACTGGATGTGCCTGTCGTTGACCCCTGGGCAGGCACGGGTGAATTCGGTTTTGTCAACACAACCGGTAATACAGAAACTGTCGCGCTGAATATGCGGCTGAATTTCATCCGAACGGGCGAAAAATGGCGTCACCATTTTACCGGAACAGCAATGACGACTTCCGAAGACGGCATCAAGGACAATGAACGTTACACAATGGAAGTACAGAGCGATCGCAAGCTGGGTGAAAAAGCTGGTTGTTCGGTGCATTTCGTTGGGATGCCGACAAATTTGGTTCCTACGACCCACAAGTATTGCTTACCGCTGGTTATGGCCGCCAGTTGATGAAAAGCGAAAGGCATGAACTCAAGGGTGAAATCGGTGCGGTTATCGCAGCCTGACTGAAACCGACTCGAACTTTGAAAGCAGCGAAGCAATCGCGAGATTTCTGCTGGATGACTGGTGGCAGGTTTTCAGCTCGACCAAATGGACCAATCGCCTGCTGATTGAAACCGGATCGAGCAACACGTTCACCCAGTTCAACACCGGCCTGGCGGTTTCTATGACCGATAGTTTTGCAGTAAAACTGGGGTTTGAGGCACGCAACAATACCAGCGTACCGCCGGGTGATTCGGAGCATACCGATACAATCTCGTCAGTGAATCTTGTATACGACTTCTGAAGCACAGACAGGAGCAGTTAACCCGCATATTGCTATCACCACATCTGGCATTCCCTTTGCAGCTTTAAGCCAAGCGGAGGCCATTGCGAGCATCTGCCCCACTGACGCTTCTTCGTTGAACTCGCAAACAAAGATTTATTCGGCCTGCGTGCCTGGAACGGAATAAGCCGGAGCGGCGATAATCAGCAACAGGGCAATTAATATTGAGCGGGTAAATGTTTTCATAAATTTCCTCAGAGTAGTGACGTTAGTCAAATTGGAGGAGTTATATAATTGAACACAACAACATGCTTTTGGCATACAAAAAGACAGGCATCAAATAAACCCACTCCGGATGACTATGGCAGTGCAACTTTCAATTCCTTCAATCATGTGGGCGCTAAATCGCTCCGGCCCGCCGAAGTCAGGGGGCACATGAACGACACGCATATTCGGTTCCAACTCGAACTCGAAAGCGTCCAGACCAAAGGGCAATCCCTCCCCGATGGATTTCAGCGCTGCTTCCTTGAGGCTCCAGAACTGGAAGAAAGTCTTTTGACGCTTCAGCCCGCCTGCCCTTTCAACAGTATTCGCCTCGGCTGCCGAAAAAAACTGCTGAGCGAGTGCCGCAGCTTCCACATCCCTGGTTTTATCTTCAAGGTCGACGCCGATCCCATGGGTCGACGACCACGCCCCCGCAAACCCGAAACGACAGGAGGAAAAACTAAACCAGAAATCCAGCAAATCGCAAAGGTAGGGCCGCCCGTTTTCTGTCTCATTGAAAGCGATCTGTGATAAAGGCTTCGACGCCCCAAGCACACGAGCACCGCAGAAACGACGAAACGCCCGGCGCTGAATGAACAGCGTCCTTTGGTCCTGTGTGGCAAAGTGGTCAGCTCTTTGCAATTCGATTTTTGACAGAATCGAAGAGCAAATTCTTGTCACTTCCGGATCAGACGAAACCGGCGCATAAAGTACCTGGGCCGCATGGCGCTTGGACGATGGTGTCAAATCGCGCCCGCAGGCACCGAAAAGAGTAGTAATCCGATCGCTGTAATCTCTGCTCATTTATCGAAATTACCTGAAATGCCACAAAATCTCGCAAGCCCGCCTTTGGCAGTCAGGCCAGAATCAGCCATGTCGCCTAAAAAAAAGGCCGCCAGATTTGACGGCCTTTAAATTCGGATGAATGCAGCTTATTTAATTTCGCCACCTTCCCATAAGGAGGCGTCATCACAATCTGCAACTTTATCCAATTCATCATCTATTTCTTCGAGTTTGGACAGCTCATAAGCATCCGTAAATGCACCCCATTCAGCAAAATCAGGTGTGACTAAAACAAATTTAAAATCAATGTCATCGACTGAGGCAGCAACTGGGTATCTTAGATAAATCCGGAGGTTTTTGCCGCCATCTATTGTTTTTGCCGCCGCGAGCCATTTTTTACTCATGGCAAAAACTTCGTCCTCGGTTGCTTCGCCCTCATATTCGCAGTTAAAAATCTGTATTGCTTCTGCATAAGCTGGGGAAGCAACAACCATTAACATGGAAATTATCATTAAACGTATCAATGTTTTCATCGGGGGATTCTCCTTGGGAATTCTGAAATCTCTCATAAGCGAGATTAGAAAGCATTTTGGTATTCTAATTTCGTTAACCTAGTCTATGCGCTGACACTTAATCATAAAACAAAACAAACATACTTTCCTGTAAAAATAAACAAACGTCAAATTGAGCTGGCCCTTTTTCATGAAAAAATGTTGTCCAATTCCCTTATGTCATGAATTGGTCAATCCTTTTATACTCAAGAAACATGTTACCTCAATTGTGAGGCAACGCATTTAAAATGAACAAAGGGTGCAATGATGAAATATGGCCTGGCTTTAACTGTCAGCGGAATGATCTTCACAACCATATCGGCAATCACAGCGTGTACCGCTGTGAAGACCAACCAGGTGGCAGTCAAGACCAATCAGATCAGGGTCAGCTATGTGCCCCCAACGAACCCGGCGCATCAGCCGATATACGAATTCCTGAAGGAGCGCCAATCTCTCGAACAAATACAGGAATTCCTCAGCCCTTTCCGACTTCGATGGACATTGAATATCTCATTGACCGGATGTGACGGAGAGCCGGATGCCATGTATTCAGATGACACGATAACGATTTGCTATGAATATATTGAAGATCTGCAGAAGTACATGCCCGCCAAGACCACGCCGGCTGGAATTGATCCAGTCGATACCTTGATAGGACCTTTTGTCGATACCGTTCTACACGAGTTTGCCCACGCTTTGTTTGATTATCTCGATATTCCGGTACTCGGACGCGAAGAGGATGCGGCCGATCAGGTGTCCGCCTATATTTATCTTCAGCTTGGCAAGGACGAGGCACGCCGGTTGATCATGGGTACAGTCTACGTCTACCTGCTGGAGATACAGGATACTGACCCCCCCGGACATGGAAGAATTTGCTGACGAACACAGCACTTCAGAACAGCGGGCGATCAATTTGTCATGCATAGCATATGGTGCAGATCCAAAGTTGTATGAAGATGTGGTGAATCGGGTAGGGGTGCCGCAATATCGGGTCGACATTTGCGAAGAAGAATTCGAACTTATTTCGTTTGCATATGAAACATTGATTGGGCCCCATATCGATCCTGAACTTGCGAAAAAAGTTTATGACAGGAGTTGGTTGCCAGAAACAACTTTAGTCATACCCAACAGCCAACACTGACAAAGTGGCTTACGGTTTGTCTTCTATTTTCCATGAATCAACGCGTGCGGGACAAATGACTGCTACCCGAAGGTGCCACGGGACTGCCCTCGTAGGTGGCTGTCGACAGGTGCATCTCCTTCAGGACCAGGCTCAACGGCAACAGGGTGGTTTCAGGCTCGATGACCGCACCACCCATAACGGTGGCACCGAAGTTGACGGTACTTCCATCCTGGATATTGCTTAGCTTCACCTTCAACATCATATTCTCGAAAGTGTGATACTGCAGAAAGCCGTTGATGATGCAATCGTCACCAAATATCACGGCGTTCCAATCGGATGCCTGCATAGGCGAAGCCACCAGGGTCCGTTTGCCGATTTTGCACCCCATCCACCGCAGAACAATATTCGACAGCACTGTCCCGGTAAGAATTCTAAGCGGTCTCTTGCACCAGGCAAAGAAGCAGTCCTGTGCGAAAAAGTAGCTAAAGTGCCGCCAGGACCAGAACGGTGTCGAATTCGCACAACCCCATTTGCTGCCCACCAGTACTTTCTTGATCACAGCGCACGACAAAACCAGGATACCCTGGGCGAGAAACAATGCAACAAATGCACTGATTACCGGATGTCCGACCAGGCGCAGCAGGCTGGTGTACAGAAGCACAAAGACGATAATGTTCGGGATGCGCAGAATGCCGATACTGAATATATCGTTCAGGAAGACACGCGCCAGGAAGAGAGGGAGGCTGGGCAGTTTCCGGGCTTCATTCTCTGCCTCAAAGTCAGCACTCGCAAACTTGACAGGCGGGTTTCCCGCCACCGTAATGGGCTCGCCGAGACGCGATCGCATCTGGCGCCGGAACTGTATGTCATTGCCCAGCGTGGAGACACCCAGAAGGAAGTTGGATGGAAATTGCCCGTGCTCGGCAACGCAATTGTTACCGCTAAAGAAATTTTCGGGCATGTCGAGCTGGCGAAGCTTTATGTGCTCGGCGCCATAATCGAGCATGTTCGTGAAACTGCCATTGGACCAGAACACCTGGGAGTCGGCGCTGGCAAGTTCCGGGACGAGATTGAACATAACGTCGCATTCCGAGGCACCCAGGCGCGGGAAGCGCATGCCGGCGAGTGCACGCAGGTATTGCCCGGTGATGGTCCAGGTCCACTGGTGCTGGATTTGATTCATTTTCTTCAGCTTGTATAACAGAAAAGAGCCTTTGAGTCCGCGTGAGGAATACAATCCGGGCGAGGCAGGCGTATAGCGAAGAAAGAGGCATACAAGTATTGAGATCAGGACGATGGTTACCCAGGTGGTGACAAAGGCGTAAAGGCTCATGTGCCAGACAATCTCGTGCAGCGGCGTCGCCTTGAAGTATTCTCCAGCGAACTGCGTTTCTCTGACGGGTATGAAAGTGGTGGCAAACCAGGTGACTGCAGCGGTGGGGACTACTATGAGCCAAAATTCGAGGAAGACCTGCATGAGAATATTAAGCGCTTCCATAAACCAGAACGGGCGTACGGGCGCGCAGCTGTCCACGGTACGCTTCAATTCGGTGCAACGGCCACTGAAGCGTGCCGGGGCACCCTCCCACATTTCATCCGAACCCACATTGTTGAGTATGGGAGTAAACGGGTTGATCCAGGAGCCGCTACCGACTGTCACATCGTTGGCGATGGCGGCACGCATCCCAATCTTGCAGCCGTTGTCGAGATGAACAGGACCGATATGCAATTCCTGCCCCATCCATCTTGACATATGGATATAGGCACCGGTCTGGATGGCGACATCATCCCCGGTGGAGAACAGATCCAGTGGCCCGGAGAACTCCACATCGTGTGCGCACTGCAGGTTGTCACCCACCGTCGCGCCGAGGCGCCGTAACACGTATGCCATCAGGGGTGCGCTGCGAAACATGGCGCCCAGGGGGAGAATCACGAATTGTTCCATCCGTCCGATACACCAGACTCGCAGATGCATTCTGCTCCACTTGGGATACACACCCGGAGTCACATTGTTTTTGTAGATATGACCGCCCATGATGAGCTTGATGGCCATCACCCAGAGCAAGCTGGCGAAGGGCAGGGCAAGGGCGACCATAAAGGCCACAAAACCAACGCCTATGAACCCCTGGATGCTGGCGGTCATAAAGAATTCTCCGATTTCCGCGAAGGCAACGAGCCCAAGGAAACCGGCCAGTGGAGGAGAGTACAACAAGGCCAGGAACAGGGCCTGCAAGGTGGTGAAGTATCCGGTGGAGAGTACCGAGGCCGCGGCCTCATCGCGCCCACCGCTGTCCAGGCCGGTTTTTGCCGGGGCCGGGGGGGTCTCGGAGGCCTCCTGGGGAAGTTGCGGGCGATTGGCTACCTTGCTGGCTGTGCCGCAGTCACTGAGCAGCGCCCGGACCGGTACCGCCCATCCTGCGGCCTGTAAGCGCTGCGCCAGTCGTGCGATGACGATCGAGTGCCCGCCCTGGTCAGCGAATTCATCATCCCATTGCAATGGCATTTCGAACACGGCTCTGCAGATCGCCAGCACTTCCTCACTGTCGGGATCAGCGTTCACTTCGTCGCCAGGGGGGCTGACTTTTCCGGTATCTGTATCTTGCCAGCCTGCAGGTGAGGCACTGATGGCGTGCCCTGCCCTCGGCCTGACGGTGGTCAGCAGATGGGACAGATTGGGTAAGTGCTCCCTGTCAATCTTCCCGGACACCGGCTTCATGACGAATTTTTCAACCAGGAAGATCCTGCTCGGGACTGATGGCGCCGGAAGTTGGCTGGTCAGGGTTGCCATGGTACGGGCAGCCCACTCCGCCGGAGCGGGGGCGACCACCTCGATATCAGTATTGGAGACTGACGGCGCGAAAACGAAGGCAAGCAGTTCCTCGTTCTGATAGTCCAGCACAGCGGCTTCGACTTCCGCGAACTGGGTCTGGAGTATGTCCTCAACTGCCTGTGGCTCGACGCGGTGTCCGCGCACCTTGAGCTGCGCATCGACCCGGCCGAGAAAGTGCACACGTTGCGTGTGGCTGTCTATTTTGCATTTATCACCGCTGCGGTAGAGTCGGCCGAAGCGGGGGTGCGTGATGAACTTCCGGGTCGTTTCCTCCGGCAGATTGCGGTACCCGCGTGCAAGGTGCACCCCGCCAATGCACAGCTCACCGACCTCCCCGTGGGGTAGTGGGTGGAGTTGGCCGGCTTCGAGGATGACGTAGGTGACATTAGCCATGGGCGACCCGATGGTGACCGGTTCTCCGGG
>PVMK01162394.1_pt1 | contig 22457 bp, 28 predicted proteins | sample 1853481 | NCBI WGS metagenome assembly PVMK01 (sample SAMN08533507, study PRJNA380276) | Marine sediment metagenome, whole genome shotgun sequencing project. | reverse complement strand
GCCGCGGATTCGAATCCTGAGTTTCCTGGTCCCAAGTACCTTGCATCCGTCGTCGGCGAGCCGATGCTCCAGATGGTTGTCGACGATGCAGCGACCTGGCCGGTGGATGAGGTAGTCGTCGTTCTCGGTGCTGACGCCGCGCTGATAGCCGAAGCGATCGATTTCAGGGGGCACACCGTGATTATCGATCCCGAGTGGTCAGAGGGAAGTGCCTCGCCGCTCCGGGCGGCCCTTGACCTTGCGTCTCGCGATCGGTCAACCCATCTGTGTGTGATTGCCAGGGGTGACCAACCCGGCGTTGACGCGGTAACCGTCGGTGCGCTCGTCGACGCGGCGAACAAGGAGGGCGCCGATGCTGTGGTTCCGAAGTACCGCTACTCGGTTGGGTGGCCGGTCGTCCTCGATGACACGCTCTGGAACCACCTGCTGGGTGGTGAGGGCACTGTGGATCTTCTTGCCGTGATCGCATCTCACGGGGTTTCCGTGGAGGAAGTTTGGTTCGATCATCTTGCGCCGACTGTCTACGCGACTCCTGCAGATCTTCCGATGGGTGGAAGATGACTTTCACACGCGCCCGAAGAGTTGGGTAGTCTCGGCAGAAGCGCCAGCAATCGATACGTGTTGGGAAGGACATAAATGGCATCGATCTCCGCAATACGTTCGATAAGTCATCGGAATGCGACGAAGCTCCGCAAGTCGGGTGTCAGAACAACGGATTCACTCCTCGACCAGGCTTCCACCCGTAAGGGCCGAAGTGTCGTTTCTGAGCGAACTGGTATCCCATCCGCCGATCTGTTGCGATGGGCCCAGCAGGCGGAACTGATGCGTGTCGGGGGTATCGGTTCGGAGTACGCTGACCTGCTTGCTGCCGTGGGGGTGGATACGATCAAGGTTCTACGCCGCAGGAATGCCGACAATCTCATGGTCTCGATGATCCAGGTCAACACACGGCGAAGACTTGTTCAGCGGCTACCGACCGTCGAGATGATTCAGGGATGGATCGATATCGCAGGCAGCATGGAGCCGATCGTCAATAGCTGACGACAGGCAAGATCGACACACGACATACGACATACGACAAGAAAGGGGCGGGATCCGTGTGGATCCCGCCCCTTTCGACGAAGAGCGTCGTGCTACTTCTTGGCGGTCATCTTTTTGGCCGTTGAAGCTTTCTTCGTGGCGGTCTTCTTGGGCGCCGTCTTCTTGGCTGTTGTCTTGGTCTTTGCCGAAGCTCCCTTCTTGGGAGCCGCCTTCTTCGCGGGCGTCTTCTTGGCGGGTGCCGTCTCCTCAACAACTACTTCCGTCACGGTTGCGGATGGACGGAAGGAGTCCTTCCAGGAAACGAGCACGTGCTCCATCTGGTCGCGGAGCTTGGCAACCTGGTCCTGAAGCTGATCGACATCGATCCGCTCCTCAACCGTATCAACTGTTGCCTGTACGCGCTCGCCCACGTTCTTCTGGCCGACCTGAACATCGCTTACCTTCTCGATGCTCCTGTCGGTGAGGCTCATTGCCTGGTCGATCAGAACCCTGAATGCCTCCAGTGCAGCGTCAGCGGCAGTCAGGCCGAATTCCTTCGTCTTGTCGAGGTAGTCGCTTGCGGAGTCGCCTGCAGTCCTCGCCGAGGACATTCCGATATCCTTCGCTCTGCCAGCGAATTCAACGGTGCTGTCCGACATGTCCTTTGCCGCCTTGGTGGCGGACTCTTTCTGGGTGGTGAGATCGATCATAAGTCCTCCTGATCGTTCGAGATGAAGCTCGTGTAGATCTCCATCAGTGCTTGTTTTTGGCTTATCGTGAGCTTGGTATCCGTCGAGATCGCGGTGCTGATACCTGGTGCCTCATATCCGTCGAGAAGACCCGCCCGTTCGTACAGGGTCTCCGTACGGATCGCGAGAGCCTCAGCTATCGAACGCAGAATCTCAGCAGAGGGTCTGCGCACACCGCGCTCTATCTGGGACAGATATGGGTTCGAGACACCGGTCATCTCCGCGAGCTTCCGAATCGAGAGCGCGCTTCTTTCGCGCTGTTCACGGATGAACGATCCAACGTCCGGGAGTTGCGGTGTCTTCATACCACACAGTGTATAGCCTTTTGCAAACTATTGCTAGCAATTGCAAGCACTCTCGTCAGTCGTCAGCTTCAGAAGGCTGTTCGGCGTTCTGAGAGGATGTCGTCGAGGGCACTCTGAATCATTCGGCGAACGTCTTCTGCTCGCTCCAGCCGATCCAGGGAATCGAGATGATGGTCCGGCTCGGATGGCAGCACCGGTGGGAGGAACCTGATGTGCCAACGAATCGGAAGGGGAATGGGATTGAGAGAGATCGCGATCTCCTCGACGCGCTGCTCGGGGAAGAACATGCGAACGAGCGTGGCCAGCTTCCTGGATACCATCACAGCTGGATGCACCTCCTCGGAGCCGACAATCGCGACCGGTACGATCGGCGCAGAGGCTTCCTCCGCGAGCTCGGCGAACCCGCCGCGACCGAGTCTCCCCACCTGGTATGCCTCCCACACCGGTTTCATGAAGCCGCGTTCGCCCTCAGGGAACACGCCGAGGAGATGTCCCCTTCGTAGCAACTCCCTTGCATCGTCTCTCGCGGCATATGCCGCACCCACCTTGCGGTAGAGGTGGGAGACGCCGGGGAGCATGTTGAAGATCTCGGTTCCCACAACGCGAACCCGTCTTGGCACGGCTGCCTCGTTCATCACCGCAAGGCTCAGCATTGCCCCGTCGTAGGGCAGCGCCGCTCCGCCGTGGTTGGCCACGAGCACGGCCCCTCCCTCCATGGGAACGTTCTCGATTCCTTCGACCTCCACTCTGAAGTAGTCGTAGTAGAGCATGTTGAGAACGTGCCATGCCATCTCCGCGATCACAGGATCAAGGCCGAAGGAGTCAATGTCATAGGTTGCCAGGGAGAGATGGCGCCATAGGGGAGGCCACGAACCGAATCCAAGTTCGCCGGTGAGCGGGATAGCGCGGTCGGCAATGGCTCCATCACCGTGGAGGCCGCACTCCTGGGTCCCTGCCACGACCGGCAGTCCACATGGGTGTCCCTCGATGCTCGTCCATTCACAATGCTGGTCGCAATCGACGAACTCCCTCAACCGCTCCTGGAGCGCCTCGCGGCGTTCTCGTGCCTCAGCACGGTCCTCGGGCGCTATGCCAGGAATGGTGATCGCACCGAGTCCCTTGCTGTCTGGCGCTTCGACCGTCTCGGACACGACTTGTTCATCAAGGGCTCTGAGCAGCTCGGCCTTCGTCATAGAGGAGCGGCCCCTGAGATCGCACCCGCGGGCCACCTGCATGAGTTCGGCTTTGGTCATCGAGGACAACTGTTCGTGCGTCACGCCACATCCTCGAATTTGTGGCCGTATGCGCTGAGCACGGTCTGTCTGCAGGTGAAGACCGGCTCAAAGCCAAGTACCTGGGTCATTGCCGTCGTGTCAACAATTCTGCCGTGCTTCAGCAATCCTCTGAGATGACCTGGAACAGTCACGTTCACTCGAGCGAGACCGGAGAGAGCTGCGTCGAACATCCGGCCAGGAAGTGGCTGTGGGATCCTTCTCCCGAGTCTGAGAACCCTTGAGAGGTACATCTGACCGCTCGCTGCAACGTTGAATGTCCCCGACACGTCGTGGTTGGAGGCGTGTTCAAGTGCTCCGATGGCGTCCGCCTCGTGGATGAATTGGAGACGGGGATCGAATCCCATGAGCGTGGGCACGGAGGGAAGCGTGAGGTAACGACTGACCGGATTTCTGATCAGGGGACCGAATATCGGCGCGAATCGGAGCACGGTGAACTGTATCTCGGGTTGTCTCAGTGCTGCGTCACCAATGAACCGCTCCATCTCCGTGAGATCTCTTTGAAACTTGCTTGGAGAGCCCTGGGGTCGGGTCGTTTCGTGGAGCACGGACGGATTTCGAGGGCTGGCGCCGTAGATGGCCGTATCGGACTTGACGATGACTTTCTCGACTGTATCCAAACGTTCGATCGCACCAAAGAGTCCAAGCGAGCCAATGATCCGCTCCTCAGATTCGCTGTTCTTGCCGTGTTCTGACGTTGGGTGGACCGATTGCAGATGGAAGATCACGTGTGGCTGGACGTCGAGGACGTATCTCGCCAAAGTGAGGCGATCGAGAGACAGACGGCGGAAATCGGACCTAAAGGGCACACGCGGATCGATGTCATCCACGGCGAACACCTCAAGGCCTGGTTGGTTCTCGAGATGCAGAACGAGGTTTCCACCCGTCCATCCCGCAGCTCCCGTAATCAAGACCCTTCGCATGCGTGTCAGGGTAGGACAGGCGCCAACTCTCACGTATGGCGCCGGGTAGGGATGCTGGGATGCAGCAGTCATCTAGCCTTTACATCATGGACATGGTTGACAGCAATAGTCGTCTGCGAACACCCACGGGAACGGGCCAATGCCACTTGTAGGGGTCATTGGTACGGGACTCATCGGGGGTTCGATCGCTGCCGGGCTCACGGCAGATGGATGGGATGTGGTCGGATACGACTCTGATCGAGACTCTCTCGAGATAGCGCTTGAGCGGGAATTGATCGGCATCGCCGTGGACTCAATCGCGGGAATCCTCGACGCACCACCGGAGATCATCATCGTCGCGGCTCCTCCGAAAGCAACCATCGAGATCCTTGCCAATCTTGAGACCTCAGTGGTGGTGATGGATGTTGCGGCGGTAAAATCCGCTGTTCACGTTGCAGCAGCCCACCTTCCTCGCTTCGTTGGAACCCACCCAATGGCCGGTCGTGAGTTCTCCGGTCCCACAGCGGCCTCACCTGCGTTGTTTCGTGGAGCAACCTGGGTCGTTGTCGAAGGTTCGCCGGATGATGCGACAGACGCGGTGATCGGCGTCATCGAGACGCTCGGTGCAAATCCACTGTTCATGTCTGCAACATCCCACGACGAGGTCGTTGCGTCCATAAGCCATCTTCCTCAGCTTGTTGCGGCAAGTCTTCTCGCATCGGTGTCCGAGTTGCCAGATGCGTTTGATCTGGCGGCAGGCAGTTTCCGCGATCTGACGAGGGTGGGGGCATCTCAGCCGATCCCCTGGGTCGAGATCCTCAAATCGAACAAGGCTGCCGTCCTTGGGGCCGTCGACCGTTTGCGGGTCCAATTGGACACTCTCGTGGAAGCCATTCTGGCCGACGATGATGAACTCCTTGTGTACCTGTCACGTTCGCGCGAGGCACGACGAGCACTTGGCGCTCCCGTTGCTGCGGTGCGCGTGGCCCTTGCAGATGAACCGGGTGAGATCGCGAAGGTCGGCCACGCCCTGGACGTGTGTCATGTTGATATTCGAGACATACAGATGCGGCACGCACCGTATGGGGGTGGCGGTGTCCTGACGCTCTCCGTCCGTACCGGTGAGGAAGAAGCACTCCGACATGCCCTCCAGGACGCAGGATTGATGTTGGTGCAGTAGTACACACCCAGCACATCGTTTACGCTGACCAGTGAGGAGCCATGACGATCGAGCAACGACGATTCACCATCGGGATGGAAGAGGAGTACTTCGTTGTTGATCGCGACTCTCGCGATCTCGTGCCTGACCTTCCCGAAGCCCTCCTGGACAAGCTGTTGGATCCTCCGATCGGTGCAACGAGCCCAGAGTTCATTCGCTCGCAGATCGAGATCGGTACACCTGTGTGTGAGGACGTCACCGAGCTCAGCGAATCGCTTCGTGTGATGAGATCGTTCGTATCTGAGACCGTGTCTGAACACAACATGGCGATCATTGCTGCGTCGACCCATCCGTTTGCCAAATGGGGCCAGCAGCGCCACGTGAACAGGGACCGATACAACCTCCTTGCGGAGGCACTCCAAGGTGTGGTGCGTCGTCTTCTCATCTGCGGGATGCACGTTCACGTAGGCATCGACGAGCGAAATGCTCGGATTGACGTGATGAACCAGGTTTCATACTTCCTTCCGCACCTGCTTGCGTTGTCGGGGTCCTCACCGTTCTGGCACGGAACCGACACCGGTTTGAAGAGTTATCGGCCTGCGGTCTTCCGAGCCCTGCCAAGAACGGGACTGCCTGACGTCTTCTCAAGTTGGTCGGATTACGCGCGCCATGTCGAGGTACTTGTGGACACCGGCGTCATCGAGGACGCTTCGAAGCTCTGGTGGGATATCCGTCCATCCACCCGATACCCGACACTCGAGATGCGCTCCACAGACATCGCCACCCGCTACGAGGACGGCATCGTCATCGCCGCAATGTATCAGGCGCTCGTCGCGACACTGAACGAGTTACGAATGAACAACCAGAAATGGCGGATCTACTCGCGGATGCTGATCTCTGAGAACTCATGGCGAGCCCAACGGTACGGGGTGGACGAGCCGCTCATCGACTTCGGCAGATCCGAGCTCGTCCCGATGCCCCAACTCATTGACGAACTCGTCGACATCGTCAGTGCCCAAGCGATTGTTCTTGGTTCTGTCGAACAGATGGAGAGGGCAAGATCGATCGTCGCCAACGGAACCAGCGCGGATCGCCAGCTGGACGTGTTCGGACGCGCAATGGCAGACGGAGCGGAACAGCCTGAGGCGCTGCGCGAAGTGGTCGACCATTTGATCGCCGAAACCGTGGAGGGGCTGTGACACGCAGTCTTCGGGTTGCCGGCGCCCAGCTCGACCTTGTGGTTGGTGACCTCCCAGGCAATGAGAGCAAGATTCTGCGTGCAATGAAGTGGGCTGAGGAGAACCAGGCCGACGTTCTTGTTCTACCTGAGCTCGCGATTTCGGGGTATCCCCCGGAAGATCTTGTCCTTCGGCGGGGTTTTGTCGATGCGAACATCGAGGTCCTTGAACGTCTCGCGTCCGCGTCTGGTTCAACGGCGACCGTTGTTGGCTTCGTTGACCGTCTTGATGACGAACAAATCGACGATGACTCCCTGGGTCGCTCGGCTACCAACGCGGCGGCAGTCATAGCCGAGGGTGAGATCAAAGGTGTCTACCACAAGAGTCGCCTTCCAACCTACGGCGTGTTTGACGAGGGGCGCTATTTCGCTGAGGGTCGGACGCCACTGACCCTCCACGCGATAGCCGGTGTGGCGACCGGAATCTCGATCTGTGAGGACATCTGGGACGCCAACGGACCACCTACGGGACAAGCAGTCGGTGGTGCTGAGGTTCTTCTCAACATCAACGGGTCTCCCTATCACATAGGGAAAAGTGATGAGCGCCTCGAGATGCTCACTAATCGAGCGAGAGATGGTGGCGTCCACGTCGTCTATGTGAACTCTGTTGGGGGGCAGGACGAACTGGTCTTCGATGGTGCCTCGATGGTCATCGCCCCGGACGGGACATTGCTGCACCGCTCTCCCCAGTTCGTCGAGAACCGGTTCGTCATAGATCTCACGATCGAGGATCACAAGTCATCGCTGCTCCCCTGTCGTGTCGGTGACCGAACACGGGCCCTGGCCACATCGGGATCGAAGCCTCAACTGTGGCGGCTCCGCTCGGGGACTCTGAGGAGGTATATGAAGCTCTCTGCGCCGGATTGTTCGGCTACGTGACCAAGAATGGCTTCCGCGAGGTCATAGTCGGGTTGTCAGGGGGAATCGATTCCGCTCTGACAGCTGCCATAGCGACGGATTCGCTGGGCGCCGACGCGGTTCACGGAATCACGATGCCGACGAGATACTCATCTGCTGGATCAGTCGACCACTCGTACGAGCTAGCGGATCGGCTTGGGATTCGAATCGACACGATTCCAATAGATGGCCTCTTCAGCGATTTTCTCGAGGCGCTCGATCCGCTTTTTGTTGGGACACAGACGAGTGTCGCAGAAGAGAATCTCCAAGCTCGGATCAGAGGAACCATCCTGATGGCGGTGTCCAACAAATTCGGCGGCATGGTCGTGGCAACGGGCAACAAGTCCGAGATGGCCGTCGGGTACGCAACGCTCTACGGCGACATGGCCGGAGGGTATGCCGTGCTGAAGGATGTGTACAAGACAATGGTGTACGACCTATCGCGGTGGCGAAACGGGAGGGGAGATGTGATCCCCCAAGCGATAATCGACAAGGAGCCATCAGCGGAGCTGAGGCCGGATCAGCGCGACTCGGACTCTTTACCTCCGTATGTCGAACTCGACGCGATCCTGCATCGCTACATCGAATTCGACATGACCGCTGATGAGATCGTCGCGGTTGGCTTCGATGACGAACTCGTGCATCGTATAGCGACCATGGTCGACCGCAATGAGTACAAGCGCAGGCAAGCCGCGCCCGGTGTCAGAATCACCCAGAAAGCGTTCGGGAGAGATCGTCGACTTCCGATCACGAACTGGTTCAAGCCATGACGTCACGCACGATTGGCGCGGTTCTCATCAATGGCGCTGCGACGGATCCCGAGTCGGCATCTGTGTCGGTGTTCGATCTCGGGTTTCAACGCGGATACGGGTGCTTCGAGGCGATGAGATCATACGACGGGACCATCTTTCGGCTCGATAGACACCTCGATCGTCTCGCGCGAAGCGCCGATCATCTTCGTATCGAGCTGGTGGATCGCTCAACATTGCACGCATGGTGCGAGAAGGCGGCTAGAGGCGGTGATGGAGTAGTGCGTGTGTATGTCACGGGCGGCACTGATGCATCGGCACTGGGATCGAACAATGCCACGATCGTCTACCTCGAACCGGTTCCCGACCTGCAACCGAGCATACGTCTTGATCTACTCGAAGCCCCATGGCACTCTGATGGAAGGGTCAGCGAGTTGACCGGAGCCAAAACCCTTTCGTACGGACCGAATCTCGCCGCGACCATTGAAGCCAAATCGAAGGGTTTCGACGATGCTGCATTGTTGGGCAGCGGTGAAGTTGTGCTCGAAGGCCCAACGTTCTCCCTCGCGTGGGTCAGGGGCGGAATGCTCTTCACACCGAGTCTCGACAGCCAGATCCTCGAGTCGATCACGAGAGAAGCGACACTGGAGGCGGCCGATCGAATCGGTGTTGAGACAACCGTCGGGCGTTTCAACAGGGACGATCTTCTGGGAGCCGATGAGGTCTTCATCATGTCGACGGTCCGCGAGGTGATGCCCGTGACGGCGGTATCAGATGTGTCCTTCGAGCCCGGTCCTGTGACGCTGAGGCTCAGGAACGCGTTCGACGATCTGGTACGCGACGAGATATCGTGACCGTCCTGGACGACATCGATCAACTCTACGAGACTGCTGTGACATCACCAACACAGTTGAACGATCAGATGATTCAGGACTGGACAGAAGCCGTCGTCAGCAACTACGAGATCGATCGTCCTGGCGCCAAGTACGTTCGCCGATGTGTAACCGCCGCCAGGAAGATGTCGTCGTTCTGGGCGGCGTGGGATCCGACTGCCGAGCGTCCGCCGGAGTGGCCGTCTCGCGTCGACCTTGCCCTAGGCGTTCGAGCGTGGAGACCACAGATGGAGTTGGCGCAGCATCTTCTCATCGAGGAACCCGACCCGGTGACCTACGAGAGGGCAGCGCAGCTGTTTCGGGTCGTCAACAACCAGCCATATCTGGACGGGATGACGTATGAGGCATGGCTTGAGACATCGCACTCCTGAGACTTTCGGGTAGCATCGAATAATGCAGTTCGCAACACGTTTGGGCTCGGTAGTGGCGGCGATTGCGCTCGTATCGGTGGCCTGCACGTCTGAGGGCTCAGAGAAGCAGGACTCTTCGGTGACCACCAGGACTCCGGTGACCACGTTGGTTTCTGTTGCTGCCACCGAACCTCAGAGCGAGTCGACCACAACCGCCACCTCAGCTCCCAAGACAGTCCTCAGTGCTCCCGAATATCAGATCGTCGAGCGAATCGAGGGCGATTCCGGTGACACCGTGATCGTGCTCCTTGATCCCGAGACCTATGGAACGCTGACGGATCTCGATCTCTACGATCTCATCGCGGAGGTTGTGGAGCTCTTTCCTCCGATCGCCGTCGTGCACGTCATTGACGAAGCAGAAGCTGGCAATATTGTCGCGAATCCTGATGCGTCGGAGGCTGAGAGAAACGCGGTTGCCGCGAACTATCTCGCCAGGCTCGACGATGGCGTGAAGATCATCTACTTGGGGCCATTCGCCTCGTCAGGGACGGCAGTTCTGGGAAGCTGACTCGGTGTCACGAGATCAGCGCGAACATCCGCCTCCCGACCCGGGACTCTAGGTGCTCTGGGCGTTCGGGTAGATGAGCGGGTTTGGATGGACATCCATCAGATGAATGTCCATGCCTGAACCCGTCGTGACCACAAAGTCACAATGAGGGCATGAGGCGTCGATCATCTGGCTCTGATCAAGCGCTTCGAGCGAAGCAATGGCATGGTCTATCCGAGCCAGATCGTTTGCCGCCGCCTCGCGTTGATCCCTGAGATCAGCGAGTGTTGGTGTGTCGGGCATGGAGGGAGCCTACCACCTCCCCGCATGCGGTGCACGCGAGACCTCCCGTCGGCCTATCCCAGCAGACCTATCCCAACAGAAGTGTTGCCGTCACGAGGAAGCTTGTGAACCCGACGATGTCCGTGATCATCGTGAGGAAGATGTTCGAAGCAAGCGCAGGGTCCTGGCCCAATCTGCGCAGAACCACTGGGATACCTGAACCGACGAGTCCAGCTACCAGGAACGATATCCAGACGGCGACAAACACGATGATCCCCATCTCTGCTGGCGCAATCGTGTCCGTCCCGATTTGGAAAGCGTTAACCGTGAGGGCAGCGAGAATGGCGGCGGTGACAGCCATCACCGTGCCGTCGATGAATCCAACGGCAACCTCTCTTCGGATCGCGCGCATTGCACGACCGCGGGGCAGGTCGCCAACGGCCATCGAACGGATGATCACCGCAAGGCTCTGGGCACCCGAGTTGCCAGCGAGCAGGGCGACCGTGGGCATGTATGCGGCCAGGACGGCATATGTGGTCAACGTAGGTTCGAAGCGCGAGATGATGGCAGCGAGGAAGATCCCGACCATGAGATTGAAGAAGATCCACGGGAGGCGTCTCCGTACTGAGAGACTCACCGGTGTGAACACGGTCTCCTCGACACCAGCGCCGACCATTGCGGTGATGTCCTCACTGACCTCAGCGAGGATCGCTTCGATGGCCTCGGACACCTTGACCATGCCAACCAGCACACCACGTGCGTCGACAACGGGAATCGCGATGAGGTTGTATCTCTGTATCTCTTCGGCTACCTCTTCACGGTCGGTGTCGGTTCTGACGCTGACGATGTCCGTCTCCATGAGGTCGTCAAGCCCGGTCCCCGGTTTGGCAAAGACGAGCTTGCGGAACGGAACGACACCGAGAAGCCGTTGCTCGCCGTCCGTCACATACAGATATCTGAGATTGGATCCGAGCTCATCGTGGAGGTGGCGGAGCACCTCGATGGCTTCACCGGATGCCATACCGAGCGGGAGAGCCGCGATGTCCGTCGTCATCATTCCGCCAGCGGTGTCGGCCGCGTAGATCAGGAGTCTTTCGACCTCGCTTGCGGTCCTCGGATCGAGGGCGCTGATGATCGCTGTGCGGTCCTCGGCATCGAGGGCACCGATGAGGTCGGCCGCTTGGTCGGTCTCCATCTCAGATACGAGAGTTGCCGCCTCGCGTGACGACAGTTCCTGAAGTACGTCGGCCGCTGCCTCTGGATGCATCTCGTCGAGCACATCACCTGCGTCATCGGCAGGGGAGCTCCTGCAGAAGATCTGCGGCGCCCTCCTCGTCGAGCGCCTCGAGAATGTCCGCAGCGTCATGCGGGTCCCCGACGGCCAATTCCTCCCAAGCTTCCTGGTGGGAGTCGAGGTAGTCCTCTGCCTCATTCGGCTTGCGACGCGCAAGTTCGCGGATGGTGGAGCCGAGCCGGCCTGGACGCGTCATTCGAATCTTCATGGGCGTCTCCAGCCTAGATGCGCGTTAGACGATTTCTGCGGTGCACCGGCTGTACACGGGAGCCGGTGTGTACGCGCAACAGGCCCCCAGGGGGATAGGGACCTGCTGCTTGTTTCCGCAGGCTCCAAGGGGGGACGAGGAACCTGCAGTTGTGTTCGCAGATCCCCCAGGGGGGACGAGGGGACCTGCTAAGGGTCGTATTGCGACCCAGCACTAGGAGAATACCTCATTGGGGGACGGTTACAAGTTGGATTCCTGAATTGACTTGTCAGAGAACAAGGATTCGGCCCAATGGGCCATGTGCGAACTGTCTTTCGACGATTCGACCGATTTCTATACCGGATGCGCCTTCCTCGCTGAGTGCGTGCAGAAGTGCCTCGGACAGTGCTCCATCGACCGCAAGGAGCAGTCCTCCGCTGGTTTGTGCATCTGCCAGGATCCAGCGCAGATCGTCAGAAATACCGTCGAACTCAACCAGAGATTCGACAGCGGTCAGATTCCGTCTCGTCCCCCCAGGGATCTCGCCGCTCGACGCGAGAGAACGAACACCGTCAATAATCGGAACTGACGCCGCATCGATCTCGGCGCTGACGCCCGACCCTCGAGTCATCTCAGAGAGGTGACCCAGCAGTCCGAAACCCGTGACGTCTGTGACCGCCTTCACTCCAACGCGCCTCGCGGCGACTGCGGCACCGCGGTTGAGCTCGACCATCGATTCGATGGCGATCCGCACCAGTTCCTCGCCTGCGGTCCCGTGCTTCGCTGCCGTCGAGATGATGCCTGTGCCGAGGGGCTTCGTGAGTATGAGGGTCTGACCCGGTTCGGCTGCACTGTTGGTGGTGATGTCCGCCGAAGGGGCAGTTCCGGTTACAGCGAATCCATACTTCGGCTCGGGATCGTCGACCGAGTGTCCACCGAGCACGGTGCAACCGGCGTCGGACATCACATCGAGACCACCCTCGATCACATGAGCAAGAACATCGAACGGAATCTTGTCACGAGGGCCACCCGACGAGTTGCAGCGCGGTGAGCGGATCTGCACCCATGGCATAGATGTCGCTCAGCGCGTTTGCTGCTGTGATCCTGCCCCAGTCGTAGGGGTCGTCCACCACGGGCGTGAAGAAGTCGACTGTCTGGACGATCGTTCCCATCATCTCCCGATCTGAAAAACCCCGGCGTCATCCAAACCCGCGATCCCTACAAGGAGATCCGGGTGGGTCGTGGCTGGGTGATTGTGCGTGGGACGCAGAACCTGCGTCAGCTCGTCAGGACCGAGCTTGCACGCTCAACCGGAGCCGTGGGAGAAGGCAGTGAGCCTGATGGGGTTCATGTGGGTAGACGGTAGTACGACATACGACACACGGATCAACGACCCTCTGCTCTACCGTCGTGTCTACACTAAGTTTCAAGGAGATGAAATGCGCGTGGGAGTAGTCGGTGGGGGGGACCATGGGGATTGGGATCGCTCACCGGTTTGCGGCCAACGGTGCGGTGGTGTCCGTTGTTGATGTTGATCTGGACACGGCGCGAGTCAGCGGTCGATCGCGTCGCCGAGACATTGGCGAAAGCCGCCGACCGTGGCAAGCTCGACCCGAATGACCTCGATGGCGTCGTGGCGAATCTCCAGCGGTTGGTTCGGTCGCGAGCTCGAGCGACGGGTTGACCTGATCGTCGAGGCGGTGGTCGAGGATGTCGCGCTCAAGCAATCGATTCTCGCCGCAGCCGAAGAGAGGGCACCCGCTGTCCTTGCTTCAAACACGTCGAGTATCTCGATCGATGAACTTGCGGAGGACCTTTCACATCCGGATCGGTTCGCGGGGATGCATTTCTTCAATCCTGTGTGGGCGATGCATCTTGTCGAGGTGATCCGAGGGGCGGACACCTCAGCGGTCACACTGGAGAGGATCTCCACCATGGTGACGTTCCTCGGAATGGAGCAGGCGCTCATAAACGATGCCCCCTGGCTTTGCCACGAGCAGGCTTGGCGTCCTCGTCGGAATCGAGGCGATTCGGATGGTGCAGGAAGGGGTGGCGGCGCCTGTCGACATCGATCGGGCGATGTCGCTTGGCTACCGGCACCCGATGGGCCCGCTCATGCTGGGCGATCTGGTGGGGCTCGATGTGAGACTGAAGATCGCGTCCCACCTCGCGTCGGTGTACGGCGAGCGCTTCGAGCCGCCCGAGTTGCTGAGGAAGCATGGTCGCCGAGGGCAGACTCGGGAAGAAGTCCGGTAGTGGCTTCTACGACTGGACCTCGGGCTCAGCTGTTCCGATCCAGGAAGGCTAGGACCGTTCGATAGGTTGCTTCCGGTTGATCGGCGAGTGGGTTGTGGCCCGCGTCGCTGATCACTGTGAACTCAGCGTCCGGGATCAAACCGGCCATTTCCTCGCTGATCGAAAGTGTACCGCTCATCTCTGCTGCCGGTGATGAGCAGCACCGGCAATCTCACGCCGCGGATCTCCCCCCATACCGAGGGCTGTGCGCCCTGGCCGTATCCGCGCAGCGCCGAGGCGAGGCCAGCAGCTGCGTTCTCGGACCGAACCGCACGGTCCCAGGTCCGGTACGCCTCAGTCAGATGGCTGAGAGAAGTGATCCCCTCCGATGTCCATGAGTCGATGAAAGGGTCCAAGCCGATCGTCTCGATACGCTCCGCCAGATCGAGGTCGTCCGTGGCTCTTGCATGCCTTGCTGCGAGATCTCGAAGGCCGGCAGTCCCGGACACGAGGATCAATGCCGACATCTCGGATGAATCCTCAACGGCGGCGAGCAGCGCCAGCCTCGCGCCCTGGCTGTATCCGATCAGCGGTCTCGGTCCGCCTGGCGACGCCAGAAGCGTCTCGAGGCTCGGCCAGGACGGAGTCAAGCTCGGTGATCCGGGAAGCGCTCAATCCGTGGCCAGGAAGATCTGGAGCGACGATGGCGCGATGGAGAAGATCGGCTGCGGGCGAGAACTGCTCACCGGTGAGTGAGAAGCCATGAAAAGCGACTATTTCCGGGCCCGCTCCGAAGTGCCGCGTATGTAGCACTCGCTATACGTCGTCTATCGGGATCTCAGTGGTCAGCACCTTGTACAGGACTGCGGCTATCGCAGCCACAACGGCTAGGAGGATGAGTTTCTTCATGAGCCAAGGATAGTCGGGCGGACGGCACACAGCAGACGACACGTCGGGGATTGCCTGTGGCGTGTACTGTCTACCCCCTACGGCCTACCCTGCGCGTGTGTCTGCTTCGCTGCGCGCTCGCCGTGTGTTCCCCTATGTTGCATGGGCAACCCTGGCGTTCACCCTCCTTGTGATCCTGTGGGGCACTGTTGTGCGTGCAACCGGTTCGGGAGACGGGTGCGGGGAGAGTTGGCCGAAAGTGCGGTCAACAGTTCATACCTCCGAATCCGACCGTCGAAACACTCATCGAGTTCTCGCATCGGGCATCGTCGTTCGCTGCTGGCCTGGGTGTGGCTGCGGTATTCCTACTCGCTCTGTGGGCATTTCCGAAGCGTCACATCGTGCGAAAAGCCGCAGCCGTATCGGGGATGATCCTGGTCATCGAGGCGCTGCTCGGCGCATCACTCGTGCTGTTCGGGTGGGTTGACGATGATGTGTCAGCTGCCCGCTTGATCGTGGTACCTGTCCACCTCACGAACACATTCCTGCTGCTCGGATCTCTTTCGGTGACCGCGTGGTGGGGTTCGGGGTTCGCCGAACCTTCAACGGAGGGAAAGAGCAGGTCCATTCGGTGGCTCTGGGTCGGTGCAATCGTGATGCTGATCTCGGCATGACAGGAGCGCTCAACGCCCTCGCGGATACGATCTTTCCTGCCAACTCGGTCGCCGAGGGCATCGCGGACGAATTCGGACCGACGGCACCCATCCTTCTCCGCTCCGCATCATTCACCCGTTGGTCGCGGTGGTCGGTGGGATTCTCGTCGGCTGGATCGCGGCCGACACAGCCCGCCGTGGCTCGCGCCCGACCAGGCGACTCGCTGCAACTGTGAGCAGCGTCGTGCTGCTCCAGTTCTTTGTCGGCATCGCCAACATCTTCTTCCTCACGCCATTGGCCATCCAGGTCACCCATCTGCTGGTCGCTGATGTCCTCTGGATTTCCTTCGTTCTCTTCGGCGTTTCGTGGCTCGGTGACCCCGTCGGCGCCCGCGTGTCGAGGTCAGTGAACGCATGACGGATACAGCTATCCCGGATCAGGATCTGAGTTCCAGGCCAGGGCGTATGTCGAGATGACGAAGCCAAGGATCATCGAACTGCTGCTGATCACGACAATCCCTGCCATGGTGGTGGCCGAGCGGGGATGGCCCGGATGGGGCCTGGTTCTCCTCGTGCTGGTGGGCGGTTCGCTCTCGGCCGGTGGAGCCAACGTCCTCAATCAGGTATACGACCGCGACATCGATCGGATCATGAACCGAACCTCTGGGCGCCCACTCCCCACGAATCGTGTATCTCCGAGAGCGGCAACCGTGTTCGGACTCGTGCTCGGATTGGCCGGGTTCATCGTTCTCGCGGTTGGATCGACGGTGTTGGCTGGTGTGCTCTCTCTCGTCGCATTCGGCTTCTACGTCCTCGTGTACACCATGTTGCTCAAGCGGTCGACCACACAGAACATCGTGATCGGAGGTGCTGCAGGTGCGGTTCCTGCGCTGATCGGGTGGGCGGCTGTTACGGGAGATCTCGGTGTGGCTCCCTGGATCATGTTTGCGATCATCTTCTACTGGACCCCGCCGCACTTCTGGGCGCTATCGATCAAGTATGAGGATGACTATCGACGCGCAGGGATACCAATGCTCTCGGTAATCGCGGGTGATGAGGTCACCTTTCGTGAGATCTCGCTGTATTCGGTCGTGACCGTTGGCGTGAGCCTCATGCTTATTCCCGTAGCCCACCTTGGATGGATATACGGCGTCACGAGTGCAGTGCTCGGCGTCTGGCTCGTGACCGCGGCTATACGACTCAAATCGGATCGGACGAGAGCGATGTCATTCTTCGGATTCTCCAACCTGTATCTGGCCGGCTTGTTCCTCGCAATGATGGTGGACCGGCTGGTCGATGTCCCGGCCATTGGTGGCTCGACCTTCTGGATGGTCGCGGCGACTGTGCTTGTCGGGATCGGCGGTCTCGCCGTGATAGCGTCTGAAGTCTCATCCCATGCTCGCGCTCCAGGCGTGTCTCGCTTCAGACAGATAGTCGAGGTTGCCATCACCGCATTCTTTGCGTTCGGACTGACGTGGATGGCATGGCTCTCGGTAGCGGCCGACTCCAGCGCCTAGGAGACTGCTGAACGATGCATGTCGGCCAGCTCGACGACCTTGCATCACCACTCGCTGCGGTCGACGCTCCGCCATTCCGCCATCAAGGAGTGGCGAAACCTCGCCCTTTGCGACTGGCGCGCCTGATCGCCGAGCTGACCAACGCCATTGATCAGCAGCCTCCTAGTCTGTTCGCCGTGACCGATACCTCACCGATCAGAGAAGACGAACGATTTGATGAATCTCGAGTTGCCCGGTATCTGCACTCGACTCTGCCCGAACTTTTCCCGTGTGAGGACGTCGAGTTTGACCAGTTCCCTGGTGGTGCCGCGAACCTGACCTACCGGGCCAGATGCGCCGATGGCGAGGAGTGGGTATTGCGTCGCGCCCCCCTTGGGGAGGTTGCACGGGGCGGCCACGACATGGCGCGCGAATACAAGGTGCTCTCGCGTTTGTGGCAGGAGTTCCCTCTCGCCCCTAGGGCCCATCACTACTGCGAGAACGACGATGTGATGGGCAAACCATTCTTTGTGATGGAGCGCCGTCGTGGCTCGGTGGTGCGCGACGAGTGGCCAGGTGGATTCACCGAGCAGACGGGCCGAAAACGAACGAGCGCCGAGTCGCTGGTCGACGCCCTGTGTGCACTCCATGCGGTGGATCCCGCCGCAGTCGGCCTGCGTGACCTGGGAAGACCCGAGGGGTTCGTTCAGCGCCAGATCGAGGGCTGGACGCTGCGGTGGGATGCCGCAGCGACGCGTCCCGTTGCCGACATGGACATTGCTGCAGCACTCCTGAGGGAAGGATGTTCCTGAGCCTCAGGCTGCGGTGATTCTCCATAACGATTTCAAACTGGACAACACGATGGTCGATGATCACGGCGACCTCGTTGCTGTGTTCGATTGGGACATGGCAACTCTCGGGGACCCGCTCGTGGACATTGGAACACTGCTTGCCTACTGGGCGCAGCCCGACGACCCGACATATCTCGTCTTCGGGTCGAACGCGGTGGCGATAGGGGAGGTCATGCCCAAAGCAGAGGTTCGCGAAAGGTATGCCGAACAGACAGGCTTCGATATCGGGCGTATCTCATATTTCGAGGGTCTGGCACTCTTCCGTATCGCCGTGATCATTGAGCAGATCTATGCGAGGTATGTGGCGGGGCAGACCGCTGATGAACGCTTCGCAACGTTCGAACCGCTTGCCCCGTTGCTCGCTGCTTCTGCTTGTGAGCTGTTGTCGTAGCCTCGAGCGACCCGGGAGTGCGTTAGGTTCCTTCAAACACACTCGGATCGGCGGTGCCTGATGCCAGACGAACGGATTGGCGAGCTCAGAAAAGAGATCGACCGCATCAACCAACAAATCCTTACGCTCATCGCGCAGCGTCAGGACGTCTCGGTCGCGATTGGTGCCCTCAAGGCTGCATATGGCCTCCCGCTGTACTCAGAAGAACGCGAAGCTGAGCTGCTCGAGACGTTTCGTGACGATGCCGTTCGCATGGATATTGACCCCGACTACGTCGAAGAGCTCATGCGAGTCGTACTCGAACACTCCCGAGCTGCCCAGCGTCGCAACATCAGAGATGAGTCATGATGGAGGTCGTAACCGGGGCCGATGGAGTCGATCGGTGCTGGTGGGGACTTGGAGACGATCAATACGAGAGCTATCACGATACGGAGTGGGGGTTTCCCCAGGGCGATGACCACCGTCTCTTCGAGAAGATCTGCCTCGAAGGATTTCAGTCAGGCCTCAGCTGGCTGACGATCCTGAGAAAGCGCGACAACTTCCGTGCGGCTTTTGCTGGTTTCGATCCAGAGATCGTCGCTCTCTTCGATGAGTCCGATGTCGAGCGCCTTCTTGGTGATGCGGGCATAGTGCGACACCGTGGAAAGATCGAAGCGACGATCAACAATGCGGCACGAGCGATTGAAATGACCGACGAGTACGGCTCACTTGCAGCCTACTTCTGGTCATTCGAGCCGGAGAGGGGAGACCCACCTACTGAGATCGAGGCGACCACCGAGGTATCTGTTGCCCTGTCGAAAGACCTCAAGAAGCGAGGCTGGAAGTTCGTGGGGCCAACGACGGCTTATGCGTTCATGCAGGCCATGGGTCTGGTGAACGACCACCTTGGAGGCTGTTTCGTTCGTGAGGACATTGAGGAGGCTCGGAGACAGTTTTCCATCGCTCGCTATTGATATTCGCTCCGAGCCTCTCTTGTCATCAGTTCGTGGAGCGCTCGGGCGACGTCTGCCTTCTCGTACAGCACCGCGCCCACCTTCTCTGCGATCGGCATCTCGATTCCGTATCTGTGTGCAAGTGCGAGGACACCTCGCGTGGACTTGACACCTTCGGCGACCATGCTCATCTCCTCGACGATGTCGTCGAGGTCCTTGCCCTGTCCCAGTCCGTAGCCCACACGATGGTTCCGGCTCTGGGAGCTGCTGCAGGTCGCGATGAGGTCCCCGAGTCCTGCCAGTCCCGAGAACGTGCGCACGTCACCACCCATCGCAACGCCAAGGCGCGTCATTTCAGCGAGCGCCCTTGTGATGAGCGTCGCGAGTGTGTTGTGCCCAAAGCCCTGGCCCTCGGCCATGCCTGCTGCCATCGCCATCACGTTCTTGAGGGCGCCGCCACTCTCGGACCCGATGACATCTGGATTCGTGTATACCCTGAACCGGGGCGTGCTGAACACCCGCTGTATGGATTCAGCGACCCTCAAATCCTCCATCGCGATAACAGTTGCTGCTGGCTGCCCCTCCATGATCTCTCGGGCAAGGTTCGGTCCCGTGAGGACTCCTACGATGGATGAATCGTGTTCCGGGAGGACGTCCGTGGTGACCTCGGTCATCCGCATGAGCGTGCCGGCCTCGATGCCCTTTGTGAGGGACAGGATCGGGGTGTTGGCGGGTATCTCATCGCTAAGGAGGGAGAGCACCTCTCTGTACCCGTGCGAGGGGAACACCCATGATGATCACGGAGGCACCGTCCACGGCGTCCCTGAGGTCACCGGTGGCAGCGAGCTCAGGCGACAGGTCCAGACCCTTCAAGTAGCGCTTGTTGCGGTGCTTCTTATTGATCCCCGTGACGACTTCCTCGCTCCGCGCCCAGATGGTCGTGGGAACGAACGGTGCCGCCATGGATGCCACTGTCGTCCCCCACGATCCTGCCCCAATGACTGCGTATTTCATGGGGGCGACAGTAGCAAGCCGGCACACGACACACGACACCCTGTCTGTCGTTTGTCGGCAGTCGTATGTCGTGTGTCGTTCCTGCATCCTTGCAATTCAAAGCTCCCAGTAGCAAGCTGGCTGCCGTGCCGGAACGGAACGCCAGTGTGATGCCAGGACCGAGAACGTTCGTGCTGGACACGTGTGTGTTGCTTGCTGACCCGCACTCAATTCTTTGCTTCGACGAACACGACGTTGTGCTACCGCTCGTTGTTATCGAGGAACTGGATCGTCAGAAGACCCGCATGGACGAGGTCGGTGCAAACGCTCGCTCCGCAATCAGGCTTCTCGAGGAGATGGGTGCATCGGACAACGGAGGGCTCGCTCATCCCCACACACTTCCGGGCGGCGGTACGGTTCGCATCGAGTTGAATGGCATCCAGTCCGAGCGACTGCCCATCGTGCTCGATCCAACCACCCCCGACCATCGCATCCTCGCGACATGCCTCAATCTCGATGACGATGGTTCCGACACGGTTCTCGTCACAAAGGACGCTGCGCTCAGGATCAAGGGCGCGCAGCTCGGAATCGATGTGGAGGACTATCGCGGCGACGTCGTCCAGGTTGATGAGTCCTACAGCGGCGTGGCTGAGGTCGAGGTCGACGCCGATGTGATCGACGAGATGTACAACTCCGGCAAGGCAGAGATCCCCTTTCTCGAAGGCATCATCAACCAGTACCTCATTCTCAAGGGTCCCGGATCCGCGTCGGCATTGGCCCGCGTTGCCGAGGACGGACCAGATCCTGTTGCCGTCAGGGTCGCGGGATCCAGACACATGTTCGGGATCGAGACCAAGAATGTGCGACAGGCGTTCGCCGCAGACCTGCTCATGGACCCGGACATCTCAGCCGTCAGCCTCATGGGGATGGCTGGCACGGGGAAGACCTTCCTGTCTCTGGCTGGTGGCCTTGAGCAGGTCGTCGAGATGGGCCGCTATCGCAGAGTTTCGGTGTACCGGCCTCTCATCGCGGTCGGTCGTCAGGAAGTCGGTTTCCTCCCAGGGGATCTCAACGAGAAGCTCGAGCCGTGGATGGCTGCGGTCCATGACAATCTGTATGCGTTGTTTTCGAGCAACGGAACGAACCCGCGGGACATGGTCGACGAGTTGTTCGAGCGTGACGTTCTCGAGATGGCGGCTATCACCTATCTCCGTGGCCGGTCGATCACTGACGAGCTCGTGATTGTGGATGAGGCGCAGAATCTTGAACTGTCGACGCTGAAGGTGATCCTCACGCGGATGGCTGAGAACTCAAAGGTGGTGTTCTGCGGCGATCTCACCCAGGTGGACAACCCCTACATCTCGCCCTTCGGTGGACTTTCGGCACTCATCGAGAAGTTCAAGGGCAACGCGATGTTCGGCCATGTCACCATGGAGCGAACCGTGCGAAGCCCCTTGGCGGAATTGGCCACCCAGCTTCTTTGACGAGGTTGTCAGCTCATCTCCGCTATTGCAACCGCAACCTCGGCAGCGACCCTTGCGTTGTTCTCTGACAGGGCGAGGTTCGCTGGGATGTTCTGCCCGTCAAGAGCTTCTGAGATCTCGCCCAGCACGAACGGAGTGACGGCGGCACCCGTGATTCCCTCCCGAGCGGCGGTGGCAAGGGCATCGGTCATGCCCGACTGAATCGCATGAGGTGCGAGCGCTGCGTCCTCTGGAATCGGAACACCAAGAAGGACCCCACCGGTGCTCCACGCAAAGCGTTCCATTGCGAGGCGCGCTACATCTCTTGCGGAATCAAGGCGTAGGGGGACAGGTAGACCACTGCTGCGGGCATAGAACATGGGAAAGTCGTCCGTTCGATATCCGATGACGGGGACCGACAGCATCTCGAGGTGTTCAAGGGTTCCCGCAATGTCGAGGAATGCCTTCGCTCCTGCACACACCGTGACCACAGCGTGGCGGGCTATCGCTCCAAGGTCACCTGACACATCCCCTGTCTCCGCCGAACCTTGGTGGACGCCCCCGATTCCGCCGGTCGCGAACACTTCGATTCCTGCCATGGCAGCAATCGAGAGTGACGCAGACACGGTCGTTGCACCGACGGGCCACCGCTGGGATAGCGCCGCAGGAATGTCCCTCTCCGCGGTCTTGTG
>PVMK01116168.1_pt1 | contig 22466 bp, 24 predicted proteins | sample 1853481 | NCBI WGS metagenome assembly PVMK01 (sample SAMN08533507, study PRJNA380276) | Marine sediment metagenome, whole genome shotgun sequencing project. | reverse complement strand
AGATAAACCAGGCCTCTTGGCCTGTTTACCCTGGGGGATACCATATACAGTCTCGTTGACCACAGGGTCGCCGATTACGCCGGGGCGGTCTTCGTAGACCATGACGCACATCAGCCTGGGCCTGGGACCCTCCACTTCCGTGACCCGGTGCGCCGAATGACAGCCACGAAAAATGACCAATGATCCCTGGTCACGATCATAACACCTGACCCTCGAACGGTCCCCGAGCAGGACTTTTCTCAGTTCCTCAATATTGGGATCGCTTTCGCTGCGTATATTGGGCGCCAGTTCGAATACCCCGCCGCTTCGGGGCGCCTGCAGCATCAGGGTCATGGTAAAGGAATTGGTTGAGTCGAAATGCCAGGCCGATTTATCCCCCTCGCCATGGCACAGTACATTAACGGGCTGGTAGGGGTCATCGCTGGGGTATAGGGAATTTTCACCGACAATGTCTGCAACAAACCGCCGAAAAGGGTCACAGTAGTAAAGTTGCTTGAGGGCAGATTGCTCATCGAGGATGTGTGCCCCGATCATGCGGTAGCTGGCTGCTGCCAGGATATTCCTCGGATGATCTTCCGGCAGCCCTTCGGTAACAGACCGTTCCAGGTAGACATTGCGCATGGATCGGGCGGGATTGGCAAGGTCCTGTAATGCCATGCACCGCTCCACTTCTGACTCGCGTACAGCTTCAAGCAGGAAGCCGGACAACGTACAAATCAGTTCCTGGTCGAGCTCTTGCCTGAGGGAGTCCACCAGTTTTTCATAGCGTTCAGATTCCGGCTGATCAAGCGGATAGGTGTCGAGGTCGACTATGCTGGAAATATTCGAAGTCATTTGCCTGTAACCTGATTATCCCAGAACCAGTAGGACCAGGATTCCTGCGCTGACCAGCAGCACCCCCGTGACATCCGCCGAGGTGACTTTCTCGCGGAAGAAAACCAGTGAAGCGATGAATGTGAAAACAAGTTCACTCTGGCCCACCGCCCGCACATAGGCCGCTTTCTGCAGGGTAAAGGCGGTGAACCAGCACAGGCTGGCAAATGCGCCGGCAACCCCGGCGAGACCGGCCCAGCGCCAGTGTTTAATTGTGCGTAACAATCCTTCCGGTTCCCGAGCCAGCATGTATGTCCCCCATGAGCAGGGTCTGGATGGTCAGTGCCACTACCAGGGTATAGGCCGCATTGACATAAAACGGTTCATAGTCGAGGGCCCTGGGTTGCGCCACGATAGAGCGCCGAAGAAGCCCCCAGGAAAGCAGCGCTGGTTAGCCCGAGTAATGTCGATTTCTGGAACAGGCCCGCGTACAGCGACCCCAGGGTGAGTCGACTTTTACCCATTGATAATGCGAATACCCCCAGCGAAGAAACGAAGATAGAAAACACCGCCCAGCCATTCAGGGTTTCTCCCAGCACCAGTGAGGCCACGATGGCGACCATGATCACTTCCAGCTTGGAGAATGTGGTGCCTACGGCGAAGCTCTTGTATGAAAAGGTCCACAGCAAGGTAACCGTAAACAGGATCTGGCTGATGCTGCCGGTCAGGCAGAACAGGAAGAACGACCAGTTCGGCTGCGGTAGCGGGAAGTCGCCGAAATAAAGCAGTGCGGCAAGATACACGAACGCAATCGGCAACGCATACAGGAAGCGTGAGTAGGCAGCACCCAGCGTGGACAGACTGTCCTTAAGCTGTTTCTGGACAGCAGACCTCAGGTTCTGGAAAAACCCGGCGGCAATGGTTACGGGTATCCACAATTCAATCATGGGCGGTATTATAGGCGGGTTGCCTGTGGAGGAAAGAATTTATGAAAACACTGCTGCGATTTTTCGGCCTGCTGGCGCTGCTGGGAACCAACCCGGGGTTCGCCAGCCCGGCAGGCGTCATTCCCTATGCCTGCGTCGGCGAAGATATCCTCGTGCTTATGGCATTTGATCCGGCTTCCGGGAGGCTCGGATACGGTGCATTTGGCGGCGGCCGGGAAGGCTCAGAGACAATCGCGGAGACGGCTGCCAGGGAGCTTTTTGAAGAAACCCGCTGTGCCTTTGATACCCCGAGGGCGGGAGACCTTGAAAATATGCCCCACAGTAACAGCGGCGGGTATTACTCATATGTAGCGCAAGTTCCATACAAAGCGGTGCTGGTGATTGAAACCCATGCCTGCGATGCCGAGCTCGAGCGTGCCGGGTGGCAGTGGTTCAGCCTCGATGATCTCCTGGTGTCCCTGGGAACGGGCGACCGAAAACCTTCGCTAAAAGTTTTCGGCAGCGACCTTGAAATCACCCTCTGGGACAAGGCGGCTGATTCGCTGCGCAAGGCAGTGCAGGACGGGCTGTTATTGCCGGGCGTGCTGTGTTTAAACTGAGGCGTCAACCGTGTTCAGTGAGATATTAGTGACAGTTACCTTGATTATTCGGATTCACTGAGAGATAAGGTAACTGTCACCATATCTACGGAAATCGACCATGAATGTCCTACTTGTATCGACCTATGAACTTGGGCATCAGCCCTTTGGCCTGGCATCGCCGGCGGCGTGGCTCGCAGAAGCGGGAGCTAAAGTGAATTGCCTCGATCTGGCGATCGAAACGTTGGATGAAAAAGCCATTCGCGCTGCCAACCTGATCGCAATCTACTTGCCCATGCATACGGCGACGCGCCTGGCTGGCATGCTCGTGCCACGGATCAAGGCCTTCAATCCATTAGCCCATCTCGCCTTCTACGGCCTTTATGCGCCATTGAACGAGAAATATTTACGCACAGAGCTTGGTGCCGGGACGGTCTTGGGTGGTGAATTCGAGAGTGGGTTGGTCAGCCTGTACAAAAGGTTGTCTGCCAACGGCGCGGTCACTTTGGAACCACAATCCGAGCCCGTCATATCTCTACTAAAACAGGACTTTCGCGTGCCACGGCGCGACGGCCTGCCGGAGCTATCACGTTATGCCTATGTGGAGATGGACCACCAGAGGCGCCGCACGGTCGGCTACACGGAGTCCAGCCGTGGCTGTAAGCATCTGTGCCGTCATTGCCCGGTAGTACCAGTCTATGACGGCAAGTTTCGCATCGTATCACGCGGCGTGGTCATGGAGGACATTCGCCAACAGGTTAGGGGCGGCGCTGAGCATATTACCTTCGGTGATCCGGACTTCTTTAACGGCATCGGCCACGCTATCCGAATTATCGAAGACCTTCATGAGCAGTACCCGGTGTTGACCTATGACGTCACCATCAAGGTCGAACACCTCTTACAGCATGCGCACCACTTAGAGGCTTTGGCTCGCACGGGATGTCTTTTTGTAACAACAGCGGTGGAAGCAGTCGACAACAGGATCCTGAGCATCCTCGACAAAGGCCACACGCGGGACGATTTCGTCCGCATCGTCGGTCTGGCTCGCGCCATGAATCTGACGCTTTCCCCTACATTCATTCCGTTTCTGCCGTGGACCACTCGCGAAGGCTATGTAGACCTCCTGCGGTTTTTGGTGGATTTCAGATTGGTCGATTACGTGGCTCCTGTCCAGCTGACAATTAGGCTGCTGGTTCCAGAAGGATCACGGCTATTGACCGTCCCAGAGATGCGGCGGCATCTAAGTAATTACGATGCAGCCGCCCTTTGCTACAAATGGACCCACCCGGACTCAAGCATGGACGTCCTCCATGATCGTGTGAGCAGGGTCGTGGAGACGGGTGAGGCTGCGGGCGACAGCCGGCGGGAAATATTCACGGAAGTTTGGCACCTCGCTCACGAGGCATGCGGCTTGAACGCGCCCGATCTCAATCAAACAGGAACATTGGATGCGCCAAAGCATGTACCGTGTCTGAGTGAACCCTGGTACTGCTGCGCCGAACCTACGGCGAGCCAGATCGCCGATATCTAGACCTGGAGTGCGTGGCTCTTTATACAGCTCCCCGCGCCGCCGCTCTAGCTTGACAGGATAAAAGTGACAGTTACGTTAATTGTTCGGATTCACTGAGAGATAAGGTAACTGTCACCATATCTTCACCATATCTTCAGTTGTTCATCGAAGCCTGGTCGTCGAATATGGAATCCGCTTGCTCATTTCTCGGCTGGGCAATCCTGAACGGCAACGCCTCCATGCGCCCGACTTTTGTGGGACTGCCGCGCAGGATTCGTGAGTCAAATTCCGCGATCTCATAGCGCTCGAGAATCGGAAACGCGTCCACGGCCATGTAGCTGAAAAGCATCAGCGGGCGAGTCGAACTGGTGGTGTTGTTGGTGGATGCATGCAGGGTGCGTACATGGTGGATGGAGATTGATCCGGCGGGCCCAACCATCTCCACTGCCTTGCCGAGCTGGTCTGCGAGGTCTTCGGGGTTAATGCCGCCGGCAAACGTTCCGTTGTGATGATGATCGTATATCGGCCCCCTGTGGGATCCGGGTATGACCATCATCGGGCCATTTTCGTGGGTGCAATCCTCGATCATGACCCCCACCGCGAGCATGTCGTCGTTGGTATGGGGATAGAACCCCCAGTCCTGGTGCCACTGGATTTCGGCGTTGCTACTGGCGGGTTTGAAATTCAGCTTGGAGTGATCGAAACGCACTGTACCGCCGAGCAATTCCGCAACCGGGCCTACGATTTCACCACAACGGGACAGATCTGAAAACACGGGGTCTACCTTGTGGGGGTCCTTGAGTCGCCGCACCAGGGGATTGCCCGGAGAATGGGCAGGATCGAGGTCAAACAGCGAGTTGCTCGCCGCTGATTCCCTGGCGATTACCAGGTATTCATCGATTTTTTCGCGAATCGCGCCAAGGGTATGGGTGGAGATGACATTCTCCAGCAGGAGATAGCCCTGGCCCCGGTAAAACTTCATCTGTTCGCTGCTAAGTGCCATGGGCTGCTCCCGCAATGAGGAATCGCAATAGACCTGGACGGAGATTGCCCGTTAATTGTCGCCAGATCAAGACAAACATGATCCGCCTTGCAGGTCGGGCCCCGGTCATAGATCGAATCCTACTTGCCCGATATGGCGAACCACACGCCAGCCATAATGATTGCCGAAGCACCAACAAAACCAGCGGACAGCAATTCCCCGAGTAGCAGCCAGGCCAGGACAACCCCGGACACGGGTTGCAGGAACTGCAGCAGCCCGACTTTGGCGATGCCACCGGAGCCCAGGGCCCAGTACCAGAAGATATATCCAATGATGGTCACTCCCACTGCCAGGTAGAGCACGCCCAGCCAGGGGGCAAGGCCGGCCCCGCCGAGCGCCTGGAAATCAACGACAAAGGGCAACAGCGGTAGCATGGCAACTGCAAAAATTGCCACCCCCCAGAAGGTGGTTCCCCTGGCGGAATAGCCGGACCGCTGCAAACGACCGCCCGCGACATAGCCCACGGCGGCAAACAGGTTTGAACAAAGAATCAGCAAATCACCTTCTACACTGGGGCTGGATCCGGCAGTCGGCTGGCTGCCAAAAATCAGTATAACTTCTCCCGCAAGTGCAACCAGGCACCCGGCAATCCATCTCGCTCGCGGCTTTTCACGGTCCCAGGACATGGCGATGGCCCCGGTAAATACCGGCAGGGCGGCCAGAATCATGGAAGCGTGGTTGGCGGAGGTTAGCTGTACGCCGAAGGTAAAGAGCACGGGAAACCCCGCGAACCCACAAAATCCGGACAACAGCAGGAGCCGTTTTTGATGTGTGGATCTGGGTAGTCCTATGCCCAGGAGCACGGCAACCGGCCACGCCACCAGCCCGCCGATTACGGTACGGAGCAGGGCTACGTCCATCGCAGCGATTGAGGACACGGCGATTTTTGCGGCTACCGGCGATGCACCAAAAATGATGATTGCAGTGAGCGCCGCGAGGAGGACAGCAGGCTTCACCGCGCAAATTCCAATTTTATGTGGTCCAATTTTGTCGGCCCCGAATTATTTATCTGCTGCTGTAACTGTGTCATCATCACAGTTGAAATATTTAACAGGATAACAATATGCACAAAAGCAGACTCGGTACCATGATCATTGACTGCAACACCGATGACCTTAACAGGGAAGCTCAATTCTGGTCCGCAGCCCTGGGGCTGCAGGCAGAAAAAACTGGCGCGCAGGTTAACAGCAAATATATTCGTTTGAAAGGCGACAAAAACGAAGTCCAGATATTATTGCAGGCGGTGGATCATGATAGCCGCATTCACCTTGACATCGAGTCTGATGACCGTGAAGCAGAAGTGACCCGAATGCAAGGGCTGGGCGCATCCGTGGTGAATCGTACCGAAAGCTGGGTCGTGATGGAAGCACCCAGCGGCCACCGTTTCTGCATCATTGGCCCGATCAGGGACAGTTTTGCTGACAACGCCAATACCTGGGAGTAAACCATGAGCGAATTGAGAACGCCTTACCCATCGATTGACCCCTTCGACACTGGAATGCTGGCGGTGTCTAATGACCACGAAATCTACTATGAGCAGTGCGGCAACCCGGAGGGGAAACCCGCGGTTTACCTGCATGGAGGCCCTGGCAGCGGCAGCAGCCCGGGACAGCGTCGTGTATTTGATCCTGACCGCTACAGAATCATATTATTCGACCAGCGCGGCTGTGGCAGGAGTCGGCCCTATGCCAGCCTCGACAACAATACCACCTGGGACCTGGTTGCCGATATGGAGCGGCTGCGCCAGCACCTTGACATTGAGCGATGGCAGGTCTGCGGTGGATCCTGGGGCAGTACCCTGGCCCTGGCCTATGCCCAGACCCACACAGGCAGGGTCACCGAGCTGGTGCTCAGGGGTATCTTCACCCTGAGAAAATCCGAGCTGGACTGGTATTACCAGTTTGGCGCTTCTAGAATTTTCCCGGATAATTGGGAAAAATTTCTCGCCCCGATTCCCCAGGCAGAACGGGGAAACCTGATGCAGGCCTATTATTCCAGGCTGACCGGGGACGACGAGGCGGTCAGGGCCGAGGCCGCCAGGGCATGGAGCATGTGGGAAGGAAGCACCATAAACCTGTACCAGCGCCCGGCCCAGATTAAACACTTCGGCAGTGCAGTATTTGCCGCGGCCTTCGCGCGGATCGAATGCCACTATTTTGTTAACGGCGGCTGGTTTGAATCCGACAACTGGCTGATCGACAATGCCCCGGTCCTGAAGAACATTCCTTCCGTAATCATCCAGGGTCGCTATGACGTCTGTACCCCCATGGCTACCGCATGGGAATTACACAAGGCCATGCCCCATGCCGAGTTCCTGGTAATCGCCGATGCGGGTCATGCCTATGACGAGCCCGGAATTGCCGACGCACTGGTGAGAGCCACCGACAAATTCGCCAGCTGAACGGCGTAATTTCAGTGATGCAAACGGCGCACCGGGACCTTGTTTTTGTTTTCGATATGGCCGGAGTGCTGGTGGAATGGGATGCCGATGCGCTTTTTGGGCCGGTATTTGCAGCCAGCGGCCGCGATCGGGATCATTTCTTTAACCGGGTGTTCGGCGATGACGTGCAGAATGCCATCAGCGCCGGGCAGCCCATGGAGGGCCTGCTGGCCGGGCTGGTGCAGGAATACCCGGACTGGCGCAGTGAAATAAATACCTACTGGGAGCGCTGGGACGAGATGGTGGTGGGCGCAATCGATGGCACCATTTCTGTGGTAGATGAATTGAAGGAGCGCGGACACAGGGTATATGTCCTGGGCAACTGGGGTCGTGAAGAATTTGAACGGGCTCGTCCCCGTTTCCCATTCGTCGAGAGTTTTGACGATATTCTGTTGTCCGGCGATTGTGGAATCCTCAAACCCGACCCGGAAATTTTCCGACTCGCCGAACAGCGTTTCAACCTGGTCCCGGAACAGACCATATTCATCGATGACAGGCAAGACAACGTACAGGCCGCAATCAAGCGAAACTGGAACGGCATCGAATTCGAAAATCCGCGGCAGCTGTACTTGACCCTGATGGACTACAATATTCTTTAGGGTGCCGCTGTTAGTTGCCTTATTCCGCGATTGCTGCGTCAGCGACCTGCTCAATCCTCATTTACCCTATGTAAACTGTGGTTTTTCGTACACTGCTTCCTTGCACTCACAAAAAAATTCAAATTAATTTAAGACTCCCTTTAGTCTCCATTGTTTAGCGTGGGGAAGCCCCTGTACCAGTCTGCATGCAGGCCGTCATGATTTCCATGCCTGGCCGGGTAAGGCATCCCCGTGGCTTTATAAAGCTGTCGATGCGGCGCCAGGGTTTCTCATGCCACTGGATATTGAAAGCGCACAGCCTGGGATAGAACTCGAGGTGGGAATAGGGCAGGTGGTCATGTATCCACCAGGCCAGGGAGCGCCAGTCAGCGCCATCCTGGAAACGATCCGCAAACCAGGGAATGACAATACTGGCGCCTGCGCCATATCCCTGTTGGTCCGGCATATCCCAGATATGATAGGCCGAATTGGATTTTATACTGCCCTTTCCCAGCTGTTTGTTGCCGAAGTCAGTGACATCCATGGCACGGTATCCCGAGCGTATCCCGATGCGCCCGAATGTCACCTGTAGCGGCTCGAGCAGCTCCTGGCACAGTCGGCTACCGATGCGGATGGCAAGATCGGGATTTTCGGGAATGTTGGGCATGCCGTAAAAATTGGCAATTTCAGAAAGCAGGAAATCGCGGAAATAGAAATTTTCACTGAGACGTACCCGCCCGAGATCTTCGAGTGCCTTCATGGAGCGGGGTTTGCGCATCTGTTTCTCCGGATTAAAACATTCGGCTGGCTGGAATATTCGTGCCCCATTTCTGTCCAGGAAACTCGTGGGCCCGGGTCGTTACATTGCCGTGAGCCGGTCTTTCCAGCGATAGTAGAATATCGAGGGTGCCAGGAACCAGGGGTTACCGCGGTAGTAGAGCCGGCCGCGAAAATTGATCCGGTCGATTGCCGTTTCGCCTTCGGGGTCACCGGCAACCTTTAACCCGACCATGCGGCCGTAGTAGCTGGCCAGGGAAATTCCGGAACCACAGTAGCCCATGCTGTAGTGGATTCCATTATGCTTGCCGATATGGGGCAAGTGGTCAAATGAATAACCCACGAAGCCCATCCACGAGTGGCTGATTTTAACCGCAGCAAGTTCCGGAAATCTTTGCAGCATCAGTTCGCGCAGTCGCGGCGCGCTGACTTTCGAGTTGGTTTCCCTGAGGGATACCCGGCCGCCGAAAAGAAGCCTTTTGCGTTGCGGGCAGGTTCTGTAATACACCACCAGATCCAGGGTGTCCGATATTACCCGCTCTTTGGGATTCAGCTTTTCAGCAACCCCGTGCGGCAGCGGCTCGGTGGCGATCATATAGGAGCCGATGGGGATGATTCGGTGCTGCTGCCAGGGCGTGACATTACCGGTATAGCCACTGGTGGCGACGATGACGTCCCTGGCCTGTATCCTGCCCCTGGCGGTTTCGACCACGAATGAACCATTTTGTGGCTGTATCCCCATGACCTTGCACTGGCCTGTTACTTCGGCCCCTGCCGAGAGGGCGCATTCCAGCAGTCCCTGGTGGTAACGCCCGGGGTCGATGGAGGCATGGTGGGGATGTACAACACCACCGCAATAGAAATCCGAACCGATTTCCTCGCGCTGGTCCTGCTCCTCAACCACATAGGAATCATGGTTGAGCTGGGCCGGAGTCTGGTCAATTTTCTTCTTGAGCAGGTCCAGGGCGGCAGGGGCATGGGCCCCATTGAATCGACCAACCCGGCGGAAGTCACAGTCGAGGTTGTTTTCCCGTACCACTTCCTCAACGCAGTTCAGCGCCTTGTTGCCTTCCTGCAGAATAGCAAGGGCGGCATCCGCACCATAACGCTTTTTCAGTTGCGGGAATGAAGGCTTGATTGAGGTGCTGATCTGGCCGCCATTTCGCGAGCTGCAGCCCCATCCAGCATTTTCGGCATCAACCACAACAGTATGCAGGCCGTGCAGGGTGGTTTGCATGGCTGCGCTAAGCCCGGTGTAACCCGAGCCTACGATCACCACATCAGCGCTTTTTGGCAGGTCGCTGCTGCCGGAATTCGGGCGTGGTGTACGGTCCCACCAGAAGGGGGCATCCCTGAAATCAGGTGAAAAAATCGAATCGTTCATAGTTCACTACCCTGGTAAGTTGCCTGGTCGAGCCAGTCGGGACTGACTTCCACGCCCCATCCGGGGGTGTCGGTGACCGTGGCATGGCCATCGACAATATTATATGGATCCTCGACCCATAAACCATACTGCCAGGGATAATAGTCTTCCTGCTCGATGGAAAATTCCAGGTACTTGCCGGCGTTGGGTATGGCCCGCAGGAAGTGCATGGTAAACAGCGTGACCATGGACAGGTTGGCACAGTGCGGTGTGCAGGGCAGGCCTTTTTCCCGGGCCATTTCTGCTACTTTCAGTGCCCGGGCCATACCGCCGATATAGCAGATGTCCGGCTGGATGATATCGACCACATCGTCGTCAATTATTCTTTTCCAGGTAGGGGAGCTCGCAATCCTGCTCGCCGCCGGTGACATCGATGTCGAGCGCGGCCGTTACCTCCCGGGTCTGCTCCAGTTCCCAGTAAGGGGCAGGGTTCCTCGAAGTGTGAAATGCCCTTGTCTTCGAGCATGCGACCGACTTCGATGGCCTTTGCCGGGGAATAACAGGAATTGGCATCCACCAGCAGCGCCACGTCGTCATCCATGGCGGTGCTCATGGCATCCACAATGCCCTCGGTTCGCCCAGGCCATTCATCCACGTCATGGCCGCACTCCGCACCGACCCGAAATTTGAAAGCATCGAAGCCGAATTTATCCCGTAATGCCGATAACCGTTGTACTTCATCCTCGGGGGTGATATCCCTTTTCATGGACGAAGCATAGGCGCGAACCGTACCGGGTGTGCCGCCGATCAGGTTGCAAACGGGCACACCTTCGAGCCTGCCGCGCAGGTCCCACAACGCCGTGTCAAGACCGCCCAGGGCGCGCCGCAGGTAGGACCCCGGGAACTTGTGCTCGAGTTCTGTAATACGGGTGACCAGCGGATCGATATCCATGGCGTCCTTGCCCAGCGCATGGGGAGCCACCTGGCGATGGACGACCTGGCAGGAAATATCCGCGTTGTAGGGTGCGACCTGGCCCCAGCCGATGTCGCCGCTGTCAGATGTGACCCTGACCATGCCAACGAATTCATTGGTAAAGGTTTCAATTTTCTTGATTTGCATTGACTGTGTACCGGACTGGCCCGGGCAGAGAAAATTACCGGGCGAAGAAAAAGTGGCAGCAGAGGGATTTAATGATCGAGGTAAAGATAATTTTGCCAGCTTTTCATACGCAGCAGGATTTTGCGCATAATCGAGATATGTGAGAAATGATCGGAATACACGGCAACTTCGGCGCTGACGCCATCCGGCATGTGGTATTCGCTCATGTCATCCAGCAGCCTGAGTTTTACCGCCGTGCGGCCTTCACGCAGGAAAAACTCCGTGCCCCGCAGCGAGCCCTGCTCCTGTATTTCTGATTCGCCGATGGCGGGCAAAACTTCAACAACTTCACCCCGGAACACCTTTCCGGGCAGGGCCTTGAACAGGAATTCGGCCTCGTAGCCCGCTTTCAGCCGCTGCAGCGAGTTCTGGCGAAAGGCCGCGATAAAAAACTTTTCTTCGTCATGCACAAACGTCATTACCGGGCGCAATGGCAGTGGCACCGCCATCATGCCGGGACGCAGGGCCAGGTGAGTGACGTAGCCGTCAGTGGGGGCCCGCACTACGGTTTCCTGCAGATTGAATTCGGCAACAGTCAGCTGCGAGCGAATCTCTGCAACCTGGGGATTATCACCGGCATAGTCGGCATCGCTGGATTGCCGGGCGCGCTTGTCTTCGGAAACGGCTGCGTCGTAGGCTGCCTGGTCCACATCGACCTGCTTCTCCCGTACATCCACTTCCTGTTGGGAGGTTGCCCCCTTGTCGAATGCATCTTTATAGCGCTGATATTCGCTCATCGTACGTTTCAGCTGCGCCTCCGCCTGGAGCATCTTGGAATTGGCGGTTTCGACACTGGTATCGAGCTTGACATCCTCGGTCTGGGCGCCTGCCAGGGCGGCCCGCAACCGGCTGACCTCGGCGACGTAAGTAGTGGGTTCGATTTCGAACAGGATATCACCATGCTTGAGGGGCTGGTTAGCGGTTACCGGAACATTAATGACCCTGCCCTTTACCGTAGGAACAATAGGCGTGGTTACAAAGGCGCGTTTGGCCAGCGGAGTGAAGGGATGGTTGTAATTCATGATCAGTACCAATGCACCGACAATACCGACTCCGCCGAGAATTGCCGTAGGCACGGTCCACTTGTTGAGCGGACCCTTGAATATCTTGAATATCGCGATACAGATAGCGGCGTAGCTGAGTAAGAGCAGCAGGTCCATTACTTGCTGTCCTCCCCGGCGCTGTCACTATTTTCCTGCGCGGTCTCGTCTTCGGGGCTGACTCGTGTTCGGCCGCAGGTGGTTCTATGACTCCCCATGTCGCTTTTCCAGATCTGGATTCGGTCAGAAAGCGCCTGCATGCGGTGCTGCATGTCCCTCTGTTCGTCCTGGATCTTGACGAATCCCCAGCCGCGGTCTTCCCGCCACAGGGTTGCCCAGATCCACAGGAATGGCCACAGCACATGCAGGGTAAACAGGCTGACCCAGCCGGCGACGTGAATGGCGTCCTGGTGGGGATGATTCCGCTTCACCGCCAATTCGTAGGGAATGTCGTGAATGACGATGATGCTGTAAAACAGCACAATGGCCACGAAGAACAGCATAAACAGGGCAAAATAATCAATAAACATGGGTCAGGCGACTGTACTTTTTCCGGTTTTTCAAACTCCCGGCAGTATAGTGAAGCTGCCCATCAAATGCTATGCTCGCAGGGAATTCGCCGACTAAAGCAATCTTGTATGCCCGGTTCCTGGTCACAAAAATATGCTGCCCGCTCATGCCGGAAAATGGTAATAATGTATAATCGTAGATTCAATACAGGAGAATCGACATGATCCGGATTGCCAGAATCCTGCTGTACACATTGTTGTTTACGTCATCGCTGTTTGTGGCTTCATCTGCATTTGCCTTCAATCTCCTGTTCCTCAAGGATGCCCCGGTGGCCGAGTTTGATTCCATTGACACCGGCCTGATGCTGGAAAGCTTTTACCATGCAATGGACAACAACGATGATGGCGTTGCAGCCGAGTGGAATAATGAGGACAGTGGCCACCACGGTGCCGTTACGCCCCTGAACCAAACCCGCATGGACAATATTACCTGCCGAAATGTGAAAATTGAAAACCACGCCACAGTTAACTCGGCAATCTCCGAGTTCAAGTTTTGCAAGGAAGAGGGCGGTAAGTGGTTGATATCGGAGTAGGCTGAACATTTTCAGATCATGAACAAGGAATTCTCTCCGTCCATAATCCTGACCGCGGTCACTGAACCCTCGAATGGTTTTGCAGAGTTATCGAGATGTGAGCCGTCCCCGCTCGCCGTACTTTTCAAATGTTCTATCTGGCTGCTTTTATTGCCGCCGGTAATTTTCTATTTTGGCGCATCTGCGTTTGGATGGGATATTGGCGCGGATGAACCACTCCATCTGTCCAGTAAATCTCTCGTGCTGGTCAGCGCCTGCTACTTCATGGCGCTGTTGTTTGGATTCTTCAGTACAGCCTTTATTTCAAGGTGGATGGCATCCACTTATGGGGCCAAAACCTCGCTCGGACTGCACCTGGCATTGATAACCGTTATCGGTGTCCCCCTCGCTGTTGTGAGTATGGGGCAATGGTATCCCAATGTGTTTCTCAATATGCTGATTCTGATTCCGGCGATGATCTGGAGTATGGTTTTACTGTATAAAGGAATACCCATTGTGCTTGGAATCTCGCCGGAGAAGGGCATGTTGATGGCGTCTTCCCTGGTGGGATGGCTGCTGGTTGCTGCGGTCAGCCTGCTCGGGATCAGTATGGCATTGTGGACCATGGGTTTTGGGCCCTTTCTGGGGGTTTGAAGACCTCGCAATCGAAAAACAATACGCGATAGCCGATGCCTGAAAATTCCCCACAAAGCTACCACGATGAGGTGGTCACCCGACTGGTGCAGTTTTCTATCATGTGGGCGGTACTGGCAATGTCTGCCGGGGTGTATTTAGCGGCAGAACTGGTTTTTCCAACCATTGATTTCGGCCAGCAATGGTTATCCTTCGGTCGCCTTCGCCCGCTGCATACCAACGGAATTATTTTCGGGTTCGGGGTTTCCGCGTTAATGGGCACCGCATTTTACTCGGTGCAAAGAACCTCCCATGTTACGTTGTTCGCCCCGAAGCTGGCGTGGATATGTTGTTATGGCTGGCAGGTTGTGGTTTTGCTCGGGGGCTTGTCACTGCTGGCTGGCTGGACTTCCGCGAAAGAATATGCCGAACTGGAGTGGCCCTTCGATATTGCCATCACAGTGTTATGGGTTTGTTTTGGTATTGTGTTTTTTGGCACTATCGCCAAACGTAAAATCAGGCCAATCTATATCTCAAACTGGTTCTACGGCGCCTTGATTATCGTTATTGCCGTGCTGCACATCGTTAATAGCCTTGCGATTCCGGTGACGATTTCCAAATCATACTCGCTGTTCGCCGGGGCACAGGATGCCATCGTGCAGTGGTGGTATGGACATAATGCCGTGGGGTTTTTACTCACCGGCGGATTCCTCGGCATGTTGTATTATTTCCTGCCAAAGCAGGCGGACCGACCGATATGGAGTTACCGTTTGTCGGTGGTCGCGTTCTGGGCGTTTACCTACACTTATATATGGGCAGGCCCGCATCATCTGCACTACAACGCTATCCCGGAATGGGTGCAAACCCTGGCCATGGTTATGAGCTTAATCTTGCTGGCGCCTTCCTGGGCGTCAATGATCAACGGCATCATGACAGTGAGCAGTGCATCGGAAAAACTGAAAACCGAGCCCTCGTTGAAATTCATGGTGCTTTCCCTTGCCTTTTATGGCCTGGCAACATTTGAAGGCCCGATGATGGCGATCAGAAGCGTCAATGTGGTGAGTCATTTTACCGACTGGACCATTGGCCATGTCCATTCCGGTGCGCTTGGATGGAATGCCATGATCACATACGGCGTGTTTTACTACCTGGTGCCGAAGCTGGCGGGAAAAAAATTGCACAGCGTTGCCCTGGCCAACACCCACTTCTGGCTCGCATTGGCCGGGACATTGCTATACGTCATGGCGATGTGGGCAGCAGGAGTTTCCCAGGGGCTGCTGTGGCTAAGTGTGGATGAAATAGGCGAGCTCAAATACAGTTTCAAGGACATCATGGCAAGCATGATGCCCTATTACACCTTGCGCCTCTTTGCCGGATTGATCTTTCTCAGTGGAACCATAGTCATGGCATACAACCTGTTCATGACATTCAGGGGGCGCAGTGCCGTGGAGGTCAATCCTCCCCTGGTCGAAGCCGCATACAGGGTGTGAACATGAACGTCCTGGCAATCCACAAAAAACTCGAAGAAAATGCGGGTTTGCTGATATTTGGTATCCTGTTTGTTTCGTCTATCGGCGGGCTGGTGCAAATTGTCCCGAGCCTGTTCCAGGATTCTCTCAGCACTGCAAGCGAAAATGTTCGTCCCTATAAGGCCGTGGAACTGACCGGCCGGGACATATATGTTCGTGAAGGCTGTCATGTGTGTCATTCCCAGCAAGTGAGACCGCTGCTGGCCGAAGTCCAGCGCTATGGTCCTTATTCACGCGCCGGTGAATTTGTTTACGACCGGCCATTTCTGTGGGGCTCGAAAAGGACAGGCCCCGACCTTCACCGTGTCGGCGGCAAGTTTTCCGACTACTGGCACCGGCTTCATCTCATCGATCCCAGAAGTGTTGTAAAAAATTCAATCATGCCTGGCTATCCCTGGCTGGCCCGTCAAAATGCCGGCGCGGGCAATGATATCAAGTTGAAAATGCGCGCACTGCAAGTGCTGGGGCACCCTTATACGGAATCCGAAATCGATGAGGCGCCAAAAAGCCTGCAAGGGTTAAAGGAAATCGATGCGCTGATTGCCTATCTGCAAATGCTCGGTAAAGCGGGGGCCAGTGAATGATGCCGGGAACGGGGGAGTCACAATGACCTACTTCATATTTGCAGGTGACCTGCTGGTCATGCTGTTTATGATTTGCGTTGTTATCTGGGTGTTTGCATTCTCGCCAAAAGAAAGCATCGACAGGGCGGCCAGTATTCCATTGCAGGATGAAGATAATCATGGCTGACATGCCCAGTGATTTCTGGAGCGGCTGGATCATTGTAATCACGGTGACTTCCCTGATTGCCCTTGCCTGGATGGTTGTGAGCATCTACTTCTTTTCTGGTGATGACGGCTCGAAGCATGAGGCTGATCTCGTGTGGGATGAAAATTTGCGGGAAGGGTCCGTGGCGCCGCCGCTGTGGTGGTTCTGGCTAATCCTTGGGGCCATGGTATTTTCTGTCGTCTACCTTATCCTGTACCCGGGTTTGGGCTCCTTTAAAGGGGTGTTGAACTGGTCCCAGGATAGTCGTTTGAAATCCAGCCACACGGCCTATGACAATCAATTTGGGCAGGCTCGAGCCGTAGTACTAAACAGTACCGTTGAGGATTTGCAAAATAATACTGCCCTGATGCGGACGGCCAAAACGCTGTTTGCAAGAAACTGCGAAGCCTGTCATGGCGTCGATGGCCAGGGCCAGGCCTCACTATTTCCCGATTTAAAGGATTCTGACTGGCAATGGGGCGGGTCGGCAGAGCAAATCGAGCACACCATCCGGCAAGGCAGAATTGCAGATATGGTGAGTTGGCAATCGATTTTAGGCGATACGGGTGTGTCGGAGGTGGCGGACTATGTAATGAGCATTGGCAGCCAGGCCGGCGACCATCCCGGAAAAAGTAAATACCAGAAATTTTGTGTCGCCTGCCACGGAATTGATGGTAAAGGCAACCAGCAACTGGGTGCCCCGAATCTCAGTGACAATATCTGGCTCTATGGTGGACGTAAAGAAGACCTGGTTCAGTCGATTTCCAAAGGGCGAAACGGAATTATGCCGGCTTTTCAAGGCAGGCTCGATGACACCCAGGTTAAATTGCTCGTTGCCTGGCTGGCACAATGACTTTTCGTTTCAAATTGATATCGCAGTAAGCCAACCAGGGTTTAAGATAAAATAGTTTCACCGAGGCCACTGACCAGAGTCGTTAATTGAGCCAACCCGCATCCACCGCGCGTTTCTACGCTGAAATTCATCCCTTTGATGATTTCTCCCAGGTAGCGGATCGCGGTAATTATGTGGTTGCGCCCGATGACTGGTATGTGGTTATCGCGGATATAAAGGGATCGACAAAGGCCATCGGCGAAGGCCGTTACAAGGAAGTCAATATGATCGGTGCGGCCTGCATCAATGCCGTATTGAATATATGCGAGCAGGGCGAAATTCCCTATGTATTCGGCGGCGACGGTGCCACTTTGATGGCCCCGCCCCATCGCGTCGAGGCATGCAAAAAAACACTGCTCGGGGTTCGCCATCTTGCCGAATCCCGATTTGACCTGACCCTGCGTGTCGGCGTGGTGCCGGTGGCGAGCATTAACAAATCCGGTACACACACCGTGCTGGTCGGCAAGTACCGGATCAGCCCTGGCAACCTTCTGGCGACATTCTCCGGGGGTGGAATCGAGCTGGCTGAACGCTGGATAAAATCGAATCCGGCTTACCTGGTGGAAGATTCCCACACCGAACCCCCGGATCTCAGTGGGCTTTCCTGTCGCTGGGAGCCTCTTGCATCCCAGAGTGGCGTGATGCTGAGCATACTTGTACAGGTTACGGAGAAAAGCGACGGTGACAAGGCCGCTGTATACCACGCCATCATCGACGAGATTGAAAAAGTCACTGCTGATAATGCTACCGGGGGCAAACCAATCAGCAATGCCAACATGATATTTCGCTGGCCGCCGCGAGGACTGCGCGCCGAGATCGACGCAACGGTGGGTGATCGGAGTCGAATTGCCTGGGCACTACGACTCTATACGAATAGCCTGTTGCAATGGATGCTGGACAGATTTGACTGGAGCGCGGGGGGTTACCGGGGCAGGCAGTACCGGGTTGAGCTGCGTGACAATACGGACTACCAGCGCTTCGATGATACCCTGCGTATGATTCTCGATTGCAGCCAGGCCCAGGCTGACAGAATCGACGGGATGCTGGAGGCCCGGGCGCAGCGCGGTGAGCTGGTCTACGGCCTGCATCACGCCGATTCTGCGTTAATGACCTGCCTGGTGTTCAGTATCGACAAGAGTGAACATATCCATTTTGTCGATGGTAATGACGGCGGATTTACCACCGCGGCAAAACAGATGAAATCGATGATGGTGTGAATTCGTATGGAATACCGCGATTTATGGATTGCACGCCCAGATTCGCGCTTTGCAAGGGGGCGGGAACTACGGATGAAAATGGGACGGCATTTATTAGACGGCATTTATTAAATGAAACACACATCAAGCAAATAGCCTGGCGGGATAGCCTGGGACGTGGTTCGGAAATTGGCCCCTGTTTTCTGCTAGTCCGGCAAGCCCACTTTACGCAGACCCTCTTCAAAGCGTTCCATATCCAGCGGATTTTTGTATGACAATCCGGCCATATACCTTGTGATGGAAAAATCCGGGTTCTGTTGAAGAATTTCCGACACCGTTTTCTTTGCATCTTCCAGTCGATTAAGCTCGCCGTAAGTGGATGCGAGACTGACGTGTGCCGAGATATAACTCAAGCCACGTGAGGTGGCCAGTTCAAATGCAGAAATTGCGGCTTCAGTCTGGTTGGCATAGCGATACGCCATACCAAGGGCCCAAAGAAACCATAGAGGGTAGACCGGGCAAAATCGCATTGCCTTTTTAATCAATTCCAGGCCTCTTTCCGGTTGTCCGGATTTATTGTGGACGATTGCCGAAATAGCCAGGTTTTCGGCATGGCTTGGTGCCAGGTCGATTGATTTTCTCGACATTGCAATAGCCTGGTCATGTTCTCCATTTGACAGGTGGCAAATACTTAACAGGGAATATGCGTCTGCGCAGGACGGATCCAGTTCGAGCGCTTTTTGCCCACACTCTATGGCTGATTGTAGTCCTGCATCCGGGTTTTTTTCGTCATCATGTCTATTTCCCTCATCAGCCATTTGATGATAAGTCAAACCTTTAACTGACCACGCCATCGCGTATTCCGGATCGAGCTCAAGTGCCCTTTGGCACAATAGCAGGGCCTTTGGCGACGCGCCGTAAGCATTGTGATTGATTAAATTCATGGCCTGCCTGACCAGCTCCCAGGCTTCCAGGATTGCGGTGCCGCTTGACCAGATAAGCGCCTGTTCGCCACTGCTCAGGCGAACATCGAGAGCAATGGTTACTTCCTTGGTGATTTCGTCCTGGACCGCAAAGATATCCTCCAGCAGCCGGTCGTACCGCTCAGCCCACATATGATGACCCGTTGTGGCGTCGATCAGCTGGGCATTAATCCTGACCCGGTTGCCGGCTTTGCGGACACTCCCTTCAAGCACATATCGAACGCCCTGCTCACGGCTAACCTGCTTGATATCTACGGCTTTTCCCTTGTAGATAAACGTGGAGTTGCGTGCCACCACCATCAGGCCCTGGATTTTGGACAAGGCTGTGATGATGTCCTCGGTGATACCGTCCGAGAAAAACTCCTGCTCCGGATCGGCGCTCATGTTGTTGAAGGGAAGAACCGCGATGGAGGGGGAATCCGGAAGCGTCAGGTCAATATCGGTCGCCGCCGTACCCGAGCCATCCGGGAGTGAGTCACCTGTTGTTGATTTTTCAGGTGCATGAACAGAACCTGGTCCGGTTTGGTCCGCTGTTTCGATGTTTTCACCGATCGCAACGTTAAATACATGCAGCGCCTCTGGAATGTTTTTGACATGCTGCATCCCGCAATCGGAGAAGTTCACGTCTACTTTTCCCTTGACGTGATTTTCAACTGTGCCGGACACGCAAATACCACCGGGTTCGGCAAGGCCTTCGAGGCGCGAAGCGACATTGACCCCGTTGCCGTGAATATCATCATCTTCAACAACAACGTCGCCGATATTTATGCCGATTCGAAACGCGATTTGCCTGTCCTCGGTAATATCCTGGTTGTGGACATTCATTGTGCGTTGCACATCCACGGCAAAATTAACCGCATCAACAGCACTGCCAAACTCCATTAAAGTTCCGTCTCCCATGAGTTTCACGACTCGCCCATGGAAACGGGCAACAGCAGGATTGATGATTTCCCGGCGAATTGCATTGAGAGAAGCCAGCGTGCCTTCTTCATCGGCGGCCATGAGCTGGCTGTAACCAACAACATCCATTACCAGTATTGTTGTCAGTTTCCGCATTACAGACATGTTGATTTGGATATGCTAAAGGAAGGCCAGTTGATATGGATTGTAGTTTAGCGAATTTCTCCACCGGATGCTGAGCAATAAACATTTCGGGTCAAAGAAAAACACTGTTCGGGTTGTGATCCAGTGTAACTTTGCTCTGACCCTGAAAATACGCCAAAAATACGATTTGATTTTCAGGATCTTCGACGAGAACGTAGAATGAGTCCTTGAATTACAGATTCATGATGGAATCAAGATTCTTGCTGGAATAAACCAGGTTTTTGTCTGCATGAAATTTGACGGTCAAAACCTTCAAATCACCCCAGGATCTGAACGCATTCGAACCTTCAGCACTACCGTAGCGCGCGGACCTGGGCTGGCCCGAATCTATGTAGATTTTAGCCATGCTAAGATCGGTGAATACCACCATGGCAGTCCCGGTACGCTCACCATCAATAAACAGGCTGATTGCCTCGTAAAGTGGCAGGTTTGTCCAGTCCGGGGTGTATCCGGAGTACACCCCGGTAACCGAATCCAGAATAGTGATGGTGGTTTCATCCCACTGTGAGTCGGCGTCGAACTCGGAATCCTCTTCTTCCATCCCGGATTCTGAATCGGCATCTATATGGATCGGTTCGCTGAACTCTCTTAAGAATTTACCCTGTTCCTCTGGTATGCCTGCAACACTTTCCTGATCATCTGGGTTGAAAGGAACGTAACCCGGCTCTGATTCAACAAGAAGGCGCGGACGGGCATCGAAAATATTGCGGCAGACACCGCATTTAACCATGCCGTCACTCAACTGTAGCTTGTCCGATGTGAATCTGAACATGACGTCACATTGCGGACAGGAACAATAGTAAATCTGATTCATCGCAGACATCTCTCCGGGTATATCGCTATTCCCGTTCCCCATTATTTGTCTAACAGTATGCCTGAAACTACATGACACTTAAACTGTGATTGATTCAGTTATTCTGGCTGAAACTCATCATATTGAACGGCGTCGTCGGTTATTTCATGCCACGGCGCTTTTGAGCCTACAAAAATATGGTACGCCTCTGGAAGGTCAGGGTTTCCATCAACCGCCCCCATTGATAGATAAAGCATATCGGGATAGCCCTCGACGCTGACGAGAATGTTTGAACCGCAGTTGCTACAAAATACACGGTCGTGGTCATGAGAGGAAGCATATGTCCTGGTATCTTCCTCACCCGACAGATATCGAAACTTATCCTTTTCTACGCCCGCGAAAGTTGCGTAGGCTGCACCGTGCAGGCGTCTGCACTGTGAGCAATGGCAATGGCATAAATCCGAAATTTCACACGCTGCTTCATATGAAACCCATTTGCACTCGCAATGCCCCTGTATCATTGTTAACTCTTGAATAATGTATATTTTAAAAAGGCAAAAAGCGGACGTAATAAAAAGGGGGACGGAAGAATTAAATTTTAGTCAACTTCCTTTTTACTCACCTCGCTTAACGAGGTTGGTAGCTGGTCTTTTGGTTCTGGTCGTCCGACAGCGGTCCAACGCCTTTGCATCTCAGGGTCATCGTCGGTGCGTATTCTTGGAAGATCGTCATTGATGTCCAGCCACGGCATCTGGCTTTCAACACCATAGTGCACGGTAGGTGGAAAATCGGCGGGATTGTCCATAGTCGCGAGCCTTATTGGTAAATATTCCGCCTCATCCGGGGCGTAGAGCGCGGTGAACAAGGTCGTACCACAGTTGCCACAAAATGCCCTCCTTGCAATCGGCGAGGATGTGTACATCTTTGGTTCATCGCCGAAGAATCGAATCGCTGATTTTTTGTATATCACAAACGCGTTGAGTGGTGCGCCAGTTGCCAGTTGACAGTGTCTGCAGTGACAGTATCCAACCGCAACAGGTTCGTCCCAGGTCTCGAATCTCACGCTGCGACATAAGCATCCACCCGTTGCTACCGGCTTTTTCTTCGCGCCAGTAATGAAGGGAAAGCCAAGACGGTCTTCATCACTCGACTGGAGGTCGGCAATTCGAGCCTGATATACGTGTACTGACTGAGCAATATTCTGCAACTTGCGATGTCCCAAGTCGTCGAATACCTGGTC
>PVMK01115250.1_pt1 | contig 22470 bp, 17 predicted proteins | sample 1853481 | NCBI WGS metagenome assembly PVMK01 (sample SAMN08533507, study PRJNA380276) | Marine sediment metagenome, whole genome shotgun sequencing project. | reverse complement strand
GGGTGGTGGTGCAGGGAGTCTCGAGCGAACCCGTCTCTCATGAATTTCCCTGTTAAGCAGGGAAAATACAGGGAATTTTCGCGAATCAAGCCTGTTTCGGCCCTCTCGACCCCTGTAAGCTGCTGAATTCCCTCGCTGTTATGCCCAAATTCCCTACTCGATGGAACAGGGAATTATTTTGACCGTATCAGGGAATAACAGGGAATGATCAGGGAAGTCGCCCACGTGAAATTCACCGCCGGCCGCGAGCCGGATCGAGTGGGGCCATGGAAGCTGGTTTGCACCCTAGCCAAGGGTCCAGTCTTTTGATGGTTCGGGTCCGGTACGGGTTCCTCACCAGGCACGGTTTCAATGCCGCGTGCGGCATGGTGCGGCAACCCCTATATCACAATCTGCCGGTGATGCGATAGCATGGCTTGGGCCCGGCCGGTAGCCCCCTGGTGGCAACCGATCCGGCGGCCGGTACGGGGCAAGCACAGACGCCGCTCTTGCTCTCAAAATGCGAATATCGCGACAGGGCGGGCGCCGCGAGCCGCAACCCCTCACGCCAAGCCGAAGGCCTCGAGGATGAAGGTGTATTCCTCGGCGGTCTCGTGGAGGCTCTCGTAGCGGCCGGACTTGCCGCCGTGGCCGGCGCCCATGTTGGTCTTGAGCAAAAGCGGGTTGCCGTCGGTCCTGAGTGCGCGCAGCCGGGCGACCCACTTGGCCGGCTCCCAGTAGGTCACCCTGGGGTCGGTCAGGCCGGCGGTCACCAGCATCGCCGGGTAGGCCTGGGCGGCGACGTTGTCGTAGGGGCTGTAGGCGCGGATCGCCTCGAAGGCCGCCTGGTCGGCGATCGGGTTGCCCCACTCGGGCCACTCGATCGGGGTCAGCGGCAGGGTGTCGTCGAGCATGGTGCCGAGCACGTCGACGAAGGGCACGTGGGCGACCACGGCGCGCCACAGCCCGGGGTAACGGTTGGCCATGACGCCCATCAGTGTGCCGCCGGCGCTGCCGCCCGAGATCGAGATCCGGCCCGGCGCGGCGTAGCCCTGGTCGATCAGGTATTCGGCGCAGGCCGCGAAGTCGGCGAAGGTGTTCTCGCGCCTGGTCAGCTTGCCGTCCTCGTACCAGCCGTAGCCGAGCTCGTCGCCGCCGCGCACGTGGGCGATGGCATAGGCGAAGCCGCGGTCGAGCAGGGAGAGCCGGGCGGTCGAGAATCCGGGGCTCATGCCGAACCCGTAGGCGCCGTAGCCGTAAAGGTGCAGTGGGCCCCGGCCGTCCTTGGTGAAGTCGGCGCGATAGACGATGGAGATCGGGATCGCCACGCCGTCGGGCGCCGGCGCCACGAGGCGCTCGGTCACGTAGCGGGACTTGTCGTAGCCGCTCGGAATCTCCTGCACCTTAAGGGTGGTGAGCTTGCGCGCCGCCAGGCCGTAGTCGTAGACCGTGCCCGGCGTCACCATGGAGGTGTAGGAGAGCCGGATCGTCGAGACCTCGAACTCCGGCGTGTCGCCCAGGCCAGCGGCATAGGCCGCCTCGGGGAAGGCGACAAGATGCTCCGCGCCGTCGTAGCGTCGCACCCGCACCTGGTCGAGGCCATCGATGCGCTCCTCGATCACCATGAAATCCCGAAAACAGGTCACGTCCTGCAAGTAGTGGCGCTCGCTTCCGGCGATCAGCTCGCGCCAGTTCTCCCGGCCCGGCGCGTCGAGCGGCGCGTCGACCATGCGGAAGTTCTTGTGCGTGTCGTTGGTGCGGATGAAGAAGCGGTCGCCGGCGTGCTCCAGCTCGTACTTGTGGCCCGCCTGGCGCGCGGCGATCAGCCGCGGCTCCGCCGCCGGTTGGTCCGCCTCGAGCACGCGCAGCTCGCTGGTCACGTGGTCGCCCGTGGCGATCACGATGAAGCGCCGCGAGTGGGTCTTGCCGACGCTGACGAAGAAGGCGCCGTCGGCCTCCTCGTAGACCGTGTGGTCGTCGCCCGCGGGCGTGCCCAAGACATGGGCCTTGACCCGGAAGGGGCGAAGGTTCTCGTTGAGCTCGACGTAGAACAGGGTCTTGCCGTCGGCCGCCCAGACCACCGTGCCGCTGGTGTTGGCGAGCGCGTCGTCGAGCACCCGGCCGCGGTCGACCTCCTTGACGGCGATGGCGAAGCGCTCGGAGCCGTCGGTATCGGTGCTGTAGGCCAGCAGGGCCTCGTCCGGGCTGACGTCGAAATCGCGCAGGGCGAAGTAGTCGTGGCCCTCGGCCAGCGCCGGCTCGTCGAGGATCAACTGCTCGCCGTCCTCCCGGCCGACCGGGGCGCGGAACCAGCGGCGGTACTGCGCGCCCTTCTCGAAGCGCCACCGGTAGAGGTAGGCGCCGTCCTTGGCCGGGACCGAGGCATCGTCTTCCTTGAGGCGCCCCTTGAGCTCGTCGAAGATCCGGCCGGTCAGCGGCTGGCGCGGCGCCATGACCGCCTCGAAGTAGGCGTTCTCGGCCTTCAGGTGGTCGAGCACCGCGGGGTCCGTCACCTCGGGATAGCCAGCGTCGCGCAGCCAGGCGTAGTCGTCGACCAGCGTCGCGCCGTGGACGGTCTTGCGCTCCGGCCGGCGGGCGGCCTCGGGCGGCTGGGGCTCGGTGAGGGCGGGAGACTCGGGACGGTCGAGCATGAGCCTCCATATAGGGGGGCAGGCGCACCAAGCACAAGGTGCAGGCGGACGCCGATTGCGCCGGCTGATCACCGTCTACCGCAGCCGGATGTCTCACCGAACCCTGACGCACCATGACCACGGCGAGATTAATCACACGTCGAGCCCCACCTTGCGGTAACTTTCGAGCCAGTGATCGGTGTTCTCCTGGTGGGCTCACCCGCCGAGGCGCCATCTTTGGCTACCACTGGGCCAAGTTTGAGGGGGCGTCCAGGGAGTGCCGGTTACATGGGCCGATAGCAGGTAGCCAGGCTGAACGGCAAGACAGCCATCGCGACGGGTGCGGCGGTGGGTATGGGGCGGGGTACGGTACTCATGCTGGCGCGAGAGGAGTTATCTAGAAAATGTCGGCTGAATGACCGCTGAACCCGCGGCCCACCGCCCCGACCGTCCGCTGCTGGGTATCACGATGATCCTGTTTTCGATCGCGCTGTGGGCGCTGCACGACGCACTCGGCAAGCTATTGTCCGAGACCTTCGGCACCATCGAAATTCTGTTCCTGCGCAGCGCTGTCGCCCTGGTCATGGTGACCGCGTTCCTACTGATCTTGCGGGGCATCGGGGGCTTTCGTACCCGCAGGCCCGGTCTCAACATCTTGCGCGGGCTGCTGGGGTGCGGTTCCTTCGGGCTGTTCATCATGGCCCTGCCCCTGCAACCCCTGGTCAATACCTTCGCGGTAGCAGCGTCGGCGCCGCTGATCATCACCGTGCTGTCGGTGCCGCTGCTGCGCGAGCCGGTGGGTCCGCGGCGTTGGGTGGCGGTGATCGGCGGCTTCGTGGTGATCTTGTTCATGCTGCAGCCGGGCAGCGGGGGCGACCCACTGGCAACCGGGCTGGTGCTGGCCTCGAACCTATTCTTCGGTCTCGGCGTCATCCTCTCGCGGGTGGTCTCGCGGGTCGACGACCCGGCGTCCATGACCTTCTACACCCTGGTGACCTTCGTTGCCTTCGGCGCGGTGCTCGCACCGTTCGATTGGGTCACACCGTCGGTTGCCGACTGGTGGAGCTTTATCGCCATCGGCGTCATCGCCGGCGTCGCGCTCTACACCATGACCATCGCCTTCGCCGTCGCCGCGCCCTCCCTGGTGGCACCCTACGAGTACAGCGGCATCGCCTGGGCGGCGCTCCTCGGCTGGATCATCTGGGGCGACGTGCCGAGCTGGATCGTCATTATCGGCTCTCTCGGCTTGGTGCTCTGCGGCCTCTACCTGCTGCACCGCGAGCGCCTCGCCGCGCGCCGCGTCCACCCGGTGGCCGCCAACGTTTTCGGCCACGACAGCCCGGCCGGCGATAAAGCGCCATAAAAACACACGGGGGGTCATGCGGGGTTTTGAAGCCGACGTGGTGTTATCTACATCCGCGATCGAGCAATGCCACCGTCCTTACCGCGCTGCACTTGGTATCGATGATCTGCGACCAAGACCCGCTCCAGCCTAGGCCGAGGGAAATCGGCGGCGAGGTTAAGGCAAGGGGAGGGGTGTGTCTGGATGGCGAAAAAAAATAACCAAATGGCCTTCCAAACGGAGGCTGCTCGCTAAAATCAGGCCATCGGATGGCTGCAAAGGAGATGGAGTCTCCTTGGCGGTGGACCAGTGGTACGATTTCCACGAACATAGATGCTATCTGGGGAATGTCGGCTAAAAGAAGTGAGAAACTGCGCCATGAAAAATCTGGTGAATAACATCATTGCCGCCAATCAACGGATCAAGGCGGTCAATGGCGGTGTGCGGGAGACTCCGTTGGACGAGTCGGGCAGATTCAGCGATCAGACAGGCGTCAGTTTCCTCCTGAAGGGCGAACATCTGCAGCGCACCGGGTCTTTCAAGATGCGCGGGGCCATGAACAAGGTGCTGTGCCTTGATGAAGAAGGTCGGGAACGTGGTATCATCGCTGCTTCGTCGGGCAATCACGGCATGGCTACCGCCCAGGCGGCCCGGATGGGCGGTGTGGAAGCCACCATCTATCTGCCGGAATCCGTGTCCCCCCTGAAGCATTCAAACATTAAGCGGTTAGGCGCGAACACGGTCCTGGTGCCGGGCGACGCCGTCAAGGGGGAAAGGGCTGCGCGCGCAGCAGCGGAACGGGAGGGTAAGACCTATGTCTCGCCCTATGCGGACCTGGACATCATTGCAGGGCAGGGGACCGTGGGGCTGGAATTGGCGGAAGAATGCCCGGATCTGGCGGCGGTCTATGTCTGTGTCGGCGGCGGTGGGTTGATCGCGGGTATCGGCAGTTACCTAAAAGCGCATCGGCCGGATGTTGAGATCATCGGCTGTTGGGCTGAAAATACGCCGGCCCTGCATCTTTGCATGGAAAAGGGCGAGATCTATGACACCCCCGAGGCCGACACCCTGTCTGACGCCACTCGCGGCAGTGTAGAAGAGGGGGCGGTCACCTTGCCGCTTTGCCAGCAGGTCATTGACCGACATCTGCTGATTAGCGAAGCGGAGATTGCCAGTGCCATGCGCGACATGGCGGCCACTGAAAATTTCATCATCGAAGGGGCGGCGGGCGTGGCCTTGGCAGCGGCTCTCAAGACCGCAAGCGACTATCAGGGCCGGAAGATTGCGGTGGTGGTCTGCGGTCGGAACATCGCGCTGGATACCTTCCGCTCTGTGTTGGAGATGGACGAGCAATAGGAAGCTCAAAATACGTAATTGTGCCGTTTAGACTTTCTTTTCCAATTGGCAATTCGCCGCAAATCAAGTGTCTGTCAGCCACCTGAAACCATTTTCGGATGGGGATCTGCTGCCAGAATATTAATGGGGATTTATCCGCTTACCGCGCTTATTTGAGGAGCAATCAATGACGACAATTCCGGTTATCACTCTGGAGACCATCAACCGGAATATCCTCAATCACGAAGTCCGTGCGGCCTTCGAGCAAACGCGCAGCCTTCATGGTTCGAGCTTACCCTTTGGAGCGATGGCCCGGTCCTTCCCCTTCAGCCACATCGTGTTTTGGACAACTCTCTTATCTTGGCCGCACCGGCTATTCTCATCCCACCTCGCGCAGACCTGCTTCGCCCTTGAGCGGCGCCAGCGCGGCGGCGAGCTTGGCTTCCTCTTCCGGCCCGATTTCGCAGACGGGCGCGCGGACCGTTCCACCATCGAAGCCCATCTGCCGGCAGGCGGCCTTAACCGCCGGCATATAGTCGTTGAACCAACAGTAGGCGACCGAGGGAAACATGCGTGCCCAGAGCGCCGTTGCTTCGTCGTACTTCTTGGCTTGCACCAGGTCGTAGAGCTGCACCGCCTCGCGTGGGAAGAAATTGGCGCAGCCCCAAATCGTGCCTGTACAGCCAGCCATGAAGGAATAAGGGGCGGTCGGGTCGGCGCCGTTCAGGACCTTACCGCCGGTCGCCAGCAATGCCTGCTGCTTGGCGAAGTCGCCCGAACTGTCCTTGATATAGTTGTAGTGCTCCAGCTCGTTCAGCCGCTTGAAGAGATCTGGCGAAACCTCGATCCCGGTGGCCTGCGGGATGTTGTAGCCGACGATGTCGATCGAGACCGCCTCGTTCACACGCTCATAGAACGCGAAGATGCCGTCATCATGTGTTGGCCCTTCAAGATACGGAGGCAGAACCATGATGGCGTCAGCGCCTAGATCTTCGGCGCTTTTGGAGCGGCGAGCGAGTTCGTCCAGATTTAGCGCCGAGGTTTGGCAAATCACCGGGATGCGCCCGCCGACCCGATTAATGCCTAGATTGAAGAGCTTGTTGCATTCCTCCTCGGTTAGATAGGCATGCTGTCCGGTGCCGGAACTAAACACGAGACCGTGCATACCGCAGTCGAGGTAGATATCAATCAGTTCTTCGAACCTCGAATAACTAATGCTTCCGTCGTCATCGAACGGGGTTTGCATCGCCAGATTGATTCCACGAATTTCGGCCATCTCTTGGTTCCTTTACAATGACACGGCTATCAAGCCGCTATTTGCAATGCCGTGCTGGAGTTCCCGAGCCATATTCCGGCCCTCGTAAAACGCGCAAGACGCTTGACGCGGCGCGACACTATCTCCGATCGCAGAAACTTCTCCGCCCGTTCGACGCAAAGCTTGCTGTAAACCGACATTCCCCAAAATAGCATCTAAATTCGTGGAAATCGTACCACTGGTTCACCGCCAAGGGAACTGGATAACGCTCTCGGGCTGAGCGAGCTGGCAACCTGAAGCTTTGTCCTTCGACCGGCAGCCAACATGGCATCATAGGGCACTGTCAGAGTAAATCGGTTTGAGGCGGGACGGGCCGACCCGTAGCCTCCCTGGATGCACAATCCCTTTCGGTATTTCAACAACTCGCCGCGTGACAATCTTGACCGTTTCTGATCAGCCAGCTCAAGCCCAGTTAGTCTGACAATGCCCACTACGGCAATACTTTTGCCTCGATAGTCACTTGCGTCCTTGAGCCCCGCCCCCAGGGCGGCGCCGTTGACGTGAACCCCTCGTTCTGGCGACGGTCGTGGTCGATCCAACCATAGAGAAACGGATGCCCGCGACAATCGCGCCTGCCCCGGCCTACCGTGACAAGACCGTATCGACCAGCATCACCCAGTAGCTGGCTCCACGTGAGAGGATGTTGTCGTTGAAGTCGTAATTCGGATTGTGCACCATGCAACCGCCTTCGCTCCCTTCACCATTACCGATGTTGACGTAACACCCGCCCACCGCCCGAAGCATGAAGGCGAAGTCCTCCGAGGCCATGTTCATCGGGGTGTCGACGCTAACTTTCCCGTCGCCGAACACGCGCATGGCCGCCTGACTGCAGAGTTCGACGTGCTCGGTGTAATTGACGAGTGGGGGATAGCGGCGCTCGTAGTTGACGCTGATGGCCGCGCCGAAGGTATGGCCGATGTGCTCGGCGATGCGTCTGATGCCCGCTTCCACTTGGTCTTGGATTTCCGGCTCGAACGTCCTCACCGTGCCGCGAACCACTACCTTGTCGGGGATGACGTTGTACGCGTCGCCGCCATGGACCTGGGTGACACTGAGCACCGCCGATTCCAGGGGATCAATGTTTCGAGAACAGATCGTTTGCAGGGCGTTGACCAGATTTGCTTGCACGATAATAGGATCGACCCCGGTGTGTGGCTCCGCAGCGTGCGCCCCCTTGCCCTGAATATCGATGTCGAAGATGTCGAGGCTCGCCAGCATGGGTCCGTCGCGAAGGTGCAGCTGACCGACCGCAATCCCCGGCGCGTTGTGCATGCCGTAGACAGCCTCCATGGAAAACCGATCGAACAACCCGTCCTCGATCATGACCCTGGCGCCGCCTTCCATTTCCTCGGCCGGTTGGAAGATCAGGTAGACGGTGCCGGCGAAGCCAGGGTTTTCCGCAAGGTGCTTGGCCGCGCCGAGCAGCATGACCGAGTGCCCGTCGTGACCGCAGGCGTGCATCTTTCCCGGGTGTTGTGAGCGATGAGTGAAGGTATTGGCTTCCTCGATTTCGAGCGCGTCCATATCTGCTCGTAACCCGATGGCGCGGTTGCCCGGGACCTTTCCGCGCACCACGCCGACGATACCTGTTTTCGCCAGCCCCCGATGGATCTCGATACCGAAGGATTCGAGCTTTTCGGCGATATAGTCCGAGGTCCATTCTTCCTCGAACGCGATCTCTGGTTTCTGGTGTAACGCATGACGCCACTCGGTCATGGCCGGTTCGAGGGCGTCGAGTTCCTTGATGGTCGGCATGGTTTACTCCGTGGAAATGTATATTTCGCGCGGCGGGCAACACCTAGCGGCTGGCCACGCTGCCGCCGTCGATGGCCAGGGCGACGCCGGTAACTACCCCGGTCGCGTCGGAAGCGAGATAGAGAATCGACGCGGCGACCTCTTCCGGTTTTGCCATGCGCCCCATGGGCGAGTCGGCCTCGACCTTGGCGAGGGCGGCGGCGGGATCGTCGCTGCTGTTGATATAGTCGCGCCTGACCATGTCGGTGTCGACCCAGCCCGGGCAGACGCAGTTGACGCGCACCTCGGGCGCGAACTCGGCCGACAGCGCCTGGGTCAGCAGAACCACGCCGCCCTTCGAGGCGCAGTAGATCGACAGGTTCGCGTTGCCCGCCAAGCCCGAAGTTGAGGCCACGTTGACGATGGTGCCGCGGCTCTCGCGTAAGGCCTTCGCGGCCGCGCGAATGCAGAAGAAGGTGCCTTTGAGGTTAATGTCGACGACCTCGTTCCAGAGCGCCTCGTCGCAGGTCTCGATGGTGCGCGCCTTGGCCACCCCGGCGCTGTTGACCAGCACGTCGAGCCCGCCGAAGGCGTCGAGGGCCGCGCCCACCACGGCCTCGCAGCCCGCCACCGTGCCGACATCGCCGGGCGCCGCGATCAGGCCATCATCATCCAGCGCGGCGATGCCATTGGCCGTCGATTCCGTCGTGCGCCCGTTGACCGCGACCCGCGCGCCGACCTCGCGGAAGGCCTTCACCGTCGCCCGCCCGATGCCGCGCGAGCCACCGGTAACCAGCACCCTCTTGCCTTCGAAACTCATCACCGTCTCCCTTGTTTGAACCGACATTTCCCAGATCGTCTTCAAGTCGTGTATCGGGTAGCGCTCCAGATTCACCAGACTAGCTGGATTTGCCAGACTAGTGGTTCAAATCCAACTCTCGAGTCCTACGACCCATGAACCGTATCAAGGGGTTACGCAGCAAAAGCATGGTACCAACTGTCAGATTCGAACCACTGGCTGGATTTGATTGTGTCATGAGGCTACGCCGGCTGAATGCGAAAACACGCGATGACCAACGGTTTCAAGCGAGGGTCTTGAGGGATAGTCCAGTATCATCAAACCGCCATCGACAATCAGTGTCTGGCCCGTGATGAAGGACGCTTCGTCGGAGGCTAGGAAAGCTGCCGTGCTGGCAATCTCTTCCGGTGTTCCCATTCTATCGAATAGCGACGGCGGCATCTCCCATTCTCCGCTTTCGCCTTGTGCCGCGGCCGTTTCTTCGGGACTTGTCTCGATCCAGCCAGGGCTGATCGCGTTCACGCGTATGCCGTAGGGCGCGAGTTCAGCGGCAAAAGAGCGCGTCATGCCCTCGGCGCCGATTTGCGCGACACCATACAGTCCCCAATTTCCGTGGAACGTTGAAGTCGATGAAATGTTTACCACCGCGCCGCCGCGATTTTTCACCAGATGCGGTATCGCCAAAGAGGTCACATAATAGTTTGAGTCCAAATTCGCGCCGCGGAAAAACGCCCATCGTTCGCCGGGCGGAGTATCTGGTTCAACCCCGCAGTGTTGGCTCCCGCATCCAGCATTGTTCACAACAATATCCAGGCGCCCAAACCGTTCCACGACCGCTTCAATCATGGATTTTACGGCTTCTTCACCCGAGACATCGGTCTTGAAGAAGGCCGCGGTGTGACCAAGGTCGGTTAACTCTTTAACAACGACATTCGCCCGCTCCTCGTTTCGGGCAACGACGGCAATCGTTGCGCCCTCTGCGGCAAATCTATGGGAAATTCCACGCCCAATTCCAAAGTTTCCACCGGTTACCAAGGCTACTCTATTTGGAAATTTCATCTGTTTCCCCTATCGATTTCAAATCCATAAAGACCCTACCAATTTGGCACGGTTGGTTTTTTCGAATATGCCGCCGCCGCCGACAGATGCGTGAGACCGCACGGGGTGTCTCCACCCCGCAGAAACTTGACAACAACACCGATGGCATACAACATGGAATTCGAAATTGCATGCTATAGAAATATACGGCACCATGGCAACAAAACGCTCTGCGCTGCTGGTCGACGACGTCTACGGGCGCTTGCGCGATTTGATTTTCTCGAATGCATTGTGGGCCGGGCCAAAGCTTGTCGATCGAGATTTGGCGGAGCAATTGGGCGTCAGCCGGACGCCGGTTCGCGAAGCGCTCGCCGCTTGACCATGACCGGTTTGGTCGAACCACGGTCCCGTCGCGGCTACTACGTCAGTACGTTTTCGGCGGAACAAGTGGTTGACCTCTATGAGTTCCAAAAGATCCTTGAAGTTCATGCGGTTCAGCTTGCCACGAAAAATGCAACGCCATCACATCTACAAGAATTCGACCGCATTCTGGAAGACTTGAAGAAGCTGACTTCCGACCTGACGGACCACGCCGACGCGGTCAAATTGGATATGGAGATTCACGGATTAATCGCCCGTGCAAGCGGCAACGCGTCACTGCATCAGGTAATGCAGAATGTATTGGACACAGTAATGTGGCTTGTTTCGGTGGAGATCTCGGACAAGGGCGCGCTTGCCGCCGCTCACCGCCAGCACCAAGCGATACTTCACATGATCAAGAAAAAGGATTCGGAGGGCGCTGCGGCGCTCATTCGCACGCATGTCGAAAGCGCGCAGGAAAGCCTCGTAAAGGTTCTCCAAGCACGTGATAAAATACGGAATGCTGTTCTGATGGCAGCGCCGTCCAAGAGAAGGGCCTCCGGATAACGAGTGCCCGACGCAGAAACCCAACCGGGAGGAACGTCATGAAAGATATTGATATCCTGTTGAAGGAGATGGAATTGGGCCGCATGAGCCGGCGTGAATTTCTTGGCCGCGCTGCCGCGCTAGGCGTTACGGCATCAGCCGGAGCGGCCCTGCTTAGTCAGTCGGCCTACGCAGCCACGCCCAAGCGCGGTGGCGAGGTCATGGTCGCTACTGAGGAATCCAGCCAGACCGAGACTTTCGACCCGACCAAGATGCTCACCGGAACAGATGCCAACCGGTCCCACCAGGTCTATAACCGGCTGACCAATCTGGACCGGAACCTGAACCCGGTGCCGAACCTGGCTGAGGAGTGGGAGGGCACCAACGAAGCCACCGAATGGACCTTCAAGCTGCGCAGCGGCGTGGAATTCCACAACGGCAAGACGCTCACCGCAGACGACGTCATTTACTCGCTGGGCGAGCACATTAAGGAAGACTCAAAATCCCCGTCAAAGACGCTACTTGCATCCATCGTGGATATGAGGGCTGACGGCGCCAATGTGGTCAAGATTACCCTCAACAGCGGTAACGCGGACTTTCCCATCCAACTCGGTCACGACTACCACACGTCGATCGTTCCCGAGGGCTGGAAGGACGGCGACCCGGTGGTCGGCACGGGGCCGTATAAGCTGGTCGAGTTCGAACCCGGGCTTCGCGCGGTTGCGACCCGCAACGAGAACTACTGGAAGCCGGACTCCGCCTGGGTCGACACTTACATCAGCCAGGGCATCTCGGACGCCACTGCGCGCACGAGCGGACTGCGCACTGGTGCTGTGGGTATTTGCGCGGTGGACGCGCGCACCGCCGGGTTGCTCGATAAGGACCCGAACGTCACCGTGCACTCTACTGCCTCGGGCGCGCAATTCCTGTGGGTCATGATGTGCGACAGGGAGCCGACCAATGATCTCAATCTGAGGCTCGCGATGAAGCACTGCGTCGATCGCCAAGCCATGGTCGACAATCTGCTGCAGGGCCACGGCACGATCGGCAATGACTTCTCCGTCAATCCCGGAATTGCCACGTATTGCAAGGAGATCCCGCAACACGACTACGACCCCGACAAGGCGAGCTTCTACTGGAAGAAGACCGGCCTGTCCGGCATAGAGGTATCCACTTCGGTTGAGGCTGGCGACTTCGCGGTCGACGCAACTGTCATGCTCCAGGAAGGCGCGAAGGCGGCCGGTATCGATATCCAGGTCAAGCGGGAAGCCGCGGACGGCTACTGGGATAACGTCTGGATGCAGGTGCCCATGAGCGCCTCTAACTGGAACGCACGGCCCACCGCGGATCTCATGCTCACCCTCGTCTACCAGTCGGAGGCGGAGTGGAACGAGACCCAGTGGAAGAATGAGCGATTCGACGAATTATTGGTCATGGGCCGCAAGACCACCGATCCCGCCTTGCGCTACGAAATCTACTGCGAGGCGGAAACCTTGCTGCACGACGACGGTGGCGCGTTCAATCCTATGTACATGAACTTCGTGGAAGGTACCCATAAGCGGATTCAGGGCTACCAGGGCAGTTCCGCCTTCGGTTTGAGCGCCGGTCTGCTGTACGAGGAAGTCTGGGTCGACGACAACGCGTAGTAGCACCTAGACACCGCTCGATATTTCGGCACCGCTTACCCTGTTGTTTTCTCCCTGGCAGGTTGAGCGGTGCCGGATAGTATTTCGAAACAAGCCGCATGTGCAGCGTCGACAAGTCGACAAATAACACAAGGGGCAGCCACATGGATTTCACGGACAAGCGGGTTCTAATAACGGGCAGCAGTCGGGGTATCGGCTTTGGTATTGCAGAAGCTTTTGTCGAGGCTGGCGCGCGTGTCGCTATCAACGGCAAATCAGCGCAATCCGTGGACACCGCCATGGAGAAACTGGGCAATAGTGATCGCCTGCTCGCGGACCCCGCCGATATTGGTACCGTCGCCGGTTGCGAACTGGCGGTAAAGACGGCAGTCGACGCCTTTGGCGGCCTGGACATTCTGGTAAACAGCGCAGGTATCGGCGCCAGCAGGCCCATTGCGGATTGTGACGAGCAGATGTGGGACGATCACATCGACGTTAATCTGAAAGGCTTGTTCTTCGTCTGCCGTGCGGCAATCCCTGAATTACGCAAGTCCAATGGCAATATTATCAACATTGCCTCCGACGCTGGCCTGATTGGGGTACCAGGACTCACCGTATACTGTGGTTCAAAGGGTGGGGTCGTTAACATGACCAAGGCCATGGCCTTGGAAATCGCGCCGGACGTACGGGTCAATTGCATATGCCCTGGGTACGTCGATACCGACATGATCCGCCTTTCTGTCAAAAGGAAACCTGACCCGGAAGCTGCATGGCAGAAGATGATCGACTATGCCCCCCTGAAGCGCATTACAACACCGGCCGAAATTGCTCACGGGATCTTCTATCTGGCCTCACACGAGGCGCAATTCGTGACGGGTGTCGCGTTGCCGATTGACGGCGGCACGACCGCTGGCCACTGAGCCGGCTACGATCATGGCGCGGCAACCGTCAGGTCCAGGCACCAGGCGGGGCCGCACCACCCAGGGGCAGTGGACCAGTGCGGTTCTCGAAAACGTCTATGAATGCACCAGCCGCGACCCGAACGAGTTGGAGGTCTGGTGCTACACCGACCGGCTGTCCTACGCGCCCGGCGACACGGTTCGCTTTCACGTCAACACCACTGCCGAGCATTACGACCTGGAAATCGTTCGCGACGGGGTGACGCCCGAGACCATGCACCGCGCGGTCGGTCTGGCCGGCGCCATGCACCCGACGCCGGAGGACTGCTCGGTAAGGGGCTGCGGCTGGCCGGTGGCCCATGTATTCACCCTCCCCGACGACTGGCGCTCGGGCGGCTACATCGTTCGGACCTCCGTGCAGCGCGGCGACGAGCGTTTCGACCATCGCCACCTCTTCATCCTGCGCCCCAGCGAGCCGGGCCGCAAAGCCTCCATGGTGCTGGTCTGCGCCACCGGAACCTGGATTGCCTACAATGAATGGGGCGGCAGCAACCACTACGAAGGCATCACCGGCCCCAGCAAGGATGAGTTCTCGACCCACCTGAGTATTCACCGGCCGTGGAGCCGGGGCTTCGTGTGGCAGCCCAAGGGCGCCCCGCGCATCGTCCTCGACCGACCGCCGGTCATGGGCGCGGCGCCGCGCTATCCCCATATGGAGTGGGCCTACGCCAACGGCTACAGCATCCGATACGCTTCCACCGGCTGGGCCAGCTACGAACGCCATTTCGTCGCCTGGGCCGAGGCCGAGGGCTACGGCCTCGACGTCATCACCCAGCACGACCTGGTCGACCAGCCCGATATCCTGAAGGATTACGACTGCGCCGTCTTCATCGGCCACGACGAGTACTGGTCGTGGGAAATGCGCGATGCGGTCGATGGCTACGTGGAGGGCGGCGGCAGGGTGGCGCGCTTCGCCGGCAACTTCATGTGGCAGACCCGCCTGGAAGACCAAGGCCGGACCCAGATTTGCTACAAATACACCGCCCGCGATAGCGACCCACTGGGTGAAAGCGACCGCAGTACCACCAGTTGGGAGGCCCCCGAGGTCGGCCGGCCGGGGGCGCTGACCTTCGGCCTCAACGCCAGCCAGGGGATCTACACCCGCTATGGCCTGTGCTGCCCCAGAGCTTCGGGCGGCTTCACGGTCTACCGGCCCGAACACTGGGCCTTCGCTGGCAGCGATCTTTATTACGGCGATGTCTTCGGCTCTGGCTCGACCATCTTCGGCTACGAGGTCGATGGCCTCGACTACACCTTCCGCCACGGCCTGCCCTATCCCACCGGCGACGACGGCGCCCCCGACGGCATCGAAATCCTCGCCATGGGTCTGGCCACCCTGGCCGAGGACGACCACGGCCATATCCATAAAAATGATGGGATCGAGCTGGCAGTCTATGACTGGGATGTCCGTTTTATCGCCGAGATGCTGTACTACGAGGCAACCGAGGAGACCATCGACCGGGTCAAGCGCGGCTCGGGCATGATGGTGGCCATGAGCAAGGGCCAGGGCGAGGTGTTCCACGCCGGCACCACCAACTGGGTTGCCGGTCTGATCGACCGCGATCCCTACGTGGAACGCATCACCCGCAACGTGCTCGACCGTTATCTCGCGTCAGGGGTCAATTATGGATAGTTTACGAACAATCATTCTCAAACGCCTGGCCTTTGGCCTATTGACGCTGTTTGTCATTTCGGTGCTGATTTCACTCGGCGTGGAAATGCTGCCCGGTGACTTGGCTCAGGCGCTTCTAGGGCAGCAAGCGACGCAGGAGTCTCTCGCCGCAATTCGACTTGAACTGGGCCTGGACCGGCCATTGCATGTGCGTTATTTCGACTGGCTGGGCAATATCCTGCAATGGGATCTGGGGAAATCGTTGGCCAATAAGCGGGACGTTGCCGATCTTATCGGTAGGCGCCTGTCCAATACGCTGTTCCTGGCATCGAGCGCTGCCATTATCGCCGTCCCGCTATCCCTTTTCCTGGGCATGTTGGCGGCGCTGTATCGAGAATCCCTGTTCGACAAGATAATCTCCATGACCACCCTGACGGCAATCTCGGTCCCTGAGTTTCTTGTCGCTTATATCCTTATCGTCTTCTTGTCGGTAGAGTTCAGTGTTTTCCCGAGCATGGCCAATATTCCGCCCGACGTGGGTTTCTGGGACCAACTTTACGCCGTGTTCCTGCCCGTCTTGACCCTGGTCCTGGTGGTGGTTGCACATATGATGCGCCTGACCCGGGCGGCCATCATCAATGTGCTGACCAGACCGTACATCGAGACTGCACAACTCAAGGGAATGAAACGTTCCTGGGTGATCGTGTATCACGCACTACCCAACGCACTGGCGCCGATTATCAATGTGGTCGTGATCAATCTGGCATATCTGGTGGTCGGCGTGGTGGTGGTCGAGGTGGTGTTCGTTTATCCGGGGTTGGGGCAACTGCTGGTCGATTCTGTATCCAAGCGCGACCTGCCAGTGGTGCAGGCGAGCGGACTGATTTTTGCCGGTACCTATGTCATGCTGAATTTGACTGCCGACATTCTTTCGATCCTTGCCAATCCACTTTTACGGCATCCCAAGTGAGGCGGTCGCAATGATCACAAATATTGCAAAGGCATTTCTGAAAGCCCCGTGGAGCGCCCAGCTTGGCTTCCTCGTTATTGCCATCAATCTGTTTGCCCTGGCCTTTGCGCCAGCCTTAGCACCCTTTACGGAAACCGAGATAATCGGCAAAGTGTGGGAACCCGGTATCTGGGCCACGGACTGTTCCGAAGAAGCGGTTAAGCTTAATGGTGCGTGCTGGTCGCAGTTGAATGATGGCCGCGTGGACGGCAAGGCCTGGCTCGGCACCGACCATATTGGCCGCGACCTGTTTACCCGGCTTTTGTACGGTGCACGCAACACCATCAGTATCGCGCTGGTTATCACGGGACTATCATTCCTGGTGGGCATGACATTCGGCTTTCTGGCGGCCACCATGCGCGGGTGGGTCGATCAGATCATCAGCCGCGGGGTCGATATCCTGATGGCTTTCCCGACCCTCATCTTCGCCTTGATCATTCTGTCGGTGGCCGGCACCTCGATCCCGGTGCTGATCGCGGTCATTGCGCTGCTCGATTCCACGCGGGTCTTTCGCCTGTCGCGGGCCGTCGCCATGGATATCACGGTGATGGAGTACGTGGAGGGGGCACGCTTGCGTGGCGAAGGAATAATGTGGCTCATGTGGCGTGAAATCCTGCCCAATACGCTGCCCCCGCTGGTGGCTGAATTCGGTCTGCGATTCTGCTTTGTGTTCCTGTTTATCAGTGCGCTCAGTTTCCTAGGGTTAGGCCTGCAACCGCCCACGGCCGACTGGGGCAGCATGGTGAAGGAGAATTCAGGAGCGATCAGCTTCCGTGTTTACAATCCCCTGATCCCCGCCGCCGCCATCGCGTTTCTGACCATAGGCATCAATCTGGTAGTGGACTGGTTTTTGCGTAAGGCCGCCGGTCTTCGCGAAGAATATTAACGATCGATCGCTGCAGAAAAAATTTTATGTCGCGCTTACTGACCATGGAAAATCTGGTTATCGAAGGCTTTCAGGAAGAGCGGTGGGGCAATATTGTTCTGGGCGTGAATGTTCACGTGGACCGCGGCGAGGTGCTGGGGCTGATCGGCGAGTCTGGGGCTGGAAAATCCACCATCGGCATTGCCAGCATGGCTTACTGTCGGGCCGGTTGCCGCATCGTCAGTGGCAGTATCAAGTTCGGTGATCTGGAGCTCACCACCGCGTCGGATGAACAAATTCGCTCCATCCGCGGCGTACGCATTTCCTATGTGGCACAAAGTGCAGCGGCCTCGTTCAATCCCGCCCACCACATCATCGATCAGTACACCGAAGCACCGGTCAAGCACGGTATCATGTCACGGGCCGAGGCGGAAAAAGACGCACGTGATCTGTACCGCCGGTTCGACTTGCCCGATCCGGACAAAATCGGTGACCGCTATCCGCACCAGGTCTCCGGTGGTCAGCTCCAACGCGCCATGGTTGCCATGGCGATGGCCTGCGAGCCGGACCTGATCATTTTCGACGAACCAACGACAGCGCTCGACGTGACCACCCAGATTGAGGTGCTGGCGACCATCAAGGATGCCATCAGAGAGCTTCATTCAGCCGCCATTTACATCAGCCATGATCTGGCCGTGGTTGCCCAGGTGGCTGACCGCATTATGGTGCTGCGACATGGCAAGCTGGTAGAGGAAGGCGACACGCGGGAGATGCTGGCCAACCCCAAGCAGGACTATACCCGTGCGCTGCTGTCGGTACGCAAGGGCGGGGCGGAAAAGGTCAAGCACGCCGATGAGGGCAAGCCCCTGCTTGAGGTCAACAGTGTGACGGCGGCTTATGCCAACCGCGTGCTGGTTCTGCAGGACGTCAACGTGACTGTAACCCGCAGCAAGACGATCGCGGTGGTCGGTGAATCAGGCAGCGGCAAAAGCACCCTGGCACGGGTCATTACCGGCTTGCTGGCACCCATTAACGGCAACACCGTGTTTGACGGCGAGGAACTGCCGCCAAAGTTCAGTGATCGCAGCAAGGAGATGCTGCGCCGCCTGCAGATGATCTATCAGATGCCCGACGTGGCGTTGAATCCACGTCAGAAGATAAAGGAAATTCTGGGTCGGCCACTGGAATTCTATTTTGGCATGCGGGGTGAAGAGAAACGCCAACGGGTTGCCCAATTGATGGACCAGATCGAACTGCCAGAGCGTTATGTGAACCGCTTTCCGTCGGAACTGTCAGGTGGCGAAAAGCAACGAGTGTGTATCGCCAAGGCGTTGGCTGCGGAACCCGATCTGATCATCTGTGACGAGGTGACCTCGGCGCTGGATCAACTGGTCGCTGAGGATATTTTGAAGCTGCTTCAACGCCTGCAAAATGAACTCGGCATGTCCTATTTGTTCATCACCCATGATCTCGCCACGGTTAAGGCAATTTCTGATGAAATTGTGGTGATGCTGCAGGGCCGGGTGGTGGAGTATGGCACCCGCGATGAGGTGCTGGCTCCGCCGCATCACGAATACACCGAATTACTGCTTGCCTCAGTACCCGAAATGGATCCGGACTGGCTGGACAACCTGCTCAAGACTCGTGTCGGGGCCTTGCTGCGCGAGGGCCCGGCAAGCGAACACGCCGCCAAGTCGTAGCGATTTCATCGACCGGCTTTGTCCACTACCGCGCCGTCATCTGAGAACGTGACCAGCCCGACGTCGAACGCTGTGTCACAGGCTAGCCACCGTCCCGCTCATGGCGGAAGGTCCTGGTGACCTCGCTACCCGCTACGGGTGAACACCGGTCCCAGGGCGCCAAGACGCACGCCCTCGCGCAGGTGCTGATAATCGAGCCCCTCGAGCCGGCAGGGATGGCAGCCCGGTGCCTCGACAACAATGGTCTCGGCGGCGATAGAATCGAAGTCGGCGCGGAAATGGACCGAGCTTTTCACCGCCAGGATTTGCTGCGCGGCAGGCTCGACCCCGAGGTGGCGGAAGATTGCCTGATCAACGCATTGAAAGCGGCTGCTGCCGACGATCACGCGCACGTCGGATACCTCGTCCTCGATGCCCAGCAGGGCCATGGGGCCGAGGTTGGTGGTGGTGCCGCGAAACATTTCGCCAGTACAGGTAAAACACCCGTCGCCCAAGGCGTCGACGCGGAACTGCCCGCCATAGGGGCTTTGGCCCGGCTGGCCGGACTTGCCACCGAGGTCCCCGCCGAAACTGGCGCCGACGCCCAGTTCATGGGCCCTGGCCGCCAGTTCGGCGTCGTCGAGAATGGCCAGGATCGCGCCCTGGGCGCCGTTGCGCACCAGGGCGTCGATCAGGCCCACCGTGTCGGAAGTGGCGCCGGCGCCAGGATTGTCCTGGGCGTCGGCCAGCACCACGGGCCCATTGGCGTCATTGGCCATGGCGCGCCGTACCGCCGTGTCGGCGTCGACCATGGGGTTCTCAAACTCGGCCTCGGCCTCGAGCAGCGCCGCGAACAGGGCATCGGCGGCAGCGTCGGCCACGTCCTGGTCGGGGTCGTAGGCGACCACCCCGAGGCCACATTCGTGGATGTCGGCGGGCGGAAACCCGAGGGCGAGATCGACGCTCGCCGCCGCGGCCCCATCCATCTCCTTGACCCGCTGGTAGAGTGACCGGTTGGGTTCGAAATCGGTACATTGGGCGGTCAGGGGCACCAGGAACGGCGCCTTGCGAAACGCCTTGGCGAAGCGCGCACCGTCCAGGGCGCGATCGAGCAAGGCGCCGGCGCGTGCACCGGTGGCGTCGAAGTCGAGATGGGGATAGGTGCGGTAGATCGACAGGGTAGTGGCGTGGTCGACCATGGCCTCGGTGACATTGGCGTGGAGGTCGAGGCTGACGGCCACCGGAATATCATCGCCCACCACCTCGCGCACCCGGCGCAGGATCTCGCCGTCGCCGTCCTCGTAATGCTCGACTACCATTGCCCCGTGGAGATCGAGATAGACCCCGTCGAACGGCCCCTGGGCAGCGAGGTCATCGCACAGCATGGCGGTGATGCGCTCGAAGGCGTCGCGGGTGACGAAGGACGACGGCTCGGCCGCGCACCAGGTCATTGGCGCCAGGTCGTGGGTGCCCTTCGCCGCCTCAATGAAGCCGGTGATGGGAATGTTGATGCCGGCAACCGCGTCGATTAGTCCCGCCCCGCGCGTCAGCCCCGGCCAGCTGTCGTGTCGTTCGAATTCCCTGAAGGGCGTCAGCGTCGGCGCGAAGGTGTTGGTTTCGTGCTGGAAGCCGCCGATCGCGATACGCGCCATGTCCCCGTCCCATCGTTCTCCGGTTTCACGGACCGCCTTTCTAGCTGCCACGCCGACGTGCGGCAATGGATAAGCCTCGGCCCGGCGCGGTGATAGGCAGGCGCAACACTGGAGAAGGACGCGCCGTGCCGGTGCTCGAAGAGCAGGAGTTCAACACCACCGACATCTACGGGATGGTCAAGCGGCGGCGCACCCTCGACCCCAAGACGATCGAGCAAATCGCCGAGAGCATGATCAATGAAGGCCAGCGCGCACCCATCATGGTGCGCGAAGACGGCTCACGCTGACCGACGCAACGGCCGTGATGCGGTCGTTGGGCCAAGCTCGTCAGCTTTCCCTCCGATAGCGGAAGATAACGCGGAGAGATCATGGCAAGGGCGTCATCAAGGCTCTTGAGGGGTTTGTTCTTATGGATGAACTTATTGTCAAAATCCTGCACGGTGAGAAAATAGGTCATATCAAAATCCTTTGAGTTTGATAACTCTCGGGCATTTTCATCACGCCGATCTCGTTTGAAGGTAATCTGGGTCTTGCCGCTCAAGAGCTACCTCCGTCTCGCCGCCAGCCAGCCGCGCCTGCTGGGCTTCGGCTTTGCCATGACGTTTGCCTCCAGCATCGGGCAGACATTCTTCATTGGCGCCTTCGGGCCTTCGATCCAGCGGGAATTCACCCTCAGCCATGGCGAGTGGGGCGCCATCTATATGGCAGGGACACTCCTGAGCGCGGCTTTCTTGCCCTGGACCGGGGCGCAGATCGATCGCCTGCCGCTCAGGCGCTACACGGCCATGGTGGTCACCGCCATGGTGTTTGCCGCGGCCTTCATGGCCTTGGTGCCGGCCGCGGGTTTTCTGATCGTGGCGGTCTTCCTGCTCCGTCAAACCGGCCAAGGCTTGGCGTGCCATACCGGCACCACGGCGACGGTGCGGCACTTCGGCGCCCATCGCGGCAAGGCGGTCGCCCTGGTGTCGCTCGGCTTTGCCGCCGGCGAGACGATCCTGCCCCTGCTGGCCGTCCTCGCCATCGCCGCGGTCGGTTGGCGGGCGGCCTATGGCGGGGCCGCTCTGGTCCTCGCGCTGGTGCTGCCGCCGATTCTGTGGGCGCTGCTGCGGGGCCCACATATTGGTCCGCCGCAGCCATCCGCAGCGGGCGTCGGCGCAAGCGATGGAGCGGCTGGGTCCTGGACGCGCCGCGAGGTCTTGCACGACGGTCGCTTCTATCTCCTATTGCCGGCCGTGCTCGCGCCGTCATTTGTCGGCACGGCGCTCTTCTTTCATCACCTGACTCTGGCGGAGATCAAGGGTTGGAGTGCGGCTTGGCTGACCGGGAGCTACTGGGTCTATGCCGTTGGCACCGTGCTGGCGACGCTGGCCGCGGGCCCGCTCATCGACCGCATCACGGCCGTGCGCGTGCTGCCGGGTTTCCTGCTGCCACTCGCCGTCGGCCTGCTCATAATCTGGGCCTTCGACGATCCGGTCTGGGCCTGGCCCTATCTCTTCCTGATGGGCCTGACCAGCGGCATTGCCTATACGGCTATCACGGCGCTTTGGGCCGAGGTATACGGCCTGCGGCACTTAGGGGCGATCCGCTCTCTGACCGTGGCCATTTCGGTCTTCGCCTCGGCGCTGGGGCCGGCGGTCATGGGCGGATTGATGGATGGCGGCGTCACCGTCGAGACCATCTGCCTCTTCTTCGCCCTCTATTGCCTGATTGCCAGTCTGTTGCTGGGGGTGGCGCTGAAGGGCATGGCCCGGCGGTCGCTGCCAGACGTGCCGTAGCCGCCTTGGGGATTTTCGCTTAGCAGATCGGGGCAATCGAACGACCATTTTGCGATCCGAAAGCGGCCGTTCGCACCCCGGCTCATGAACGGCCGCCTTGGGTCGGAATCGGTCATTTGAAGGGTCGTAAGTGACTCTTCGAATGACGAATCTTGGCTATTCGTATACGCCCATCGGCTGATACATTCATTTTGAATGAAAAGGGGCGGGCTGATG
>PVMK01123523.1_pt1 | contig 22479 bp, 18 predicted proteins | sample 1853481 | NCBI WGS metagenome assembly PVMK01 (sample SAMN08533507, study PRJNA380276) | Marine sediment metagenome, whole genome shotgun sequencing project. | reverse complement strand
TGGTTTCTTGCCGGACTGGGCACCGCGGAGATGGCGACTGCCACATCATCGGGGGAAGGGTCCAGCTGTTCGATCGCGGCGACGACCGCCCCGGTTGACGGACCGACCATGAGAGCTTCCTCCCGCCAGAGTCGTTTGGTGGTCTCGTAGGCAGGCTCGTCGTTGACCCTGACGATCTCGTCGATCACCGACCAGTCGGCGATGCCGGGCGTCTTGGCCTCGTCGAAGTTCTTCATGCCGGGAATGCGATGACCCGGTTCGGGTTCGACTCCAATTATCTGAATGGAGGGGTTCTGTTCTTTGAGGAAGCGACCCACCCCGGTGAGTGTTCCGGTGGTGCCCAGACCGGCGATGAACCAGCGCACCTGTCCTTCTGTTTGCGCCCAGATCTCGGGGCCCGTCGTCTCGTAGTGGGCCTTGATGTTGTCGAGGTTCTCGTATTGGTCGGCCATCACATAGCTCTCATCCGATACGAGAAGCGACCTGGCCAGCGCAATGGCACCGTCCTTGGGATGATCGACCGGGCAGACATCGTCCGGCGTCTCCCACACCTCGGCGCCGAGCATTCGAAGGATGATCTTCTTCTCATCCGGCACACCGTCGGGGATGGTGGTGGTCACCCTGAAGCCTTCGAGGGCGCCGAGGGCGGCGAGAGCAATGGCTGTGTTGCCGGATGAGGCTTCGATGACTTGGTGATCGGCGAGTTGGCCACGCTCGGCGAGACCGGCGATGAGGAATCTGGCAGTGCGATCCTTGATCGAGCCGAAGGGGCTCATCCACTCCAGCTTGACGAAGGTTTCCATTCGTGATGCCACTTCGATCCGGTTGAGTCTCACCAAGGGGGTCGGGTTGAGAACGTCCGGCAGAAGCTCTCGAATATCGGTGTAGCGGCGAGCGTCAGCGTCGCTGCTGAGTCGCTGATGTTTTCTGGTTGTTGTCACATCTGTTCCTTTGGGCATAGAAGAACCCGCATGGCTGATGCCGATGCGGGTGGTGGAGGTTCTACTTGTCTTGTTTGTCGGTTGCTAGATCACCACTCGTACGGCGCGGGCATGCAACAAGCGCAGTTGCAGGTCGAGCGTCGGTCGTGGCATGTCATTGTTTGTGATGGTACGACGTTTTCTCGGTTCGTCAACGGCTGAGCGTGTGCAGGAATGTGTCTCTTGTCCACATCCCTGCACACGCTTGATCGGGTCAACCCGGCGAGGGGAGGCCCTCACCGGTCTCGACGAGACTTTTCAGACCGGAGATGATGTAGGGGAAACCACCGCTGAAGTCGGCGAAGGTCTTGCTGTCCTCGGCGACGTCGTAGAGCTCCACGGTCAACTCCACCATCCCGTTGACCTCGGTGAGCGCCCAGACCTCTCGGGCGGGGCCCTCCTTGACCAACTCCTCATCCCATAAGGCCTGAAAGCTGATCTCGAGACGTTTGGGGGCGTCGATCGAGATGATCTCGCCGTCGGAGGCGGCTTCTCCGTTGGGATAGAAGTACTTGATCGGAGTACCGACCTCCCATGTCGACTCCACCCTGGTCCCGTAGAAGTACTGAACCGTCTTGTCGGGATTGACCATGGCGTCCCAGACCTCTTCGACCGACGCACGGATGTACGCCTTGTAGATGTGTACCGGTTTTTCCATTTGATGCTCTCCTGTTTCCAGACGAGCCTTGATGCCGGCAATCGCTCCGACTCTTGGCTCGGCGTATTGGGCGATCCAGCGATCATGGATCAGCCTGATGGGGATTGGGTTGAGGTAGTGATACTTGGACCGCCCCACCTTGGCGGTGGTCACTAATGAGGCCTCCTCGAGAACCCGAAGATGGTTCATAACGCCATAACGGGTCATCTCGGGGAGGTGGGCGCACAACTCGCCTAGGGTCTGGCCGTCCTGGTTGTTCAGTTTGTCGAGCAGCAGCCTTCGACTGGGGTCGTTGATCGCCTTGAACACCTCATCCATGGCTTTGACTATATGTGAGTAAACACTCACATGTCAAGTAAAGGGTAGGGTCCAACTCGTCTAGTACAGAGGAGAAGACATGGGAGACCATCCCAACGCAGCAATTTTCCGTCAGGCGATGGAGGCATTCAATTCAGGTGATGTCGCAGGTTTCACCGCGGCGTTGGCCGACGATGTGGTGTGGCATCAGATAGACGACGTAACCCTCAACGGACGTGAAGCCGTTGCAGCGAGTATGTCCGGGTTTGCCGACATCGACTTCACCGGAGAGGTTCACGATGTCTTGGCCAACGACGATCACCTCGTCGGTCTGATCAGCGCTCATGTGAAGGCCGGGGGCCAAGAGATCAACTACAGGACCGCTGAAATCCTGCACATGAGCGACGGCAAGGTCACCGAGCGTTGGTCGTTCGCGGACGACACCCAGGCCGTAGTCGGGTTCTTCAGTCAACTAGGCGGCTAACACCCACCCTCAAGTGAATCGATGCCCCCGGCGGATGGTTGATGACAACACCGTCGGGGTCGATGCGTTGTTTACGCTGACCTGATGCTGGGTTATGTCGTTCGCCGGATATTCATTTTTCTGGCGAGTGTGATAGCCGCGTCGCTGCTGGTCTTCTTTGTCATGTCGGTGCTCCCCGGGGATCCGGCGGTCGTCATGCTCGGAACCCAGGCCACCCCCGAGTCGGTGGAGGCTCTTCGTCAGGAACTGGGGCTGAACCGGCCATTCCTGGTTCGGTACTTCGACTGGGCCGGGTCTGCAATGAGAGGCGACCTGGGGGTGTCCTTCTTCTCGGGTATCGCCATTGGGGGCCAGATCGCCGAGAGGCTGAAGGTCACCCTTCCGCTCGCGTTCATGGCCATGACGATGACCATCCTGGTTGCCTTCCCCGCCGGCGTATTCGCCGCGGCCCGCCACCGAAAACCCGCCGACACTTTTGTCTCGGTTTCGAGCCAGATCGGCCTGGCTATCCCCGCGTTCTGGGCCGGACTGATACTCGTCACCGTGTTTGCCGTGAACCTGTCCTGGTTCCCGGCGGGTGGCTTCCCCGGTTGGGACGAGGGCTTCTGGCAGGCCGTTCGGGCGCTACTGCTCCCGGCGATATCTCTGGCTCTGGTGCAGAGCGCGATTCTCACCCGCTATGTCCGGTCGGCGGTGCTCGAGACCCTCAAACTCGACTTCATCAGGACTGCTCGGGCAAAGGGGTTGAGTCGATCCGCCGCCCTGTGGAGACATGGATTGCGGAATGCCTCGATTCCGGTTCTCACGGTGCTTGGCCTTCAGTTTGCCGCTCTTCTCGCCGGCACCGTTGTCATCGAAAGCGTGTTCGTACTGCCGGGTCTCGGCTCGATGCTTCTCCAGGCGATCACCAGGCGAGACCTGTTCCTCGTTCAAGGGGGGGACGATCGTCATCGTGACGTTCATCCTCCTGATCAGCCTGGTTGTCGACATCGTCTACCACCTCGTAGACCCGAGGCTTCGGGCGCAATGACCGCACCCGACGCCCCAATCCCCGTCGAGCTCGACCACAGGAGGAGACGTTTCCGGCGCGCTAACTTCATCATCGGCTCGGTCATCGTCGCGACCGTCATACTCACGGCGATTGTCTCCGCGTTCTGGACTCCCCACGACCCGGCGGCCATCTCACCGTCGGAGGTCTTTCTCCCCGCGGGGTCTCCCGGCCACCTGTTGGGAACCGATCAGTTCGGTCGCGATGTGTTCTCACAGATAATGGTCGGCTCGCAAAACGCCCTGTTCGTCGGTGTGCTCGCGGTGATGATCGCCATTGTCATCGGCATCCCTCTGGGTGGTCTGGCTGCTGCAAAAAGGGGCTGGATCGAGGACCTGCTGATGCGGATCTCGGATGTGATCTATGCGTTTCCCGCTGTTCTCACGGCGATCCTCTTTGACGCGGCGTTTCAGCCCGGTCGCACTCCGGCAATGGTGGCCATCGGCATCGCCTACATCCCGATCGTTGCCCGAGTGACCAGAGGGGCGGCGCTGTCGGTGTTCCAACTCGACTTCGTCACGGCCGCCCGCTCCTACGGGCGGAGTCAGAACTTCGTGTTCTGGCGTCACGTTGTCCCCAACATCCTCTCGGTGCTGATCGTCCAGGCGACCGTCCTGTTTGCTCTGGCAATTCTGGCTGAGGCCGCACTCTCGTTTCTTGGTCTCGGAACCCAGCCACCCACCCCCTCGTGGGGCAGGAGCCTGCGTGATGCTCAGACTCTCATCTCGAAGGCTCCGTGGCTTGCGATCTGGCCGGGACTGGCGATTGCGTTCACAGTCATGGGCTTCAACCTGTTGGGTGACGGTCTGCGTGATGCACTCGATCCCCGTTTGGAAGTGCGGAACTCATGACCAACACGGTTCTCCAGGTTCGCGACCTTGTGGTGAGATCGGCAGCCGGCACGACTCTGGTCGACGGCATTTCGTTCGATCTCGACCGGCGGACACGAACCGGTCTGATCGGTGAGTCAGGCTCGGGCAAGAGCCTCACCGCTCTTTCGATCATGGGACTGCTTCCCGAGGGCCTCACCGCCGAGGGAAGCGTCATCCTCAACGGCCGGGACATGCTCACCAGTCCTGAGAAGCAACTCTGCGCCATCCGCGGCAACGACGTTTCGATGGTCTTTCAAGAGCCGATGACCGCGCTCAACCCCGTCATGCGGATCGGCCAGCAGATTGCAGAAGCCCTCCGCTTTCACCAAACCATGTCACGCCAAGATGCCGCCGAGAGGGTTGTGGACCTGCTCACCGCGGTCCGAATCGAAGAACCGGAACTTCGGGCCCGTGCTTTCCCCCATCAGCTCTCGGGAGGCATGAGACAGAGGGCGATGATCGCCATGGCGCTGGCGTGCGGGCCGGACCTGGTCATTGCCGATGAGCCAACGACCGCACTGGACGTGACAATCCAGGCCCAAGTGTTGGACGTCCTCGACGAGCAGGTGGAGAACTTTCACACCGCTCTTTTGATCATCACCCATGATCTGCCGGTCGTCGCTCGCACGACCAGTCGGGTGATGGTGATGAATGCGGGACGAATAGTGGAGGAGGGAGAAACTCGGGCCGTCTTCTCCAACCCAACCAACGTCGACACACAGGCGTTGGTCGGCTCGGTCCCTCCGCTGAGCCGGTCCGCCACGGTCGAGATCGAGCGAAGGCAAGACCGAGAGTCAACAGAGCCGGTGATTTCGGTGAGAAACGTCACCCGGGTTTTCCCCCTTCCCCGCTCGGGATTTCTCGACGAGCGACGGACGGTCACGGCTGTGGATGAGATCACTCTCGTCGTCGAAAAGGGTGAGACATTCGGCATCGTCGGCGAATCCGGTTCGGGGAAGAGCACCCTCGCCCGAATGATGATCGCTCTCGACATCCCCACCGAAGGCGAAATCGTCGTCAACGGAATCGACATCGCAGAGACGTCGAAACATCAGCCACTCCGTCGCCAGGTGCAGATGATCTTCCAGGATCCGATGGGCTCGCTCGACCCTCGGTTCAAAGTGGGCAGGATCATTGCCGAGCCGCTTCGCTCCCTCAAGATCGAGGGGGATCATGATGCCCGTGTCACCGAGCTCATCGACGCGGTCGAACTCCCCGCCGACTCCGTCGGTCGATATCCCCATGAGTTCTCAGGAGGTCAGCGTCAGCGAATCGCCATAGCCCGTGCGCTGGCTCCAAGTCCGGACATCCTCATTGCCGATGAGCCGGTGAGCGCACTCGACATGTCGATTCAAACCATCACGCTCGATCTTCTCGCACATCTGAAAGACGAGTACGGGCTGACGATGGTGTTCATCAGCCACGACCTTTCGGTGGTTCACGAGATCTGCGATCGGGTTGCCGTCATGCAGCGCGGCCGTCTCGTGGAGGAGGGCCAGGTCGACGAGGTGTTCCTCAATCCCAAGACCGATTACACCGAACAACTGATTGCTGCCATACCTCGCCTTGACGGGACATAGTCAGCTTCGCGACCGTCCGGTAGGCACGGTCCCCTTACCCGCTGATAGTGTGCCTGGTCCTATCAACCCACACCGATGGAGGAGTACCCATGTCCGCCAGGAAGCTGCTTTCCCTGTTATTCGTGTTCGGTTTGGTGGTCGCGGCGTGCTCGCCGGCCTCAACCACCGGCACCACCGAGTCGGTCGACACGACCCAGCCTGCTCCCGCCACGACCGAGGGCACCGATGCGCCGGAGCCGGTGACAACCACCACGGAGGCGGCGGTGTCGGCCCAGGCCGATGTCATCCTCGGACTTCAGTTGGAGCCGCCCACGCTCGACCTCACCTCTTCGCCGGCTGCGGCGATCCCACAGGTGTTGCTCTACAACGTCTACGAGGGTTTGGTGAAGCTGGAGACCGACGGATCGATCAGCCCGCTTTTGGCTGAGTCTTGGGACGTCTCCGATGACGGTCTGGAGTGGACCTTCAGCCTGAGGAGCGGCGTCGTCTTCCACAACGGCGAGGCCTTCACAGCAGACGATGTGGTCTTCTCGATCAACAACGTTCTCACCAAGGATCCGGAGCACCCGTTTGCCACGACCTTGTCGTCGGTTGCCAGTGTGGAAGCCATCGATGACTCCACGGTCAAGGTCACGCTGAGCCAGTTCTCCGCGAACTTCCTCTTCTTCATGACACAAGGCCAGGGTGTGATCCTCAAGGAATCCGAGGTCGCCAATATCGAGAACTCCCCGGTCGGCACCGGTCCGTTCGTCTTCGACTCCTGGACACCCGGCGACTCGATCGTGATCAAGAAGAGCGCCGACTACTGGGGTGACGACGCCCTTGTCGAGACGATCACCTACCGCTACATCAACGACCCGAACGCTCTCAACAACGCCATGCTCGCCGGCGACATCGACGTCCTCGTTGGGGTGTCGGCACCCGAGTTGCTCGAGGAGTTCGAGGGTGACGACCGGTTCAAGGTCTTGACTGGTCAGACCCACGGCGAGGTGACGATGTCTCTCAACGGCTACGTGGCGCCACTGGACAATGTCCTGGTCCGCCAGGCCATCACCCACGCCATCAACAGCCAGGATGTGGTCGATCTCGCCTACTTCGGTTATGGCGAGATGATCGGCACCGGCGCCTCTCCGCTCGCCCCCTACTACGTGGATCTGAACGACGTGTATCCGTTTGACCAGCAGAAGGCCATGGATCTTCTCGCGGAAGCCGGTTACACCGACGACCGCCCGTTGAGGATGCTCCTGCCACCGGTCTCCTACGCCCGTCGTGGTGGTCAAATCGTCCAGGCCCAGCTTGCGGAAGTGGGGATCACCGTCGAGATCGAAGAAGTGGAATGGGGTGTGTGGCTCGAGGATGTGTTCGCCAACGGCGCCTACGACATCTCGATCGTCGCCCACGTCGAGCCACGTGACCTCGGTCAGTACGGGAATGCCGAGTACTACTGGGCATACGACAACCCCGATGTCGCAGCTCTTCTGGCTGAGGCCGACGCCACACCGGATGATGCCGCCCGTTTTGCCCTTCTCGGCCAGGTGCAGTCCCAGATCACGGCAGACGCTGCCAACGTCTGGCTATTCCTGTTACCGGCGTTGAGTGTGACCAAGGCAGGCATCACCGGGTACAACCCGAATCAGCCTGGTCTCGGGCTCGACCTGACCAGTCTCGCTCTCAACGAGTAGAACAACTTCGCACGGTCTCCCGGTTCGCCGGGAGACCGTGTTGGAGACTGAATGCCAGTGACACGACCGAGAGTTGACCATTCCGGGCTGATCGCCTTTGCTCAGGAACTGGTTCGTATTCGCTCGGTCAATGACAGCACCACAGGGACGACCGAGGCTGAAGCGTCGATGTTCGTTGCCGACAAAATGCGATCCTTCGGCTGGGATCCGATGGTCGAGGAGATAGAACCCGGCCGATTCAACGTCGTGGCCGTCCTCGACGGAGGTTTGCCCGGAAAGACCCTCATGTTCGAGGGCCATGCCGACGTCGTTACCGAGGGGGACCGCGACGAGTGGTCCTTCGACCCCTACGGAGGCGACATCGTCGAAGGGAGACTGCTTGGCCGGGGGTCGGCTGATATGAAATCCGGGGTTGCCGCCATGTTGTTCGCCGCCCGGGCGATAGTCGACGCCGGGACCTTTCCCGGCAGGATCGTGGTTGGCGTCCTCTGCGACGAAGAGGGTCTGATGATCGGCGCCAAGGCGTTTGCCGCATCCGATCTTGCTGGAGATGTCGATGGCGCCTTCGTCTGCGAGCCGGAGGCCGGGGAGGTCTGCACCACCCAGAAGGGGGCTCTGCGTCTCCGGATCGAGGCGACCGGCAAGATGGCCCACGGTGCGATGCCCCATCAGGGTCTCAACCCGATCGTCGCCCTCGGTCGTCTTCAGAGAGACATCTCTGTTCTCGAAAGTCAGTTGCAGGCCACCCATGGGGAGCATCCACATCTCGGTCTCCCCTATGTGACGCCCACCGTCTTTCAAGCAGGATCGGTGGTTCAGATGAACGTGATCCCACGCGAGGCTCTGATGACCCTCGATATAAGAACCCTTCCCGGAATTGACCATGGCCAGATACGGGAGGACATCACCGGGCTGGCGGCATCGGTCATGGGCGACACGGGAGTGAGGTTCACTGTGGAGACCATTGACGACCGGCCACCAACTTCGACATCCGAAGACCATCCTGTCGTCCAAGCAATTGTGGCCGCACACGAGGAGGTGCTGGGGGAGACACCGCCGCTTGGGGGAGTGCCGGGGACCACCGACGGCACCATTCTCTGGCGAGACGCCGGGATTCCGGTGGTGGTCTATGGCCCTGGTGGCAAGTGGATCGCCCATCAGGCCGACGAGTTCGTCGAAGTCGAGGACATGACCCGTCATGCCGATGTCTACGTGGCGGCGGCCCTCAACTTTCTCGGTTCAGACTGAACCTGATTTCTACAGCGGCGGGTTGTATCGACCGTCGATGGCCAGCCAGCCGCCGTCGACGACCAGCAGTGAGGCGGTGACGAACGATGCCGCGTCCGAGGCGAGGTAGACGATCGGGCCCGCCATCTCCTCGGGCTGGGCCCACCGTCCCAGGGCGCCCTTGGTGGCGTACGCCTCGTACCACTCTGGGATGTCCTTGATCTGTTGGGTCAGTGGAGTTTCGACGACCCCGGGGGCAAGGGCGTTGGCCCTGACACCTTGTTCGCCCAACTCGGCGGCAAGAGCCCTGATCATCTGGAGAACACCGGCTTTGGTCGCGGCGTATACGCCTTGACCCGGCTCCACCACCTGGGAGCGGATCGACGACACCACGATGATCGAGCCTCCGCCCTGGTCGGCCATGCGTGCGCCGGCCCCCTTCACCGCACGAAAATTACCTAACAAGTTGAGGGCGACCACCCTCTCGAACTCCTCCTCGGTGACGTCGAGGAGACGCTTACGCACATTGATCGCCGGTGTCGTCACCATGATGTCGAGCCGGTCGACGCTGTCGTAGAGGCTCTCTATCGAGGCACCGTCTCCGAGGTCGACAAACGCGCTGCGGGCCTTGCCGCCCTGGGAGTTGATTCCGTCGGCGACCGAGGCGGCTGCATCCCCGGACAGGTCGCCACAGACCACGTCGGCTCCGTGGGCAGCCAGCGCCTCGGCTCCGGCCCGACCGATACCGCTTCCTGCCCCTATGACCACCGCGGTCTTGCCGGTGAGGTCGAAGAGCGCCCTGTACTCGTTGAGATCCATCAGTCGAGCCTATCGGTCAAAACTGCTGGCTCAGACCGGCATAGTCCCCTCGAAGCCCTTTTCGATGGCGGCGTCGATATGGGCGAGCGAGTTCGTGATCAATTGCTCGAGCACTTTGGCGTCGACATCTTCGAGGTTCTTGATGTAGAGACAGGACTTGCCCAGGCTGTGATTGCCCAAGTCGGTCAGAAGCACCTCATAGTCCATGAACCCATTCATGATGTAGAGGGTCAATGCCTGTTTGCGTGGGGAGAACCCGATCTTGAACCATGTGCTCTCCTTGCCTGCTCCCGAGGTGTAGGTGTAGGTCCCGTACCCGACGATCGAGCCACCCCACATCTGCGGCTGCTCACCCGTCAGACGGGTCATCGTCTCTTTGATCGCGGCTGCGTCACGACGTCGTGTTGCGTTCTCGACTGAAGCGATGAAGGCGTTCACATCTCCTTCATTGCGCTGTGTTTTCAGTTCGGCCATGACTCGATGCTCAGTGTACGCCACCGGTTAGATTTCAGCCCCGTGCCGATCAACCACCGCAATGACAGTTTCTGAGAAGGTCAAATATTGGTCCCGGGAGATACCCGACGGTCCCTGGGATTACATAGTCATCGGCTCCGGGATGGGTGGGATGACGGCTGCCGCCTTGCTCTCCAAGATGGGTCGAAGGGTGCTCGTCATCGAGCAACACATCATCCCCGGCGGGTTCACGCAGACTTTCAAACGTCCCGGATACCACTGGGATGTCGGCGTCCACGTGGTGGGGGAGATGACCGACCGCAGCTATGTGGGCCGTCTGCTCGGCCATCTGACCGACGGGCGTCTTCGGTGGGAGTCGGTTGGGGAGGTATACGACGAGTTCAACTTTCCAGGCGGGTTCACCATCCAGTTCCCGAATTCGAAGCCTGCGTTTCGGGAGACGCTCCACGAGTATTTCCCCGAGGAGCGTCAGGCGATCGATCAATACCTCGATCTGATCAAGGCCGCGTCACGGTCCTCGTCCGGCTATCTGCAGGCCCGTGTTGCTCCTCCGATGCTCGCACCGGGCGCCAAGCGAAAGGCCGCGAAGGCCGCTCTGCCTCACATGTCGGCTACCACGGCTGAAGTGTTGGAGTCGCTGACAGCCGATCCACACCTCCGCTCAGTTCTTGCCGCCCAATGGGGTTACTACGGATCGACGCCGAAGAAGTCGTCTTTCGCCATGCATGCCTTGATGGTCGCCCACTTCTTGTGGGGCGCCTTCTATCCGGTTGGCGGCGCATCTTCGATCGCCACCGAGATGCTTCGGACGGTGGCCGACGCCGGTGGGTGGACCGCGGTCCGAACCGAAGTCAGCGAGATCGTCGTCCGCGGCGGAAAGGTTCAGGGGGTCAGGCTGGCCGACGGGACGGAGATCCTCACCGATCGTGTCATCAGCGCTGCCGGCGCCGCGGTGACTGCCCGGATGCTCGATGACGGGGCGATCGCCGTCTCCGCAGACGATGCCGTGATGGGACCGGCCCACCTCAGCCTCTACATCGGCTTCGAAGGAGACGTCGCCCGTCATGGCGGTGCCCGATATAGCCAATGGTTCTATGAGACCTGGGACACCGAACGAGACCTCTGGGACATCGCGCATGACGCGGAACCGGGCAGAGCCGATGTTCTCTACTGCAGCTTCCCATCCCTCAAGGATCCGTTGCACGACCCCGGGCCTCACCTACGTCAGACAGGCGAAGTGATCACCTTTGTTGCCTGGGAGCCCTTCACGCCCTGGCTCGGAACCAGGTGGAAGAAGCGCGGCGAGGAGTACGACGAGTTCAAGGAAGACCTGTCGCAGGCTTTGCTGGCTCAGTACCTGGAGAACTACCCGGAGTTGGCGCCGATGGTCAAGTTCACCGAGTGTCGACACCGCTATCGACCCATCACTTCGCCCGATCCCACCGGGGCTCGATCTACGGTCTGGCGTCGGAGCCGGGTCGTTTCCTCAACGAGAAACTCACACCGAAGACCTCGGTGAAGGGTCTCTACATGGGCGGGGTCGATGTGATGGCTCCAGGCATCGCCGGAGCGCTTGGTGGTGGTGCTCTGGCGGTAGCAGCCGCGGAGCCGGTTGCGGCGGTGCGTTATCTGCGCCCGATCATGCGGGGATAGTCAGGTTCAGCGAGCGAAGACGTGGACCGTCCACAGGGTCCCGCCGGCGTCCCGCCAGACGCCGATTCCGACGTCGGTGTAGGTGCCAACCATGTTGGAAACGTGACTGCCGCTTCCCTTGAGAAGGCTCCAGATCGTGGAGACCGATCCGCCCTTGCCAACATTCTCCGCTGCCGCCGTCCATGGCGGCACCAACGAACCGATGTTGGAGTGCTTGAGCCCACCCGATTCGGCCATCGTCTTCGCCCAGTCTCTGGCTCGGGCGTTCAGAGAGCCATTTCTGGCCAATGCCGGGAGCCCGTTCGACACCCGAAGCGAGTTGATTTGTCCGTGGAACTCGGCCTCGTAGTCCGACCGAAACTCGGGGGTGACTGTCGTGGGAGGGGAGGGAGGCTGGGTGGTGCCGGTGGTAGCGGTGGTCTTGGGTTTCGGATTGCTCGAGCTCTCGGGCGCGTGGTTGTGCGTGTCTGGGATGACTGGCGCTGTCGTCGTGGTAGTGGTCGATCTGGCAGCGGCATCCTCCGTCAGCTCGATCTCGACTTCCGACAACACCAGCGTCTCCGCATCGTCATCGGAGAACTCGATATCCATCGTGGTTGTCGTCGACTCGGTGTGTCCTCCGAGGACTTGCGCCGTGAAGAACGGTTCGGGCTCCGGCGCCGGGTTACCACCGACCACCAGGACCAGGACCGTGGTGAGGGCGAGAGCGGCGGTCAGCGCATAGATGTGGGGTTGACGCATGTGGGAGTGGAAGACTTCGTGGTGGTGGAGCGGTGGATGTTACTGCCGGCTCGGCTCTTCACCAACCGCGATCTTCTTGCCGAGGTGCCCCCAGCTCTCCAGGCTGGTCATCGTGTCGATGACGGTCTGGTCGACGTCGCGAAACTCCAAACCCAGTTCGGTCCGGATCTTCGATGTGTCGAGTTCGAACTCTCGTCCCAGTGAGCGACTGATGAAGTCACGGGTGCCCTTTGGTTGGAAACGACTTATCAGTCGCACCATCACGTTGCCAAAAGCATTGTCGAGTGGAAGAGAGGGCAGCTTGTACCGATCTCCGAAGCCGGCCTCCTTGAGCAGTTCGAAGTTCTGCCGCATGCTCCGGGTCTCGGCCGAGCACAGATAGCGTCCGGCCGCGTTGGGATTCTCCATCGCCAGGATGTGGGCTCTCGCCACGTCCCGGACATCGACGATCGGGAACTCCATGTCGATGATCCCGGGGAACTCTCCGTTGGTAGCGGAGACATACAGCGAGTGACTTTGGTTCAGACGCGGCACAATCGAAGGCCCGATCACACCGGTGGGGTTGATCACGACCAGGTCGAAACCAACGTCGTGTTCGTCCATGAAGTCCCAGGCCGCTCTTTCGGCCATGGTCTTCGAGTAGGCATATGCGCCGAAGTCGAGTGATGAGTCTTCGTTCCAGTCCGCCTCGGACCAGACATCGTCCTTGGGTGCCCCGGACATGGCGGCGAAAGACGATGTCAATACGACACGCCGCACACCTCCGGCCCGCGAGACCGACTCCAACACGGATCTGGTCCCGTTCACCGCCGGGTCGACCAGATCGCGCTGGGGGTCTTCGACGTCGAGGACAAACGGCGATGCGGTGTGCATGACGTATTCGCAGTCACTCACTGCAGCGTCGAAGGCGCCGGGGTCTCCCAGGTCGGCTTGGACCAACTCGAGACGTTCACTGGCTCCGGATAGTGCCGCCAGGTACCCGTCCGCCTCCGACTTGGCCACATCACGGGTGGTGCCCCGAACGGTGTAGCCGGCTTCGAGAAGTTGTTTGACGATTTCGGCGGCCACAAATCCGGTGGCGCCGGTGACGAGTACTGGTGCTTCGGAGACTGACATGGCAGATGAATCTAGGCCCGTTTCGCAGCGCTATCTTCGTGACCCTCAGGAGGTAGCGATGAATCTGGCAGTGAAGGCGAAACAACTGACGAAGACCTACGGCGAGGATGACACAGAGGTCCAGGCACTCAAGGACGTGTCGTTTGAGATCCCGCGAGGCGAGTTCGTCGTGCTCCAGGGCGCGTCCGGAAGCGGCAAGACGACTCTGCTGAACCAGATCGGCGCATTGGAACCGCCCACATCGGGAGAAGTGGAGTCGAACGGATTCAGACTCAACGGTCTCGACGATGACGGTCGGACCGAATACCGACTCAAGTCGGTTGGGTTCATTTTTCAGTTCTACAACCTCGTCCCATCACTGACCGCCTACGAGAATGTGGCCCTCATCGCCGAGCTCACCGGCGGCGACGTCGAAAAGCGGACCGAACAAGTCCTCCACAGCGTTGGCCTCGGGGACAGGATGAACCACTTTCCCGGTCAACTGTCAGGTGGGGAACAGCAACGAGTGTCGATCGCCCGCGGTCTGGTGAAGAACCCGCCCCTGATGCTCTGTGACGAGCCCACCGGCGCGCTCGACACCGAAACGGGGACCGAGGTGTTGAGCCTCCTGCGCGATATCACCGACACCGGCGATCGGACCATTGTCGTCGTCACCCACAACACCCAGATCTCCAAAATAGCCAATCGGGTGATCGAGCTCAGAGACGGGGAGATCGTCGGCACCCATCACAACGACGACCCGAAGAGCCCCGACGACGTCGCCTGGTGAACACACTCAGGCTCAAGCGCCGCCGCGACATCGGTCGCCAGAAGTGGCAGTTCGTTGCCGTGCTGGTCACCGTGGTTCTTGGCGTTGCCCTGTTCGCAGGAATGTTCAACGCCTATCTCAATCTCGGGTCGTCTCTCGAAAGCTCCTACGCCCGTCTGGGAATGGCGGACGTCACTGTCACCAATCCGGATGACGGCTTTGTGGACACGGCGAGAGGCATCTCGGGAGTGGCCGACGTCATCGAGCGTCGACAAGCAGACGTCCCATTCGACATAGGTGACCACAGCCTCATCGGGCGTGTGATCGGAATGCCAGGCGACGGCCAGCCCGCGATCAACAAGGTCGACATCGTTGAAGGCGACTATCTGGACTCTGACGACGAGTCCGGCGTTCTGGTCGAGGAGCATGCCGCCGGCGACTTCGAGCTCGCAGTGGGCGATACATTCGAGATTGTCGGTGAGGAAGTCACAGTGCGTGGCATCGCCGTCTCTCCCGAGTATCTCTGGCCTGCGAAGGATCGCCAGACTGTGTTCACCCCACCACGTACTTTCGCCGTCGTCTTTGCCAACCAGTCGATTCTCGAGGACGTTCAAGGGCAGGCCATCGAAGATCAAGTCCTGGTCACTTATGAGGAAGCTGCCATCGTCGAGGAAGTTGACAGCGCTGTTGAGTCGGCAGCCAAAGCTGCCAATGCCGCCGACATTCAGACTCTGGCCGATCAGCCGTCCAACGCGACCATCAACCTGGAAATCGGTGGGCTGCAGACCATGGCCGTGGCTCTTCCGCTGCTCTTCCTGGCTGCGGCCGGGATGGCCATTTACGTGGTCATCACAAGGCTTGTCTACTCCCAGCGTGGTGTCATCGGCACCCTTCGAGCGACCGGGTTCGGGGCCAAGACGCTGAGTCGTCACTACCTGTCGTATGGAGTCGGGGTCGGACTGGTCGGAGCCGCCGTCGGTGCTGTTCTCGGTGGCCTCATGGGATGGGGAATGACCGCGATCTACACCAACGTGTTCGGGATTCCTGACCTCGTCGCCCCGCTCCACCTGCCGACCGTGTTTCTGGCCCTTCTGTTCGGTGCCGGGGCCGGTGCTATCGCCGCGGTTCCACCGGCGCGGATCGTCGCGGCCATGCCACCGGCTGAGGCGATGCGAGGCGAGACCCCAGCCCAAGGGGGCAAACGATCGATTTTCGAAACACTGATTCCCCCTCTGCGGCGCGCTCCAGTGCGCTGGCGGATGACCCTGCGCGGTCTCGGTAGGAACAAGCGGAGGAGCCTTGCGATGGTCCTCGGGGGGATCCGGTCGGCGGTGATGATTCTGGCCACTGCCGGATCGATGGACACGATGTTGACTGCCTTCGATCGGCAGTTCAACGAGGTCGCCATCGAGGATGCCCATGCTTTCTTCTCGGTACCCGTGGGCGATAGCCAGGTCGATGATGTCGCCTCAGTCGCCGGGATAATGCTCGCTGAGCCGGTGATCGGGCTGAGGGCAACCATCCGAAACGGCAGCGCTTCGTACACCACTCTCCTCGAGGGGTATGAGCGCGGCACTCAGGTCCATGGGTTTGCGTCTGGTTTGCCCCAGTCGGGTGTCCTGCTGGGCCTGGCCATGCACGACCTGCTCGACGTGGAGATCGGCCAGCGAGTCACGGTCGAGTTCCCGGACTTGGGGATGGAGATCAGCGTTCCTGTCCATGAGTTCGTCGACGAGCCCATGGCGTCCCTCGCCTACATGGAGGCGAGCGCACTGGTGACCTCGATCAATGAGGTCGATGAAGCGATCACCGGCGACGTGCTGGCGCTCCCGTCGTTCACAACAGTCAAGGCGCGATATGAGCCGGGTGCATCTGGATCGTTGGCAGTCAACGCGATTCGAGATGTCGAAGGTGTGGCGGCAGTTACCGACACGACCGAGCTTCGGGATCTACTGGAGCAGTTTCAGGCTTTCTTCTACGTCTTCATCGGGATGGGTCTCGCGTTTGGCGGCGCCATGGCGTTTGCTCTGATCTTCAACATCATTTCGGTCAACGTCGCAGAGAGAGTCAGCGAGTTCGCCTCGATGCGCGCCAACGGCCTCACCCATCGCCGGGTGGCGGCGATGATCACCGGTGAGACCTTTCTTCTCACCGCCATCGGCATCGTGCCCGGACTCGTCGCCGGATACTGGGCGGCCGTCGCATTCATGAACTCGTTCTCGAGTGATCAGTTTCCGATCGTGGCCGAGGTGAGGCCCTGGACCTTCGTTCTGACCGCACTCGGGCTCATGGCCGTTGCCGGTATCTCATTGATTCCGGCCGTTCGCGCAGTGAAGCGGATCAACGTCGGTGAAGTGGTCAGGGAGCGGGCGATCTAGAGATACTTGGCTGCCGCTCCGGTGTTGTACAGCACGACCGTGTCCTCGGGCTTGATCCACCCCGAGGCAAGCAACTGCTCGAAAGCGGCAACGCAGGCGCCTCCCTCGGGCGAGCCCCAGATCCCCGGTCTCGGTGGCCAGTCGCTCTGTGGCGATTGCCATGTCGTCCTCGGTGACGGCGACGGCCGTGCCCTTCGTCCGCCGCAGGCCCTCGAGCATCAGCTTGTCACCGAGCGCCGAAGGCACCCGCAGCCCGTAGGCGGTCGTCTCCTCGGGGTCTTCCCAGGGAGCGGCGAACTCATCACCCCGCTCGAACGCTCTCACGATCGGGGCACATCCGGCCACCTGGACTGCCACCATCCTCGGCCGCTCGGATCCGATCCAACCCAGCGCTTGCATCTCGTCGAACGCCTTGACCATCCCCACCAGGCCGGTCCCGCCACCGGTGGGGTAGAAGATGACATCGGGAAGTGAGCCCATGTCCCAGAAGATCTCATAGCCCATCATCTTCTTGCCCTCGACCCGATAGGGCTCGTGCAGGGTTGCCACCGAGAACCAGCCGTTGGCCTGCGCCTTTTCCGCTTGAAGGCGCCCGGCGTCGGCGATGGTCCCTTTGACCAGGGTGACCGTCGCCCCCAGTGCCCTCGTCTCCTCGATGAGGGGCCGTGGCGTGTTTTCGGGGATGGCGACGTCGACCAGTACCTGGTGGAGAGCCCCGTAGGCGGCCGCGGCGCCTCCTGCATTCCCGGCCGACGGGAGACAGAACTCGGTGGCCCCAAGTTCGACGTTGCGGGCTATCGCCACTGCCATTCCCCGGGCTTTGAACGACCCCGTCGGGTTCTGGGCCTCATCCTTGACCCAAACCTCACCGCCGAATCGTGTGGCACGGATCATGGGTGTGGCTCCCTCGCCCAGAGTCGGAGTGGACTGTCCGGCGTCGGTGGGAAGTACCTCATGAAACCGAAATTGGCCGGGTGCTCGGTCGAGCACCTCATCGAGGCTGGGCATGTCCCCATGGTCGAGGTGATACCTCACCAGAAGGGGGCCACCGCAAACCTCGCAGACCGTCTGCAATCGATCGGCCGGGTGCTGGTGACCACAGTTGCCACATTCGAGATGGGAGAGGAAAGGGTTCAAGTAGGGCAGCTTATGATCTTCGTCGCTTATGCCACTCGACCACCACCGGGAGACGATCAGGGCCAACTGGGATGCACGTGTCGAGATCCACTACGGGTCTGACGATTATGGGGTGGAGCGTTTTGTCTCTGATCCTGGCCATCTCAGCGGGGTTGTCCGCTTCGATCAGCGGAAGGTTCCTGACGTTTCGGGCAAACGCCTTCTCCATCTTCAATGCCATATCGGGACCGACACCATCTCATGGGCCCGTCTCGGAGCAGAGGTGACCGGTGTCGACTTCTCAAGGAAGGCGATCGAGGCGGCTCGGCGGTTGAGTTCTGATTCGGCCACACCGGCCCGGTTCGTCGTCGCCGAGCTGTACGAATCGCCCAAAGTCGTCCCGGAGACCTTCGACATCGTCTACACCGGCGTAGGTGCCATCTGCTGGCTGCCCGACATCAGGGGTTGGGCCGAGGTCGTCTCCTCGTTCCTCGAACCGGGCGGCCGATTCTACATCCGGGAGGGCCACCCGATGGCGTGGGCATTGGACTTCGAGGAGGAATCAAGTCTGGTTCTGCGCTACCCCTACTTCGAGACTTCGGAGCCCTTCGGCTGGTCATTGGACACGACGTACGCCGGGGAGGGTGTGCTGGCGAGTCCCGACACCTACGAATGGAACCATGGCGTCGCCGAGACCCTTCAGGCACTCATCGACGCCGGGATACGTATCGACAGGATTGAAGAGTACGACTCGGTCGAGTGGCAGCTTCTGCCCCAGATGATCAAGTGTGATGACGGTCTGTGGCGTCTGCCCGATGGGCGAGAGCGCATGCCGTTCATGTGGTCGGTGCTCGGTACGAAGACCTAGCCCAGACAGGTGATCTTGGGGAGACCGCCGGCGGCCACGGTCCAGGTGTCCCCGGAGTCGTCCGACTGCCACACGGTGTCGCCGAGACCGGCAAAGACCGAGTCCTGTTTCGCCACGATGCAATACGTGTTGAGGTTCTCTCCGAACCATTCCGGCAGACCGCTTGTGACCGGCTCGAATGAGCCGTCCCACAAGTCCCCGATGTAGAGCCTTCCTTGCTTGGTGCCCGGTCCTGTCGAGGCAGAGATGAGAATCCGATCCTCGACAACTGCCACTGCACGGCAGTAATTGGGGTGGGGCCCCTCTGTCCTGAACTCGAAGTCGTGTCCATTGTGAGATTGGGCGAGCCCGTAAGCAGTCGCGGCGAACACGGCGCCTTTCTTCGTCGGGTGCGCCGCCACCTGGTGGACGTCGGCATCGATGTCGAGGGTGGGTACGAGCCCGGTGTTGTCGTAGCGGAGGACACCGCCGACGTGGACGTTGATGTAGAGGGTGTGATCGACGTCGAGAGCCATCGAGCGCACATCGGCGGGAGCACCCCAAGGTGTGTACCACTTGTCCCTCTTTGGCGCGTCTCGAAGAACTCGTCCTCGGTGATGCCCGACGGCTCGAGGGCGAACAGCCGCGCCTTGTCCGCCCCGATCCAGGTTGTGTCGGGAGTCGGCTGGATGCACAGTGCAGTAGCGCCTTCCGGCATGGTCTCCACCACTTCGCCATTGCGGTGGATACGACCTTTGCCGTCGACGGCCCACCACCCGTCGGCGTCAACCGCAAGATTGTTGATCCGGGTGCCTTCGATCAGTGGCTCGGGCGTTCCGTTGAGGCGAAAGGCGCCGGCAGCGGTTCCCACCAGGAGGGTCATCATTCGGACTTTAGGCCGATGGTCATGTGGGGCTCGTCTGGCACTGCTAGATCAGCCACAGCTCCGTCTGTCTCCCGTCGAGGAAGCCGATTCCCTCTTCGCTCAGAAATGCATCCTCTTCGAGCATGATCTTGACTTTTTGACCATCCCACTCGGAAACGTCGATCTCGATAGCCAATTCGATGGACCACCCCGTGTTCAGCGACACCGGATAGTCGCCGGCGCCCTCGACGCTTTGCTGGTTGTCCCAGAGTCCGATCGTTGCTCCGGCGGCATGGCCGTGCAGACCGAGGGGATGGGTATAGATGATCGGACGGATGCCTTCGTCTTGCGCTTGCGCCAATGCGGAGGAAAGAACGTCGTTCCCGGTTCGGCCCACCCTCATTTCCGACATCAGGATGTCCTGGAGACGGTTGCCCTGGACGAGGCCGCGTCGGAGACTCTCCGGAGCGGCGGTCTCGTCTTCACCGAGCACATAGGCATGCTGCTGTTGGTCGGTGTGATAACCGTCGGTGACTATTCCGAAGTCGATGTGGAGGAGATCTCCCCGCGCGACTGTGCGATCCTGGTGGCCGTCGGCCGGAGTACCGAGGGTGTCGTCCCCACGGCGTTGCAGAGTCACCCCCGGATGGAACCAACTCCCAAACCCGGCATTGCTCACGGCGTCACTCAGCCACCAGGCAATGTCATCGGTCGTCGTCGTTCCCGGTGTGACCACTTCGCTGGAAAGAGCTCGACGGAGGAACCCGTGAGCAAGGGCACAGGCCGACCTGTAATCGGCCACTTCTTCGGGCAGTCGTGTTTCGAGCCAGCCGATGGCGAGATTCTCGGCACCGGTCAGATGAGCAGCCGTCTCGTCGGGAAGCGCCGACACCAACCCGTCGTATTCGGAGAGAGTGAGACCGTCGGCGAGAGCGAACACGGAGGAGACGTTGATCCCGATCCGGCCTTCGATCGCGCTGAGATGGTCTGTCAACGCCGACCACTGATCCGGTTGTGTTGCCGGGTCCCAGATCGAAGGAAAAGGTCCTATCGGGTAGCGGGAGATGGCTGCCTGACGATGCCCGCCTTCGGTGAACACGAGGATCGTTCTTCGTCGTGCGGTGCCCAGCCAGGTAGCCGGAAGCATGGTCACCAAGACCGGGTCTTCGTTGTATTCGCGGGCGATCAGCACCCAGGCCTCGAAACCCTCTCGCGCCATGAGATCTGGAACAATCGTCTCGAGTCTACGCTCGAGTAGGGCGTCACGTTTTGCGGCGCTGGCTCGGGCACTGAACTCGGGAGCGTTCACAAAGGAGAAGGTAACCTTGCACGGTTCCAATAGGAGAGACATGTCCGAGTCAGTCAAAGTGGCCATCGTCCAGAAACCGCCGGTCGTGCTCGATCGCGACGGCACCATCAAGAAGACCATCGAGTATCTCGATGAGGTCGCAGCAGAGGGAGCCCGGTTGGCAGTCTTCCCCGAGACCTTCCTCCCCGGGTATCCGTTCTGGGCCTGGTACGTCCACCCGATCGACGACATTCAGACTCGCAACGAGATCTACGGGAGGCTGCTGGAAAACTCGGTGGACATCGAGGGCGGTGATCTCGAACCGATCCAGGAGAGGGCGGCTTCTCATGGTCTGACGGTTGTCATCGGAGTAAACGAGACAAGCCCGGACTCGAGAACCAGTCTCTACAACTCGCTGGTCACGATCGGATCGGATGGCTCGATTCTCAACGTCCACCGCAAGCTGGTGCCCACCTATGTGGAGCGCAATGTCTGGGCTCCTGGGGACGGCGCCGGCCTAAAGGTCGTCGAGACCGATGTCGGGAGGATCGGCGGTCTGATCTGTTGGGAGAACCTGATGCCGGTAGCGCGATACAGCCTCTACGCCCAGGGGCTCGACATCTATGTGGTCTCCACTTATGACTCCGGGGATGTGTCGATTGCCACCATGCAACACATCGCCCGGGAGGCTCGGTCGTGGGTTGTCAGTTCCGGTGTCGCCTTGCACAAGGATGACGTTCCCGACGATTTTCCCGCTCGGGAGAAGATTGTGGGCCAAATGGATTCCGACTGGGAGAACCCGGGCGACTCGGTGGTGGTAGCCCCCAATGGGAGGATCGTCGCCGGTCCCCTGCGAGACGAGTACGGGATCCTCTACGCCGACATCGAACCCGGACAGTCACGGGAACAGGGTTGGTACATGGACACGGCAGGTCACTACAACCGTCCCGATGTCTTCGACGTCAAAGTCGATCGTACGAGGCGGACCGCTATCGAGTTCGTCGACTCCGACGATCAGCCGGACAGCACCGAAACGATCTCCGAAACCGGGTAGCCAACGGTCGTGGTCGTGTTGGGCACGACAAGGAACTCCCACGATCCACCGACGATGCGCCAGCTCGCCGTCCAGTCGTAGGAGACGTTGAGGCTGAGGCCTGGTTCAGATGTTTCGTAGACATGAGCGGCGAAACCATCGGGGTATCCGGCGAGGGCTGTGGAGGTGGCGGGGTATGAGTCAACCGTCCCGTCTCCCCAGTTGACGATCACGGCGGAAACCTCGATGAAGACGTCGAGTGTCGTGGCGCCGCTGGTCAGACTGGCGCTGTGATCGTCGGGGACCGCCACACCGACGTAGGTGTCGAGGCCGGTGACACCGTCTCCCGATCGTGGATTGAGTTGGGGAGTTGGCGGGTCGTGGATGTATTGCATTACGTAGCTGTAGACATCCGCCATCGGGTCGGTCGCCGCCGTGGGCTCTGATGTGCACCGGGGGAGGGTCGGTCCGATGGCGACGATGCCGCCGGCACCTCCGGCGTCGAAGCCGATGTCGGCGTCGCCGTTGGCGAACTGGACGAGGATGACGTATTGGGTGACCGCCGACGCATTA
>PVMK01119173.1_pt1 | contig 22480 bp, 19 predicted proteins | sample 1853481 | NCBI WGS metagenome assembly PVMK01 (sample SAMN08533507, study PRJNA380276) | Marine sediment metagenome, whole genome shotgun sequencing project. | reverse complement strand
TTCTGAGTGTCTACCATCCCGATACTTAGGGGGCATCACTTCAGTATTGGTATCTGTGTATTCTCCTACACTAAGTCTACGGAGAATGTAGAGAGCGAAAAACGGGATTCGAACCCGCGACCCCCACCTTGGCAAGGTGATGCTCTACCAACTGAGCTATTTTCGCGTTTGTTCGGTTGCGACCTTCATCTGCCTTTGGCTGATGAAGCTCTACCATCCCGATAGCTATCGGGAGAGCTATTTTCGCAAAATATATGAACATAGCTTTGTTGTCAAAGCATTCCTACTAATTTGGTAGGCAGGCGCAAATTTAAAACATTTAACACAATTGCAAAGTATTTTTAATTAAAAAATCTAAATAATATTTATGCACTTTTTATTTCAAATTTGTTTAATTATTTATATATAACTTTGGAATAATTCCAAATAAAAATTGGATATATTCCAAAAATGTATATATTTGAGTATGGAAAAAGAACTCTCAATAGAAGCAATCCGATTCAAAAAAATTCGTGAAGAATTACGATTTACTCAACAGTTATTTGCAGAAACCCTTGGTATAGGTACAAGTACGGCAGATATTGAAAGAGGGAAAACAAAAATTTCAGGAAAAGCAGTGACGCAGCTTTTAAAACAATTTAATATTAATCCGTTGTGGTTATTTGGAGAAAGCTATAATAAGTTTGTTTCGTCAAATGGAAATGATGTAAGTCCAAAAGTAATTACAACCGATTTAGATAATGAGGATACAATTGTATTGGTTAACCAGAAAGCTGCTGCCGGGTATCCAAATAATATTCAGGATGTGGATTGGTATCAAACTTTACCCGTTTTTAATTTACCATTACCACAATATAGAAACGCTACTTATCGTGGTTTTCAGGTAGAAGGAGATAGTATGTTGCCGAATATTCGACCTAATGATTGGGTTCTTGGACGTTCAGTTCCCAATGTTTCAGAAGCATCAGACAGTAAAATATTTATTGTGGTTTTACAGGATTCAGTATTGGTTAAAAAACTTCAAAAACTTTCTGACCCCTCTAAAATACAATTGATATCTCTAAATGAGGAATATCTGCCAATAGATATAAATGTAAATGATATTCAGGAATTATGGCAGGTGAACAGTAAACTTAGTTTTGGTGTTGATGAACCATCAGATAGTGGATTGCTAAAACAGTTGCAACAGTCTATGGAAGAATTAAAAGGACAAATTAAAAATCTGAAATAGTGTTTATTTGTAGCTTGTCAATATAGTCAATTGCTTTTTTAGTAGCTCCGGTATTACTGTTTATATAGTGTTTGGAAATCATCCCCGATTTAATTCTCAAGTCTTCATCACTAACCAACGAATTTAATATCTGAGAACAATCGGTACTATTGCTAATCGAAAAAAGCCCTCCTAAATTTTGTAGTTTTTTCGCTTCGGGGAATTTCTTAAAATTCTGACCAATTATAATAGGTACACCAAAAGTTGCAGGCTCTAAAATATTGTGTAATCCCGTATTTCCCATTGCTCCACCAACATAAGCAATATCTGCATAACTATAAATTTTTGTCAATAGGCCAATAGAATCAATAATTAAAACTGAAAATTCGGAAAGATTTTTACTATCTTTTTCTGAAAATAAAGCCACATTTTTCTGAATACTTCGTTGAAATGCTTCAATTTTACTCCTTTCAATTTTATGGGGTGCAATAATAAATTTTACATTTCCTGATACTGAATTGATATAATCCAATAAGGCAACTTCATCATCGGGCCAAGTACTTCCGCAGACAATACACAATGAATCCTGTTTGAATTGAGTTACAAAATCTAAATGATTATCCTGCTCTAATTGCTGAGAAACTCTATCAAAACGAGTATCTCCACTTACGGTTACAGTATTGATATTTATTTTATTAAGCAATTCTTTTGAAATTTCATTTTGTACAAAAAAATGATTAAAACTCTCCAAAGCCTTCCTCATAAAACTTCCATAATTTTTAAAGAATATTTGATTTTCTCTGAATAAACCCGAAATAAGCAATGTTGAAACATTGTTTTTTTTAAGCTGAAAAAGATAATTGGGCCAAAATTCATATTTAATAAAAATAGCCAACGAAGGATGAACAAGCCGAATGAAATTTCTAGAATTTTGGGGTGTGTCTAGGGTAAATAAACAGTTACATCTGCTAATTGATTATTCTTTTTAACTTCATAACCCGAGGGCGAAAAAAATGTTACGACCAGTTTGTGATCTGCATATTTATTTTTCAAGATCTCCATAATTGGTAAACCCTGTTCAAATTCACCCAAAGAGGCACAATGAAACCATATGGTTTTATCTTCAGAGTTTATATTTGATTCTAGTGTTCTAAAAACGTCTTTTCTACCTTGTACAAAAAGGTTCATTTTTTTACTATAAAACTGAGAAATCCAAATAAAAATAGAACTCAAAAAAACAGAAAAGTTGTATAAAATCTGCATAGACTAAAACTGTAATGCTAAAATACGCTTCTTTATGGAATTACATTGTTTGCCGTTTTCAAATTTTGTAAATTCGTCGTCAAATGAAAAGCTGTTAACAAAGTTTTTCGTAATTAATATATTTAATATTTTATTGTTTTAGATTTAAAAAATATCCCTGAAATCGTAGGGAATGGATATGAAGAAAATACAAATGGTAGACCTTAAAGGTCAGTATAAGGATATTAAAGTTAGGGTAGATAAATCGGTTTTAGATGTTATCGAATCCACTGCCTTTGTTAATGGCCCAGAAGTTCATCAATTTCAAAAAGAATTGGAAGAATACCTTGATGTAAAACATGTAATTCCTTGTGCTAATGGGACTGATGCTCTACAAATTGCAATGATGGGCCTTGGATTACGACCCGGGGACGAAGTTATCACTGCCGACTTTACTTTTGCGGCAACTGTTGAAGTAATTGCTTTATTAGGGTTAACTCCTGTATTAGTAGATGTTAATCCTGTTACTTTCAATATTGATGTTACTGCAGTTAGAAATGCAATTACTTCAAAAACAAAAGCAATAGTTCCTGTACATTTATTTGGTTTAGCGGCTAATATGGATGAAATCATGGAACTTGCTCATAAACATGATTTATATGTAATTGAAGATAATGCTCAGGGAATAGGAGGATATTATGCTTCAAATGATGGTCAAAAAGTAAGACAGGAACCATTGGTCAAGTTGGATCTACGTCTTTTTTTCCATCTAAAAATTTAGGCTGTTATGGTGATGGAGGAGCAATATTTACTAATGATGATGATTTGGCACACACCATTAGAGGAATAGTTAATCACGGAATGTACGAGAGATATCATCACGATGTGGTGGGGGTAAATTCTAGATTGGATTCAATACAAGCTACTATACTAAGAGCTAAACTTCCTAATTTAGATAGGTATAACAAAGCAAGACAAACCGCTGCGGCGAAATATAACAAAGCTTTTGAGGGGATTGAGAACATTATCACCCCTACTTGTTATTGCGATAGTTCAGGCTCTAATAAAGAAAATTGTGATTGCCATGTATATCATCAATATACATTGAGAATTGTAAATGCTGATAGAAATGCACTTGTTGCCCATTTAAATGAAAACGATATTCCTTGTGGAGTATATTATCCTATTCCGTTACACCTCCAGAAAGCATATTTAGATGAAAGATATATGGAAGAGGATTTTACAATAACTAACCAATTAGTGAAAGAAGTAATTTCGCTTCCAATGCATACCGAATTGGATGACGATCAAATATATTATATTGCCAAAATGATTATAAATTTTGTGAACCAATAATGCAAAAAATTCTTGTAACTGGAGGGCTGGGGTATATTGGTTCTCATACCGTAGTTGAGCTTCAAAAAGTAGGATTTGAAGTTGTTATTATTGACAATCTTTCAAATTCCTCCATAGAAGTTTTAGAGGGTATTATCAATATCACTAAAAGGAAACCACTTTTTGAAAAGCTTGAATTAAGAGATAAAACAGCGGTTGAAACTTTTTTCAAAAATCATAATGAAATAGCAGGCATTATTCACTTTGCAGCTAGTAAAGCTGTAGGAGAAAGTGTGGATAAGCCATTGTTGTATTATGAAAATAATTTAAATACGCTTATTTATTTATTACAAGAGTGTAAAAAACATGCTATTCAAAATTTTATTTTTAGTTCGTCTTGTACGGTTTATGGCGAACCTGATTCTCTCCCAATTACTGAATCTGCACCGGTTAAAAAAGCGACTTCCCCTTACGGTAATACTAAACAAATAAGTGAAGAAATAATTTTTGATAACTGTTCTGTAACAGATTTGAGATCGATTGCTTTGCGTTATTTCAACCCAATTGGCGCACACGAATCTGCTGAAATAGGGGAACTTCCTATAGGAATTCCGCAAAATTTAGTTCCTTTTATCACACAAACTGCTGCGGGTTTAAGAGAGGAATTATCTGTTTTTGGAAATGATTATCCAACACTTGATGGGAGTTGCATCAGAGATTATATTCACGTGGTAGATTTGGCTAAAGCTCATGTTGTTGCCATGCAACGATTACTTGAGAATAAGTGTACAGCTAATTTTGAAATTTTTAATGTTGGAACAGGAAGGGGAAGTTCGGTTTTGGAAGTTATAAACGCTTTTGAAAAAGTTACTGAACAAAAACTGAATTATAAAATTGTAGACAGGCGCCCTGGAGATGTAATTGCTGTATATGCCGACACTAAAAAGGCAAATAATATACTTGGATGGAAAGCTGAAAAAACGATGGAAGAGGCATTATCTTCTTCCTGGAAATGGGAGCAAAAAGTTAGAAACTTAAAATAACCAACTATGAAACAATTACTTCTAATTACATTGTTGTTTACTTTTCTGGTAAGTAATGGGCAAGATATTTATTTGCATTGCGGAAAAATTGTTGATACTAAAAATGGAAAGGTATTAGCTAAAAAAACTATTGTTGTCTCCGGAAATAGAATTGAAAGAATTGAAAATGGTTTTGTTAAGGCAAACACTTCAGAAGATATAATTGTTGACCTCAAAAATAAAACGGTTCTACCGGGTTTAATAGATATGCATGTACATATTGAAGGGGAAACAAATCCAAATAGATATTTAGAAGTTTTTACTTTAAACGATGCTGATGTTGCCTATAATGCTTCCGAAATTGCTCAACGAACTTTATACGCTGGATTTACAACGGTAAGAGATTTAGGAGGAAGCGGTGTAAATGTATCCTTAAGGAATGCTATTCAAAAAGGGAAAGTAATTGGTCCACGAATTTTTACAGCTGAAAAGGCCCTGGGGACAACAGGGGGTCATGCAGATCCTACCAACGGAAGAAAAAAAGTATTAATGGGAGATCCCGGACCAAAAGAGGGAGTGGTAAATGGTGTGGACGATGCCCGTAAAGCTGTTCGTCAGCGATATAAAAATGGTGCCGATTGGATTAAAATTACAGCAACAGGAGGAGTGTTAAGTGTTGCAAAAAGCAGTAAGAACCCACAATTTACTGAAGAAGAAATTAAAGTTATTGTAAGTACAGCCAAGGATTATGGAATGTCTGTTGCAGCTCATGCTCATGGTGACGAAGGAATGCAAAGAGCTATCAAAGCTGGAGTTAAAACCATAGAACACGGTACTCTGATGAGTGAAGAAACTATGGATTTAATGATAAAAAATAATGCTTATTTGGTTCCTACTATAACAGCTGGTAAGAGTGTAACTAATAATGCTAAAATTCCAAATTATTATCCAGCGATAATAATACCTAAAGCATTAGAAATCGGACCAAAAATTCAGGATACATTTAAAAAAGCGTATGAGAAGGGTGTCAATATCGCTTTTGGAACTGATGCTGGTGTTTTTCCACATGGTGAAAACGGAAAGGAATTTGGTTATATGGTTGAAGCAGGAATGTCTGAAATGGAAACCATACAATCTGCTACATTTACCAATGCAAAAGTACTGCAAATGGATAATGAATTAGGGCAATTAGCATCTGGTTTCTTAGCTGATATTGTCGCTGTAAACGAAGATCCTACCCAAAATATTCACACGATGGAAAAGGTGGTTTTTGTAATGAAAGATGGGAAAATAATTAAGCAATAAAATCTATTAGAATTATAATTCTGCTTTTTCTGTATTTACACTTCTATCTATTTTTCGCATCAGGCCTTGAAGAACATTTCCTGGACCTACTTCAATAAATGTAGAGGCTCCATCAGCAATCATTTGTTGCATACTTTGTGTCCATTTTACAGGTGCCGTTAATTGAGACATCAAATTTTTCTTAATTTCAGAAGGATCTGTGATAGCAACTGTACTTACATTTTGATAAATAGGACAAATGGGTTTTGTAAAATGAGTGTTCTCTATTGCATCGGCTAATTCTTCTCTGGCAGGTTCCATTAGTGGACTGTGAAATGCTCCACCTACTGGCAGAATTATAGCGCGACGTGCACCAGCATCCTCCAAATCCTTACAGGCAGCTTTAATGGCATTTAATTCACCAGAAATTACTAATTGACCGGGACAATTAAAATTGGCAGCTACAACTATTCCGTCCGTTTTTTCACAAATAGATAAAACTATATCATCTTCTAATCCTAAAACAGCTGCCATTGTAGAGGGTTGAGCTTCACAAGCCTTTTGCATGGCTTGAGCCCTTTTTGAAACTAATTGCAAACCATCACTAAAAGCTAGTGTTTTATTGGCAACCAAAGCGGATATTTCGCCTAGAGAATGTCCGGCAACCATATCGGGTTTAAAGGTATCTCCTAATACTTTAGCTAAAATAGTAGAATGTAAAAAAATGGCAGGTTGTGTAACCTTGGTTTCTTTTAATTCTTCTGTGCTTCCTTCAAACATTATTTTAGTGATATCAAAACCTAATATTTCATTTGCCTGTTGAAATAATTCTACCGCCTCCAAGGAACTTTTATATACATCAAGTCCCATTCCAGTAAATTGAGCTCCTTGACCAGGGAATAAATATGCTGTCATGATTTAATTATTTAATAAAACAAAAATATACTTTTTCTATAAATACTGTTTAATAATTACACTTACTTGAGATAAATAACTGCTCCCAAATAAATTAAGATGCACTAATAAATAATATAATTGCCAAATAGGAATACGTTCTTTCCAATTTTCAACAAGTTGGAATTGCTCATTGTATATCGAATAGACCTCTTGAGGAAATCCACCAAACAAATTCATCATAGCAATATCCATTTCTCTTGGAGCGTATGCAACAGCAGGATCTAGAAGAACAGGTTTATTTTTTTCTGAAACCAAATAATTTCCATTCCATAAATCTCCGTGAATAAGAGAAGGTGATTCGTTGGGAATTTCATCATATATATTACTGAAAAATCTATCAAGTGATGAAAAGTTGAATCCTTTTTCACTAGCCAATTTTAACTGAGGTTCTAACCGTTGATTAATATAAAATTCTGAAGCCAGAGATTCAGTGCTATTGACCTGTGGAAGACTACCTATATAATTATCATGGGCTAATCCAAAAGTTTCATTTGTCGTTTTGTGAAGTATTGCTAATTTTTGAGCAAAATTTTCCCAAAAACCTGATGAAGGAGACCCTTTAGAAATATACTCTAGTAATAAGTAGGATGTATCTTCTTCTGCTCCATAAGCTATAACATTGGGGATTCTAAAGCTATTAGTACTCCTTAATAAATCTAATCCTTGAGATTCTGCCTCAAACATTTTAGGAAATCGATGGGCATCATTCAACTTAATAACATAGTTGTCGGTCTCACCTTTCATTAAAAAAACTTCATTAATATCTCCGCCTTGTAGGTTAACAACCTGTTTGATTTTTAAGTTGTTTTTTTGGGCTATATTTTGAAGGGTGTTGTTCATTATAAATCCCTCATATATTATCCTTTATTTTTTTTCAAAAGTTTGATAAGTAAAAGCGAACTTATGACGTTCATCTTTTTCGTGATGTTCTTCACTGATGAGTTTCCATTCTTCCGTGGAGATTTCAGGAAAAAAAGTATCAGCCTCAAAAGCTTTATGAATTCTGGTAAGTTCAATTTTATCAGCAACTTTCATGCCTAATTTGTAGGTTTCTCCACCACCAATAATAAAAGGCTGATTATCTTCTTTGGCTAATTGAAGTGCTTTTTTCATAGAATATGCCACAATAGCTCCTTCAGGGCGATAGCGTTTATTTCTTGTGATAACTATATGAATACGATTGGGTAGTGGTTTTGGGAAAGCCTCAAAAGTTTTTCGTCCCATAATTATATGGTGCCCTGTAGTTAGTTGCTTGAATCTTTTAAAATCATCTGGTAAATGCCAAACAAGACCATTATCTTTCCCTAATTCATTGTTTTCTCCAGTGGCTGCAATGATAGTAATCATATTTGTTTTTTATTCTTCAGGATTATTTTCTTCGATTTCTCGTTGATCTGTGTTTTCTAGTTCTACTTGTTTTTCCAGTTCTATGATACGATTTTCCTGTTTGGCTTTTAATTTTTCCAACTGTCTGTCTTCCCATTCTTTGTCCATAAAGTTATTTTTAATGAAGACGTTGAAAACGTGAAGTAGAAATATGGCTCCCCAAATTAGTAAAACCCAGATGTACCAATCTTTAATAAAAAATTGATCTCCATATCCTAATACTGGATTTAATATTAATATGATTATAGAACCAACTAGAAAATAAGTTAAATGATGTAATACTCCCTTTTTCTGATTAATACGTCTGCGTGCATATTCGTATTGTTCTCTTTGCTCTGCTTGTTCTCGAGTTTCTTTTTTAGATTTTGAAAACATGTTGAAATTTTTAAATTCTAAGGTAAAGATACTTAATAATTGCGGTTTCTAAACTGCCACGACTCCTTTTATATGGGGATGATGTTCGTAATCCGTTAGAGTAAAATCATTAAAAGTGAAGTCAAAAATATTTTTGACTTCAGGGTTTAAAATCATTTTTGGTAAGGGTTTTGGAGTCCTAGATAATTGAAGATCTATTTGTTCTTTATGATTGCTATAAATATGTGCATCTCCAAAGGTGTGAATAAAGTCACCGGCTTCTAACCCACAAGCTTGAGCCATCATCATAGTGAATAGTGCATATGATGCAATGTTAAAAGGTACTCCTAAAAAGACATCTGCACTACGCTGATAAAGTTGACAAGATAATTTTCCATCGGCTACATAAAACTGAAAAAAAGCATGGCAGGGAGGAAGTGCTGCCTTTCCATTGGCAACATTTTCAGAAAACGATTTTCTGGTGTCTGGTAAAATAGAAGGATTCCAGGCAGAAACCAACATTCTACGACTATCGGGATTGGTTTTTAAAGTTTCAATTATTTCTGAAATCTGATCGATTTCGTCACCATTCCAGTTACGCCATTGATATCCGTAAACAGGACCTAGATCTCCGTTTTCATCTGCCCAATCATTCCAGATTCTCACTCCATTTTCTTGAAGGTATTTAATATTGGTATCGCCTTTTAAAAACCACAGCAGCTCATAAACAATCGATTTTAAGTGCAATTTTTTGGTAGTCACCATTGGAAATCCTTTACTTAGATCGAATCGCATCTGATAACCAAAAACACTTTTGGTTCCAGTGCCAGTGCGGTCTTGTTTTATAGTTCCGTTTTCAAGAACATATTTTATAAGGTCGTGATATTGTCTCATTAATTAATGCTTGTTTTCAGGTTTCTAAAATAAAAAAAAGGTGTTTATTGTATCGACCAGTGTATTAAATGATATGAAAAGTTATTAACTGAAATTAGAATACTAAATAATTATATCTTTAGTAAAATGAAAATCAAAACTAATTTTATCTGAAAATAAAAGTGCATCAGATGAAAAATCAATCAATTAACAACACCCAGCCAACGGCATGTATATTGTTTTGTTTGAAAATGAGTAAGGTAAAATAGCTGCTAAAAAAGTTGTAAAAACAATAAGATTTACCCAATGATCATTCCAGCAATAGTCGCTGAAATTAGTGAAGCAATACTACCTCCTAATAAGGCTTTCATTCCAAATTTTGATAAAGTTATGCGTTGCCCTGGAGCTAGTGACCCAATACCTCCAATTTGGATTCCTATAGAAGCAAAATTCGCAAATCCACAAAGCATATATGTTGCCATAATGATTGACTTTTCATAAGTTAAATGAGTAGCATTCGCTACATTTTTAAGATCTGCTAATTGTATATAACCCACAAATTCACTTGCAGCCAATTTTATGCCAAGCAGTTGTCCCATCATCATCATATCCTCTTTTGCAACTCCAATTAACCACATTAAAGGCGCAAAAACGGTTCCTAGAATTGCTTCTAAAGAAAGGGAAGGGTAAGGTGTATTTGCTGCCATCCAATCATTAATTTCGGAAAATCCTCCAAGCCATCCTAAAATACCATTTATCATGGCAATAAATGCAACAAAAACCAATAACATGGCTCCCACATTTACGGCTAATTTTAATCCCTGTGTTGTTCCGTTGGCAATAGCGTCTAGAATATTAGCACCTATATTTTCAGAAGAAACTTCCACATCTGTATTTACCTCTTCAGTTTGTGGGTATAATATTTTAGAAATCACAATGGCCCCTGGAGCTGCCATAACGGAAGCTGCCAGTAAATGTTTTGCAAATTGTAATCTAAGAATTGGATCATCACCTCCTAAAAAACCAATATATGCTGCAAGTACAGCTCCGGCAACTGTTGCCATACCCCCAATCATAACTAAAAGCATTTCAGATTTATTCATCTTTTCTAAATAGGCTTTTATTAAAAGGGGTGCTTCTGTTTGTCCCAAAAATATATTTCCGGCGACACTTAAGCTTTCAGCACCAGATATTTTTAAAAGCTTAGATAACAACCATCCAAATGCTTTTACCACTTTTTGAATAATCCCCAAATAAAATAAAACAGAAGTTAATGCTGAAAAGAATATGATAGTAGGCAGCACCTGAAAGGCAAAAATGAATCCATATGAATTAATATTCATAAGGCCATTAAATAGGAATTCACTTCCGGATCGTGTGAAATCAAGAATACTAACAAATATCTGACCTACGGCTTCAAAAACTTTTTGAATTAATGGAACTTTTAATACACCAATAGCTATTATTAACTGGAGAGTTAATCCAACACCGACGGTTCTCCAATTGATAGCCTTTCTATTATTGCTAAAAAGGAAGGCAATAAATAATAAAGAAATCATACCTAAAACGCCTTTCCAAATACTTTTTAAAGACAATCCCTGACTTGGAATTATAGAGTTATTTCCGTTTTTTGCTAGGGGATCAATTTCTTCGATTACTGGAGCATTTATAAATTTATAGTGCACTCCATTTTCAGTATAAATAAGTGTAGAATCGGTATGTTCTTTAATTTGAAAATTACGAATTGTATCATTTGGCTGGTCGTAATAGAATACTAATAAATTATTCTGAAATTTATAATCCCCGGATGCTTGAAAGTTATCTTTTGCTTCCAGGCTGTATTGAAAAGTGCCTTCAGAAAGTTTTAAAAAATCGGTTGATGGGTTTATGTTAAGAAGCGATTCGCCTTGTTCATTTTCTATACTTGAATATTGCCACTTTTTTTCAAGATTTTGCCCAAAGGATAAAAATTGAGTCAAAACAATTACTCCAACTAATACTAATTTTTGCATATGCTATTATTGTCTTTTTGAAATTTCATCTCGAATGCCTACAGCCTTTTCATAATCTTCATTTGCAACTGCCTCATCGAGCATTTTTATAAGACTTTTAAGAGAGTTTTTGCTATAATTTACTTTGGTTGGTTTCACAGATTCTTTGTCTCCACCAGTAATAAGTTCTTCAATAACAGCATCTGCTTTTTTTGATACCTCTTTTTTTTCAGGTTCAGATTCTGTTGAAATCCCCGCATTATCAAGAATGTTTTTGTAGGTAAATATGGGGGAATTAAATCGTAGCGCTAATGCAATTGCATCACTGGTTCTAGCGTCTATAATTTCCTCAATTCCATCACGCTCACAAATAATACTAGAGTAAAATACCCCATCTAAAAGCTTATGAATAATCACTTGCTTTACAACTATCTCAAAACGATCTGCAAAACTTTTAAAAAGATCATGAGTGAGAGGTCTAGGAGGCATAATCTCTTTTTCAAGAGCTATGGCTATAGATTGCGCTTCAAATGCGCCAATTACAATTGGAAGTTTACGGTCTCCATCTACTTCACTCAAAATTAATGCATATGCGCCATTTTGAGTTTGGCTATATGAAATTCCTTTTATATTAAGTCTTACTAAACTCATTCCTTTTAAATTATAAAATAAAAAAAGCTGATTAATTTTAGGGAAGTCCATTAAGAAATCACCTTAAATTAAACAGCCCTTTTTCTAAGGCACAAATTAATAAAAAATTATGCGTTATTAGATTTAAACTCCTTTAATTTTTCAATAAGCTGAGGGATAATTTCAAAAGCATCTCCTACAATACCATAATCTGCAGCTTTAAAGAAAGGAGCTTCAGGGTCATTATTAATAACCACTTTTATTTTTGATGCATTCACACCAGCTAAATGTTGTATAGCTCCAGAGATTCCAATTGCAATATATAGATTAGATGAAACAGGTTTTCCCGTTTGTCCCACGTGTTCACTATGGGGTCTCCAACCTAAGTCACTTACTGGTTTTGAACAAGCGGTTGCTGCCCCTAATACATCGGCAAGTTCTTCTATCATTCCCCAGTTCTCGGGACCTTTTAATCCCCGACCCCCAGAAACAACTATTTCAGCATCTGCAATAGTTACTTTATCGGTAGCTTTATCTATAGATTCAACTTGAGTATTAAAATCATCGTCGGCTAATATGGGTGAAAAATCTTCAGTGGTCACTGAAGATTCACTTTCTTTTAATCCGTAAGTATTTTTAGCCAAACCAATTAATTTGATACTAGTTCTAAATTCGGTTTCAGCAAATGCTTTGTTTGAAAAAACATTCGATTTTACTTTAAATGGAGAAGTGCTCTCTGGAAGTTGGGTGACATTTGGAACAAATCCAGCCTCTAAGTTAACTGCTAATAAAGGTGCCAAATATTTACTATCGGCACTAGAAGATATAATTATAACTTGAGCTTCTTCTTTTTTTGCTGCTTGTGCAATAACATCTGCATAAGCCTGAGCATTGAAGTTTTGTAGTTTGTCATTAGATACTTGTAATACTTTTGAAGCACCGTAATTACCTAATTCACCAACATCATCACCATTTACAGTTACTGCTGTAACAGAAGTTTCTAACATATCTGCAATTCCTTTTGCATAAGACACTGCTTCAAATGCTATTTTTTTAAATTTTCCTTTTTCAGATTCTGTGTATACTAATACTGACATAATTTTATTTTGTCACCCTGAACTTGATTCAGGATATGTTTAAAAACTGTTTTTATTTCAAAGGATTCCGAAATAAGCCTGCAAACCGCAGGAAGGGTCGGAATGATTTAGCCGAAGGCTAAATCACCTTTGCTTCATTGTGAAGTAGGTTCACTAAATCATCTACACTGTCAACTAATTTCACTGCTCCTCTTGGTTCAGGTTTTGAAAAGGATACAATATGCGTTTCTGTATTGGTATCAATCGGTTCTTTTACATGTAGTGGTTTAGATCGGGCTTGCATAATACCTCTCATATTTGGAATACGTAAATCTGCTTCTTGTACAATTCCTTTCTGCCCACCGATTACTAGTGGTAGGGTCGTACTTATAATTTCTTTACCGCCATCGATTTCACGAGAGACGGTAGCCTTATCTCCATCTACCTCTAAACCTATACACATATTTACAAAATTGGCGTTTGTTAGTTTTGCTAACATACCGGGTACCATTCCGCCATTATAATCAAGAGATTCACGGCCACCAATTACCAAATCATATCCACCTTCTTTAACAATATTAGCTAATTGTTTAGCAACAAAATAACCGTCTGTTGCAACTGTATTCACTCTTATTGCCTCATCTGCACCAATAGCCAATGCTTTACGAAGTGTAGGTTCTGTTTCTGGACCACCTACATTTACAACATGTACAGAAGCTCCTTGTTTTTCTTTAAACCACATTGCTCGCGTCAATCCAAACTCATCATTTGGATTAATAACAAACTGCACACCATTTGTATAAAATTTGGTATTTCCATCTGAAAAATTAATCTTTGAAGTAGTGTCTGGCACATGACTTATACACACTAATATTTTCATTCTTAAACTTTTGTTTTTAATACTATTTTAGAGCAAATCCGGTGCTTTAATATGCTTCGGTTTTTGCGGGACGAAGATACGATATATTTACAATTTTTTGCTATGCACGCATAATATATTTCGTTAAATCTTAACAAAAAATAGTTAGCCACATATAAATAGTAGTATTTTTGTTTTTCCTAATAATAAAAGTAAGTTTTTTGAATAATTAGTGTGAATTATTCATCAACAGGTATACAAATAAAGAGATTCTTTATGAAAATAATTCAATTTAGAGAAGCCATTTGTGAAGCGATGAGTGAGGAAATGAGACGTGATGAAAGCATCTATTTAATGGGTGAGGAGGTTGCTGAATACAATGGTGCATACAAAGCTAGTAAAGGGATGTTAGATGAATTTGGTCCAGAACGTGTGATTGATACTCCCATTTCTGAACTTGGATTTTCCGGTATAGGTGTGGGTTCTGCAATGAATGGAAATCGCCCAATTATTGAATTTATGACATTTAATTTCTCTCTGGTAGGGATTGATCAAATAATAAATAATGCTGCCAAAATGCGTCAAATGAGTGGTGGACAGTTTAATATCCCCATTGTTTTTAGAGGACCTACAGCTTCTGCCGGACAATTAGCAGCAACACATTCTCAAGCTTTTGAGAGTTGGTATGCCAACTGTCCGGGTTTAAAAGTAGTTGTACCTAGTAATCCTAAAGACGCAAAAGGACTTTTAAAAAGTGCTATTAGAGATGATGACCCTGTTATTTTTATGGAAAGTGAACAAATGTATGGAGACAAAGGAGAAGTTCCAGAGGGGGATTATCTTATTCCAATAGGTGTTGCTGAAATAAAGCGAAAAGGAAACGATGTGACCATTGTATCTTTTGGTAAAATTATAAAAGAAGCATACCATGCAGCTGAAAAACTTTCCGAAGAAGGTATTGAATGCGAGATTATTGATTTGCGAACCGTAAGACCTTTGGATAATAAAGCTATTATTGATTCGGTTAAAAAAACAAATCGTTTGGTTATATTAGAGGAGGCCTGGCCATTTGGAAATGTTTCTACTGAAATTACCTACCAAGTACAGGAACAAGCTTTTGATTATTTAGATGCTCCCATTGTAAAAATAAATACTGCGGATACTCCAGCGCCATTTTCACCAGTCCTTTTAGAGGAATGGTTGCCTAATAGTGAGGATGTAATAAAAGCAGTTAAAAAAGTGTTATATAAATAATGGGCTGTTTCCATTAATTTTCAAAGCACCTCAATCATTTCAATGAAGAGAATCTTTTTCCTAATATTGATTATTTTTCCGTATTTGGTGCAATCACAAACCAAAGTAAGTGGTGTTATTAAGGATATTTCTGGTGAACCAATCGCTTTTGCAAATGTTATCTTCAAAGATTCATACGAAGGGACAATTACTAATGAAAATGGACGATTTTATCTAGAAAGCGATGAAAACTACTCAACAGTTATTTTTTCATTTATTGGTTATACAACAAAAGAAATTGAACTCACTAAAAAAAGTAATTTTAAGTTAAACATAATTTTAGAAGAAGAATCTTCTGCCTTGGATGAGGTTGTTATAATTGGCGGGAAACAATCTAAAAAAAATAATCCTGCAATTGATATTCTTAGAAAAATATGGGAAAACCGTCGTGAAAATGGTGTTAAGAAGTTTGATCAATATGCTTATGATAAATACGAAAAACTTGAATTTGATTTAAATACTATTGATAGTTCACTTATTAAAAGCAAGGTTTTTAGGGGTATGGAGTTTGTTTTTGAACATACTGATACTTCCAGAATTACCGGAAATACGTATTTACCAATTTTTATAAATGAAGCTTTTTCCAAAGTATACGGGGATAACAAACTTAAAAAAGAAATAGAATTACTTGAAGGGAATAAAAATTCTGGCTATGAGGATAGTCAAACCTTAATTGAATTTGTTAAAGATCTCTATAAAGATTTTAATGTGTACGATAATTATTTAAAGTTCTTTGATAAAGCTTTTACCAGTCCCTTATCTCGTGCTGGTATTGATGTTTACAATTATGTGTTATTGGATAGTGCTTATATCGGTAACAAGTGGTGTTATAATATTGTTTATTATCCCAGAAGAAAAAATGAACTTACTTTTAAAGGCGACTTTTGGGTGAACGACACTACCTGGGCAATAAAAGAAATTAATCTTCACGCTTCAAAAAGTGCTAATTTGAACTGGGTCCGGGAAATTTATATAGAACAGGAATTTGACGTACTTAATGATTCCATCTTTTTAATAACCCGAGACTATATTATGAGTGATTTTAGTTTTCGGCAAAAAGAAGACGCTCATGGCTTGTATGGAAAACGCACTACATTATTCGATAATTATGAATTTAATATACCAAAAGAGGAAATTTTTTATAAAGAAAATGTAGATCCATATCAATTTGAGATATATAATAGACCCGATGATTTTTGGGATGAAAGACGAATGGAATCTCTAAGTAAAGATGAAGAAGGGGTTTATAAAATGCTCGACACCTTAAAAACGGTACGGCGATTTAAAAACCTATATAATTTAGGAACCATGTTTGCAAGTGGGTATTATGAGTTTGAAGGGTTTGATTATGGACCTATCTACTCAACTTTAGGGTTTAATGAGGCGGAAGGGCTAAGGATTAGAGCTGGTGGTCGGACATATTTTACTCCTAACGATATGTGGCGTATGGAAGGATTTACGGCTTATGGATTTAGAGATAAACGTATTAAATATGGTTTGTCGGGAAAAATGTTATTGAATAGAAAATCTAGACTTATTATTTTTGGGGGATTTAGAAAAGATGTAGAACAAACAGGAGCAAGTTTAACTAATAGTAAAGATGTCTTAGGGAGAAATCGAGCCTCTTCTGCATTGATAACAGTAGGAGCAAACGATAAACTCACCAGAATTAATTTAGGAACTCTTGGTTTTGAAATGGAAACCGCTAAGAATTTTATTTTTAGAGTTACAGGATCATACCGAACACTTCGGTCTGCCACAGATACTTTTAGTTTAGACTATATTGACGAAGATGGAAATATTCAATCCGAAATTAATCAACCCGAATTAGAATTAGGGATCAATTATACTCCAAATCGAAAGGCATCTGGATTTGGTGTGGAACGTTTTGTTATTAATGAAGGAGATTACCCAACATTTTTTGCGGGATATACCTTTGGATTAAAAGATATATTGGATGGTGATTTTGAATACCACAGAATACAAGCCTTATACACCCAACCGTGGAACGTAGGTGGATTAGGAAGATTATATACTACTATTGAAGTAGGTAAAATTTTTGGTGAAGTCCCATTGGGACTTTTGAACCCTATTCCTGGAAATCAAACCCTGTTTAGTATTTATAATACATTTAATCAATTAAATTATTACGAATTCGTGAGTGACACTTACGCATCATTTCATTTACTGCATAATTTTGGTGGACGTATTTTTGGGCGAATACCGTGGCTTCGTAAATTAAACCTACGTGAAGTTATTGGATTTAGAGCTGTCTATGGAGAATTATCGGATGAGAATAATTCTTTAAATATTGGCGTAGATGGGTTGCCAATAATTTATCAATCACCAGAAGATATATACTGGGAATGGAGTGTTGGAGTAGGAAATATATTTAAGATTTTTAGAATAGATTTTAACTTTCGAGGAAATTACTTTGATAATCCTGATGCTCGTAAATTTGGGGTAACTGGGACTTTTAGTTTTGCTTTTTAAATTACCTTCATTTTACTATTTCGTATCCCAATCAATTTTACTACTTTTGCACACCTTAATAATAAATTAAATAACAATATGGAATCAATGATGATTTATATGCCGATTGCCCTAGCAATAATAGGGCTAATTTATATGCTCTTAAAGAGATCTTGGGTTATGAAACAAGATGCAGGAGATGGTAAAATGAAAGAAATATCAGATCATATCTACGAGGGCGCATTGGCATTCCTTAGTGCAGAATATAAAATACTTGCAGTTTTTGTAATCATTGTAAGTATAGCACTTACGGTTGTTTCATTTGTAGTGCCTACTACCCACTGGTTAATTGTAATCGCCTTTATTTTTGGTGCTTTATTTTCTGCTTTAGCTGGAAATATGGGTATGAGAATAGCAACCAAAACAAATGTAAGAACCACTCAAGCAGCACGTACAAGTTTGCCAAATGCACTTAAAATTTCTTTTGGTGGGGGTACGGTTATGGGATTAGGAGTTGCTGGTTTAGCCGTTTTAGGTTTAACAGCCTTTTTCATTTTCTTCTTTAACTTCTTTATGGGAGGAGAATGGACTTCTATAAACGATATGACTATTGTTCTAGAAACTTTAGCTGGTTTCTCATTAGGTGCAGAGTCCATTGCGTTATTTGCTCGTGTAGGGGGAGGTATTTATACCAAAGCAGCCGATGTAGGCGCAGACCTTGTTGGAAAAGTTGAGGCAGGTATTCCCGAAGATGATCCTCGTAATCCTGCAACTATTGCAGATAATGTAGGGGATAACGTAGGTGATGTTGCGGGAATGGGAGCCGATTTATTTGGTTCTTATGTTGCAACGGTTTTAGCATCGATGGTTTTAGGAAACTATATCATTAGAGATATGGGTGGTGCAATTCAAGATGCATTTGGTGGAATAGGGCCTGTACTTTTACCGATGTCCATTGCTGGTGCTGGAATTATCATTTCTATGATAGGGACTATGCTTGTCAAGATTAACAATAATGACGCGAAAGAATCTCATGTTATGAGAGCTTTAAATATAGGGAATTGGGTTTCTATCGCTTTGGTGGCAATTACTTGTTATTTTTTAGTGAATTGGATGCTTCCAGAAACTATGAAAATGAACTTCTTTGGTGAAGGATTAAAAGAAATTACTGCTATGCGTGTGTTTTATGCAACACTTGTTGGATTAGTTGTTGGTGGAGGAATATCTTCTTTTACTGAATATTATACAGGTTTAGGTAAGAAACCTATTTTGAACATTGTACGTCAATCAAATACTGGTGCCGGGACTAATATAATAGCAGGTTTGGCAACAGGAATGATTTCTACATTTCCATCTGTTTTATTATTCGCAGGTGCTATTTGGGCGTCCTATGCATTTGCAGGATTCTATGGTGTTGCACTTTCAGCTTCAGCTATGATGGCAACCACTGCAATGCAATTAGCAATCGATGCATTTGGACCTATTAGCGACAATGCGGGTGGTATTGCTGAAATGAGCAAACAGGAACCTATCGTAAGAGAACGTACAGATATTTTAGATACTGTTGGAAATACAACAGCTGCAACTGGTAAAGGATTTGCTATCGCATCAGCTGCATTAACTGCATTAGCATTGTTTGCAGCTTATGTTACTTTCACAGGTATTGACGGAATAAACATTTTTAAAGCTCCTGTTTTAGCTATGTTATTTGTAGGAGGAATGGTTCCAGTAGTATTTTCAGCATTAGCTATGAATGCTGTTGGAAAAGCCGCTATGCAAATGGTAGAAGAAGTAAGAAGACAGTTTAAAACGATTCCTGGAATAATGGAAGGAACCGGAACACCAGAATATGATAAGTGTGTGGCTATTTCAACAGAAGCATCTCTGAAAGAAATGATGCTTCCTGGCATATTAACAATAGGGTTTCCATTACTAATTACTTTTGTTCCTATGATTTTTGGAATGGACAAAATTGATATTGCTGAAATGTTGGGTGGTTATATGGCAGGAGTTACCGTAAGTGGTGTGCTTTGGGCAATTTTTCAAAACAACGCTGGTGGTGCTTGGGATAATGCAAAAAAATCGTTTGAAGCAGGTGTTGAAATTAATGGTGAAATGACATACAAAGGTTCTGAAGCTCATAAAGCAGCAGTAACTGGAGATACTGTTGGTGATCCGTTTAAAGATACTTCTGGACCATCGATGAATATTCTAATTAAACTTACCTGTTTAATTGGACTGGTGTTAGCTCCAATATTAGGAGGTCATACAGATGGACATGAAATGAATACTAATATGGAAATACATTTTTCTGATGAAGGAATGAGTGATGGTAAAATGAAAAAACATGTTTCTGTTGAAATAACCACAGAAGGAGATGAAACAATAGCAACTATTACTACAGTTACTATGTCTGAAGGAAAAGACACAAAAGAGGTAAAAACAATTAGAGGTACAGAGGCTGAAGTAAAAGCTAAATTAGATGATATGAATAATGGAAAACTTCATGAAATTCACGAAATGGATGCTAATCAACTTGGTAAAGAAGTAAAAGTGAATTTTCAGAAAAATGATGATGGAACTGCTAAAGCAACTGTAACTACAATAACAACTGAAAATGGAGAAGAAAAAACTACAGAACAAGTTTTTGAAGGGACTTTTGAAGAGGTAAAAGCTAAAGTGGAAGCATTAGAAGATGTAGATGTAAAAATGGAAGGTAAAAAAGTGAAAGTTGTTAAAGAAGTAATTGAAGAAGAAGTAGAAAATTAAATCAATTAGAAAAAACATTTAAAAAATCCTGAGAGTATATCTCGGGATTTTTTTTATTTCTGAAATAAGGATTAAATCAATTTTACATCTGTTATTATTTCTAAAACTCCTGCATTTGGTTGTTCGAACAATTCCTTCATTGCAAGTTCAAGATCATCTTGATTTTCCACACGTTTTCCCCAGGCTCCACAAGATTTTGCAAACTCGGCAAAATTTGGATTTGACAAAGATGTTTTCCAAACATCAAACTCCCCGGCGCGTTGTTCTTTAGATATTTTGCCGAGTTCATCATTGTTTAAAATTATTAATTTAACGGGCATATTATATTTTACAAGCGTTGTAATTTCAGCTAAATACTGACAAATACCACCATCACCGGCTACTGCAATTACAGGCCTTGTATCTCCAACAGCAGCCCAAGCCCCCATAGCTGCAGGCAATGCAAAACCAATGGACCCTAGATAGCCAGACATTAAAAAATCTTGTTCTTTTGACTCAAAATAACGTCCGAATGAATAGGCATTATTCCCTACATCCACACACATAACGGCATTTTTAGGAGTGAGTTTGTTCATGGTCTCAAAAACCGCAATGGAGCTTATTCCTTTAGCTGAAATTTCCAGTAAACGCTTTGCTTTTTCAGCTTTCCAAATCTTCCACCGTTCAGCGTTTTCTGTACGTTGGTCTTTTGTATTAATTTTTCCTTTTAATTCAGAATTAAATAGTTCTAAAGTTCTGGAAATCTCACCCCAAACAGCAACTTCAACTTGATGAAATTTACTCAATGCCAAAGGGTCAAAATCTATTTGAATAATTGATTTTTTAGGGGTAATTCCTGTATGATTTGAAAAGGAAGCCCCAAATACAATAAGTAAATCGGATTCATTCATAAACCAAGATGCAATGGGTGTTCCACTTCGTCCTAAAACACCACCACCTAGCGGATGGTTATCAGCAATTAATCCTTTCCCTTTAAATGTAGTTACAACAATAGCATTCAAACTTTCAGCAAACTTAACTACAGATTTTTTATGAGCTCTGGCACCATGTCCCATAATAATTACTGGACGTTTTGATTTTTTAATTAATTCAAGAGCATCATTAACAGCTTCTTTAGGTGGAGCAATTTCGAGAGATGTAATTCTGTTTTTAGGCGTCTTAGCTTTTGAATTTGGTTTTGCAATTATTTCTTGAACCTCATCTGGAAATGTTAAATGTGAAACATCACGTTTTAGAATGGCATGTTTTATTGCCAATGTCATTAATACACCATGTCTACTGTCACTTTGAATCCTTTGGTTGAATTCGGCCACGGTATTAAAAGCCTGCACTAGATCCACTTCTTGGAAATTTCCAGTACCCACAACTTGTGTAGCTACTTGACCTGTTAATGCTAACAAAGGAGCTCGATCTACTTTAGCATCCCACATTCCAGTATACATATTGGTTGCTCCTGGACCAGCAATAGAAAAACAGGCAGCAGGTTTTCCTGTGAGTTTTCCATAAGCAGAAGCTGCAAAAGAGGCAGCACCTTCATGACGAATCCCATAAAAGTTTAATTTTCCTTTCTCCTCTTGTCTTCTCAATGCATCTGCAAACCCAAGATTTGAATGCCCTACCATTCCGAAGACTTTAGTTACACCCCAATTTACCATTGTTTCTGCCATAATATCAGAAACAGTGGTTTCATGAGTTTCTTCTTCTTTTACTCCTACAAAAATGGCATT